>Ga0255220_1000607_pt1 | contig 14046 bp, 15 predicted proteins | sample Miss_Colum_RepB__FD_188423 | JGI IMG/M metagenome (GOLD analysis project Ga0255220, IMG submission 188423) | Freshwater microbial communities from Mississippi River, Louisiana, United States - Miss_Colum_RepB_8d | ecosystem: Environmental > Aquatic > Freshwater > River | place: USA: Louisiana...
CAGCGCGCTTTTTCTTTGGGTTAGATGAACGTGATTAAACCGAGATGCGGGCGTTCATGTCCGCCGGGCTCAGTTCGCGTGCGATGTAATCCTCAATCAGGGCGTCCAGATCAGCCTGCTCATTGGCAAAGAAATGGCCAGCATTGGGCACCAGCTGATAATCAACCGTGATGTCCTTCTGCAGCTTGAGCTTGTCAACCAGACGGTTGACGGCCGGCATGGGCACCACATTATCCTTCTCGCCGTGAATGATCACACCGGAGGACGGGCACGGCGCCAAGAAGTTGAAGTCATACTGGTGCGCGGGCGGGGAGATAGCGATGAAACGGTCAATCTCCGGGCGGCGCATCAGCAGCTGCATGGCCACATACGCACCGTAGGAGAAACCGCCCGTCCATACTTCGCGAGCATTGGGGTTCATGCCCTGCAGCCAGTCGAGCGCCGAAGCGGCATCGGCCAGCTCGCCTTCACCGCCGCTCCAGCTGCCCTGCGATTCACCAACGCCACGGAAGTTGAAGCGCAGCACCGAGAACCCGGCGCGGGTGAATGCATGAAACAGTGAATAGACCAGACGGTTGTTCATCGTACCGCCATGAGCCGGGTGTGGCTGCAGGCAGATGGCGATGGGAGCGCGGGGATCGCGCGAATGATTGTAGCGACCTTCAAGACGACCAGCGGGACCGGGAATAATGACCTTCGGCATGAACTTCCTCTGTAACCAGCGTGGACATTAGGCTGACAGAACGCCGCCCAATGTGAAGCGGGGGATTACACGGAAGGCTTTCCCGCACGCGTCGGTGAGGTTATACCATGAGTGCTATGGTGACTTTCAAGCGTCTTGATGATTTCATCGCAACTATTCGTGCCCGTGATCCGGCGGCGCGCAGCTGGCTTGAGGTTTTGCTGTGCTATCCGGGGCTTAAAGCAATTGCCTGTCACCGAGTCGCACATTGGTTGTGGTCAAAAAACCAGCATATTGCAGCGCGATGCGTCTCTGGCCTCGGACGTTTTGTGACCGGGATCGAGATTCATCCGGCGGCGCGAATCGGCCATCACCTCTTTATCGATCATGGCATGGGTGTGGTGATTGGTGAGACCGCAACGATAGGGAATAACGTCACGCTCTATCACGGTGTAACGTTGGGTGGGGCGTCACTGCAGGGCGGTAAGCGCCATCCCGATATTGAGGATGATGTCGTGATTGGCGCTGGCGCTAAAGTGTTAGGGCCTATCCGGATCGGTCGGGGCGCGCGCGTGGGGGCCAATGCGGTGGTGCTGCATGATGTGGCTGCCGGTGTGACCGTGGTGGGTATCCCGGCGCATCCGGTCGGCCATGAGGCCGCCGCCTATATGACCTATGGCATGCCGGAGAATTGCCCGGACAATAATGCCGACAGCTTGCAGCAGGAAATCGCCCAGCTGCGTGACGAGCTCAAACAGCTGCGCGCGCAGGTGAGTGCGCGCGCCAACCGTTTCAGTCAGGAACCGTAATCACCGTATCATTGCGGCTTGAACAGATTACGCGCGCCCTCTTTGAGTCTATTACCCATCTCTTGCAGCTTGGGATCAAGTTCTTGGCTGACCCGCGTCGCCGCATCTTTGCCCGCGCCCAGCAACTTGCCCATGCCATCTTCCAGCGAGCTGAAATTGACGTTCAGGCCGCCATCCTGAGCGGCAGGCTTGTTGTCCTTGGCACCGGGCAGGTTGTTGATGAAGGTGCCCAGCGGGTCCGGATCAGCCTTGGGAGCGCCACCAGTTGCAAAGCGGCTTTGGACCGGCTGGCCGGAGCCATCAAGCAATACGCTACCATCGCCCGTGCGCCAGACCTGCTCCTGTTTGGCTGCTGCTGGTTGCTGGGTTTGGGCCTGGGCCTGCGGGGTAGCGGGTGCTGCTTCTTTGGCAGCCGGACGGGCCAGCTTGTCAAAGTTGCCGGTTAGATTGTCAAAGGTGGCAATCGCGCGGATCGAGTCCTTATCCATCACGCCATTGGCGCCCTTGGGGCCGAGGTGGCCGCCAGCTTCTTCGGCCATCTTCTGCATCTGCGTAATGGTGGCCTTGTCAATTTTGCCAGTGGCCTTCAGGCCATGATTTTCCTGAAAGCTCTTGAGGGCAACTGTCAGATCCTTGTCTTTGATGCCGTCCACACCTTCAATCAGGAAGTGGTAATTGCCTGCCGGTTTGCCCCCTTCGCGCGCATTCTTTTCGCCCAGCGCAATCAGGAAGCGCTCGGTTGCCGCGACCACCGGGTCAAATTTCGGGCCGGCGTGACGCGGAGCCGCCGGCGCTGCGGTAGCAGCAACCGGGGCCGCCTCACCGGGGGGCGGGCCGGGCGGATAGCGCATCGACTTATCCGGCGTTACATCAGCCGGTTTGGGTTTGGCGGGGGCGGTGGCCGACGCAGCGCTGGCCGCCGGGGCTGCGGCTTTGGGCTTTTCAGCTTCGGGCGGCGGGCCGGGCGGGTAGCGCATGGATTTACCAGCAGCAATCTGGTCAGATTCCAGCTGGGCGGCTTTGGCCTTTGCATCGGCGTCAGCTTTAGCCTTTGCTGCTGCATCGGCCTTGGCTTTGGCTTCTGCCTCGGCGCGCTGGGTCAGCGTGGTGTTCAGGGCCTTGAGGTCGTCACGTGTGGCGCCATCACCCTTGATGGTTTCAAATACCAGCGTGGTGCGGGCGCTATTGCGTACAAACAAACGATCATAGCCCGGGTTCTTGTCGTAGGTCTGCAGCACCTTCTCAGCATATTGGGCTGCATCATCCTTGTTCAGGCCATTAAAACCGTTATTGGCGCTGGCAACTTGCCCGCCCGGTTTGGACAGTTCAATCGCCGAGCCGGGATGGGCCTGCATATGCTCGGCCAGCTTTTGAGCCAGCACACTGGGCTTGCCGCTAATCTTGGGTTCGCGGGCAATGGTGCCGGGATTATCTTGTGTGGCCGCCTTCATCTCATTGCTGCCGGCAGCTGGTTTGCTGGCCGGTTTGCTCTCTGGGGTCGAAGCAGCTCCCATGGCCTTGAGCGCTTGCAGGCTGTCTTCCAGTGAGGGGCGTTTGGGCGTATCGGCCATGGTTAAATCCTTTGGGCTGAGAATTTCAATTTCCACCAGCCTAAGGAAAATCAGCTAAAAAACCCTGAAAATGCTATAAAACTATTGTAATCCCAATGGGTTAGATCGTATGTTGCGGCATGTCGCTTTATCTGGATTATAACGCTACAGCTCCTTTGCGCCCGGTTGCGCTGGCCGCGTTTGAGCAGGCCTATGCACACACCGGCAATGCGTCTTCCGTTCATGCTGCCGGGCGGCAGGCCCGCGCATTGGTGGAAGATGCGCGCCAGCGTATTGCGCGTGCGGCGGGGTTTAGCCCGGCTGAGTTGATCTTCACCAGCGGTGGCACGGAGAGCAATCATCTGGCGCTGACCGGCTTGAAGGTGGCGGCGCGGCTAACTTCCAGCATCGAGCATGAGAGCGTCCTTAAAAACAGTGCGCATGCGCAGCGCCTGCCTGTGACGGCGGATGGTCTGGTTGATCTGACCGCCGCGCGCGCCCTGATTGCGGCAGCAAAGCGCCCGGCTTTGGTATCGGTCATGTGGGTCAATAATGAGACTGGCGTTATCCAGCCTATTGCCCAGCTGCTTGGGATATGCCGCGAATATGGGGCTTATCTGCATGTTGATGCGGTACAGGCCTTGGGCCGGGTGGCGCTTGATGTGCCGGTGGATCTGCTCACCCTGAGTGCGCACAAGGTAGGCGGGCCACTGGGGGTGGGGGCGTTGCTGGTGCGTGCGCCGCTGGATGTCGAGCCGCTCTTGTGTGGCGGTGGGCAGGAGCGTGGCCGCCGCGCCGGGACCGAGAATGTGCCTGCCATTCACGCTTTTGCTGCTGCGGTGGAGGCTGCGCTGGCTGATCTGCCAGAGTTACAGCGCCGCGCCGCGTGGCGTGATGCGTTTGAGCAGCGCCTGCTGCAGGTGCCGGGTACTGTCATCATCGGGCAGGCGGCGCCGCGCGTGGCAAATACCAGCTGCTTTGCGCTGCCCGGTTTTAAAAGCGAGTTGCAGCTCATGCAGCTCGATTTGAAGGGCGTGGCCGTGAGTTCTGGCTCGGCCTGCTCGTCCGGCAAGGTCACGCGCTCGCATGTGCTGACCGCCATGGGCTTGCCTGCCGAGGTATGTAATAGCGTCCTGCGCGTGAGTTTTGGCTGGAAAACTGCCGAATCCGAGCTTATTTCATGTGCAGAAATCTGGACAGAATTAGCCAATTCTGTTATAAGAAAAGCCTCAGGTGCTTAAGCACTGACCATAACAAGCGCAATTTCTACCGTACAGGTAATATTATTGCGCACGGCAGAACGGAATTCTCAACATGAACCGGATTGAAGGCAACGTCACCGAGCTGGCTCCCCGTTCATTGGCGGGCACCATTGTCAGCGCCACCGCCCCGTGCTGGATGTGCCAGACCAGCCTGTCGGCGCGCACCGCTTTTTGCCATGAATGTGGCACCATTCAAGCCAGCCGTGGGGTGGATCATTTCACCCGCTTTGGCCTTGATCGCCGCTTTGATCTGGATCGTGACCAGCTGTCGGGCCGCTATGAGGCTTTCAAGCGCGTGTTCCTGGCCGAGCGGATTGGCGGTAAGGGCCCGCGTCAAAAGCAGCTGGCCAGCGATCATCTGAGCGCGGTTGAAGAAGCGCATACCATCTTACGCGATCCGGTGCGCCGGGCTGAATATCTGCTGACCTTAATGGATGAATCAAGCGTGGCGCATGCCCAGCTGGCCGTCGAGGCTGAAATGGCGGAACTGCGCGGCGAGCTTGAAAATGCGGCAGATGCGGTGGCGATTGACCGGGTGGCGCACAAGGCCCGTCATGGCGTGGAAGTGTGCATTCGTGACCTGTCGGGCGCGTTTCGCCAGCAGGCGTTTAGCGATGTTGCGATTATCCTTGCACGTTTGGCCCAGCTTGAGGATATTGCCGCTACCGCGCGGGCACGCCGGGGCGACCTGTAAACGCTCCTGCCCGTCCGGGTTGGAGAGTTGAAAAATGCCGAAGATTACCTTTATCGAGCGTGATGGCAACCGTAAGACCGTCGAGGCGCCGGTTGGCCTGTCCCTGCTGGAAGTTGCCCATAAGAACGACGTGGATCTGGAAGGCGCCTGCGAAGGTTCGCTGGCCTGCTCCACCTGCCATCTGGTGATTGATTCCCAGTGGTACGATGCGCTGCCGCAGGCCACTGCCGATGAAGAAGACATGCTGGATCTGGCCTTTGGCCTGACCAAGACCTCGCGTCTGGGCTGCCAGATCATCGTCAGCGACGAGATGGACGGCCTGATCGTCTCGCTGCCCACAGCGGGCCGCAAGTAATAACGTCAGCCGGACTATTTTCCGCTTGCGCTGGGATGGGGCAGTTTTCTAGGCTGCCCCATCTTTTTTGAACACGGCAGGCTCATGGCGGTCTATTTGTCTTTTAACGAGGTCAGCGCGGATGGTATCGCCGCCGAGCCCACCCTTGTCCGTGCCGACATGATCCGTTCGGTCAGCTCCGCTTATCATGCCATCAGCACACCCATTATCCTCAAGCCGGTATTTGCGTTTTCCTCCATTTCGGCCTGGCGCGAACCGCATGAAATGATTGCGGGCTTGAGTGAAGCGCAGGCGGCCAAGGCCTTCATGCCCGGCCCGACCGATGGTATTACGTTGGTGCGGCCTTTTAATAATGGTAATGATTCAAAGGTTTATCGGGGTGATGGCAGTAGCGTGCCGGTACGGGAGCTGCGCTATAATTCGGTCAGCACGCTCGACCATCTGGCCCGGCTCAAACAGGCGCATCACCTGATTATTCCCTTGCACGAGGCATTGTCTTCCAAGGGTCGTTTCAGCTATCTATAGCCCATGACGCAAACTTTAAACTCCCTCGGCCTGCCCAAGCCGCCGTCGCAAACGCGTGTCGTCGTCGCCATGTCCGGTGGTGTGGATTCTGCCGTGACAGCTGCCCTGCTTAAGGAAGAGGGGTATGACGTCATCGGCATGACCTTGCAGCTCTATGATCATGGCAAGGCCATTGCCAAAAAAGGCGCGTGTTGCGCGGGGGCCGATATTCACGATGCGCGCACAGTTGCCGCCAAGGTGGGGATTCCGCACTATGTGCTGGATTTTGAGCAGAAGTTTAAAGACAGCGTCATGCAGCCTTTTGCCGATGCCTATGCCGCTGGCGAAACCCCCATTCCCTGCGTGCTGTGTAATCAGACCGTCAAGTTTACCGACATGCTGCAGGTGGCGCGTGAACTCGGGGCCGATTGTCTGGCTACCGGCCATTATGTGCGCCGTGTTGACGGGCCAGAGGGCGCCGAGCTGCATATGGCGACCGACCCCAGCCGTGACCAAAGCTATTTCCTGTTCACCACCACGCAGGAGCAGCTGGACTTTGTGCGTTTCCCGCTGGGCACGCTGCGCGATAAAAGCGTCACCCGTGAGCATGCGCAGCGCCTCGGTCTGATTGTGGCCAGCAAGCCGGACAGTCAGGACATCTGCTTTGTGCCCGGCGGCAAATATGCCGACGTGGTTTCCCGTTTGCGTCCCGGTGTGCTGGAAGCGGGTGAGATTGTGCATGTCGATGGCCGCGTGCTGGCCCGCCATGACGGCATCATCAATTATACCGTGGGGCAGCGTAAAGGCATTGGCATTGGCGGCCGCAAGGGTGAGCCGGAAGAGCCGCTCTATGTTGTGCGGCTGGATGCGGCCAAGCATCAGGTCATCGTCGGGCCGCGCGCGGCGCTGGGCGAAACGGTGGTAGAGCTGCATAGCGTTAATTGGTTGCCGCGTGACCGCAGCCCGCGTGAGGTCATGGTCAAGTTGCGTTCTGCCATGCCGGCTGTGCCAGCTGAAGTTGAGCTGCTGGAAAATAACCGTGCGCGCCTGACGTTACGGACGGCGCAATTTGGCGTGGCGCCGGGTCAGGCAGCGGTCATGTATGATGGCGCGCGCCTGCTCGGTGGCGGCTATATCAGTTCACGCAAAGTTAAGCAGGACGCGGCATAATTACGGTATGAGTACAGTGCCGTTCTTCAAAGCCGGTGATTACCAGATATGGATTGCCGGTCATCCCGCCTATCGCAATGAGGCGCGCGCCTTGTTCGAGAAACTAGCTGACGGACTGGCCGAGCGCACCGGTAATACCCGCTGGGCCGAGATCCGCGATATTGTAGCCGGCCGTCATCATGGGGCTGGGCGTTAATTACTTAAAAGGCGTAAGGTCAATAAAGTAAGTGCGGCCGCAATTGCGTCCGTTCTTCCAAAAGTCGTGGCTGCGCTCTGCCAATCCCTGTTCAGCCAGTGCTGACAGGCGCTGCATGGAGCGTTTGTTGTTATGCGCCACGCTGGCGCGGTAACGGCTATAGCCAAGCGCCGCTGCTGTGCGCAGTTTCAGCTCAAACAGAGGGGCGCCATAGCCTTGGCCGCGCGCGCTTGGGCGTAGCAGGTCAAGTCCTTGCGCCAGGGCCTTGTTGTGCTGGCCGTGCCAGATATGAAATTCACCAACCAGCTCTCCGTTAGTTGTACTAGCTAGCCAGCCGCGCTGGCACACGCGTCCATGCGGGCTGGTCTCAATCAGCTGGCGCGTTTCATGGCGGGCAAAGCTGGCCCGCTGCCGGACGATGCGCGCCAGCAGCCAGTCATTCTGGTAAAAGCGGTTGTTATAAAAGCTGCGCAGGCTTTCCGGGCAGCTCAGGGTGGAATATTCCGCATCCTCTTCGGCCATCATTGCTTTGGTCTGCTGCCAGAGCTGGTCGGCCTGCGCCCAGCCGCTGCGCCGTGCCAGCGCATTAAACGGTAGCGCCACCAGTCCGCCTGCCAAGATGGGCGTAATGCCCGGCTGCCCAGGTGAGGCTTGATGATTGAATTGCCCTAATGTCATGTTCCCCGCCATGTTCTCTTTTATGGCGGGACGCTAGCAGGGGGTGCGCTGCAATAACAATGGGCAAAAGCGTTAAAATCCGGCGGATTTGCCCGGAAATGCAGAAGCGGTTGACAGAAGGCGGCCAGACGCATTAAAACACCGGCCATTACTTCGGCGGCAGCGTAGCTCAGGGGTAGAGCAGGGGAATCATAATCCCTTGGTCGGGTGTTCAAATCACCCCGCTGCTACCAATAAAAAGGCCCCCGCTTGGGGGCTTTTTTATTGGTAATGTCGGGGCTGTGAATGACCACCTGTTCACCAAACGCTGCGGGGCAGCGTTTGGCGCGAAGACCGAAGGTCTGCAGTCCGGGCCCGCCCGGATAAAAACGCGCTTTGAGCGTGTTTTTACAAATCACCCCGCTGCTACCAAACAAAACAGCCCCCGTTCGGGGGTTTTTTATTGCGGTTAGACCGCGCTAATTCGTTATGCCCATCCTGAACACAAACGACAGAAAATACACGCCACCGGTACAAGCCGGGGTGCTGCTGCTCATCGGGAACGATGAATAATCGTAAGACGGGCCGCTGGCGGTGACATTGATATGCACATCGCATAAATCGGTGGTGTCCCTGAAATTGGCGGTGATGTTGGTAATCAAGCGGCGGCAGACATGCTCGGGAATATTGCGCACCACAACTTCCAGCCGTTCATTATTACTGCCGCTGGCGCATACGCCCGCCGCCCCATTGGGCAGTTTCAGGCTCATGGTACCACCCCAAGGGTTATAAAAGCTGCCGTTCTGGATGAAATCTTTGGGGATCAGCCCCATGCTGATAGCCGTAGTTGTAATATCCTGACTGCTGCTATTGCTCCACATGCTGGCGGGGATATTGGCCTTGGCGGCGCTTGCCACCTGTAGAATGGCGCGGGCCGTATTGGTAATCTTGCGGCTATCGCTCATGCTGCTGGTAGCAATCCAGATGCCGCCAAGAACCAGACCAATTACACCGAGTACGATAGCCGCTTCAATCAGGCTAAAGGCTGAGCGTTGCGTATGAGTTGTCATGATGCATCCTGTAGGTACCAGCGATGTTACATCGCGTTGCGATGCCGGTAAATTGCTATTGAGCGAACAATTTTAGCGAATATAGAAAAACTGCAACGCGGTGCAGCCACCTGTTGGGGTGCATTGCGCGGTGGTTGGAATGGTAGGGAAAGTGGTAATGACATCGCAGTTGGGCAGGTAGGAAACCCCCAGCTGCTTCCCGCTTTCGCCGCCGTAGAGGGCGCTGGCCAGCTGCACGCAATTTTCTGGCTTCATGTCATAAAACGCGATGTTGATATAATCCGGGTGCCAGCCATTATCAGCACTGATACCGCCATCAACCGCTGCGCCAAACGGGCTGATCAGCGCCGGGCCATAGACGACCGACCAGCCAGCCGAGTTGGCCAGCACCGACAGGTCAAGGTAGCCGTGGCCCTGCTGGGTAATCACATCCTGAAATGAGAACCCTTTAAACTTGTTACGGATGTCATCAACCTGGCGCAGCATGGCGGTGGTGGTATTGTTCAGCTTCTGTCGCTCCATCACGCTGCTGGCCGCAATCCAGATGCCGCCAATCACCAAGCCCACAACGCCCAGCACAATGGCGGCTTCAATCAGGTTGAACCCTTTGTGGTGTGTGGAATGGGTGCGTGCCTGCATGGGGCTGCCGATCAGTAAAGTATCTACATATTGAATATGCGCCTTGTTTAGCGGATGATCAAGCGGGGTGGCCTTGCGTCAGTAAGGTGCAATATGCAGCCACGGCTCTTGTTTCAGGCCGTTTATGGTTAATCCCTGCGCGTTATAACGGGTGGCTCTCAGCTGGCCGAAGCGGCAGGGCCATAAACCATAAAATAACTTGCGGTTAACCAATATAAACAGGCATAAGAGCAGCCATGCTGAGCATTACCAACCTGACCTGTCGCATCGCTGGCCGCACTCTGATTGAAGGGTCGAGCATCGGCATTAACGACGGCTGGAAGGTGGGCATTGTAGGCGCCAACGGCACCGGCAAGTCCACCCTGTTCAAGCTCATTTCGGGTGAGTTGCAGCCGGATAACGGCGCCATTACCCGCTCGGCCCGCCAGCGGCTGGGCATGGTGCGTCAGGACATGCCGGATACCGACCAGACCCTGGTTGAGCTGGTGCTGGCCGCCGATACCGAGCGCACCGAGCTGCTCACCGCCACCGAGACCGAGCAGGACGGCAACAAGCTGGCCGAGATCTATGCCCGTCTGGATGAAATTGACGCCTATGCCGCGCCGGCGCGCGCGGCCACCATTCTCTCCGGCCTTGGCTTTACCGAAGAGCAGGTTAACGGCCCGTATTCGGCCCTGTCGGGCGGTTGGCGTATGCGTGTGTCACTCGCCGCCGTGCTGTTCTTGCAGCCTGAATTGCTGCTGCTGGACGAACCGACCAACCACCTCGATCTTGAAGCCATCATCTGGCTTGAGCAATATCTGGCCAATTACCCGCACACACTGCTGGTGATCAGCCATGACCGTGAGCTACTCAATGTCTGCGCCGATCATATCGTGCATCTGCAGGACCAGAAGCTGACTCTGTATAATGGCAATTACGATACGTTCGAGCGTACCCGCGCCGAAAAGCTCAATCAGCAGCAGAAGCTGCACGAAAAGCAGCAGGCTCAGCGCGCGCATATCCAGAAGTTTATCGACCGCTTCCGCGCCAAAGCCACCAAGGCCCGTCAGGCGCAAAGCCGTATCAAGATGCTGGAGAAGATGGACCTGGTCGATGCCGTTATGGCCGACCGCTCGGTGCGCTTTACCTTCCCTGACCCGCCCGAGATGCATCCGCCGCTCATCAGCATCAACAAGGCCAATATTGGTTATGGCAACAAGCCCATCCTGTTTCAGGTGCATGAGACGATTGATGCCGATGACCGCATCGCCCTGCTTGGCGCCAATGGTAACGGTAAGTCCACCCTGATGAAGCTGATTGCGGGCAAGCTCTCGCCCATGGCGGGTGAGCTGGTTAAGTCCGGCAAGCTCAAGATTGGTTATTTCGCTCAGCATCAGGCTGACGAGCTTGATGTAACCGCCACGCCTTATCTGGCCATGCGCCGCCGCTGTGAAGAGCTGGGGCTGGAAACCAAGGAATCCGTCGTGCGCGGCCGTCTGGGCAGCTTTGGTTTTGGTGTGGATCTGGCCGATAACAAGATCAGTTCGCTCTCGGGCGGTGAAAAGGCGCGCTTGCTGTTTGCGCTCATCAGTGCGCAGGCCCCGCATATTCTGCTGCTCGACGAGCCGACCAACCATCTGGATATGGATGCGCGCTCGGCGCTGGTTGATGCCCTCAACGCCTATCAGGGCGCGGTTGTGATTGTCAGCCATGACCCCACCATGATCGAGCGTGTGGCCGACCGCCTGTGGCTGGTGCATGATGGTGGCGTGAAGGATTTTGATGGTGATATGGCGGATTACCGCAAATTCATCATCTCGCAGCGCCGTGCTAATCGCCGCGATGACAAGGGCGGTGGCCGTAGTGAAGAAAAGGCCGAAACCCGCCGCGCCAATGCCGATATTCGCAAGCAGCTGGCGCCCTTCGCGCAAGCGGTGAGTGATGCCGAGAAGGAAGTGACCCGTCTCACCGCCGAAAAGCACAAGCTGGAAGCGCTCATGGGCAGCCCCAGCTTTTATGATAATCCGCAGCAGGTGGCCAAGGTCCAGCTCAGCTATGGTCATACCGCCAAGCAGCTGACCTTGCAGGAACAGCGCTGGGTGGAAGCGGCCGAAGCTTATGAAGCCGCCAAGGCCGAGCTAACTGAAGCGGCGTGATTATCTGACCATCACTGCCGCAAATAGGGCTTCAGGGCCTCAAGCGAAACCGGAAATTCTTCAAGGCAGGCCCATACTGCGTGCGGTAGGGGTGGAATAAACACGATGCTGCCGCTTGTGCGATAGAAACCCCAATATTCATTAGGGAATGTTTCGGGATCGTAAGTATCTGCCATATCGTTTTTGCCAGTTTCATCCATGCATGAATTCACAAATTTGTGGCCGGTGACCAGAAATTTTGTGAGGGCCTCACCTTGCAGCTCTGGCGCTAAAAGGTCATCGAGAGAAATCACTTTTCCGCTGTTTATATCGAACGTGTAGCCATCATAGCTTTCACCGGGATGTGGGCCGCCACAGTAATAATTAGTTCCAGTGGTGAAGCTAAAGAAATGGCTATCGATCAGGCGAACGGTAGAGGCCGCGTTGAAAGAGAAGTTTTTTCTATTTTCGCGTAGATATTTAAGTCTCAGTTCTTCCGGGTTGGGGTCGTTGTCATCGCAGGTCCATGTAGAAACAATTCGGCTGATTGCGTGATTAATGCGCTGCTCAGCTCGTTCATTCGCAAGGCCAGAAATCACCGGGTATGAGATTGTGCCATAATCAGTTGTGTGGCCAATGATGGCTATTGCAGGCTCCGCCCAGGCGGTGAATGGGGTAAGGACAAGGCATAGTAAAAAACTGAATATGGCGGCGGATCGTTTCATGTGTTGATGTTATCACGCGTTCAGTGGGGCTCAATCTGATTTAGTTTGGTAAAAAGATATAATCTGGCGGCGCTTGTATGGCTGCCTGTCCCGGCATACCCAGTTCAAAACTATGCAGCCACATGCGCGGGCTGGCTGGGCCGCCATATTTAGTATCCCCCACAATCGGATGACCGAGGTAAGCCATATGTGCACGCAGCTGGTGGGTGCGGCCGGTTTGCGGTTTCAGCTCCATCAGGGTGCACTCACGTCGCCGCTCCAGCACGCGCCAGGTGCTGACTGCATGGGCGCCCGTAGCATCAACCACCATCAGCGCATTGCGCTTGAGTAGCGGTGCGTCAATGACGCCCGCCTCATCAGCCACCTGACCTTGCACCAGTGCGCGGTAGGTTTTATCAATCTGTCCGCGCATGAACATCAGCCCTAGACGGCGCAGCGCCTGCGGGCCGCGGCCACAGAGCAGGGCACCGCTGGTCTCGCGGTCCAGCCGGTGCGCCGGGCGCAGCAGCGGGTCGCGCGCGATCAGCCAGTGCGTTAAAGCCACAGAATCTGCCGCAACCGGATGCACCAGCAGCCCAGCCGGTTTGTTGACCACCAGAAAATCCGGGGTTTCGTGGCAAATCAGGGTGTTGAGCTGGGCTTGATCCATGGCCGGAATATAGTGGACTTTTGCCTCATAAATCAGCTAAAAAGCGCGCCATGAGCAAGACTAAAACCGCATCAGAGTCTGCCGCCCCGGCAGGTAAGGCCCCTACGATTGGCATCGTGTCGCTGGGTTGTCCCAAGGCATTGGTGGACAGTGAGCGCATTCTCACCCATCTGCGTGCCGAGGGCTATCAAATCTCGCCCAGCTATGACGGCGCCGAAGTGGTGATCGTCAATACCTGCGGCTTTCTGGATTCCGCGCGCGATGAATCGCTCGACGCGATTGGCGAGGCCATGGCCGAGAACGGCAAGGTAATCGTCACCGGCTGTCTGGGCGCTGAGCCGGAGAAGATTCTTCAGAAGTATCCCAACGTGCTGTCCATCTCCGGCCCGCAGCAATATGAGAGTGTGGTGGACGCCGTGCATCGTGCCGTGCCGCCCGCGCATGACCCGTTTGTGGATCTTCTGCCGCCGCAGGGCATCAAGCTCACGCCGCGCCATTACGCCTATCTCAAGATTTCGGAAGGCTGCAATAATCGCTGCACCTTCTGTATCATCCCCAAGCTGCGCGGTGATCTGGTCAGCCGTCCGGCCGCCGATGTACTGCGCGAGGCCGAGCGTCTGGTGAAAGCCGGCGTGAAGGAGCTGCTGGTGATCTCGCAGGACACCTCCGCTTATGGCATCGATACCAAATATGCCGAGAGCGAGTGGCAGGGCCGCAAGGTCAAGGCCAAGTTCCTCGATCTGGCGCGTGAGCTGGGTGAGCTGGGCGCGTGGGTGCGTTTGCACTATGTCTATCCCTATCCGCATGTGGACGATGTGATCGAGCTGATGGCGGCCGGTAAGGTGCTGCCGTATCTCGACATTCCTTTCCAGCATGCCAGCCCCAATGTGCTTAAGAACATGAAGCGCCCGGGCGATAGCGAGAAGGTGCTGGAGCGGATCAAGGGCTGGCGCAAGGCGTGCCCGGA
>Ga0255220_1000610_pt1 | contig 14012 bp, 10 predicted proteins | sample Miss_Colum_RepB__FD_188423 | JGI IMG/M metagenome (GOLD analysis project Ga0255220, IMG submission 188423) | Freshwater microbial communities from Mississippi River, Louisiana, United States - Miss_Colum_RepB_8d | ecosystem: Environmental > Aquatic > Freshwater > River | place: USA: Louisiana...
ATGAAACCACAGCGCAGAATGATCCTTGGGGGGATGGCTCTTGGTGCACTTGGGGTGTCGGGACAGGCTCACGCCGCTGAGGTTACCTTGCGCTTTCATCAGATGCTTCCGCCGCAGGCATCGATTCCGGCCAAGGCAATCGCGCCCTGGGCCCGCAAGGTCGAGGCAGAGAGCAAGGGCCGAATCCGGGTTCAGCTGTTTCCAAGCATGCAGCTTGGTGGCAAACCGCCAGAACTGTTCGACCAGGCGCGTGACGGAGTCGTCGATCTGATCTGGACGGTTCTTGGCTATACACCCGGGCGCTTCCCGAAGTGCGAAGCCTTCGAATTGCCGTTTTCCTGCGGTTCGGCCGAATCCTCCTCACGCGCATTTCAGGAGTTCGTCGAGAAGTACGCGATGGACGAGTTCAAGGATGTCAAACTCGTCGCGGTGCACACGCACGGACCCGGGCTGATTCACAGCCGCGATCCGGTGCGCAAACTCGAAGATCTGAAAGGCATGAAGGTGCGTGGCGGATCGCGCGTGATCAACATCATGCTCGAGCAGCTTGGTGCGACCCCGATCGGACTGCCGGTGCCGGCTGTCGGTGAGGCACTGTCCAAGGGTGTGATTAGTGCAACGACAATCCCCTGGGAGGTCGTTCCGGCGCTGAAGGTGCAGCAGATTGTGAAAAATCACACAACGTTCAGCGGTGCAAAGGGTCTGTATACCCAGACCTTCGGCGTGGCGATGCACAAGGATCGCTACCAGAAGCTCGCCCCCGATCTGCAAGCAATCATCGATCGCAATTGTGGTGTGGAGGCCGCCGCGTTGTTTGGCCGCGCGATGGACGAGGGCGACGCACTCGGCCGTTCGTTGGTGCAAAAAGCCGGCAACACCATCATTACACTCGATGCCGCAGAGACCGCGCGCTGGCAGCGGGTGGCGGCGGGTACCCGGGCAGTCTGGTATCGCGAGGTTGCCGCCAAGGGGCTCGATGGACAGAAGCTTGCGGCCGCGGCCGAGCAGCTGATCGACAAGCACGCCAAGGCTTGATGCGCCTGTTTCCCGCCGGCGCGCTGTCGCCGGTGCGAGTATGACCATGGCCGGCTGGGTCTACTTACTGTGTCGATGGACCGCGCGATTCGGTGCGGCCGTGATGCTTGCACTGGCGCTGCTCAGTGTGGCCAGCATCATCGGCCGCGCGCTGAGCGGCTTGGGCCTGGGCCCGATTCCGGGCGATTTCGAGTTGGTCGAAACCGGAACCGCGCTGGCGGTCTTTTGCAGTCTGCCGTGGTGCTATCTGATGCGCGGTCATGCGGTCGTCGATCTGTTCTGGCATGGCTTTTCCCCGGCAATGCAGCGGGTTCTTGAACTTGGGTCCGGATTGCTGATGCTCCTGGTCTGGCTGCTGCTGACCTGGCGTTTGGGCATTGGCATGCTCGACTATCGCGCCAGCGGGGAGGTCGGTTTCATCTTGCAGATGCCTACCTGGTGGGGATATGCGGCCGCCTTGCCACCGGCCGCGATCGGCTGTCTCGCGTATGCCTGGCGCCTGTTCGAGAGCCTCGGTCTGGTCGATCCCCCCAAGCTCGAATCGACTCAGGCAATGGGGCATTGATGGAACCGTTGTGGCTGGCTGTGGCCTCGTTCCCGGTCCTGATGGCGCTGATTTTTCTGCGTGTGCCGATCGGCCTGTCGATGCTTTCCATCGGATTGCTCGGCTCCTGGTTGGTGTATGGCGATCTTGGGCCGCTGTTGAACCAGATGAAGACCTTGGCTTACAGCCAGTTTTCGACCCACTCGCTGTCAATCATTCCGCTGTTCCTGTTGATGGGCCAATTCGCGTTACTCGGCGGCATTTCGGGTGCCTTGTTCAAAGCCGCAGAGGCGTTCATCGGCCATTGGCGTGGTGGGGTTGCGATGGCAGCAATCGGTGCGTGCGCAGGGTTTGGCAGCATTTGCGGTTCGTCGCTGGCGACAGCGGCGACGATGGGGCAGGTCGCGCTGCCGGAGCTTCGACGGGCGGGCTATGAGCCGGGCCTTGCCAGCGGCACGCTCGCAGCCGGAGGTACGCTGGGCATTTTGATCCCGCCGTCGATCGTGCTGGTGATTTACGCGATCCTGGCCGAGCAAAACATTGCGATGTTGTTTGCGGCGGCCTTTGTGCCCGGCTTGTTCGCGGCGGCGAGCTACATGCTGGTGGTCGCTCTGACGGTGCGACTGCGCCCATCCGCCGCGGGGGTGATTCCGGCGTTGCCGGCGGCCGCCAGGTGGCGGGCACTGGCACAGACCTGGTCCGTCGCGGTGATCTTCATCACGGTCGTCGGCGGTATTTATGCGGGGCTGTTCACGCCGACCGAGGGTGCCGCAGTCGGCGCGATCAGTACCGGGGTGCTCGCCTGGAAACGGGGCGGACTGGATCGGGCTCGCCTCGCACAGGCTCTTGAAGCGACCGCCAGCGGCACCGCGATGATCTTTTTTATCGTGCTCGGGGCTGCGGCCTACAACACCTTCCTGGCGCTTTCGCTGCTGCCCCAGGAGCTTGCGCAGTGGGTCGGTTCGCTCGGACTTAGCCCCTACGCCGTCTTGTGGGCGATCCTGCTCTTTTACCTGGTGTTTGGTTGCGTGATGGACTCGTTGTCGATGATTCTGCTGACGATTCCAATCTTCTTTCCGCTGTTCAGTGCTCTGGATTTCGGTCTGCAGCCGGACGACGCGGCGATCTGGTTTGGCATCCTGGTGCTGATCGTCGTCGAGGTCGGCTTGATCACGCCACCGGTCGGCATGAACCTGTTCGTGATTCGCGCGATGGCCCCAGACATTCCAATGGCTGCCCTGTATCGCGGTGTTCTCCCGTTCGTGCTTGCAGATCTGGTGCGCATTGTGCTGCTTGTTGGGTTTCCATCGATCGCGTTGTTCGCGACCTGGCTATCGCGCTAGCTACGGGGGCAATGTGGCCAACATCGCATCGTGGCTCCAACACAGGCCCGCAAGAGAGGGTTTCTGGCCTGCTATAATTCTTCGCTTCGGGGCGTAGCGCAGCCTGGTAGCGCACTTGCATGGGGTGCAAGGGGTCGCGAGTTCGAATCCCGCCGCCCCGACCAAAGAATGGCAAAGCCCGGTGTCCAAAAGACGCCGGGCTTTTTGCTGTCTGCTGGGTGGATTTGTCACGCTGCGCTATTTTTGTGGCTATGGCAAGGTGCCATCGGTGTGTTCAAACGAGCGGAGGTTTCCCGCATGGCAGGCCCACTTGCAGGCATCAGGATCGTCGATCTGACATCGGTCGGCATGGGCCCGATGGCCACGCAATTGCTCGGGGACTTTGGCGCCGACGTGATCAAGGTCGAGCCGCCCGAGGGCGATGTGTTCCGACATGTGACACCGTCCCGGCATGAGGCCATGAGCCATGCGTTTCTGAACCTGAACCGCAACAAGCGATCAGTCGTGATTGATGCGCGGAGTGAGGCCGGAGCGCTGCAGCTGCGCGAGCTGATCGCGCAGGCCGATGTGTTTGTCTCGAACATGCGGGTGGCGGCTCTGCGCGGCTTGCAACTCGACGCTGAAAGCCTGCTGGGCGAGTTTCCGCGCCTGATTCACTGTGTCTGCAACGGGTATTCGCAACATGGACCGTATGGCGCGCGCGCGGCGGTGGACGACACGATTCAGGCGGCTAGCGGTCTGGCCTGGCTACAGGGAGGAGCTGGTGCCGGTGAGCCGAAATACGTGAATAGCGTGGTTGCAGACAAGGTCGTCGCTCTGTACGTGGCGAATGCCATCAGTTCGGCCTTGTTCGAGCGCGAACGCAGCGGAATAGGGCAAGCGCTCGAAGTGCCGATGTTTGAATGCATGGCATCGTTCGTGACGCACGAACACCTGGCTGGTCGCAGTTTCATTCCGCCCGAGGGCCCGGCGGGGTATTCCCGCCTTCTGAATGCGTTTCGCAAACCGTTTCGCACGCTCGACGGTTGGCTTGGCGTGGTTCCATACACCGACCGGCAGTGGCGACGATTTTTCGCGCTGACCGGTCAGGCGGCTCTGACCGATGATCCGAGGTATGCGACACAGCTCGAGCGCAGTCGCCACTTTGGCGAGCTCTATGCACAAGTCGAGAGTGCGCTGGCGCAACGGTCAACCGGTGACTGGATTGCCCTGCTGGAATCGGCCGACATCCCGTTTGCCCCGGTGCATTCGATCGACTCGCTGCTCGAGGATCCACACCTGAAGCAGATCGGCTTTTGGCGCGAAGTCGATCACCCGACCGAAGGCCGCTTACTGCAGGCGGGGCTGCCGGTCAGTTTTTCCCGGACGCCGGCTGACGTGCGTCGGCAGGCGCCGAGCCTCGGCGAGCACAATGCACAAATTCGAATCGACGATCATTGGAGCGTTTCATGGCCCGGATTTTGACCCCGACTCAGCTCGATCAATATCGCGACGAAGGTTTCGTCGTGCTTGCGGCGCTCATCGAAGCACCGCTGCTGCGGCGCATGAGAGACGCGCTTGCCGAACTGGTCGAGAAATCACGGCGCATCCAGACGCATGACGAGGTCTATGACCTGGAGCCTGGGCATACGGCGGACCGGCCTCGCGTGCGGCGGATCAAGAAGCCGCACGTGGTGCATCCGGTGTTCCGGGAACTGCTCGACCACCCAGGCCTGAAAGCCGCCACTCAGGATCTGCTCGGCGAAAACGTACGCCTGTACAACTCCAAGTTGAATGTGAAAGCACCCGAGTACGGCTCGCCGGTCGAATGGCATCAAGACTGGGCGTTTTATCCGCACACCAATGATGACGTCACTGCCGCCGGGGTCATGCTCGATGACACCAGTGTCGAGAACGGCGCCATGTACGTGCTACCCGGTACCCATCGGGGGCCAACCTTTGATCACCATGGATCTGACGGACGTTTTTGTGGCGCGATGGATCCCGACGCCTGCGGACTCGATTTTCGCTCTGCGCTCGCCTGTGAAGGACCGGCTGGTTCAGTTTCGTTCCACCATGCCAGGACCGTGCATGGTTCGGCGCAGAACGTCTCCGACCGGCCGCGAAGCTTGCTGTTGTACGAGTTGACTGCTGCCGACGCTTATCCCTTGATGAACCTTTCGAATGCCGGCTACGAGGAATTTCGTGCGCGGATGGTTTACGGCAGCGAATGCTTCATTCCGCGCGTTGTGCCTGCGCCGATCCGTCTGCCCTTGCCGCCGGCGCTGCATCAGGGTTCGATCTATGAGAATCAGACGGCCGGTAAGCGGTATTTCGGGTTTGTCGACGCCGGTGGCAGAAAGTCGGTGACGTCATGATTCAAGCTTAGTCGGTTTGGCAGGGCGGCATTTTGCGCAAGGGCGACGTTTTCCCATGCCTTGGGGTTATGGCCTACCCACGTTTACTGATGCATTTCATCGAGGGTGTCTGACACAGATCAGACACAATGAGAGACCTGTTATCGTGAGTCCGGATATAGTACATCTGGCTGACGTTGTGTCAGTTGCTGAGCGGAGCTTGCGGGCCCAGCGTTGTGGGCTATTGGACAGATCGTGATCGAGAATAAAGACATAGCCGAAGGCGCCCAACGGTGCCTCGGACTCTTGCTGGCTGCTTCGCCCCAGGCGATGCTGGCCGTCGATCGCGCGCATGTGATCTGCATGGGCAATCAGATCGCCTCGGACATCTTCGGTCATGACCTTGATTCGTTGTCGGGGCTGTCGGTGGGGGATTTGATTTCCGGCCGAGACCGTCATGCGTTTTTGGCCAGGCTTTTGGCGGCCGAGCATCAAGCAGATCCTCAAGCCAGCAGCCAGTTGCTCGGCTTCAGGCCGGTGCTGGGGCTTGGTCGAACCGGATCGGTCATTCCGCTGGAAATTGGCCTGTCGATTATCGACGTCTCCGATGAGGATCGCATCATCGTTTTGACCGTGAACGATGTTCGTGAGCGGCGAGCCGCCGAGGACCGCATCCGGGTGAGCGAAGAGCGATTTCGCCGCTTAACCGCGCTGTCCACCGATTTTTTCTGGGAAACCGATGATCAACTGCGGTTTTCCTTTGTTTCCCAACGGGATTTTGCCGAGTCGGTGCGCAAGTTGCGCGATCGTTTCCTGGGCCGCAGGTTCTGGGAGATCGAGGGTGTTCGTCCGGTCTCGTTTACCTGGCAAGAGTTTCAGTCGCTGACGCGAGAACACAGGCCTTTTCGACTGCACACCTATTCGGCGACGCTGGACGACGGCCAGACTCGGCACTACACCGTGAGTGGTGAACCGATTTTTGATCCCAGCGGGAATTTCATCGGCTATCGCGGAGTGGTCGCCGACATCACCGATGCCGAGTCTGCAAGGCAGGAGGCGCTGGAGCGCGAACAAGCGCAGGTCAAGGCCTTGCGCGAAGAACTCGAGCGCTTGCGTGGTGGTGCGGACAACTGGTCGCGCCTTCCCGTGGGCGAGGCACTCTATGGCACGCGCGCAATCAGTTCATCTGCCCCGGAAGAATTCGACAAGCTGCTTGTGCGCTATCGCGGCATCCTCGACACCGGACTTGAAGCGCGCGTGTTGAAGATCGACACCGGAGCCGATGAAAAGCTTCGGGTTCTCGCAGAAGACCTGGGAGCCTGGCACGCGGGTGCGCGCGACGTCATCGAGATTCACCAGCGGGCGATCGCGACCGCCACCGATTCACTATCACCTCTGAAGGCCAAGGCCTTGGTAGAGGAAGGGCGCTATGTAGTGCTCGAACTGATGGGGCGTCTGTTGATGTTCTATCGGCGTTATTTCACCGGAATGCGTGGTAGCGTTCCCGATGCTCGGTCGAAGCAGCCGCATTGACCGAGCATGCTTATACAGCTGAGGGGTTTCAATGAATAAGTACCGTTTGATGCTCTATGTGATGGGGCAGACTCAGCGCTCTCAGACGGCTATCTCCAATCTGCAGCGCATTTGCCAAAACGAGTTGCAGAACCAGTACGAGATGGTCGTGATCGACGTGCTGGAGCAGCCGCAGCTCGCCGAGGATCAAAAGATCCTCGCGACTCCAACGCTGATCAAGGAGTTGCCACCGCCGATTCGCCGGATCATCGGCGACCTCAGTGACACCGGGCGGGTGCTTCTTGGCCTCGATTTGCGGACGCACGACGACTGAATTTGATCGTTTCCAGCGTATTTTGATTTCGTCTATTGATTGGGTGACAAAGCGATGAACTCTAGGCCAAGCGGAGCGGTTCAAAAGCTCGCCACGGGAATCCCGGGCTTCGAGCATATTTCATTTGGGGGGTTGCCGAAGGGTCGTACCACCTTGGTGTCGGGTTCGGCTGGAAGCGCGAAAACCGTCTTTGCGATGCAGTTTCTGATAGAGGGCGTGCGCGCCTCCGGTGAGGGCGGTGTCTTCGTCACATTCGAGGAGAGTCCGGAAGACATCATCCGCAATATGCGTGGATTCGGCTGGGATCTCCAGGAGTTGCTCGACTCCAAGAAACTGGCCTTTGTCGACGCGACGATGGATGCGGGTGAAGAGGTGCTTGAGGCTGGGCACTATGATCTTGGTGCTCTGGTCGCTCGCATTGAATACGCCTGCAGGATTACCGGAGCCGGGCGGGTCTCAGTTGATTCGCTTGGGGCGGTGTTCGGGCAGTTCTCAAGCCCTGACGTGGTCCGACGCGAGTTGCATCGCATGGCGTCTGCCCTGAAAAGGATGGGTGTCACTGCGGTTCTTACCGCGGAGCGCACCGAGGAATATGGCGGCCTTGCGCGCTTCGGCATTGAGGAATTCGTGGCCGACAATGTGATCGTGCTGCGCAATGTGCTCGAAGAGGAGAAGCGCCGTCGCACCATTGAGATTCTGAAGTTTCGCGGCACCGATCACTGCAAGGGCGAATTCCCGTTTTCGGTGATCCCTGGCGAAGGCATCATGGTCATTCCGCTGGCGGGTGACAAGCTCGAGCAGCGTAGCTCCACTGTGCGGGTCACCTCGGGCAACGAGATGCTCGATGAAATGTGTGGCGGCGGTTTCTTCCGCGACTCGATCGTGCTTGCATCAGGCGCCACTGGTTGCGGCAAGACGCTGTTGGTCACAATGTTCGTCAATGGCACTTCGCCCGACGAGCGCTGCCTGCTGTTCGCGTTCGAGGAAAGTCGCGAACAGTTGTTCCGCAACGCCTCCGGCTGGGGGATGGACTTCGAGCAGATGGAGCAAGAGGGCCGCCTGAAGGTGGTCTGTGACTATCCGGAGACCATGGGGGTCGAGGATCACCTGATTCGCATGAAGAAGGTGATGGAAGAGTTCCGGCCGACCAGGGTCGCGGTCGACAGCCTGTCGGCGCTCGAGCGTGTGTCCACCGGCAAGGGGTTCCGTGAGTTCGTCATCGGAATTACCTCGTTCATCAAGCACCAGGAGATCGTCGGCTTGTTCACGTCGACGACGCCTACGCTGCTTGGAGGCTCGTCGATCACCGAGGAGCACATTTCGACGATTACCGATTCGATCATTCTGCTGCGTTACGTCGAGATGTTCGGCGAAATGCGCCGGGGAATCACCGTCCTTAAAATGCGCGGCTCGATGCACGACAAGAGCATCCGTGAGTACACGATCGACGGTGACGGCATGCACATCGGCGCTCAGTTCCGCAACGTGGCGGGCATCCTGGCCGGTAATCCGACGCAGCTTTCGGAACGAGAGATCGACCGACTCGATGACCTCTTCCGCGAGCCGGGTGAGGCCGACGCGCCTGCGGTCTAGCGTCGGTAACGCTCGGGCTTGAGCTTGTCGGAGCCTACGACTACGAATCGAGATTTGTCGCCTCGCAACCCAGGAACCGTCGGTCAGGCGTGCCACCTAGGCTCGTGATCCGGGCGACCCTGGCCGTTGCCAGGCGTTTCCGTCCTTCCCCAGTCGCGATCCGGAGGTCACCCAGGCCAAGTAGCTTGGCAATTAGCACGCCGGACCGCGCGATGTCATTGAACTGCACAAACTCGCGATCGGGCAGCTCGGAGAAGTTCTGTCCGCTCCACGGGTCAAAGCACTGATTGATGAGGCGAGATTGGTGTCGTTGGAGCTGATGGGGCATCTTGCCTTGCACTATCGACAGTATCATTCGCTATTGCGGTCCACGCATGAGGTCTCGGAGCGGGCTGATTTGGACGGGACAGCTATGGACTCGAAGGGATAGAGATGGTCCTGATGCGGTTGACTTTGTATCTGAGTGGCGGTGCAGCGGACTCCTCGCGCTCCGCTGCGGCGCTGCGGAACATCGAGCGGCTCGCCAAGCGCATTGAACCCCATACGTTCGATCTCAGGGTCGTTGATGTATTGAAGTCCCCCGAAGTTGCCGAAGCCCGAAAAATCCTTGCAACACCGGCCCTGGAGCGCAGTTTGCCATTGCCGTCCCGGCGATTTATCGGTGATCTGAGTGATATCGACGCAGTCATGGTCGGGCTGCATATTGCATTGCCCTCCGAGTTGGAAATTCCGAGTGCGCAGATGCCATCGGGTGAATGAAATTTGATGGAGATTGATCCGCAAGCCGCAGATCGCGCCGCGTTGTGGCGCGACGAGCGTCTGCGCGTTCTGCACCTCTGCCCAACTGGCGAGCTCTTGTTTGCCGAGCAAGCGGCGCAAATTCTCGATCAGAATTGCCTAATCACCTGGGTTAAAGTTCGCAGCCTGAAAGTCGCCATTGATCTGCTTCGTAGCGAACACTATGACGTCGCCGTTTTGGACGCATGGAGTTTTGTGGATAGGGGTCACGAGGCAGCGCGGGAACTGATAAGCCTGGGCCTGACGGTTCCGCTATTGGTCTGTGTTGACCTCTCCCCTGACGTGGGTGACCGGAGCGGGACGGACGAAGAAAAGACTGCGGACGACTCCGTCGTATCAGATTTCTTCAAAATTGGCGTGGAAGATGTCTTGATTCGCGGGCAGGTGGAGTTCGGGCACTTGTTGCACGATCTGCATGCTGCCGCTGCGAGACGGCGGCGCACCGACAAGAGCGCCGAAGGAAATATCGGAAGTCTGCTCGCGTCGATTCCGACGCCGCATCTCGTTATCGGGCAGGACGGATTGCCGATATTCGCGAATCTTGCGGCCGAGCGTCTGATGAGACGCTCGCAGCAACAATTAAAAGCGTTTCCGTTTGACGTTGCGCATCAGGTCGGTGCCAATACCGAGATCGACCTGATACTTCCCGGTGGTGTCGCGCTATTGGCGGCAATGGATGTTTCAGAGATCACCTGGGAGGGAGAGCTGGCGTTTTTGGTCAGTCTTCACGATGTGACGCGATGGCGCCACACTGCCGAGAAGCTCTCAGCGAGTGAACAAAAGTACCGGGTTGTGGCCGAAAACCTCGCTGAGCCGTTGATCTTGCTGACTCCCGATGGAGCGCTGATCTATGAATCGGCGAGCGTTGAGGCGGTCTTCGGGCCAGCCGAAAGCAGAAGCCAGTTTTTCGGCGCTTCGATTGATCATGTCCAAAACGCGTCGCTTCTTGCGGCGATGCGTGATGCCTGCGCAAGCGGTGAAGTGCAGGTCGTGAAATTTCGGCTGGACGATCAGCAAGACGAGCGTTGGTTCGAGGCTTCATTGCGGCCGGTGACCGGGATGGACGGTGGGGTTGACGCAGTGCTTGCCGTGGCACACGACATTTCCGCGCGCAAGAATCTTCAGAGCAGGATTGATGTACTCGCCGAGCGTGAGCGCCTGTTAGCGGAACACTCGGATGATCTCATCGTGGTGTTTGACGAGTCGTTGCATGTCGTCCACGCGGGACCAGGTACCCGTGAGAGGCTGGAAGCTGCAGGCAGCCTGACGGGCGAACCCTTCGGGTTTCTGGCTCAGGCTGATCGTCAGCGAGCAAGCGATGCCGTCAGGGACTGTCTTGCGGGGCGTACGCCGGATCCATTGACACTGCGCTCTGGCTTTGACGCGCCTCAATGGCTGCGCCTGAGGTTCAGCGCGCATCGTGATTCGGGCCGACAGTTGGTCAAAGTCTCGATGCACGACGCACAAGACCTCGTTCGGGCCGAAAGCAAGGCGATGCTTGAGCAGGAACGCTTCAGACGTTTTGCCCGGTTTGCCGGCGACGAAGTTGCAGAGATTGATCCGGCATTGACGATCATCTGGAGAGTCGATGCCCGTCCTGATTCAGGGCAAGGCACTTTGTCCGCCGTACCTGCATTGCCGGAACTCCTGGAGCGAGCCGAACTGCGCTCCTTGCTGCAGTCGGCCTGCGCGGCAGCGATCCGGACTGGTAACGCTGAGAGTCTCATCTACCACCTCGAAACGGACGCGCCATTGCATCGGCGGTCCATTCTTTTCGAGCTGATGCCCCTGCTCGACGAACGAGGCGAGCTTGCGACTCTGGGAATCTCGGTGCGTGAGATCACCGAGCGCCAGCGTCGTGACGAGGATTTGCGCGATCAGGAGACGCTGTTCAGGTCGATGCTTGCGGCCTCTCCGGATCTGCTGCTGGTGCTTGATACGCAAAGTGGTGCGCTTGTTCAGCGATGGACCGGCCAGGTCAATCTGGCCCAGGCAAGCGCTGGAGCCAATCCGCTGACGCAAGCGCTGCATCCGCAGGATCTTGCGATCTGGCAGGCAGCATTGACGCAAGCGAAACGTGGGACCAGCGCTACGTTCGCGGTCAGGGCGAGTGGCCAGGATGGCGCGACGCGATGGCTCGAGGGACAACTGATCCCGATCACCGACAGCTCGGGCGAGGTTTCGCGTCTGATGATCACGGCTCGAGACGTCACCCGCTTCCACATGCGACACGAAGAACTGATCCGCAGCATTCGGTTCTACGAATCGCTGCTTCGAGCCATCCCGGATCATGTATACGTGCTTGCGCTCGACGGTGGGGTGCAATATCTCAGCCCCTCCGCAACGACCTCGTTTTCCCCTTCCGAACTGGAGAAAATTCAGTCCAAAGGGTTCGGCGCCTTGTTGAGCGCGCCTCAGCAAGATCGGCTCAAGGTCATGATGCAAGAGTGCCTGGCTGGCAAAGTGCCGATCAAGGCCGAATACCGGCTTGATCTGGAGCGCCGCGAAGGTTTGTGGTTCGAGGCTCGCTTCTCGACCTTATCGGATGAGCATGACGAGGTACGTGGGCTTGTCGTGCTGGAGAGGGACGCATCCGATCAAAAACGGCTCGAAGGGCAACTACAGAGCAGCCAGTCCCGACTTCAGCAGGTAATTGATGCGTCTCCGCTCTACGTGCTGATCCACGACTCGCAGGGTCGCCGAATCTATCAAAGTCCGTCGTACGAGCTACTTGCGGGTGACGAATCCGCGCATGGCAGTTGGGAGGACGTGATTGTTCATCCGGACGATCGTGAGCGATATGCAGCATCGTTCCGGGCGCTGATGGCAGAGCCGCAGCGTGTTCAAGAGATACAGGAGTGGCGACTGGTTGGGGGCGGAGGCATCACCGCCTGGGTCGAAGGGCGATCGCAGTCTTCGCTGAGCCCGGCAGGGGAGGTGGAGGCGTTCGTGACCCTGTTCTACGACGTCAGCGAGCGCAAGTTGTTCGAACTCCGTCTAGGCAGCCGCGAGTCTTTGTATCGGGCGCTGACGGAATACTCACGTGATCTGGTTGCGTTGATCGGGTCGAAGGCGGATCTGGTCTTCGAAAACCCCGCGTTGAGAAATATCCGCACAAGTCTTCAACTCGATCCTGATTTTACCGAGCTGATTGTCTCGGACGATCGTGATGCTGTCAGGTCTGCATTCGAGACCGTGGTCCAGGGTGGTCATGGGCACACGATTGAAGCGCGTTTGTTCAGCGTTGAAGGCGTGCCACGCTGGTATGAGATTCACATGCGCTCCATCGATGGCAGTGGTGTCGTGAGCGCAAGTGTGCTGGCGGTGCTGCACGACATCACGCATCGCAAGCGCATCGAAATGGCATTGCTGGAAACTGATGCGAGACATCGCGCGTTAGCTGTGCACTCGAATGAATGGGTGATGCTCTACGACGCCCGTGGCCGACTCGAGTATGCGTCGCCGGCAGCATTAAAGGGCCATGGGGTCGAGCACGAAGGGCTTTCGGGCGGGCTTGGTGCTGATGTTCATCCTGAGGATTTTCAGCAGTTCCGCAAGATGATTGACGAGGCGGATGCGATGGAATCCGGATCTGCGACCTACCGGATTCGATCGCAAGATGGTGCCTATCGCTACGTTCAGGCAAACGCGCACCGCCTGAGGCTTGGCAAGAGTGCGGGCAAGTTGCTGATCGTCGCGTTCGATGTCACCGATCGGCATGATGAACAAATTATGCTTGCCCGCGAGCGCTTCGGCTCTGTGCTCGGTTTAATCATTAGCGATGTTTCCAGCGAATTCAGCGATCTGATCGGCATCGTGATCGGAAACCTGGACATCGTCGATGAGCTGGACGCCGGTGGGCTCAAGCAACGCACCCATCTGAGCAAGGCCATGCAGGCGGCAGAGCGCACCGGACGCGTCAATCGAGCGCTGCGAGCCCTGGCCTCAGCCGCTGATCATGAGTCGGTTTTGCTCGATCTTGGGGAGTCGATCGCCGAGATGCTGCCGGTTCTTGAGATTGCCCTTGGAACGGCGGCTCGACTCCAGTTCGATCCGGGGCGGTACGACCTGCAGGTTGTAATCTCGCGGGAGAGATTGGGAGCGATCGTCTTCAGTCTTTTTGCACAGATACGTGATGAGTTGCAGGGGGCGGCTAAGGCCGAGCCCCAGCTTGTGAAAATGAGTCTTCAAACTCATCAACTCAGTGACACTCAGGTGGGCGATCTGCCTGCGGGTGGCTATGCGTGCCTGAGCCTGGAATACTGGCGCCCTTTGGAGACAAATGCGAAGACGCGCCAAGTCGGGGAGGCCGAGATCAACGAATCCGCCCGAAGCAAGCAAGTCGGTTTCGGGGTTCACTTTGTGACTCAGTTGGTGCAGGAGCTCTCCGGCGCGGTGCAATTCATCGAGTCGGACGCTGGCGCCACGAACCGTTTGATATGGATCCCTCTGGCGCCGGTTTCCCAGGACGCCGATCGGACACATGATGTCTGAATTCGACCCGAAGCTAGATAACC
>Ga0255220_1000614_pt1 | contig 13977 bp, 11 predicted proteins | sample Miss_Colum_RepB__FD_188423 | JGI IMG/M metagenome (GOLD analysis project Ga0255220, IMG submission 188423) | Freshwater microbial communities from Mississippi River, Louisiana, United States - Miss_Colum_RepB_8d | ecosystem: Environmental > Aquatic > Freshwater > River | place: USA: Louisiana...
CGCCACGCCGATCGCATACTCGTAGACCAGAGGAAGGTCGGCCAGGTAGCGGTCCTTGCCATCGCGATGAAACAGTCGCGCGAAAATGCCGAGCACTTTCAGGTGGCGTTGCAGGCCCATCCACTCGAAGTCCCGCCAGAAGGCGGCGAAGTCGCGTGCCACCGGCAGTCCGGCTGTCCGGGCTCGTTCCCAATGACGAATGGTCCAGTCGAGCACCCGCTCCTCAGGCCAGCGAATGTAGGCATCGCGCAGCAGCGAGACCAGGTCGTAGGTGATCGGCCCGGTCACGGCGTCCTGAAAGTCGAGAACCCCCGGGTTCGACTCTCCGGCAAGCAGCATCAGGTTTCGCGAGTGGTAGTCGCGATGCACGAAAACCGCGGGCTGCGCGAGGTTGCCGGCGATCAGCGTCTCGAAGGCCGACAGCAGTGTGGTGCGCTGCTGTTCGGTCAGTTGCAGGCCCTTGTGCCGCGTGACGTACCACTCGGGGTACAACATCATTTCGCGCAAAAGCAGGTCACGATCGTAGGCAGGAAAGACATCGTGACGACTGGCTGCCTGCATCGCAACCAGCGCCCGGCTTGCATCGGCATACAGCGCGTCAGCATTGTGCTCGTCCAGCACCTGCAGATAGGTGGTATCGCCAAAGTCCTCAAGCAGCAAAAACCCTTGATCTAGGTCTGCTTCCAGTACCGCGGGCACCGTCATTCCGGCACCCGCGAACACGCTGGCGGCGTGCACGAAGGGGGCGCAGTTTTCCATCGGCGGCGGGGCGTCCATCACGATGCGGCTCGGCTCGCCCTGACCTGCGTCGATGCGAAAGTAGCGCCGAAAGCTCGCGTCATCTGAAGCGCTGCGCAGGCTGTCGGGCAGCAGTCGATGCTCGGCAGACAGCGTTCGCAGCCAGCTCAGCAGCGCAGCACGGCGCGGGTCGCTGACGGTGGAACTGGAGGCAGTGGTGGGGGCAGATGCCGATTTGCTGCTCATGCGGTGTCTAGGCGCGGTGCGACCGCGCCGGTTGCCTGAAACTGGCTTCTATAATAAGAGATCGCAGATATGACTTTCTCGGCCCTTCGATCCGGCGCTCTCGCCTTGCTCTCCCTTTGCGCTGCGGGGCGAGCGTTTGGCGTCGAGCCGGTCACGTTGCGGCTTGAGCGTCAGCTCAGCGAATCTGCTGCCAAGGTCACCGAGGATCGGCCGCTGTTCGGGCAATCCGATCAGCTCTCCGCGCGGGCGCGTCGCGAGATCACGTTGCGCGACGACGCCGAGTTGCGCCGGGCAGGAACGACAATTCGCGCGGATCGCATTACCTACTATCCGCAGGACGACGAGGTGATTGCCGTCGGTGCGGTTCGGGTCTTTCGCGACAATGCCGTCTTCAGTGGTCCGCAGCTCAGGCTCAAGCTGGACGCCAATGAAGGCACGGTGTCAGGTGCGCGATTCGAGCTTCCGGTGTACGGCGGCACTGGCACAGCGTCGAGCGTCGAATTTCAGGGGCCGGACCGCACGACCTTGCTCGATGCGCTGTATACGACCTGCGACCCGCGCAACCCGGACTGGTATCTGCAAGCCGAGTCCCTGACCCTGGATGAGCGCAAGCAGCAGGCCGAGGGCCGCTGGGGCAGCCTGGTCTTCATGGATCGAAAGATCCTGACCGGCCCGAGCTTCGGATTTCCGCTGAGCAACGAGCGACGCAGCGGGTTTCTTGCGCCCTCGTACGCGGTGAATTCGCGCACAGGTCTGGAGCTCACTGCACCGTACTACATGAACATCGCGCCAAACCGCGACCTGACCTTGATGCCCCGACTGATGGCACGCAGCGGCCTGCAACTCGGCGGCGACCTGCGTTTCATGGAACCGCGCACCGTCGGCCAGTTCAAATTTGAAGTGACGCCGAACGACGCTCTGACTGGCACCACGCGCTATTTTGCCGGGCTGCAGCAGACTTTCGCCAACGTCGGCGGCTGGAACGGCATCATCAATATGAAAGGGGTGTCCGACGACAAGTATTTCGTCGACTACTCGCGAACCATTCTGGGTAGCTCTGAACGTTCGCTGCCCAGGAGTATCGTCGCGAGCCGCGTCCACGGCGACTGGACGCTGACCGTCAACACGACCAGCTACCAGAACATTCTGGAAGCCAGCAATGCGCCGCCGTATGAACGACTGCCACAACTGACTGCCTTGTGGTCCAGGCTCGACGAGCGTGGCTTCGATCTGGAAAGTACCTTCGATGCGGCCATGTTCCGCCGCCCACTGCCTGGTGCCGTCGAGGGGGCGCGGTTTGTCGCCAATCCGCGGGTCTCGTTTCCGATCGTGCGACCAGGCTGGTTCGTGGTGCCGAAACTGGGCGTGCATCTGACCAGTTACCAACTCGACACCAATCCAGGGTTCGACACCAACCTGACGCGATCGGTTCCAACCTTCTCGCTCGATTCAGGGCTTATTTTCGAGCGATACACCGAATTGTTCGGCAGGCAGGCCCGCCAGACGCTTGAACCGAGAATGTTTTACGTGCGCTCGGCCTATCGGGACCAGACCGGCTTACCGGTATTCGACTCGGGTGTGGCTGACTTTAACTTCGCGCAACTGTTTTCCGAGAACTCTTTCATCGGCCACGACCGGATCTCGGATTCGAACCAGCTCACCAGCGCGCTGGTCTCGCGCGTCATCGATCCGGGGACCGGTGTGCAGACGCTTCGCCTGGCCTTCGGTCAGCGCCAGTATTTCGCCGATCAGCAGGTATCGATCCCGGGCCGGCCACTGCGTACCGACCGACGCTCCGATCTGCTGTTTGCCGCCGGCGTGCAGATCACGCGCAGTGCCAGTGTGGATGCCGGCATGCAATACAGCCTGGGCGACGGGCGCCTGCCGCGAATGAACCTGCAGGCCCGCTACCTGCCACCTGACGGCCGGATCCTGAACGTGGCGGTGCGTCATGTCAGTGATCAGATCGGTCAGATCGACACTTCCTGGCGCTGGCCGGTGATGCGCAACGTCCGGATGATCGGCCGTATCAACTATTCCTGGCTGCGGCAGTCAACCGGCATCCTGACCGAACCGGGAATCATCGAAGGCTTGCTCGGCATGGAGTACGGTGCTGACTGCTGGATCGGCAGATTTCTTGTGCATCAGTTCGTCACTGCGCAGGGCCAGACCACCTCGGCGGTGTTTCTGCAGATCGAACTGTCCGGACTGGGACGGCTCGGGTCCGACCCGTTTGATATATTGCGGCGAAGCATTCCCGGTTATCAGTTGCCCGCCGACAACCCGCAGGCGCCATCACGGTTTTTCGGATACGAATGAATCCAACGACTTCACTGATTCGTAGCGCGTTGCTCGCGATCGTCTTGCTGGTGCCGCTTGCGGCCTATTCGCAGGGGCGTACGGCACCGCGAGAGCTCGATCGCGTCGTTGCGGTCGTCAATAACGACGTCATCACGGCGAACGAACTTGCGCAGCGGGTGCAGGCCGGCGAGCGTCAGCTGCGCAGGCAAGGCATCGAATTGCCACCGGGAGACGTTCTGGCCAAGCAGATCCTCGAACGGATGATCGTCGATCGGGCGCTGGTGCAGACCGCGGTCAGTCAGGGGGTCCGGGTCGACGATGCGCAGGTCGATGGTGCGTTCGCGCGGGTTGCGGAGCAAAACAACCTGAACGCCGGGCAGCTGCGCGCGCAACTCGAACGCGATGGTGTCAGCATCCTGGTGTTTCGCGAGCAGCTGCGCAATGAGCTGCTGATCGGGCGGCTGCGCGAGCGCGAGGTGGATTCGCGCATTCAGATTACCGAGGCTGACATCGATGTGTTCCTGGCCGAGCAGCAGGGGGACTCAGCCGGTCCTGCGGCGCTGAACATCGCGCAGATTCTGCTGAGAGTTCCGGAGGGTGCATCGTCCGAGCAAATCGATCGTCAGCGTCGGCGTGGTGAGGAGTTGCTGCAGCAGTTGCGGCAAGGCGCGGACTTTGCCCGTCTGGCTGCGGCCTATTCCGATTCGGCGGAGGCAATGCGTGGTGGTGTGCTCGGGATGCGGCCTGTTGATCGTCTGCCCTTGCTGTTCGTTGACGCGGTCGCCAAGCTTGCTCCAGGACAGGTTTCGGGCCTGGTGCGCAGCCCGAATGGATTTCATCTGCTCAAATTGATCGACAAGCAGGATTCCGGCTTCAACAAGCTGGCCAACGAGCCAGTGGTGCAGACCCGGGTGCGGCACATCCTTCTGCGACCGAGCGAACTGAGCTCCGAGCCACAGGTGCTGCGCCGTCTGCAGGAGATCCGCGAGCGGCTCGTCTCTGGCCAGGCGACATTTGCCGACATGGCTCGCCAGTACTCCATCGACGGCTCTGCCGGCCGCGGTGGTGAGCTCGGCTGGATTTATCCTGGCGATACCGTGCCGCCGTTCGAGAAGGCAATGATGGCCTTGCCAGTCGGCAAGATCAGCGAGCCGGTACGCAGTGACTTTGGCTTTCACCTGATCGAGGTGCTCGAGCGGCGCACCGACGCCGCTTCGCCGGATCGGGTGCGGGCGGCGGCGCGTCAGGCGATCCGGGAGCGTCGGACCGAGGAGGCGTTTCAGGACTGGATCCGCCAGGTGCGCGACCGCGCCTATGTCGAATATCGCGACGGCTAGCGGCACGGACCTGCTGGCCGGGAAACCGTCCGGATGATCCATGTTGCACGCAAGCGCTTCGGCCAGCATTTTCTGGTCGACAGATCGATCATCGATGCGATCGTCAATGCCATCCACCCGCGCGAAGGCGAGCGCATTGTGGAGATCGGACCAGGGCTCGCGGCCTTGACCGATGCCCTGCTGGGACGCATCGGATCGTTGACTGCGATCGAGATCGATCGAGATCTCGCACAACGGCTACGCAATCGCTATCGCGAGCGCATCGAACTCGTCCAAGCCGATGTGTTGACGGTCGATTTCCGACAGCTGGCCCAGGGTGGGCGGCTCAGGGTGGTCGGCAATCTTCCCTACAACATCTCAAGTCCGCTGCTGGTGCATCTGCTTGAGGCTCGCGACTGGATCGTCGATCAGCACTTCATGCTGCAAAAGGAGGTGGTCGAACGCATCGTCGCCGGGCCAGGCAGCGCTGCCTATGGTCGCCTGGGTGTGCTGATGCAGGCGTACTACGAGGTCGAGTCGCTGTTTGACGTGCCGCCGGAAAGCTTCGATCCGCCGCCACGTGTGGATTCCGCGGTGTTGCGGATGCTGCCGCTGCGCGACCCGGCCCCGGTGGAGCCAGCGCTGCTTTCCGAGGTGGTAGCGGCCGCGTTCGGACAAAGGCGCAAGATGCTGCGCAACACGCTGCTACCCTGGCTGGCGCAGCAAGGCGTGGATGCGCCAGAACTCGCGCCGACCGAGCGCCCGGAAGGCGTGCCGGTGAGCAGCTACATCGAACTGGCCGTGCGGCTGGCTCGCCAACGTGGGGTACGCTCCTGACGCCGGGGCATGCGTTGCTGGCCGGCACGCCAGCACAACTTAACCGCGTTCGATCAGTTCGATCTTGTATCCGTCCGGATCTTGCACGAACGCGATCACGGTTGTGCCGCCTTTGACCGGACCGGCGTCCCGGGTGATCGTGCCTCCCGCTGCACGAATCTTGTCGCAGGTTGCCTTGACGTCGGGGAAGGCGATCGCGATGTGCCCGAAGCCTGACCCCAGGTCATAACGATCGGTGCCATAGTTGTAGGTCAACTCAATGACCGCCTGTTCCGACTCTTCACCATACCCGACAAAGGCCAGCGAGTATTTCTGATCTGGGCGGTCGGTGGTGCGCAGCAACCGCATGCCCATGACGTTTGTGTAAAAGTCAATCGAGCGCTGCAGGTCGCCGACCCGAAGCATTGTGTGAAGAATCCGCATGATGTTTCCTCCGGTGTGATCGATTCGCAGGCACTTTGCGTATTGCGCCCTGCGTTTTGGGGCCGAAAGTCGGCGCGTGTCCGCGCGGCGTTCGGATCAACTGATACTGATATCGTCGGTGTATTCGCGAAGCATGCCCCGCACTCTTTGATAGTCGGGGAACAATTCTCCAACGGTTTGCCAGAAGCCGTCGCCGTGGTTCAGCTCGCGCAGGTGTGCCAGTTCGTGCGCGATCACGTAGTCGATGATTTCCGGCGGGAAATGCATCAGTCGCCAGTTCAGCCGGATTGAGCCGTCTGCATTGCAGCTGCCCCAACGGGTCCGGGCTGAGGACAGCGACCAGCGCGACGGGCGTGCCCCAAGCCGTTCGGCGAAGTGTTCGATCCGCGGCCCGAAGTGCGCGCGCGCCTGCTTCTGCAGCCAACCTTGTACGCTGTCGCGAATCTGTTCGCTGCCGGCTCCGGGGGGCAGCGCAAGCATCAAGTCGCTGCCTTCGACACGAGGCGATCCCTTGTGAGCAGCGTCAACCCGAAGGTGCAGCCGTGCGCCCAGAAAGGGCAGCGAAGCGCCATGCTCCCAGCGGATTGCCAGTTGTTCGCGACGTGCCGCATGTTCGCGCCAGTCGATCAGCTTGCGCGCGATCCAGTCGGCGCGCTGCTGAAGCGTTGAGTCGATTTCGGCCTGCGGCACCCATTTCGGAGCGCTGACCACCAGGCCGCGATCATCGATCAGCAGGCCGATGGTCTTGCGCTTGGAGCGGCGCAGCGTGTATTCGACGAACTCGCCGTGCAGGCAAGCCAGTTTCCCGCCCGGCCGGGTCGCAGGAGCCTGCGGCACGGGCGGTTCGCCGAATGACAGGGCCAGCTGCCGGGCCGCATCCACCAGATTTCGAGCCATCTTTCCGAGTGCCTTCATGGTCGGGTCCCGGCGGGCCGCGCGAGCGCATCGCGATGATCCTGCGGGTAAGCGTGCGGGCTGATGCGGCGCATCTCTGTTTCGATCCAGTTCTCGACCTCTTCGGCGAGTTCCGCAGGTCGCTTTCCCTGGGACTCGATCGGGGGCCCGATCGACACGGTAACCAGACCGGGTGTTTTGATGAACGCTTTGCGCGGCCAGCATTCACCCGAGTTGACTGCGATCGGTACCACCGGCGCTCCGGTGCGTACCGCCAGCCGCGAGCCACCGCTTTTGTAGCGACCGGCCGCGCCGACCGCCGTGCGGGTGCCTTCGGGAAACATGATGATCCAGCGGCCCTGGGCGAGCTTGGCCTGTCCCTGGCTCACCACCTGTTCGAACGCGTCATTGCCGCGGCTTCGATTGATGTGGATCATGTCGAGCAGCCAGATGCCCCAGCCGAAGAACGGCAGGAACAGCAGTTCTCGTTTGAAGACAAAACACAACTCGCGCGGCATGTAGGCCGGGTAGAAGAAGGTTTCCCAGGTGGACTGATGCTTGGACAGCAGGATCGCAGGACCGTCCGGCAGGTTGTGCGCACCGACCACCCGATGCCGGACCCCAAGAAGCACCCGTGCCGCCCAGATCACCAGCCTGGGCCAGCCCATCGTCAGCCGGTAGCGCCAGTGCAAGGGCAGCGGTGCCCATAGCAGGCAGAGCAAGGCATAGGGCACGACGGTGACCAACTGGAACACCAGGAACAGCGCAGCACGCGGCCCGAGCAGATTCATCCGTGCGACCTCGGGGCGTCGGCAAGATGACCGCAGCTCGAGGCAGATCTGCGGTCCTGGCCGCAGTTGAGCTCGGTGGCTGGCATCAGGGCGCGAGATCCGTTGCCACGGCGGCCAGGTCGGCCCGCACCAGGGTTTGTGGTGGCAGGCCGCCGGTCTGCAGTGTCTTGCGACCCTTTCCGGTCAGCACCAGCACTGGTCTGATGCCCACTGCGTCGGCCGCTTGGAGATCGCGCAGCGCATCTCCGACCATCGTCACCGAGCTGGCGTCAGCATGAAAACGTCGCAGGATTTCTTCAAGCATTCCCGGCGCCGGCTTACGGCAGCGGCAATTGGCATCAGCGGCATGCGGACAGAAAAACACCGCATCCAGGCGACCGCCAGCGGCCGCGACTGCTTGATGCATCTTCGCGTGAATGGCGCCAAGTGTGGCGAGGTCAAACAAGCCACGACCGACACCGGACTGGTTGCTCGCAACCACGACACGGTAACCCGCCTTGCCCAGGCGCGCGATGGCCTCCAGGCTGCCCGCAAGCGGGCGCCACTCCTGCGGCGACTTGATGTACGCGTCGCTGTCGTGATTGATGACGCCGTCGCGGTCGAGGATGATCAGTTTCACGCGGCTGAAAGCTTTGAGATGTCTGCAACCCGGTTCATCATCGCATGCAGGCCAGCAAGCAGCGCGAGCCGATTGCGGCGCAGTTGCGCATCGTCGGACATCACCATCACGTCGTCAAAGAAACGGTCGACCGCCTCGCGAGCTCCGGCCAGTGCAGTGAGTGCGCCGGTGAAGTTGCGGGCCGCCAGAGCCTGCTCGACGACCGGAGTCAGCGCCTGCACGCTCGCACCCAGTGCGCGTTCGGCATCTTCGGCAAAGAGGGCCGGATCGGTGGCACCGGTCTGAGCGATTTCCGCCTTGCGCAAAATGTTGCCGATGCGCTTGTTTGCGGCGGCCAGGCTGGCCGCCTCGGGCAGGGTTGCGAAGGTGCGTACGGCCTCAAGCCGGGCCGGAACCTGCGCCAGATCGTCCGGGCGCTGCGATACGACGCACTCGACTTCCTGCGTACTGAAACCACGCTCGCGCAACCACCCGGCCAGACGCTCATTGAAGAACTCGGCCAGCGCACCACGGGCGTCGGTGACCTGGCTGCCGAAGGCGTCGAAGGCGATGTCGAGCAGGCGGCTCAGCGCTAGCTCCAGGCTCTTGTCGACCACCATCCGAATCACTCCGAGCGCATGTCGCCGCAGGGCGAACGGATCCTTGTCACCGGTGGGCAGCTGTCCGATGCCGAACATGCCGGCCAGCGTCTCGAGCTTGTCTGCTAACGCGACGATCGTGCCGATCTGCGTTGAGGGCAGGGCGTCGCCGGCGAACCTTGGCCGGTAGTGTTCCTCGACAGCAATCGCGACCTCGTCGGGTTCTGCGTCGTGGCGTGCGTAGTAGCCCCCCATCACGCCCTGCAATTCGGGAAACTCGCCGACCATGCCGGTCAGCAGATCGGCCTTGCACAGCATCGCGGCACGATCGCAGGCCCAGGGGTCGGAGCCCAGGGCATGGGCGATTTCGCGCGCAATCTTGCGCAGGCGCTCGACGCGGGCCGCCTGGCTGCCGAGCTTGGCGTGATAGACAACCGACTCAAGCCGTGGCACCCGATCGGCCAGCGATACCCGCTTGTCCTGCTCGAAGAAAAATCGTGCATCGGCCAATCTGGGCCGCACGACGCGCTGATTGCCATCGACGATAAAGCGTGGATCGGCAAGCTCCATGTTCGAGACGATCAGGAACCGCGACAGCAGCTTGCCTTGCTTGTCGAATAGCGGGAAGTACTTCTGGTTTGTGCGCATCGTCAGAATCAGACATTCCTGCGGAACCTGCAGGAACTCCGGCTCGAACTGACCGACGTAGACTGCGGGCCACTCGACCAGCGCGCAGACTTCGTCGAGCAAGGGTGCGACCGCATCGGAGGTGCCCAGGGAGGCGCCGAGCGCCTGCGCGTTGTGATCGAGCATCGCCTCGATTCGCGCACGGCGAATCTCGAAGTCAGGGATCACCCGACCCGCGCCTTCCAGAACCTGGACGTAGGCATGCGCGTCGGGAATCGACAACTCGCCTGCGGATTGGAATCGATGTCCGAGTGTGACTCGCCCTGACTGAAGACCCAGCACGCTGGCCGGCAGCACCTTGTCCCCGTGTAACACGATCAGACGATGGGCCGGTCGCACGAAGCTGACGCTGGTCTGGCCGTCGGCGAGCTGATAGTCCATCAGTTTCGGGATCGGCAGTTTGCCAAGCGCCTGTTCGATCAGGTCTTGAACGACTGCTTCAAGCCTGTCGCCGCGTTGCATGCTGCGATGAAAGAAGCATTCTTGCTTGCCGTCGGATGCGCGCGTTAGCGACGCAATGTCGGCTCCCTGTCGCTCGGCCCACTTGATCAACGCCTGGGTCGGCAGGCCTTGGGCATCAAGTGCGACCTTGACCGACGGACCCTTGCTCTCGACCTCGCGATCTGGCGCCTGCGCCAGCACCGACTCGGCCCGTACCGCCAACCGGCGCGGCGAGCAGAATGTGCGGAACTCGCTGCCCGGCGCGGCAAGACCGCGCGCCCGCAAGCCTTCGATAATCGACATTGCGAAAGACTCGCCAAGCCGGCGCAGTGCCTTGGGCGGCAACTCTTCGGTCACCAGTTCAATCAGCAAAGTGTGCGCGCTCATGTCAGGCCACCTTCGCCGCCGGGGCAAGCATCGGGAAGCCGAGTCGCTCGCGGGAGTCGTAATAGGCCTGGGCGACCAGCCTTGCCAGCGTGCGCACGCGTCCGATGTAGGCGGCGCGCTCGGTGACCGAGATCGCACCCCGCGCATCGAGCAGGTTGAAGGTGTGCGAGCATTTCATGACCATTTCGTAGGCCGGCAGCGCCAGTTGCGCATCGAGCAGCCGGCGTGCCTCGGCCTCGTATTCGCCAAAATGGCGAAACAACATGTCGGCGTTCGAGTGCTCGAAGTTGTAGGTGGACTGCTCGACCTCGTTTTGGTGGAACACGTCGCGGTAGCTGACCCCGTCAGTCCACTGAAGATCGTAGACGCTCTCGACTCCCTGCAGATACATGGCCAGCCGTTCCAGCCCGTAGGTGATCTCACCGGTGATCGGCTGGCACTTGAGCGAACCGACTTCCTGGAAGTAGGTGAACTGCGTGACCTCCATCCCGTTGAGCCAGACCTCCCAGCCCAGTCCCCAAGCACCCAGCGTTGGTGACTCCCAGTCGTCCTCGACGAAACGGATGTCGTTGTTCTGGGGATCAATTCCCAGCACCTTGAGCGAACCGAGATACAGCTCGAGGATGTTTGGCGGGGACGGTTTGAGCACCACCTGGTACTGGTAGTAGTGCTGCAAGCGGTTCGGATTGTCGCCGTAACGCCCGTCCTTCGGGCGGCGTGACGGCTGCACGTAGGCCGCACGCCAGGGTTCGGGGCCGATCGAGCGCAGGAAAGTCGCGGTGTGGAAGGTGCCGGCACCGACCTCCATGTCATACGGCTGCAGCAAGGCGCAGCCATGGCGGTCCCAATAATCCTGCAGGCGAAGGATGACTTGCTGAAAGCTGAGCATCTTGGCGCGTTCCGGCCGGAGAAAGATAACCCGTTATTTTAGCTTTTTCGCCAGCGTTTCCGGCAGAACACGCCACGACCTGCCAGCGCCAGCGTTGCAAACAGCGCCAGTGCCGGCAGGTTCCCGAACCTGGCGTAGGGCGTCAGGCCGCTCGTTCCCTGGACCATGACATCGAGTACGCCCTCGCTGTAGTTCGGCAGCAGCGCCTGCACCCGGCCGCGATGGTCGATTGATGCGGTGACCCCGGTATTGGTTGCGCGCAGCATCGGACGCCCGGTCTCGAGCGTTCGCATTCTGGCGATCGCCAGATGTTGCGGCAGTGCCTGTGAATCGCCGAACCAGGCGATGTTGCTGACGTTGACCATCACGCTCGCACCCGGTGAGGCTCGCAGCACTCTGATGATTTCCTCGCCGAACAGATCCTCGTAGCAGACATTGAATGCGAAACGCTGGTCGCCGACCGCGAATGCGGGTTGGACCGGGGCACCGCGTCCGAACTCGCCGAGCGGGATGTTCATCAGCGCGACGAACCATCCAAACCCGGTCGGGATGAATTCGCCAAACGGGACCAGGTGTCTCTTGTCGTAGCGCGCGACGATTGCCGGCGCCTCGATCCCTGTCTGCGACCGGATCAGCGCAACGCTATTGGTGTAGCGAAACGCGTTCGATCCGTCTTGCTTATCCGCAAGCTGCGCGCGCAGCGGCAGGCCAACTGCCAGTTGCGCGCCAGAACGCGACAGTGCCCGGCCGATATCCGAGGCGATCTGCGGCGGGGTCCCGGACCAAGGCATCGTCCATGCGGTTTCCGGCAACACGATCAGCGCCGCGTCGGAGGAGTCGATCGCGCGAGCGTAGCGGCGCATCGCCTCGATCGCGCGCTCCGCATCGAACTTCATCTGCTGCGGAATGTTTCCCTGGACCAGGCGGACCTTGACCGCGGTTCCCTGCGCCTGGGTGTGCTCTAGCAGCGAAAGGGCGCTGCCGAGTGCGATCAGCGCTGCGATCGTTGCAAGCGCCGTCGGTACGGCTGGCATTGGAATGCGCGCATCCGTTGTTGTGCTTGGTGCCGCCCACCAGCGCACCATGGGTGAGCCGAGTCGGCTTGCGGCCGATGCGAAGATCATTGCGCCGATCAACGCGGCAATCAGCACCGCAATCGCTCCGATCCCGTAAACACCCAGCCAGGGGGCGTAGCCCGCAAGCGGACCGTCGACATGCGCATAGCCGATCCCAAGCCACGGAAAGCCGGTGAACACCAGCCCGCGCAGCCATTCGAACAGTCCCCATGCGCCCGCGAGCAGCAGCGCGTGCGCAAGCCCGCCGCCCGGGGTGGCCAGGCGCGCGGCCAGCGCAATCGCGGCAACCGGAAACAGCGTCAGGTAGGCGGCGAACAGCCCGACGGCGAGCGCTGCAAGCAGCGAATGCATGCCGCCGTAGACATGCATACTGGTGTGCAACCAGGAAAGCCCCCCGATGAACCAGCCAAGGCCGAACAGTGCGGCCGGCGCAAAAGTTTGGCGCGGGCGCAGTCCGCAGGTCAGCGCGAACAGCGTTGCCAGGGTTGCCAGTTGCAACCACCAGAGCTGCAGGGGGGGCGAGAAGGTCTGCCCGTGCAGCAATCCGGCGAGTGCTGCCAGCGCGATGCGCGCGGCACGACGCTCAGGAGTCTTCGCGCTGGGAAGCTGGTTCATCGGCCGGTCCGTCATGCGGTGCCCGCTCGACCATCAGCAACTGCACCTGGCGGCCGTCGGCGCGCAGCACTTCGAAACGGATTCCCTGGAGCACGACCGAGTCGCCGCGATGCGGTACCCGGCCGAACTGCTCGGTCACCAGACCGGCAACCGTGTCGAATTCCTCGTCCGAGAAACTGGTGCCGAACGCCTTGTTGAACTGTTCGATACCGGTCAGTCCGCGAACCCGGTGACGCGCTCCGAAGACGCCCGGTTCTGCGGCGACGATATGGTCGCTCTCTTCGTCGTAGTCGAACTCGTCTTCGATGTCACCGACGATCTGCTCGAGCACGTCCTCGATCGTGATCATTCCCGATACGCCGCCGTATTCATCGACGACGATCGCGATATGGTTGCGGTTGGCGCGAAAGTCGCGCAGCAGCACATTCAGACGCTTGCTCTCGGGGATGAAGACAGGCCGGCGAAGCAGGTCGCGCAACTCGGGTGGATCATCGGCATACAGGCGCAACAGATCCTTGGCATGCAGGATGCCGATCACGTTGTCACGTTCGCCTTCGATGACTGGAAAGCGCGAGTGGGCGGTGGCGACCACCTTCGGCATGAACTGCTCGAGGCTTTGCGTGACATCGATGACATCCATCTGGGCGCGCGGCACCATGATGTCGCGAACCGCAAGCTCCGCAACCTGCAAAACGCCTTCGATCATCGAAAGCGCATCGGCATCGAGCAACTCGCGCTCATGCGCGGTGCGCAGCAGCGCGAGAAGTTGTTCTCTATCTTCTGGGGCGCGCAATAGCAGCGCTGAAAGGCGTTCAAGTAGCGAACGGCGAGGCTCGCCACCCGAAGGAGACTCCGACATCGGGCATCGGCTGGGTTGTTCTTGACGCCTTGAGCATAACCGAAGTCGCGATGCTGGCCAAACCCTGGCTGCGCAGCGGATCGGGCGATTCGCAGGACTCGCTCTAGCTCGCGGCCTTGATGAGCGGCTTTTCGCTGGCGTACGGATCCGGGATCCGCAGTCGTCGCAACAGAGCGGTCTCCAGCGCTTCCATCGCGGTGGCCTGGGCCGCATGCTCATGCTCGAAGCCCTGCGCATGCAGCACACCGTGGATCACCAGATGCGCCAGATGATGCTCCAG
>Ga0255220_1000617_pt1 | contig 13957 bp, 7 predicted proteins | sample Miss_Colum_RepB__FD_188423 | JGI IMG/M metagenome (GOLD analysis project Ga0255220, IMG submission 188423) | Freshwater microbial communities from Mississippi River, Louisiana, United States - Miss_Colum_RepB_8d | ecosystem: Environmental > Aquatic > Freshwater > River | place: USA: Louisiana...
CCGGTTGAACTGCGACTGGCTGTAGGACCGGCCACCGACCAGCGCCAGGATCTCGCCGGTGCGCGGGTCCACGGCGACAATCGCCGCCTGCACCTGGCCCGTCCGCTTGCGGCCCGCGAGTTGTTTGTCGAGGGCGACCACCCCCTCGCCGACCGCTTCCTGGGCAATGCGCTGGAGGTGCATGTCGATCGTCGTGTACACATCCACGGCGCCGTCGGATTCAAACAGTCCCGTGTGCCGTTCGCTGACAAGCCGGCTGACATAGTCGACGAAATACGGCGCTTCGTTCTCCAGGGCGCGGGCGGCGAGGCCCAGCGGGGCCTTGCGGGCGGTCTCGGCTTCGTCAGGCGTGATGTACTCCGCGTCGACCATGGCACTGAGCACCACGTTCCGCCGCTCAAGCGCGCGGTCGGGATTTCTGAACGGCGACAGCCGCGACGGGGACTGCAGCAGGCCGGCGATCGTCGCCGCCTCCGCCAGCGAGACGTTCCGCACGTCCTTGCCGAAGAAGATCCGCGCGGCCTCCGCGACGCCGTGAATGGCGAACGGGCCGCGCTGGCCGAGCACCATGTCATTGAGATAGAGCTCGAAGATCTGATCCTTCGACAGCCGCGACTCCAGCACGATGGCCATCAGCTGTTCCTGCAGCTTCCGCTTCATCGTCTGCTCGCGCGTCAGGAAGGTGTTCTTGACGATTTGCTGCGTGAGTGTGCTGCCGCCCACCAGGTATTCGCGATCGCCGAACAGATTCGTCAGCAACGCACCGGCCGAGCGGATGACATCCACGCCGGGATGGTCGTAGAAGCGGCGGTCTTCGATGGCGAGCACCGCGTGCCGCATCCGTTCCGGAATGGAGGCCAGCGGCGTGTAGCGCCGCTTTTCGCCGGTGGCAAACGCGGTCAGCATCGGCGCCTCGAGTGTCACCGGACCGGTCGGCTTGTTGGTGGTCTCATCCACGAGGCGCGTGATGACGGGGGTGGCGCCTTTCAAGAACTCCACCCGCACAATGTGCAGTCCGTCCTTGTCGGTGCGTGGCGCCAGCCGCACCACGTCTTCGTCGATCGCGAACTCACCGCTCCCTGCGATGGCGTCGCGGCGGGCATACCCGACGTCGTTCAGCCGCTCTTCCAGTTGTTTGGGCGTCAGCCCCTGGCCGCTGCGCAATTCAAACGGCCGGCCGAAAATCCGGGGAATCGTGCGCTGTTCGCCCGCCAGCCGGGCGTCGATCTGGGCGGCAAACGACGACCAGAGATAGGCGAGCGTGATGCCGGAGAGCAGCGCCAGGATGCCGAGAGGAATCAGGACCACGCGCACAAGGCGCGTTCGCCCCCGAAAAAAGGCCATGAACGACCCGGCGAGGTCGCGCCTGCGGGGGCTGGGGGGGCGGGTGGCTCCCTTGGCGGAACGAGTGGTCATGCGTCAGTGAAAGTGTATAGTCTTCACTTTGTTAATCAGGTGAACTAAGGCGGACATCTGCGATTGTGACGATAGACGTGGACTTTGGGGCTGGTGGGCCGGGGGGGACCCTGAACACCCGGCGGGTCAACCGGCAACGGTTGCTCGAGGCCGTGCGCCGGACCGGGCCGATTTCGCGCGCCGGTCTGGCCAAGGCCACGCGGCTGAGTCCACCGACCGTGTCCGCGCTGGTGGAGGATCTCGTCCAGGAGGTGGACCTGCTCCACGAAGTCGGCATCGGGACGTCGAAAGGCGGGCGCCCGCCGATCATGCTCCAGTTCAATGCCGAATTCGGGTACCTGGTTGGTGTGGACGTCGGCTCACAGACGCTGCGGGTCGCGCTGACCGACCTGCAGGGCAAGGTGCTCGCCCGTCATCAGGAGCCCACCGACTCGTCGTCGGGTTCCGCCACGCTTGACCAGATTTATGCGGCGGTGGACGAGGTGTTCCGGCGGACGAAGCGCGATCGGGCAAAGTTGTATGCCGTGGGTATCGGCGCGCCCGGCATGACCGATGTGCAGACCGGCCGCGTCATCAACGCGGTGAACCTGCCGGGCTGGGTCGACATCCCGCTGCGCGAACTCGCCGAGGCGCGGTTGAACGCGCCTGTCCGTGTGGACAATGACGCGAACATGGCAGCGTTGGGGGAGCGATGGCTCGGCTGTGCCCGCGGCGTCAGCGACTTCGTGTTTATTGCGCTTGGCGCCGGTGTGGGCGCCGGGGTCGTCGTCGGTGGCCGGATGCACCGCGGCCATCACTGGTATGCGGGTGAAATCAGCCACATGAACCTCGACTTCCGCGAGTGGGAAGCCGACTTCGGCAAGCGGGGGTATCTGGAGAGCCGCGTCGGCGCCGCCGCGATTCCCCAGTGGCACCATGCGAAGCGTCTGGTGGAAGGCGTGACGGTGCCCGGCGGCGATCGGGCGGGCGCTGTCGCGCTGATTATCGACGCGGCGCGTGGCGGCGATGCGCGCGCCGCCGCCGTGATTGAAGAACTCGCCGTGTATCTCGGCACCGCCGTGGCCAACATCGTGGCGGTGCTGGATCCGGCGCTGGTCGTGTTTGGCGGCGGGTTGAGTCATGCCGGCGATCTGCTGTTGCATCCGCTGCGCCGCGTGGTGTCACGCATTGTGCCCAACCTGCCGCGCCTCGAAATTTCCTCACTGGGCGATGACGCCCAATTGATGGGGGCCGTCAACTCCGCGATGGAAGTCGCGGAGGGCCGGCTCGCGACGTGGCTCGACGCCGCGGCGTTCCCCTCCCGCGCGGTGGGCCGCGTGGGTTCCCGTTGACTGTGCAAAGGACCGCATGCCGTTTTCTCCCGACTATGTCCGTCTCGTCCTGAACGAGAACTTCGAGGACGCGAAAGCGTTGTTCCTCGATCCGCTGATGGCCATCCACTACGCGCATCTCTGCATGCTGCGTGAGACCGGCATTGTGTCGCTCGAGGATGCGCGCACAATCAGACGCGCGCTCGACGGCATCGATCTCGCGGCCGTGCGCGCCGCGACCTACGACGGGTCGTACGAAGACCTGTTCTTCTATCTCGAACGCCAGGTGGTGGCCGCGTGTGGCGCCGACGTCGCCGGGCGCCTGCACACCGCGCGCAGCCGCAACGATATCGACATGACGATGTATCGGATGTGCATCAGGGCGTTTGTGCTCAAGCTCGCCGAGGCGACGGTGCAGCTGCGCCGATCGCTGCTCGATCTGGCGTCGCGCCACCGGCACACCGTGTTTCCCGCGCACACGCACACGCAACCCGCGCAGCCGTCCACGGTGGCCCACTATCTGCTGGGCGCCATCGAGCAACTGGAGCGCGACGGCACACGGCTCAAGGCGGCGTACGCGTGCGTCAATCAGAATCCGCTCGGCGCCTGCGCCATCACCGGCACCGGGTTTCCGATCGATCGCGATCGGACGAGCGTGCTGCTGGGATTCGACGGTCCGACCGGCAACACCTACGGCAGCATCGCGACGGTGGACTATCTGCTGGAGAGTGCGGCGGCGGCGAGCGTCACGCTGGTCGGCGTCGGCCGGCTGGTGCAGGATCTGCTGCTCTGGTGCACGATGGAGTTCGGCTACCTCCGGCTGACCGACGGGTTTGTGCAGGTCAGCAGCATCATGCCGCAGAAGCGCAATCCCGTCGCGCTGGAGCATGCGCGCGCCCTCGCGTCGAAGGCCTTTGCACAAGCGGGTGCCATTCCTGTCGCGGTGCACAACACGCCGTTCGGCGACATTGTGGACACCGAGGACGACCTGCAGCCGCTTGTGGCCGCGATGTTCAAGGACGCCATCCGTGCGGTATCACTCGTGGCCGTGGCGCTCGACGGCGCCGATGTGGATGTCGACAAGATGCGCACGCGCGCCGGCGAAAACTGGATCTCGGTCACGGAACTGGCCGACACCCTCGCGCGCGAGCGTGGGCTGCCATTCAAGGCCGGGCACACCATCGCCGCCCGCCTGGTGCGCGGCCGCCAGGAACGGCCCGACGCGCCGCTCTCGACGATCGTCGCCGAGATTTCCCGCGAGGTCACCGGCACGGCCATCGAGTACACGGAGGCCGAACTTGCCGAACTCCTGAGCCCCGAACACTTCGTGGCCATTCGCCGCACACACGGCGGCCCCGCGCCGGAGATCACCGGTGCCGCGATCGCAGACTCACGCGCACGCCTCGCCGAAGACGCCGGCTGGATCGCCTCAACACGCGCGCGCCTGCTGGGCGCTGAGAGCGGCCTGAAGGCGGCTTCGATGTCAATGGGGTAATGAGGCAATGGGGCGATAATGCAATGGCCGTTATCGAGGTCATGGCATTCACCCATTCAGGAATTAGCGCAATTCCATCGCCTCATTCCTTCATGGCGTGACGAGGAAGTGCTTGCCCATGTCGAGGGGCAAGCCCTCGATCAACCGCTCGCAGAGCGCCTGGCCGTAGCGGTTCAGGAAAAACGCGAGATCCACGATGCGCTCCTGTGGATGACCTTCGGGGAAGGCGAGCGCCTGCGTACGCGTGAACTGGCGGCGGAGGGTGTCGTCCTTGCGTTTGCTGGCCGAGATGACCTTCGCATGCAGGTGCCTGAGTGTGTCCTGCATGCGCTCGACGGTGGTGTCGGCGGCGCCGGCGAGGGTCGGGTCGACTGACGCGATGGCGACCTTCAACGCCTCAATACGCGCGCGCACGTCGTCGGCCGTCGCCACAAAGCCGTCCTCGAGGCCTGGCGGGAGCTGGCTCTGAAGAAGGCGATTGAGGGCGGCCTCGTCGTGGGGCTGCAGGGATTCGAACGGCAGCTGATATTTCTCGAGGAACCGGACGGCCGCTGAGTCGAGCAGCGTCGCGTTCGCGCGCGGGTACAGCAGCGGCATTTCGACGCCGAAGTCCTGGTAGATGGCGCCGAGCTGCGCCTGATACGCGAGTTCGCTGGGGCCGGCCACGTAACAGACGGTCGGGAAAAGCCGGTCCTGCACGAGCGGGCGGAGCAGCACGTTGGGACTGAAGCGCTCGGGATGTTCGGCGGCTTCCTGCTGCACGTCGGCCAGCGGCCGGACGACATCACCAATCGCGTAGCCGTTGTCGCGCCGCTTGATGGAGACGCGATCGCCGCCGCCCATGTAGAAGAGGGCCACGCTGTCGTCCCCGGGTTCGACCTGGGGTTCGTGGCCGAGGTGTCGCATCGTATCGCCGGTCGTCTTGGCGAAATGGGTCGTGCGACACGGCGTATCCAGTTCCTTGGCGAAGAGGGACGCGACGAGGGGCTTGGCCGCGGGGTCCGCCGCTTCGAAGACGACCAGGCCGTAGCGACCGAGCAGATCATCCAGCCACGCCGCAAACGCGGTGCCCATCCGCTGGCCGGGGCGGTAGTGCGCGCGAAGGCGCGCCATGACGTCGTCTCTGAATTCCGTGGCGGGGAGCGCCTGTTCGAGTGCACCGAGCGCATCGCCGATGCCGTCGTCGATCACCAGCGAGGACACGGGGCGTGTGCCGGCCCCCTCGAGTGAGTCGAGCGAGATCTCGTGCAGGGCGAGCTCGGCGTCGAGCACGCGGCAGGTGCGCACTTCTTCCCAGTCGTGGTCTTCCGCCTCGACCCAGAACACAGGAATCGCCGCAATGCCGTGGCGCGCGGAGACCTTGCGGGCGAGGCGAATCGCCGTCACCGCTTTGAGCAGCGTATACAGTGGCCCGCCAAAAAGACCGGCCTGCTGGCCTGTGACGATCGCGACCGTCTCGCGATCGGCGAGTCGTGTCGCCGCGGCGCGCGCATGAGCCGGGGCGCCGCGACGTTCGAGTTGCGCGCCGAGCAGTCTGGCGAGACCCGCGCGGTCACGCGGGCTCTGCTGCACGCGCGCCAGGGTCTGCGTCCACGCGGCCGGATCCGCCGGATTGCCGCTGAACAGGCCGGCGACGCTCGAAAAGTCCGTCGAATACGCCGACACGAGCGGGCGAATCCACGGAAACCGCCTCAGGTCGATCGCGTCACGAATGATGGTGCTGGCAGGGACGTCGGGATGGGCGGGCACGCCCGTCAATTTACTACAGAGGCTAGGGAGACGGTTCGGCCGCGTGGTAAAGTGCTGTGATCGTTTCAGGAGTTTCTGCACTGCTATACGACGACTCCGCCGGGTTCACCGCGCCCCCCGCCTTCGGCACATTTCGCGTCCTGCATCAAATCGGCAGCGGCGCTCTGGGACCTGTTTTCCGTGCCTATGAACCCCAGCGTGAACGGCTGATCGCCGTCAAGGCCTTCCGCCTCGACATTGTGCCTGAAGTCACCACTCGGCTTGCCGAGGCCCTCCGGCGTCTCGCGGCCGTCCGCGTGGAGTCGCCCTGCATCGTGCCCACGGTCGCGGCCGGGCTGGAAGGCCTGACGGCTTTTCTTGGATCCGAGTACGACACCTCCGAGACCTTCGATGCGGCGCTGCGCCGACTGGCACCGGCACCGATCGATCGCGCGCGACCGATATTGCGTCAGGTCGCGGAGGCCATCGAGGCCGGATGGGCTGCGGGCCTGGGGCACGGCGCGTTGCATCCGCGTGACGTGTTTGTCAGCGACACCAACCAGGTGCGCGTCACCGGCTTTGGCGTGGTGCCCGCACTTGAGGCGCTTGGGATCACGGCGCCGGTGCGCCGACCCTACACCGCACCGGAACGTGTGGCCGGTCGCCCGTGGGACATCCGGGCGGACGTGTACTCGTTTGGCGTGCTCGCCCACGAATTGCTGACCGGTCGACGGCCGGCGGGCACAGGGGAGCAGGACTGGACGCTGCCGACAGGCACGACTCCCGCGCAGCGCGTCGCGATTCGCGCCGCGCTCGCGTGCGTGTTGGCCGAGGATCCCGCGAACCGGTACGCCACACCCTCGGAGTTTCTTGCGGCACTTGAGACGGAGAAGTTGCCTTCGGTCACAAAAGAGGTTGTGGAAGTTGTGGCGGTGCCGACCCCACCCACGCCTCCTGCTCCACCGGCTGTTGACGTGGCGCCCTCAACCCCAGCGCGCCCTGCTGCGGGCGCGCCCACGTCACCCACATCACCTTCCGTGGCACGCCCAACCCCGGCGCGCCCTCCGGCGCCCACACGACCTGCGGTGGCGCGCTCAATCCCAGCGGGCCCCACGGTGCCCCCGCCCGCGCTGCCGTTCTCAAGCGGGATCGCCGCGGCGTTTTTCGTCGTCGGCGTGCTCATCGGCGCGGCCCTCGGTTATGTGTGGCGCGGCCCGTCCGGCAGCGCGCCAGATGCGCTCGAAACGGCGGCTGTCGTCGGTGACGTTCCGGTCGGCACTGACGTAGCCGTGACCGAACCCCCGACGGTGCCGGCAGAGACGACGCCTTCAGGCGAGGTGGCCCAGGCCGAGCCGTCGGCCACGCGCGGCCGGTTGCTGGTGCGGTCGGTGCCCGCAGGAGCTCGTGTGATGATTAGCGGCCGCGCGCGCGGGACGACGCCCGCGACCGTGCGGGACCTGCCGTTTGGCACATACAACGTCACGGTGTCGCGCGAAGGCTACCGGCCGCGCATCGCGCGGGTCACCCTCTCCCGGACCGTGCCGGCGCGGGATATCACCGTGGAGCTGCGGCGCGCCGCCCCCCTGGCGCCTGCCGCGTCCACCGGATCGCTGTACATCGATACCCGTCCGTCAGGCGCACAGGTCACAATTGATGGCCGCCTCATGGGCACCACGCCGATGCGTGTGCCGGATGTGGCGCCGGGGTCGCATACGATTCGGCTCGATCTCGCGGGCCACAAGAGCATGACCACCACCGTGGTGGTGCGGGCCGGGCAGCAGGTGCCTGTGCGCGTGTCGTTGGAAGTGATGTAGGGAAAAAACATGGACGCAGTGTTGGCGTTGGAGAATGGCCGGTGTTTTCGGGGGCGCTCGATGGGCGCTCCGGCGGACGCCGCCGGCGAAGTGGTGTTCAACACGAGCCTGACCGGCTACCAGGAAGTGTTGACCGACCCGTCGTACGCGGGGCAGATCGTCGCCATGACGTGCCCGGAGATCGGCAATTACGGCGTCACCGGGGACGACGGTGAGTCACGGGCGCCCCGGGTGTCGGGGTTCATCATCCGCAGCGAGTCGCCGACGGCGAGCAACTGGCGCGCCGAGGGGACGGTGCGCGAGTACCTCGTCCGCCACGGCATCGTCGCCATCGCCGACATTGATACGCGGGCGCTCACACGCACCCTGCGCACGGCGGGGGCGATGCGCGGCGTCATCGCCACCGGCACGATTCCGAAGACCGACGAGCTGGTGGCGCGGGCGCGGGCCTTGCCGTCGATGGAGGGGGCGGATCTGGTGCGCGGCGTGACGTGCGCCGAGGCGTTTGACTGGCCGGCCTCGGACGGCACCACCGAGTTCGACGAGTTTGTGTCGATGACAGCGGCGCCGGGCCGGCGGTTGCGCGTCGCCGCGTATGACTTCGGGATGAAGTGGAACATCCTGCGCCGGCTGACGGCGCACGGGTGCGACGTGCGGGTGTTCCCGGCGACGGCGCCGGCCGGTGAGTTGCTGGCTATCAACCCGGATGGCGTCTTTCTTTCAAACGGCCCCGGCGACCCTGCCGTGCTCGACTACGCGATCGCGAATACGCGCGTGCTGGTGGAGTCCGGCGTGCCGGTGTTCGGGATTTGCCTCGGTCACCAGATTCTGGGTCTTGCGATGGGTGCGAAGACCTACAAGCTGAAATTCGGTCATCGCGGCGGCAACCATCCGGTGAAGGATCTGTCGTCCGGCAAAATCGAAATCACGTCGCAGAACCACGGCTTTGCGATCGATCCGGCGACGGTGCCCGGTGATGTTGAAGTCACCCACCTGAATCTGTATGACGGCACGGTGGAAGGACTTCGGCATCGGACCCGGCCGGTGTTCTGCGTGCAGTACCACCCCGAGGCGGCCCCGGGGCCGCACGATGCGGACTATCTCTTTGCACAGTTTGTGCGTGCGATGACTCAGAAGGCGTAGCAGGATTTCATGCCCAAGCGAACGGATATCAAGCGTGTGCTCGTGATCGGCTCCGGGCCGATTGTCATCGGTCAGGCCTGTGAGTTTGACTACTCCGGCACTCAGGCGTGCAAGGCGCTTCGGGACGAAGGTCTCGAAGTGGTGCTGGTCAACAGCAACCCCGCCACGATCATGACCGACCCGGAACTGGCGGATCGGACCTATGTGGAACCGCTGACGGTGGCCGCGCTGGAGCAGGTGATTGCGCGCGAGCGGCCGGATGCGATTCTGCCGACCGTCGGCGGGCAGACGGCCCTGAACCTGGCGGTGGACCTTGACGAAGCCGGCGTCCTCAGGAAGTACAACGTTGAGCTCATCGGCGCCTCCATCGCGGCCATCAAGGTGGCCGAGGACCGTCTGAAGTTCAAGGAAGCGATGCGCTCGATCGGCGTGGCGGTGCCGGAGAGCTACTACGCGCGGTCGCTCGACCAGGCGCTTGAGGCGTCCGACAAGATCGGCTTTCCGGCGATTATCCGTCCCTCGTTCACGATGGGCGGGGTGGGCGGCGGCATCGCCTACAACGTCGAGGAGTTCAAGGAGATCTGCGCCCGCGGGCTCTCGATGAGCCCGGTCCATGAGTTGCTGATCGAAGAATCCGTCATCGGGTGGAAGGAATACGAACTCGAGGTCATGCGCGACTGCGAGGACAACTTCGTGGTCATCTGCTCCATCGAGAATATCGACCCGATGGGCGTGCACACCGGTGACAGCATCACGGTCGCTCCGGCCCTGACACTGACCGATCGCGAGTACCAGCGGATGCGTGATGCGGCCCGCCGCATCATCCGCCGCGTCGGCGTGGAAACCGGCGGGTCGAACATCCAGTTCGCCGTCAATCCGGCCGACGGCCGGATGATTGTCATCGAGATGAATCCGCGCGTCTCCCGCTCGTCGGCGCTGGCGTCCAAGGCCACCGGCTTCCCGATCGCCAAGATCGCGGCGAAGCTCGCGCTGGGGTACCGACTCGACGAGATCAAGAACGACATCACCCGGCTGACGCCGGCCTCGTTTGAGCCAACGATCGACTATGTCGTCGTCAAGGTGCCGCGGTGGGCGTTCGAGAAGTTCCCGACGGCCGATCGGACTCTGACGACGCAGATGAAGTCGGTCGGTGAGGCCATGGCCATCGGCCGCACCTTCAAGGAGGCCTTCCTCAAGGCGTTCCGGTCGCTGGAACTGGGCCGCAGCGGCCGCCTCTTCAGTCAGGCGGTCCCGGGTTCGGCCCATGAGCACGAAGACGATCAGGCGCTGCAGCGCGCGCTCGGCATTCCGACCGATCGCCGGATGTGGGCCGTCTTCCGTGCGCTTGAGCGGGGCTGGACGATTGAAGAGATCCACCGCCTCACAAAGATCGACCCGTGGTTCCTCACCCAGTTCAGGCAGATGACGGAACTCGCCAATCAGGTCCGTGCGGTCGGCGCCCGTGACCTGTCGGCTGATCTGCTTCGCGAAGTGAAGCGGGCGGGTTTTGCGGATATCGATCTCGCCCAACTGCTCGGCATCGATGAAGACAGCGTCCGCGCCCGTCGTCTCGAGCACAATCTGGTCGCGGCCTACAAGCGCATTGATACGTGTGCGGCCGAGTTCGAGTCGTTCACGCCGTACATGTACGGCACCTTCGAAGACGAGTGCGAATCCGAGCCGTCGCCGCGGGCCAAGGTCGTGATTCTGGGCAGCGGACCGAACCGCATCGGCCAGGGCCTGGAGTTCGACTACTGCTGCTGTCACGCGGCGTTTGCGCTGCGCGACCAGGGGTACGAGACCGTGATGGTCAACTGCAATCCGGAAACGGTCTCCACCGACTACGACTCGGTGGACAGGCTCTACTTCGAGCCACTGACATTCGAAGACGTCTCGGCGATCGTGACGCGCGAGCGTCAGGGTGGCGGAGACGTTGCGTGCGTCGTGCAGTATGGCGGCCAGACCCCGCTGAAGCTGGCCCTGCGGCTGCAGGGGGCGGGCATCAGGATTCTCGGCACCTCCCCGGATTCGATCGACCTTGCCGAAGACCGCGAGCGGTTCTCGAAGTTGCTCTGGGAACTCGGGATTCCGCAGGCGGCAAGCGGCATGGCCCATTCGCCGGAGGAAGCCCGCGAGGTCGCCTCGTCCATCGGATTCCCGGTGGTGGTGCGTCCGTCGTACGTGCTGGGTGGTCGCGCGATGGCGATCGTGTATGACACCGGTTCCCTCGACCGCTACATGCGGCAGGCGGTGCAGCTCTCGCCCGAACATCCGATTCTGATCGACAAGTTCCTCGAAGATGCAACCGAGATCGACGTGGACGCGGTGGCCGACGCGACCGGCGACGTCATCATCGGCGGGATCATGGAACACATCGAACAGGCCGGCATTCACTCCGGCGACAGTTCGTGTGTGGTGCCGCCGCATCAGTTGAGCGACAAACACGTCGCCACCATCAGGGACTATGCGCGTCGTGTCGCACGCGCGCTGAAGGTCGTCGGGCTGATGAATGCGCAGTTCGCGATCAAGGACGACGTGGTGTACGTGCTCGAAGTGAATCCGCGCGCGTCACGCACCATCCCGTATCTGTCAAAGGCCACCGGAGTGCCGCTGGCCAAGATCGCCGCAAACGTGATGATCGGGAAGACCCTGGCGGAGCAGGGGTTCACCGAGGACCTGACGGTCTCGGGCTTCTTCGTGAAGACGCCGGTGTTCCCGTTTGTGCGGTTCCCCGGCGTCGATACGCTGCTGGGCCCGGAGATGAAATCCACCGGCGAAGTGATGGGCGGCGCCGAGACGTTCGGGTCCGCCTTTGCGAAGGCGCAGATGGGCGCGGGGCAGCACCTGCCGCAGGAGGGCACGGTCTTCATCAGCGTCAACAACAATGACAAGCCCAACGTGGTGCCGATCGCTCGTGGCTTGATGGAACTCGGCTTCAAGATTCTGGCGACGCGAGGCACGGCGGTGTATCTGCGCGCGCACGGCATCGACGCCGAGATCGTGTTCAAGATCAACGAAGGGCGTCCACACGTGGGTGACGAAATCGTCAATAAGAACGTGGACCTCGTGATCAATACGCCGCTGGGCCGGGAGTCGTTTTTCGACGACCGCGCGGTGCGTCGCGCCGCCATGTTGCAGGGCATTCCAGCCATCACGACGCTCACCGGGGCGTCGGCCGCGGTGAGTGCCATCACGGCGATTCGTGCGGAAGGCCTGAGCGTGAAGAGCCTGCAGGAATACCACCAGGCGGTTCGCAGATGACCCTCGATGCACTGCCCATCACCGAGCGCTTCGTCAGAGCCTCGGGCCCGGGCGGTCAGAATGTCAACAAGGTGGCCACGGCGGTGGAACTGCGTCTGGATGTGTCTGCGGCGCCGCTGGCCGAGGGCGTCAAGTTGCGCCTCCGTGTGCTCGCCGGCCGTCGGTTGACGGCTGATGATGTGCTGGTGATTGACAGCCGGGAATATCGCACCCAGGCGCAGAATCGCGAGGCGGCCCGCGCGCGTCTCTCCGCGCTCCTGGACCTCGCGCATGTCGTCCCGAAGTCGCGCTGCAAAACGAAGCCCTCGCGGTCCGCCAAACAGGCGCGCATTGCCGACAAGGTCATTCGCGGGCGCATCAAGTCGGCGCGCGGTCGCGTGAAGCGCGAGGACTAGCTGTCAAGCGGACTCGACTCCCGGATGGCACCGCGCCCACAACCGGATCGCGTCCCCGGCGTTTATTCGCGCGTGGCAATTTGTGCCACGCCCCCACGTCCGGACGTGGGAGCGCGCCTGGCATGGGTTGCAGGTCGCTCGGGGCATGTCTGCCGGGTTGCGGGGATGCCTCGTGTGGGTGGCGGGTGTCGCGATTGGTGTGGTCTGGGAGGGAGTACTGGCCCCCGCGGTCGGGCTTGGCCTGGCCACAATCGCCGTTGGGCTCGTGTGGCCGTGCCCTCGGGTGACGCTGGTGGTGTTGGCGAGCGCCGCGGCGGCCTACGGAGCCGGGACCCGTGTATCGGTGTTGCGTCCAGTGCCGCCCGAGATGTTCGGGGATGCGCCCCGCGTGGTCACCGGCGTGTTGCTCTCGGATGCGGTGCTGTCGCGGACAGGCGTTCGGGTTGAACTCCTGATTGATGGTCGACGGGCGCGAGTCACGGTGGCAGGCACCCTCGGCCCGGCCGCCATTACCTCGTGGACCCGCGGCCGGCCATTCACCGCACCCACCCGGTTTCGGCGTCCCGATGTGGTGCGCAATCCGGGCTCGCCCCCGGTGGACTGGCAACACCTCACGCAGCCGTTTGATCTGTTGGGCACCATCAAGAGCGCCGCGCTGGTGGACGTGGCTGCGGGACCGTGGTGGCAGGAACGGGCCGCGTCGGTGCGGGCGCATGTCCGGCGCAGTGTGACGAGGTACCTCGGACCCCATGCAGAGTCGAGTCGCGCGGTGGTGACGGCGATTCTGATTGGCGATCGCGCCGGGCTCGATGAGGCGCTGGTGCGCAGACTGCAGGCGGCCGGCACCTTCCATGTCATCGCCATCTCCGGCGGCAACGTCGCGATGCTGGCTGTGGCATGTCTGCTCGGGCTGCGGCTGGTCACGCGCTCGCAGACCGTGCCTCTGGTGATCACGATCGGCGTCGTCGCCTCGTACGGCGCGATCGTCGGCGACGAGTCGTCGGTCACCCGGGCGGTGCTGGCGGCCCTGTGTTATCTCGGTCTTCGCCTGCGCGGCGTGCCGCCGAAGCCCGTGAACCTGCTGGCTGTGGTGGGTGCCGTGTGCGTCGCCTGGTCGCCGCTCACCGTGCTCGATGTGGGGGCCTGGCTGTCGTTCGGCGCGACCTTCGGACTCATCGTCGTCCTGCCGCGCCTGATTGATCAGGCGCGGCGCCACGCACGTCCCTCACGTGGATGGCGGGCGGCCTGGGACTGGCTTGTTGTTGCGTGCCTTGCCACGGTCGCCGCTGAACTCATCATCATGCCGGTGAGTGCGCAGGTGTTCGGCCGCGTCACGGTGGCGGGGCTGCTGCTGAACCTGATCGCCATTCCAGCGATGGGTGTTGTCCAACTTGC
>Ga0255220_1000619_pt1 | contig 13950 bp, 10 predicted proteins | sample Miss_Colum_RepB__FD_188423 | JGI IMG/M metagenome (GOLD analysis project Ga0255220, IMG submission 188423) | Freshwater microbial communities from Mississippi River, Louisiana, United States - Miss_Colum_RepB_8d | ecosystem: Environmental > Aquatic > Freshwater > River | place: USA: Louisiana...
GGTCCACGCGCAGGTCGGGCAGGGGCAGGGCCAAGGCCTCGCCCGCACCGCCGGCCGTGCCGGCGCGCAGCAGCAACTGGCCGTGCGATTTGGCCAGGCCAAAGAATTGTTCGATGGGCAGGAACAGCGCCTCGGGCGGCAGCACCGGGCGCTCGGGGTCGCCCTGCACCAGGCGGTAGCGCTCGCGCGTGTCTTGCCAAAAGCGCTGCAGGCTCGCGTCCATGTCGCCATGCAGGACCAGGGTGGCGCGGCCGGCCTCGTCGTCGTGCCCGCGATCGAGGTAGTCGAACACCGTCGCGGTCTCTTCAAAAAACAGCGGCAGGTAGTACTCGATGCCGGCGGTGGCCACGCCGTTGCCCATGTCCTTGTAGAGGCGGCTGCGCGTGGGGTCGCCCTCGAGCAGCTCGCGCCAGCGGCTGCGAAAACGCCCGCGTGCGGCCTCGTCCATCGGGAATTCGCGCCCAGGCAGCAGGCGCACCTCGGGCACGGGGTAGAGGCTGCGCTGGCTGTCGGGATCAAAGGTGCGCAGGCTGTCGATCTCGTCATCGAACAGGTCGATGCGCAGCGGCATCACCGAGCCCATCGGGAACAGGTCGATCAGGCCGCCGCGCACCGCGTACTCGCCCGGGCTCACCACCTGGCTCACATGGGTGTAGCCCGCCAGCGTCAGCTGCGCCTTGAGCTGCGCCTCTTGCAGGCGCTGGCCCTGTTTGAACGAGAAGGTGTAGGCCGCCAAAAAGGCGGGCGGGGCCAGGCGGTAGAGCGCGGTGGTGGCGGGCATCAGCACCACGTCGGCGCGCTCGGCGCCCTCGCCCTGGCGGATGCGCCACAGGGTGGCCAGGCGCTCGCTGATCAGGTCCTGGTGCGGCGAGAAGGTGTCGTAGGGCAGGGTTTCCCAATCGGGGAACAGCACGCAGCGCAGATCGGGCGCAAAAAAAGGCAATTCTTCCAACAGGCGCTGCGCGTCCTGCGCGTCGGCGCAGATGACGGCCAGCAGGCGGCCAGCCTCGCGCTCGCGCTGGGCCAGCTGCGACAGCAAGAGCGCGTCGGCGCTGGCATGGGGGCGGGGCAGGGCGTGGCGTTGGCCGGGGGCAAGCTTGGGCAGGTTCATGAATGGACAGCAGGGGCGTCGCAAACGCCAACACCCCCCTGGGCATCCAGGGGGGTGGTCGGGGCTTGGGCCACCCATGCATTCTAAAATGCCAGCATGACGGACGCCCCGCCCCTTGCCGCAATCCCCCGCTGCCACCTGATCGTGCCGTGCGCAGGCGTGGGTCAACGGGCGGGCACGGCCCTGCCCAAGCAGTACCACCCCCTGGCCGGTCAGCCCATGGTCATGCACACCCTGGCCGCACTGGCGCAGGTGCCGGCCATCGTGCAAGGCCTGGTGGTGCTCGCCCCCGATGACGACTTTGCCTGGCCGCACACCGGCTGGCCCGCGCACTTTGCCCGCGCCCCGGTGGGCGGCGCCAGCCGCGCCGAGAGCGTGAGCAATGGCCTGGACTGGCTGCTGGCGCACGGGGCCGATCCGCAGGACTGGGTGCTGGTGCACGACGCCGCACGCTGCCTGGTGCGGCCGCAAGATGTGCAGGGCCTGATCGAGGCCTGTGCCAGCGACCCCGTGGGCGGCCTGCTGGCGCTGCCCCTGCCCGACACCCTCAAGGCCGCGCGCGATGGGCGGGTGGCGCAGACCATCCCGCGCGAGGACAAGTGGCTGGCGCAAACCCCGCAAATGGCGCGCCTGGCCGTGCTGCACGCGGCGCTCAAGGCGGCCGCCGCCCAGGGCTATGCGGGCATCACCGACGAGGCCAGTGCGCTCGAGGCACAGGGCTTGCGCCCGCGCCTGGTCGTCGGCGCGGCCGACAATTTCAAAATCACCTGGCCTGCCGACTTTGCGCTGGCCGAGGCCGTGCTGGCGGCCCGAGGAGTCCACGCATGAACTGGCGCATTGGCGAAGGTTGGGATGTGCACCGCCTGGTGGCGGGTCGGCCCTTGATGCTCGGCGGCCTGCACATCCCGCACGAGAAGGGGCTGGACGGCCACTCGGATGCCGACGTGCTCTTGCACGCCATCACCGACGCGGTGCTGGGCGCGGCGGCATTGGGCGATATTGGCCGGCATTTTCCGGACACCGATCCTGCTCATCGGGGCGCCGATTCGGCGCTGTTGCTGCAACAGGCCATGGACCGCGTGCGTGCGGCCGGCTGGACGCTGGTGAACCTGGACAGCACCATCATTGCGCAAGCCCCCAAATTGGCGCCGCACATGCCGGCCATGGTGCAGCGGGTGGCGCAGATCCTGGCGGTGGATGTGGGGCAGGTCAATATCAAGGCCAAGACCGCCGAGCGCCTGGGCCCCGAAGGCGAGGGCCTGAGCATGCAGGCGCGCGCCGTGGTGCTGCTGCAGCGCGCCTGATCAGTTGCCGCGCGGGCCGGCCTTGGCCATGGGCCACAGCAAATCGATGGCCAGACCGCCCCCGGCCGGCAGCGTCAGGTGCATCTGACCGCCCGCCTGCTGCACGATGCGCTCCACGATCGACAGGCCAAGCCCCGCGCCGGCGGCTGAGGTGCGGGCCTTCTCCCCGCGCAAAAACGGCTGGGTGAGCAGGGGCAACAGATCCGGTGTCACCCCTGGGCCGTGGTCTCGCACCTGAAGCCAGACCATCTGCGCCTGGCGAGCCGCCTGGATCGTCACATGGGCGCGGTCGTCTGCGGCGCTTTTGCCATAGCGGCGTGCGTTCTCGAGCAAGTTGGAGATGACCCGGCCCAGGGCCACCGGGTCAGCTTCCACCAGCAAGCCTGTCGGCACCGACAAGCGAACGTCCATCTGCATGCTTTGCACAAAGGGCGCGATGTCGCGTTCGAGTTGCTCGCGCAGCGGCAGCGCTTGCGGCTGCTGCGGCGCGCGCCGGCCATAGTCCAGGAATTGCCCAATGATCCCGTCCATTTGCTCGATGTCGGTGGCCATGGCCTCGCGCGCTTGCGCATCGGGCACGCTCAGTTCGGTCTCCAGGCGCAGCCGCGCCAGCGGTGTGCGCAGGTCGTGCGAGAGGCCCGCGAGCATCAGCGCGCGGTCCTCTTCGGCCTTGGAGAGGCGGTGCACCATGCGGTTGAAGCCCTGCGTCAGCTGCGCCAGCTCGCGGGTCGATTCGTCCTCGCGCAGCAAGGCCTCGTGGTACTGCCCCTCGCGCAGCCGGCCCGTGGCCAGAAACAGGCGGCGCAGCGGCCGATTGACCCAGCGCGCCATGAACAGGGCGCCCGCCAGCGACAGGCCGCTCGTGATCAGCAGCCAGAGCAGCCAGGCCGAATCCTCGATGGGGCGCATGCGCTCATAGTCCATCTGCAGCCAGTAGCTTTCGCGGTCGATCGTCAGGCCCACCCACAGGCCGCGCTCGCCATTCACCCGTGAGGCCACGATGGTGCCTTCGCCCAGGCGCTCGGTCACCGCCGCGGCCAGCTTGGTCTCCAGGGTCCCTGGGGCAAAACTGGCCCAGGTGTCGCTGGGCTGGCGCGCCACCACATTGAAGTCTTCTTCGGTCGACAGGGTTTGCAGCAGCGAGGTGCGCTGCGAGGGGTCGGTGTGCTGCAGCGCGTTGCGCGTGAGGTTGACCACCGTGGCGATCTGGTAGGCATTGCGCAGCGTCGAGGGCTCGTACTCAAACAGGCGAAAGAGCTGCAGCAAGGAAATGGTGCTGCCCAGAATCAGCAGGGCCAGCAGCAAAAACGTGCGCCAGAAAAGCCCCATGGTGGGGCGCAAAGACGCCGCACCTCGGCCGACGGCGTCGGGGGCGGCGGGCGAGCGTGGGTTCATGCGCGGCCGTCGGGCACGAACACATAGCCCACGCCCCAGACGGTCTGGATGATGCGCGGGTTGGCCACATCGGCCTCGATCAGCTTGCGCAGGCGCGAGACCTGCACGTCCAGGCTGCGGTCGGAAGGCTCGAATTCGCGTCCGCGCGCCAGCTGGGCCAGTTTTTCGCGCGTCAGGGGCTGGCGCGGGTGGCGCACCAGGGTTTTGAGCATGGAGAACTCGCCGGTGGTGAGCGCGATTTCCTGCTCGCCCTTGAACAGTTGGCGCGCGCCCACATCAAAGCGGAACTCGCCAAAATGCACCACCTCTTCTTCGCCACCGGGGGCCCCGGGGGTTTCGGGTTGGGGGCGGCGGCGCAGCACCGCGTGGATGCGCGCCAGCAGCTCGCGCGGGTTGAAGGGCTTGGGCAGGTAGTCGTCTGCCCCCATCTCCAGGCCCAGGATGCGGTCGGCGTCCTCGCCGCGCGCGGTCAGCATGATGATGGGGGTGCGGTCGCCCTGGGTGCGCAGGCGCTGGCAGATCGCCAGGCCGTCCTCGCCCGGCAGCATCAGGTCCAGCACGATCAGGTCGACGCTCTCGCGCTGCAAGATGCGCTGCAGGGCCTTGGCGTCTTCGGCCAGCAGCACATCAAAACCGTTTTGCGTCAGGTAGCGGCGCACCAGGTCACGGATGCGGGCATCGTCGTCCACCACCAGCACTTTGTCGAGTCGTTGCGACATGGCGTTCTCCGCGTCAGATTCGGCTGCGCCAGTTTATTGGGCGGCCCAGCCACCGTCCATGTTCCAGGCCACGCCGCGCACATTGCCGGCGGCGGGCGAGCAGAAGAACACGGCCAGCTCGCCCAGCTCTTCGGGCGTGGTGAATTGCATCGAGGGTTCTTTCTCGCCCAGCAGCAGCTTTTTGGCCTCTTCGTTGCTCAGGCCCAGGGCTTGCGCCTTGGCGTCGACCTGTTTCTGCACCAGCGGGGTCAGCACCCAGCCCGGGCAGATGGCGTTGCAGGTCACGCCGGTGGTGGCGGTTTCCAGGGCCGTGACCTTGGTCAGGCCCACCACCCCGTGTTTGGCCGCCACATACGCCGATTTCTCGGCCGAGGCCACCAGGCCGTGCACCGAGGCCACATTGATGATGCGGCCCCAGTTGGCGGCTTTCATGGCCGGCAGCGCCAGGCGCGTGGCGTGAAAGGCGCTCGAGAGGTTGATGGCGATGATGGCGTCCCAGCGCTCGATGGGGAAGTCCTCGATGCGGGCGACGTGCTGGATGCCGGCGTTGTTCACCAGGATGTCGACGCGGCCAAAGGTGGCCTCGGCATGCGCCATCATGGCGGCGATCTCGTCGGGGCGGCTCATGTCGGCACCGTGGTAACTCACCTGGGCGCCCAGGGCCTTGACCTCGTCAATGGCCGCCTGGCTGTCGCCAAAACCATTGAGCACCAGGTTGGCGCCCTGACGGGCCAGCGCCTTGGCAATGCCAAGACCAATGCCGCTGGTCGAACCGGTCACCAGCGCTGTTTTTCCTTTGAGCATGCAGACTCCACAATCTTCGGGCCCCCAAGGGGGCGGGTTGGTCAATAATCCATTATCGCTTTGAAAACAGCACCGGCTCTTGACGCCGGTCATTGAGCAGGGATGCCCATGATGACCCCCCAACTGATCCACATCGATTGCCCCCATCCGCAGGGCCAGCACCGCATGGCCTGCTGGGTCTGGGGCGCCGAGTCCGCCGCGCATGTGCTGGTGGCGGTGCATGGCCTGACCCGCCAGGGGCGTGACTTTGACCGCCTGGCCGAGCACCTCATCGCGCAAGCGAAGGCGCAAGGGCGCGAGCTGGCCGTGCTGTGCCCGGACGTGGTGGGGCGCGGGCGCAGCGACTGGTTGCCCGACGCCATGGGCTACCAGCTGCCGCAATACGCCGCCGACATGCTGGCCCTGCTGGCCTGGCGCCATGCACGCACGCCGATTACCCGGCTCGACTGGGTGGGCACCAGCATGGGCGGCCTGATCGGCATGGTCATGGCCGGCCAGCCGCAGCTGCCCCTGCCGTGCCCGATCGCGCGCCTGGTTCTCAACGACGTGGGGCCGGCCGTGACCTGGGCCAGCATCGAGCTGATGCAGGCCTATGTGGGCCGCTTTGGCGTCTTTCCCGACCTGGCGGCGGCCGCGGCTGCGATGCGCCAGATCTCGGCCGGTTTTGGCCCCTTGAGCGAAGAGGCCTGGCTGGCCCTGTCGCGCCCCATGGTGCGCGAGGTGCCGGGGGGCGTGACCTTGCATTACGACCCGGCCATTGGCGATGCGGTGCGCGCCGTCACCCCCGAGGCGGCCGAGCAGGGCCAGGCCATGCTGTGGGCGCTGTACGACCAGATCCAGGCGCGGACCCTGTTGATCCGGGGCGCCGAGTCGAATTTGCTGACCCCCGAGACGGCCCTCGAGATGACGCAGCGCGGCCCGCGCGCCCAGCTGGTGACCTGGCCTGGCGTGGGCCACGCGCCCACCCTGACCGAACCCATGCAGATGGCACAGGTGGCGGACTTTCTGCTGGGCTGAGCCATGACGCCGACCGATGCCCCCGAACGGGCGCCTGGACGCGCCCCCGACCGCCCGGCGGTGCTGCTGGCCACCGCCAACGAGCAGCCGGTGCAAGGCCTGCTCGAGCGCGCGCGCGCCTTCACCCAGCCCATCATCGACAGCGAGCGCCTGGACACCGGCGAGATCATCTGGACGCACGCCCAGGCGGTGGCGCAGATCCTGGCCGACATCGGCGGCGGCGAGGACCTGCAGGCCGCCGCCTACCTGGTCTACGCTTGCCCGCACCTGAACAAGCCCGAGGAGTTGTTGAACAAGGCCTTTGGCGCCCCGCTGGCGCGCCTGGCCATGCAGACCAACCAGCTGCTGCACCTGCAGCGCCTGTCGCAGTCGGCCAGCGCGTCGGCGCAGCTGACCGACGACCCGCGCCTGCAGACCGAGACGGTGCGCAAGATGCTGCTGGCCTTCTCGCGCGATCTGCGGGTGGTGCTGCTGCGCCTGGCCTCGCGCTTGCAGACCCTGCGCCACTACGCGGCGACCAAGCAGCCGGTGCCGCCGGCGCTGGCGCGCGAGTCCCTGCATGTGTTTGCGCCGCTGGCCAACCGCCTGGGCATCTGGCAGATCAAGTGGGAGATGGAGGACCTGTCGTTTCGATTTCTGGAGCCCGACACCTACCGCGAGATTGCGCGGCTGCTTGACCAAAAGCGCACGGTGCGCGAGCAGTCCATGCAAGCGCTCAATGAAACGCTGGAAGCGGGCTTGCGCGCGCAAGGCGTGAAGGCCGAGGTCTCGGGGCGGCCCAAGCACATCTACAGCATCGTGCGCAAGATGCGCGGCAAGTCGCTGCCCTTCGAGCGCGTGTTTGACATCCGCGCCATGCGCATCGTGGTCGACAGCGTGGCCGAGTGCTACCAGGTGCTCAGCTGGGTGCACGAGCGCTTTGTGCCCATCACCCAGGAGTTTGACGACTACATCGCGCGGCCCAAGCCCAATGGCTACCAGTCCCTGCACACCGTGGTGCGCGACACCGAGGGCCTGCCCATCGAGATCCAGATCCGCACGCGGCAGATGCACGCGCACGCCGAGCACGGCGTGGCCGCGCACTGGGCCTACAAGGAGGCGGGTGCCAAGGGCTATGCCGGCGTGCAGGCCAACAGCGATTACGACGCGCGCATCGCGGTGCTGCGCCAGCTGCTGGCCTGGGAGCGGGATTTGTCGGGTGCGCTGGCCGACAAGGCCTTGTTTGACGACCGCATCTATGTGCTCACGCCCGACGCGGCCATCGTCGAGCTGCCGCGCGGCGCCACCGCCGTCGACTTTGCCTACGCGGTGCACACCAACCTGGGCCACCGCTGCCGTGGCGCCAAGGTGGACGGCCAGATGGTGCCGCTGCAAAAACCGCTCGAGAACGGGCAGACCATCGAGATCGTGACCGTGCGCGAGGGCGGTCCCTCGCGCGATTGGCTCAACCCCGACCTGGGCTACCTGGTCAGCCCGCGCGCGCGCGCCAAGGTGCGCAGCTGGTTCAACGCGCAGATCAGCGCCGGCCGCATTGCGCGCGGGCGTGAGCTGGTGGAAAAGCTGCTGCAGCGCGAGGGGCGCACGGCGATGCGGCTGGAGGACCTGGCCGCCCAGCTGGGCTTTGCCAGCGCCGATGCCCTGTTCGAGGAGGTGGGCAAGGACGAGTACTCGCTGCGCAACATCGAGGTGTTGCTGCACCCGCCCGAGCCCGCGCCCTCGGCCGACGAGGTCTTGCTGCGCAAGACCCACCACAAAGGCCAGCAGGCGCGCACGGCCTCGGGTGGGGTGCTGGTGGTGGGCGTTGACTCGCTGCTGACCCAGCTCTCGCGCTGCTGCAAACCGGCGCCGCCCGACGCCATCAGCGGCTTCATCACCCGGGGCAAGGGCGTGAGCATTCACCGCCAGGACTGCAGCAACCTGCGCGAGCTGGTGCTGCGCGACCCCGCGCGGGTGATCGAGGTGCGCTGGAGCGCGGGCCAAAGCGAGCAGGTCTACCCGGTGGATGTGGCGGTGCAGGCGGTCGATCGCCAGGGCCTGCTGCGCGACATCTCGGAGGTGTTTGCCAAAGAAAAAATGAACGTGATCGGCGTGCAGACGCAAAGCATCAAGGGCATGGCCTGGATGACCTTCACGATCGAGATCGTCGACGCCGACCGGCTGCAGAAAGTGCTGACGCAGGTGACGCAAATTGCCGGGGTGCGCAGCGCCAGAAGGCGCTGAAAACTCTGCTACAATGCAAGGCTTGCAGGCGCGTAGCTCAGCTGGTTAGAGCACCACCTTGACATGGTGGGGGTCGTTGGTTCGAGTCCAATCGCGCCTACCAATTCAAAGCCCCGTTTCTCACGTGAGAGACGGGGCTTTTTCGTTGGCGCGCACAGCTTCGTGCACGCTCTCGCTCTTGCGGCCAGCACGAGCACTGTCGATGCTCGCAGCGCTTGATATTAATGTATTAAAGTATTCTTTCTGGTTTATGATTTGAATCGAAGGAAGCCAGTCAAGCCGATGGAATCGGCAGGCCGACCGGGATTCATCTGACCAGGGAGCATGCCGTGTTCAAACACCCCAGCCACTCGCGCGAACATCAAGATTTTTTTGTGCTGACCATGCTGAACAAAAAGCGTGGCGGGACGTATCTGGAAATCGGGGGCGCGCAGCCCCAGCAGGGCAACAACACCCACCTGCTCGAATCGGTGTTCGGCTGGCGCGGCGTGTCGGTGGAGTGGAGCGGCGATCTGGCCAGCCGGTGGCCGGGCCAGCGCGTCAACCCCTGCGTCTGCGCCGACGCCACCTTGCTGGACTACGACGCCTTGTTGCAGGCGCACGGGCTCGGGCCGCACATCGACTACTTGCAACTCGACATCGACCCCCCGCACCAGACGCTGAGCGCCTTGCTGCGCATCAACCTGTTCAAGTACCGCTTCTCGGTCATCACCTACGAGCACGATCTCTACAACGGCGGTGATTTCGAGCGCCTGGCCTCGCGCCGCATCCTCGAGAGCTTTGGCTACCGGCGCGTGGTCTCGGATGTGCTGCACGGCGACTTCTGCTTTGAGGACTGGTATGTCCACCCCGCTGTGGTCTCGGCGCAGACCTATGGCCCCCTGCTGGGAGAGCGGGTCACGCTGGATGCGGCGCATCTGGATCCGCGCTACGCCGAGCATTTTTTGCAGCTGGGTCTTTGAAGGAGCCGACCATGCATGAAACCAGCAAATCCATCTTTGGCAAGTTGCGCGATGCGCGCTACGCCACGCGCTACCTGGTGGGGCAGGGCATCGACATCGGGGCCGGGCGCGATCCGCTCGGGCAGTACCACGAGTTCTTTCCGCTCATGAGCGGCTGCCGCGCCTGGGACATGCCCGATGGCGATGCGCAATACATGGCGAGCGTGCCCGATGCGCACGTCGATTTCGTGCACTCCGCGCACTGTCTGGAGCACATGGTCGACCCTGCCGTGGCCTTGCACCATTGGCTTCGCATCCTCAAGCCCGGGGGGCACCTGGTCTGCATCGTGCCCGACGAGGACCTGTACGAACAGGGCGTGTTCCCGTCCACCTTCAACAGCGACCACAAATGGACCTTCACCATGGGCAAGGCCACGAGCTGGTCACCCGTGAGCGTGAACCTGTTGGACTTGCTGGGCAGCGTGCGGGCACAGGCCCAGCTGCTCAAGCTGGAGCTGCTCGATGCCACCTACCGCCGCCATCTCCCCCGGCTCACGGGGCAAGCCCGGCTGGACCAGACCACCACCCCGGTGGGCGAGTGTGGCATCGAGTTTGTGATGCAAAAGCGCTGATTCACACCAACGCTGTTCGATGTCCCGTTTGCAGGAGGCCTGAGTTGCGCACCAAGACGTCATCTTTCGCGGGCGACACCCGCATCCGTGCCTGGATGAACCAGGCCATTGACCTTCACCAGCGGGGCGAACTGGACGCGGCCGAGGCCCTGTACCAACAGGTGCTGCGCCTCGTCCCCCAACATTTCGATGCCTTGCACATGATGGGCGCGCTGGCCCTGCAGCGCCAACAGCCGGCGCAGGCGCTGCCCTGGTTGCGCCGCGCGCTGGCGGTGCATGAGCGCGACGACGCCTTGCACTTTCATCTGGCGCTGTCCCTGTCGGCCGATGCCCAGTGGCCGCAGGCCCTGGCCCACATTCAGCGCTGCCTGGCCCTTGAACCCGCTTCGGCAAACTCCTGGGACCAGCAGGCCAAGGTCCTGCACGCCATGGGGCGCGACGAGGAGGCCCTGCATAGCGTGGCCCAGGCGCAGGCCCTGGACCCGGGCAATGCCGATCTGTGCTACCACGAAGCCTGCATGCGGGCCGATCGCTTGCATTACGAGGAAGCCCTGGTCGCCATCGATCGCGCCATCGCGCGGCGCCCTGACTTTGCCAATGCGCGCTGGAACCGTGCCTTCTGGTTGCTGCTGCTGGGGCGCTATGCCGAGGCCTGGGACGACTACGAATGGCGCTGGCGGGCCGATCTCAAGCTCAACCAGGTCCAGACCAGCAAACCCCGCTGGGAAGGCCACACCCCGCTGGCGGGCAAGACCCTGTTTCTGCACGGCGAGCAGGGCCTGGGCGACACCTTGCAGTTTTGCCGTTATGTGCCCATGCTCATCCAGGCCGGGGCCAAGGTCGTCATGGGGGTGCAACCGCCGCTGGAGGAACTGCTCGACGGCCTGGCGGGTGGCCCGCATGTGCTGCGCGTGGGCGAGAAAATCCCGCCGTTTGACGCCATCTGCCACATCATGTCGCTCGGGCGGGTGATGGGCACCACGCTCGACAACATCCCCGCCCAGGTGCCCTATCTGCACGCCAAGCCCGCCAAGCAGGCGCTCTGGCGCGAGCGCCTGGGCCCGCGCACGCGGCCGCGCTGGGGCCTGGCCTGGAGCGGCAATCCAACGCATGCCAACGATGCCCAGCGCAGCACCTCACTGGCCGACTGGTTGCCGCATCTGCGGCCCGATATCGAGTGGATCAGCATGCAGCCGGAGGTGCGCGAGTGCGACCAGAGCGCGCTCGCGCAAAGCCCGATTCGGCCCCTGGGCGCGCAGCTGCAGAACTTTGACGACACCGCCGCACTGTGCGCCGAACTCGATGGTGTGATCAGCGTCGACACCAGCGTGGCCCACCTGGCCGGTGCCCTGGGCAAGCCCTTGAAGGTGCTGCTGCCACGTCACACCGATTGGCGCTGGCTGCTGGACCGAGAGGACAGCCCCTGGTACCCCAGCGCCACGCTCTACCGCATGGGCGAGGACGGCACCTGGCCGCCGGTGTTGCGTCAAGTCATGGCATCACTCCCAGCGTCTTGACCCCACTGCTCAGGGTCCAACTGGCAAGAAGTGGGCGCTGATTGCCCCACATTGGTGCAAAAAATTAAGATCAATAAATTAATCAATCAGAAAAAAACGACTGATCCTAAAAATTTGGGTTTTCCATACTTTACATGGGTGTATGGAACCGGATGATGCTTGCAATTGCTTGCAAATGCAGGCGTTGTGCCGCTCGGGGTGGGTGACCCCGATGTCCTGACCTTACAAGGAGCCCCCATGAGCTCTGTCCAACTCTCCGTCCAACAAATCGAGAACCTTGCGGAGGGCCTGGCGGCGATTGCCGAACGATGGCCAGAGTTGGCGCAAGACATGCGAACGCAGGCGGTGGCCCTGGGGCTCGGCCAGAGCCTGCCCAATGTCCTGGATGTGGCGACCATGGTGCGCGAGGAACTGGTCGATCCGCTGGCGCAGGCCTTGGACCAAGCCCTGGGCGACGGGATTCGCGATGCGGACGCGTTGGCCACCCGGCTGGCCGCAGCCATTCACAGCACCGTGGCGCAGATCGATTCGGCGCTGGCGAGCCTTGAAACATTGGCCGACGGGCGCCAGGTGCTCTGGTTGACCCTGGACCTGCAAGCGGGGACCACCCTCGAGGGGCAGGTGCTCAATCTCTCGCAAGACCCAGACGACCCCAGCTCGCTCTACAACCAGGGCCTTCGCATCGACGCGGTGCAGGCCGATGTGTGGGTGGGCATGTCGGGTCAATGGCGTGTGGGCGTGGTGCTCGACGATGGCTTGCCCGCCGATCAGGCGGTGCTGCTCGACGTGCCCGACTGGTCGCTGTGCCTGGAGGCCCATGCCAGCATCAGCGATGTGCAGGCCACCTACGGTGTGCTGGATCTGGGGCCCGCCACGGCGCAGCTCTCGGTGGACGCATGCCTGGCCATGCACACCGTGCAAGGTGCCGCGGGCGATCTGAGCCTGGGCCAGTGGCGCACCATGGATTGGGACACCGGGGTGTCGGTGTCGACCGAGGACACCGGCAGCGCGCCCTGGTCCTTGAGCCTGCCCTTTGACTTGGGTATTGACGGCTTCGATCCCTTCTCGGGCAGCCTGGCGCTCACCATCGTGGCCGAGGATGGTTTTGACGGTGGCTTCGCGCTGGTCTGGCCCGAACTGAGCATCGGTGGGGTGGCGTTTGATTTTGCGCAGTTCACCCGGGTGGATGTGGACGACTTGGGCTTTTTCTTGACCCAGCTGCCCAGCCTCCTCAGGGACTGGGTGGGCCAGATCGATCTGCCGGGCCTGGGCCTGTCGCTGGACGAGCTCTCGGGCATCGACCTGGACCTGGATGCGTTTCTGGACCAGTTCCGCGACGGCGCGGGTGACTGGAACTTCACCGGTCTGCAAAGCTTTTGCGAACGTTTGGGCGCTGCGCTGGGCATCCCGCAGGCCGATGTGGCCGCCACGCTGGCGCTGCGCTGGAGCGAGAGCGCCGATGCGCTGCAGTGGCAGCTGCCCTGGGCCGTGAATGTCAGCGGCCAGGGCGATATCTCGGCCAGTGAGCTCGTGGGCAGCGACCTGGGCATGGTGCTCTCGGGCCAAGCGCAGGTCGATGCGGCGGCATCGCTGACGCTGGACCTCACGGTGGGCCTGGCGCTCACCGACGAGGCCAATGTGGTGCAGATCACCGGCGCGAGCCTGTTGACCGGGCTCAACAGCGGGGTGGGCCTGCGCACGCAAGGCCTGGTCAGCGGCGACGATATTCAGTTCACCCTGCGCGACGGCAGCACCGTGGGCTTTGACCTCGACAGCATCCCAGGGCTGGGCGGCAGCGCCGACATGGACGATCTGCTGGCGGTGCTCAATGCCGACCCGTCCGATCACTTCGAGGCCAGCCTGGACGACAACCGCCTGGTGCTGACCGACAGCAGCAGCGGCCCGGGCGTGTTTGTGGTGACGGCGCCGCAGGTGACCGTCACCGTGGGCACCTCGGGCAGCACCATGGACATGACCTCGGTATCGGTGGCCCCACTGGTGCTCGGCCTTTGGGGCATGAGCGGTGCCGACGATGGCAGCGGCCATGCGGTGATCACCGGCAACGCACTGGGCTCGCTGTTGCCCATGGACCGCATCTACCTGCAGGCCAGCAGTGCCAGCACCCCGCTGCTGAACGCCAGCCTGACCTTGAACGCCACGCTGGAGGGCGGTGCCGCGCTGGGGCCGCTGTCGCTGTCGGTGGTCGACGGTGAGATCGTGGGCAGTGCCGGCTGGCGCGTGGACCTGCTGGACACCGCCGTGGGCGACAACGACGGACGCCTTTACTTGT
>Ga0255220_1000620_pt1 | contig 13949 bp, 11 predicted proteins | sample Miss_Colum_RepB__FD_188423 | JGI IMG/M metagenome (GOLD analysis project Ga0255220, IMG submission 188423) | Freshwater microbial communities from Mississippi River, Louisiana, United States - Miss_Colum_RepB_8d | ecosystem: Environmental > Aquatic > Freshwater > River | place: USA: Louisiana...
GGCGCTGGGCCTCCTACTTCAACGACTCAGAGCGTGCTCGAATTGAGCCTTATTACGTACAAAACTGTTAGTCTTGATTCTTGTTGAAGAATCAACGACCTAAATACCTACTAACAGTTAGGGTCATTCAGAAACAATGACGGCTGCGCAGTGTCTCGCTCCAACGAAGCCAAAGCCCTGGGCATCCGGATGGGGCAGCCTTGGTTCGAGTGCAAGAAGCTAGCCGAGGAGCATGGCGTCCTAGCCTTCAGCAGCAACTATGCGCTGTATGCCGACATGTCGAATCGGGTCATGAGCATCCTGAGCCAGTTTTCTCCACGGCACGAGATTTACTCTTAATCGACGAGTGCTTCGTGGACCTCACGGGCATTCGTAAGCTGCGGGATGTGAGCTACACCATGCGTCAGAGGGTAGGGATGTGGACGGGCATCCCGGTGTGCGTAGGCATCGGCCCCACAAAGACCTTGGCCAAGCTGGCCAACCACGTTGCCAAGAAGCATCCACGCTCTAAAGGCGTCTTCAACTACAACGAGCTGACCGACGAGCAGAAGACCAAACTCCTCAAGCAGATCCCGGTTGAAGAGGTGTGGGGGGTAGGGCGCAAGCTCACCAAGAAACTGGCAGTCCACGGCGTTCAGACAGTGCATGACCTGCGCCACGCGCATGTGCCAACCCTGCGATCCGAGTTTGGTGTGGTGATGGAGAAGATCCAGCGCGAGTTGCAGGAAGTGCCCTGTATTGAGTTGCAGGAAATCCAGCCAGACAAGCAGCAGATCATCTCCAGCCGGTCGTTTGGCAACATGGTCACGGAGCTGGTCATCCTGCAGGATGCACTGTCCACATTCGTGGCCAATGCCTGCGCCAAGCTGCGCGCACAGAAGAGTCACGCGGCAGTGATCCAGGTGTTCCTGCAGACCAACCGTTTTCGTAAGGACCTGCCGCAGTACAACCCGAGCCTGGCGGTCCCACTGCCGTACCCCACAAACGACAGTCTGGAGGTCAACCGTTGGGCCAGTTACCTGTGCGAGCGCATGTTCAAGCCTGGTTACCAGTACAAGAAGGCCGGGATCATGCTCAGCGAGATCAGCCCGGTTACGCATCGGCAGGGTGATCTGCTGGAGCCAGTGGCGCTCGCCAACGACAAACTGATGCTGGCGCTGGACGCCCTCAACCAGCGCTTCGGGCGCGGCACAGTCAAGGTGTCCACGCAGGGGGCGTTCAGGGACTGGGAGATGCGCCAGGAACGCAAGTCACCGAATTACACGACCTGTTGGGATGAAGTGCCAGTGGTGTGAACTGATCTGGATTAGCCGAAAAAGCAGCCGTACGTGTCCAACTCGATGATGTCTAGTGCTTCTTCAAGTCCACAGGCAGCTGAGGCTGGCTCGTAAGACTCCCACTTTCCTGTCTGGCGCATCCAGTAGATGTGCCAGAGCTCGGTGGATTTGACGTAGCGGAACTTGGCAAACGGTCTGCGAGTCGTCTGGCCGGGTTGCCCTCGCCAAAGTGGCCTGACCTCGAAAATCGTCACAGACTGTCCATCGACCTCGTAGTCGTGGTCAACCTGTTTTTTGAGTTCGGGAGGGACCTTGTCCAGGCACCATTGGCCAATGATCAAGTCAATGTCCCCAAGGTCTTCTATGCTGAATGCCATGATCGTGAGAGGTGATGTCTGAATTTTGCCATCTCAAGGCTCATGGCCTGAGCCTAGCGGTGGCCACATAATTGAACCCAATGGACTCCTCGACCCTGGATTACTACTCTGCTAATGCGAATGATGTCGCCCAACGTTACGAGGCGGCGCAGAGTTCATTAGGGGAACGCTTTGCCACGGCTTTTGCGCCAGGCGGCCGCGTTCTGGACATAGGTTGTGGCTCGGGTCGCGACTTGGCTGAGTTGGGCCGTCAAGGCTTTCAGCCATTTGGGCTGGATGGGACTCCGGAGTTTGTCCAACTGGCCCAAGAGTTCCACCCTGAACTCAAGGGGCGAGTCATTCAAGGACTGCTGCCGGATTTCCCGGTGCCATTTGGCGGTGAGTTTGATGGGGTGCTGTGCTGCGCAGTGCTGATGCACATCGACTCCACGGAGTTGTTCAATGCCGCGCTGTCGATCAAGCGATGCCTCAAGGTCAATGGCCGCCTGCTCATTTCCGTTCCCAGTCAACGCTCGGATACCGCAGGTGGTGAGCGGGATGCCAATGGCCGTCTCTTCAAAACCTACCCCCCAGGCTACCTGCGGCTGATTTTTGAGCGCCTGGGCTTCAACCTGATCGATCAATGGGGTAACTCGGATGCCATGAACCGGCAGGGCATCGAATGGGTGTCCTTGCTGTTTCAACTCAAGTCCGGTGCCAACACCCGTCCCATCGATCAGATCGAAGGGGTGTTGAACCATGACAAGAAGAGCGCCACCTACAAATTCGCACTCTTTCGGGCGCTGGCAGAAATCGCCTCCCAAAGCCCCAGCAGCGTGACTTGGCTGGCCGACGGCCAGGTGGGGTTGCCGGTGCGGTATGTGGCCGAGAAGTGGCTGCAGTACTACTGGCCGCTGGTCGAGTCACGTACTTTCATTCCCCAGCTCAATGGTGAACGGCCTGATGCGGGCAAGCCAATCAAGTTTCGCAAGCACCTGCATGCCCTGGTCCAGCGTTACGTCAAAGCGGGTGGCTACAGCGGCCTCAGGATTGAGCGTAACAAGGGGCAGCTATCCCCGGACACCCAGAAACTGTTGCGAGCCCTGATGGTCGACATCGAGGACGCGATCATCAAGGGGCCGGTTGTCTTCGCTGGTGGCGCTCTCATCACGGGTCGGGTGTTTGGCTATGACGCCAAGACCCGACAAGTCCTCATCCCTAACGATTTGTGGATCGAGCTGAGCCACTTGGGGTACTGGGTGAGTCAAGCTGTCATCCTGCAGTGGGCCGAAAAGACCACCAAGCTAGGGGAGGGCATTGACGTTGCCACCGTGGTCAACCTCCTCCTTGAAAAGGAAGATGAGCGCAGCACCATTGAGGCCAGGAAGTTGTTTGCAGGGCTTGATCGGCTGGAGTGCGTTTGGACCGGCTCCGCCTTGCGGGAGAGCTTTGACGTGGACCATGTCATCCCCTTCGATCTCTGGCACAACAACGATGTCTGGAACCTGCTGCCCGCATCCAAAACTGCCAACAGCAAGAAAAGCAACAAGCTGCCGTCTACCGAGATCCTGCGGGCCCGCAAGGACTGCATCGTGGGGTACTGGGAATTTCTCCGGGGCAAGAACAGTCAACGCTTTGACAAGGAGGCCGAGACCTTGCTGGTCATGCCCCCTGACAACTGGCAAAACGCGCTGTATGGGCAGATGTGCAACGCGGTCGAAGTCACTGCACTGCAGCGCGGGGTAGGGCGATGGCCATCACCGTGATTGAGTCGGTGCTGATAAGATGTACTTGTGGACGCGGGTTCAATTCCTGGCGACGGATTTTCGAAGACTGAGGTGCGTTAGCAGTGCGTACGCATACACCCGCAACCAGTACTCATTCTTTGAAAGAGAGCAGTTGTTTCGTTCGCGAAACTGCTCCACCACACACGGGGGACAGATTTTCTCTGTCCCCCTTTTTATTCCCTGGAAAGCCCTGTTTCTGCGGGCCTCCGCGTTTTGCCTTGTGGACGCGACGGGACGGATTCCTCTGCTTTTTGTCCTCAGAGACCACATTTCTCTCTTTTTTCTCTGTTGGCTTGTGGACGTGTCCATGAGCTGAGCTCAGTATTCATGCGGGTTTCAGGGATTAGGTTGGACCTTGCCGCTGCACGAGCAAAGGGGATAAGAACTTGATTTTTCTACTCCATTTGTAGTCTTTGCTTAGCTCGGTACTAATTTTGCAAAAGTGACCTTCCGAAATTTACTGAGGCAAATGCGGTCAGCTTGATAGGGGCTGCTTTGCTGCGCTTGTGCGAAATCAATCTTTCTAACAAGACTGGTTGAGGCGCACCGTATGACAGTGTTGACCTCACAGCGGACATCGGGAGCGTTCAGGTTTTGGACACGATGGTGAAAGTCCTCCACGACCAACTCTCAGTAATTAGTTTCGACTTGTAGGTGTTATCGATTGATGCAAAACAAAGTGACTTCGTGTCCCTGTGCGCACGACAACATTGATGCTAGTATTTATGCTAATTATCTAGATCCTGACAACTGGAACCTACATGCCTCCATTGAAGACTTATGTCGGCTTTATTTCCCATGCGTGGAAATATAACGATGAATACGAACGCCTGGCAGGAATGCTCAAGGAAGCTCCAAATTTTTCATTTCGCAATTCATCTGTTCCGAAAACCGATCCCATTCCTACGCCAATTACAGATGCAAAACTAAAAGCAGCACTTGATGAACAGATCCGTATTGCAAATATCGTGATTATTCTGAGTGGCATGTACGCTGCACACAGTGATTGGGTCAGCACCGAGATCGCTATTGCCGCCAAATATCAAAAGCCAATCATCGGCGTTGTTCCGTGGGCTCAGCTACGCATTCCAGCTGTTGTTCAGATGGCTTCTAAAGAAATGGTGCGTTGGAATACCGATAGCATCGTGGCTGCTATCCGAAAACACGCACTGTAATTAAGCATCTCGAATTAAGGCTAAAAGATGTCAGCAGAAGATGTAGAGCAAGCACCAGAAGCCAAGCTGTGCTTTGTTGTCATGGGCTTCGGCAAGAAAACCGACTATGAAACCGGACGCACTCTCGACTTAAACGCAACTTACCGAGAAATCATCAGGCCTGCTGTTCTTGCCGCAGGCCTGCGGTGTATCCGTGCAGATGAGGTCATGCACTCGGGGCACATTGATTTGCCCATGTATGAAATGCTCCTACGCGCTGAGCTTGTGATTGCTGATATTTCTACTGGGAATCCCAACGCGTTGTATGAGTTAGGTGTAAGACACGCACTCAAGCCTTTCTCTACCATCATCATGAAAGAGAGCCAAGGAAAGCTGCACTTCGATCTGAACCATACGAACACCTTTGCTTATGATCATTTGGGTGACGACATTGGCGCAAGTGAAGCGCGGAGGGCTATTCAAGATCTAAAAGAACTTATCAAGGAAGTTCTTGGGACTCAAAAACCTGATAGCCCGGTCTATACCTTTATCCCCAGCTTGATTCAGCCACAAATGTCTGAGCAGCAGATTGAAGCTCTAATCCAGCATAGCGAAGAAAGCGAAGATCGGATCGCCTATATCCTTGAATCTGCTGAGAACGCGATGCGTGCTGATCGGTTTGATGCTGCCATTACCAACTTTCAGCTTGCGTCAACGATCAGGCCCAAAGATTCTTACATCATTCAGCGCCTAGCTTTGGCCACATATAAAAGCGCAAAGCCATCCAAAATTTCTGCTTTGGTCAACGGCCTATCAATCATCAACAGCCTGGATCCCGACAAGTCGAATGATCCAGAAACATTAGGTATTGCAGGCGCGATCCACAAACGACTATGGCAAATCACGGAAGACATCGCTGAATTGAATCTAGCTATTAAATATTACGGACGAGGCTTCGAAATTCGTCGCGATTACTACACGGGAGAGAATCAAGCCATCTGTCTAAATTATCGAGCTGGGGTTGAGACTGACTCAAACGAGCAAAGCTACTATCGCATTAGTGCGCGCAAGGTTCGCGAAGAGCTAGAGGTAATTCTGGATGGCATTTTGAACTCACCTACGTTTACAGACCGCTCCGACCAGAAATGGGTCCTTGCCACAATGGCTAATGTGTTATTTGGACTCGGAAAACGAGAAGAAGCTCAGAACTATGAACGACGCTTCTTGTCGTATGAAAAATCTGGAAATCTGGCTCAATGGGAAATTGATACCTACACTGCAGGTAAAGCAGCTGTCGAAAAAATCGCTGTCTAACTGCATTTAAGTTTCAAACAACATTTCGAGGGTGATGAGATGGGGCTTCCTAGAACCTTTGTCGGGTTTAGTAGTACCGACATTCACTACTACCGCTTGATGCTAGCGTGGAAAGAGAATGAGCATATCGATTTCAATTTCGCCAATTGCCAGCTTGGGCAGGAAATCAACTCAGAGGATGAGGCTTATATCAAGCGAAAGTGCCTAGAACGCATCGACATGGCAGGTACGTTTGCGGTGCTCATCGGGCAGGACACTCGCAGTAAGCACAAGTACGTACGCTGGGAGATGGAGGTGGCTCGGGAAAAGGGCTGCCGAATCATTGGAATTAATCTAGACGGCGCGCGTCAGAAGGTCGATGCTACGTGCCCGCCTATCATCAAGGACATTGGTGCCCTCTTTGTTCCGTTCTCTCCGAAAATCGTCGCACATGCTCTCGCGAATTGGAAGATGGAAGAGAAGGGAAACTGGCACTATAAAGATGAAATTTACCAGCGGCTCGGATATAAATGACGAGGTTATCTATCTGAGTCCAGATGTCAGACCTATTGGCGTGTGTTTGACGAACTAGATGGTCTAAGCGTCTTGTTCCGCTATTGCAGATATACAGTCAACATCCTTTTCAGTCCTGAAAAATCCAGCGTGACTTCAATTTGATCTTGATCTGGAAAAATGGTTACTCGGGCCACCAGATCTAGAATGATGCTCGACTTGATTGGATCCCAATAATCTCCCCACATTTCCACAATATGGGCGAGGTACTTGATCACATGCGCTCGCTCAAATTGCGGCAAGTCTTGCAATTCGACAGGCAGGTTATCCAGCAAGCCTTGTGGGTTCTCGAATTGCTCTAGAAGGTGCTTGATGACTGCGTCATGAATGTCTGCAGCGCGTATTGTGGGCGGACCTGTGCCTGTCGCTTTTTCCTGTTGCGTGGTCGCACCTTGGTAGTAGCGATAGCGCAATCCGTTCCGATTGCTGGATTCGTACATCTTGTACGGTCGACCGTCATGCCAGTAGAGCCGATCGCCCAGTGGGAAGTAGATCCAGCGGTCTTCAGTTGTTGGAACACCCTTGCGTCTTGCGCGTCGGTCCAAGATTTCGTGGACCTGATCCCATAGGCCTTGCTCGATGATCGGTTGATGCTTGTTAGCATGCCATTCCTGACGGTAGAACAACTCGCCGAGGTACATGCGGTTGTTCAGAATCCGATACAGACCGTTGCGGTCAATCGGTTTTCCGCCAGCCCTGTTGCCTTGCTGGCTGACGCGGACTTTAGATCGGTACCCCAGATCTGCTAGCTCAATGATCAGGGCATCGACGGACGCAGCTTCTGAGAAGCGCTGAAAAATGTCTTTCACGATTGCAGCTTCCGCTGCATCGACCTGCAATTCCTGATGCTGATCCTGGTAGTAACCTAGTGGGACGCCGTTGTGCTGCCATTTGCCGTTGGCGCGAGCGGCTGAAATCTTATCGCGTGTCCGTTCACCTGACACCTCTCGCTCGAACTGGGCAAACGAGGTGAGCATATTGATCATCAATCGCCCTTGTGGCGACTCTGTGTCCAGCGACTGGTTGACACTGACCAAGGCAATGCCGGGAATAGTGAATAAAGGAATGATGTCGCAGATGTCCAGGACGTTGCGGCAAATGCGGTCAAGGCGCTGAATGACCACCGCATCAATCTTGCCGTCCTCCATGTCCTGAAAAAGCTGTTGGAGGGCAGGGCGGTTCATGCTGCCGCCTGAGTACCCATCGTCGGCATAAACGGGTTCAATCAGCTCCCACCCCATGCCTTTCTGGGAGTGAACATAAGCCTTGCAGGACTCGATTTGAGCCTCAATAGAACTTAGCGGTGTGTCGTCTCGGCTGCTGGACGACACACGTGCATAGACGGCACACCGTCGAATTTTGGTCGAGGTACTTTCGCAGGTGGGATCCGCTGGTTCCAGTTCGCCGGATAGCTGGTTCATGCCCTCCATCATCTCAAACTTGGGAGCCAGTCGAAGTCAGGAGAGCAAAGCGAGTTCCCCCTTTGCTGGGGAGATGGCCGATTTGTCTCAGCCAGAACCAGAGTGCCGGTGCATCAATGGGCCCGTTTGTTGTCCAGTTGATACCCCCGGCGGCGTTCGAACTCCTGATATTCCTTTGTGATCGCAGGGTCGGAATAGCCTGCGGAGACATCTGATTCCGCGTCGATTCCGTCCAGGCCAGGTAGGTCAGAGACAGACTGTAACCAGTTGTCGCGCGGAATTTGGGGTGCAATAAACGGTTTCAGATACGCATCCAGATGGCCATCGTTGGGGGCCTGAATTTCTTTGGTGAGTGCATCCAGATAGGGTTGCTTGCTGGTGCGCATCCAGTTCACCGACATGTTCGCGCGAAAGCAAAGCTCGGCATGAACGAGCAACATCGTTCTCCCATTGCCATCAAGAAATGGATGGCCGTATGCAAACATGCCCATGATGAAGCCGGGGCGTTTGTCCATCTGCTTTTTATCTTGGGCCACAGACAAACCCTCTGAGACTGCCAACCGGCAGTCGCGTGGATGGCAGAAATAAAGCGCTCCCTTTTTGACCGCGCTGTTAGGCAAAACTTCTGCCCGGTCTTTTCCAGCCCAAGGGTAAAGACCTTCGAACAAGATGCGATGCACCTCTAAGAAATCGGCGTACTCAATCTGCTTTCTCTTGGCCAGAAAATCCAGCGCGGCTGGAAGCTGTGCACGAAACAGTTCATGCTCAGCGATCTTGACGATCTCCAGATCTTTTTCTTTGTCGAAGTTGCGCAGGTACCCTTCGGTCGCAAAATCACCAAACGGGTCAAACACGGGCCAGATTCCGATGGTGCGCGATGACCAGCCGGGTCATGTCGCGCGGGGAGAGTTTGCCTGCACGTGTCAGTGCAACTAAGAGGTCATCTGTTTTGTCGCTATTGACCTCGTCGCCAGCCAGCTTCGTCACGGCTTTGGCCCAAAGGTCTGCAAAAGTTGGGGCAAACACAATGCCCTCGCGCTTGGCCAGTTGACGCACATAAATGGCGGTGGGGTCGCTGCGACGTCGCCGGGCTCGCTTGAGGTCTTGTGTTCGCTGGTGTTCTATTTTGGCCATGGCCTGCTCAAGCAACGCCTGTCGCCCGATCTGCTCGACCTTGTCAGGTTTGGCATAGAAGCCGCGATCAAGTCGGGTGATGAGGCCCTTTTCGACCAAAGCTTTGAGCGCGGCAGAAACCTGGGTGGGGCTCCCGAAGTCATTGACGTCTGAGCGCAGCAGAACGCCATCCCGCCGAGGGCGTAGTGATTGCAAGATGCGTCCTTCGATGTCCATGTGGTTCATTGTATAGGACAAGAAAAACCTATGCAAATCAATTATTTATGGAGATATTTATGCCGGTAGCGCGAGCTCTCGTGGACGGATCTTCATATTCGGAGTGCCCACCACACACGGGGGACAGATTTTCTCTGTCCCCCTTTTTCTTTCTTGGAAAGCCCTGTTTATGCGGGCTTTCGCGCTTTGCCTTGTGGACGCGACGGGTCATATTTCCTTGGTCTTTGCCCACAGAGAGCAAATTTCTCTCTTTTTTCTCTGTTGTCTTGTGGACGTGTCCATGAGTTGAGCCCAGTATTCATGCGGGTTTCAGGGATTGGGTTGGACCTTGTTGTTGCATAAGCATTGGGGATGTGAACTTTTCTAAGACCTCCAAATGTCGCAACGCATTCATCACTGAAACATCAGATGACCGGCAACAATCAACCAAAAGCAGCCAACAGCCTTCATTCGCAATTCAACTTAGGAAAGTCTTTTAGGCAGCAACGTCCTGACGGATTGCTTGTATCGCACGAGCATTGCCCAGTTTTGGTTTGGCAGTCAAGAAGTCCGTAATTGCGTTGTTAGTCCGAAAATCTCCTTTGTTCAAGCGCCTCAATTGGCAGTTGCGCGTGTCAGCGCATGCCACGGTTGAATTCGAAGGCGAGCAAGTCAATGTTGCCTGGGAACGCGTGAGGCAAACCCATGCGTCTGCAGACTATCTGAGTGCATTGCCACCCGGGGATGTCCAAGCTTCCATTAAAGCGCCAGTCAAAAACACAGCCGATTCGCTGCGGGGGCACCATTTAGCGATTTTGGACTTCAAAGTGTCCTCCATGGACTGGTTGGCTTTGAGCAAAGACGGGCATTGCCGGGCAAGGCTCAAACCTGCAGGCGAGTTGGAATGGTTGGTGCCATAAGTAAAGGTGGTTACGACATCAACAATTGCACATCGGCTTCAAGCAGCATCATGTTAGCCAGTGGTGCGTAATTAAGATGACCTGGAACTACAGTTCAAAAGATCTATTCATTGACCGCACCTTTCACTAAGCTAAAGCCGGTCGCTACTGAGTGACTCAGTCCGGCCAGAAGCAGACATTGCTAAAGGTATTTTCAATGACTGCTTTCTTTTACTGAACTAATGCGCCTCGCCACCGTCCATCTTTTACGCGCTCGATCAAGAGGCGTTTGACAATGTCATATGCAGCTTTAGCCGGATGTCGCAGAGGACGATCAACGGGATGCGCAATGGCAATCACACGCTGAAGCTCTGGCGTCACAATCTTCTGAAGCGTGAAGGCACCCACCGGGAAATTGTCATTCGCCGATGGCCAGTTGGAAATTGTGGATGCCAATCCCGCGCGTACGACCCCTGTGATAGTTCCGATGGTGTGCTGCTCATAGCGGACATGGAGTGCGACACCATATTCTCGAGCAACGCGTTCAATGTAGCGCCGCAAGTGCATGCTTCGCGGACCCAGGACGAGAGACTTCCCCGAGAGCTCTGAAAACCCGATTTCTGAAGAGATGCGTCTGCGCCCTTCGGCAGCCGTAACGAGGTACATCCACTCCTTGAAGATGGGCTCGGCCTCAATGCCCTGCACTTCGTCGGCATTGGGCAGCACCCCAAAATCCACCAGGCCAGAGCTGAGCACCTGGCTGGTCAGTGCGCTGATGGTGTCCTGCACATGCAGCTCGACCTTGGGAATTTCAATCTTGCAGGTCTTGATGACATCGGCGATGAATTCGGTGCCGCTGGTGGCGGGCAGTGCAATCGCCACCCGGCCTTCGGGCTCCTGCTGCGAGCCGCGAATGGCATCACCCAGGCCGTTGACGACATCGAGCAGGTCTCTGGAGGTTTGGTACACCTTCAGCCCGGCTTCGGTCGGAATGATCCCCGCAGGGGTCCGGATGAGCAGCTGCTCGCCGATGGCTTCTTCCAGTTGCGCGATTTGGCGGCTCAGGGAGGGTTGGGCAATGTGCAGGATCGCTGCCGCCGGGGTGAAGCCCTTTTGCTCGACCACGCAGACGAAGTAACGCATCTGTCGCAAGGAGATGAGGGATTCGAGTGCGGCCATGTCTGGAGTGGCGTGGTGGTTGGGGGCAGGTCCCGGCATATCATAGCGGCTCTGGGGGTGCCCATGCCTGAAACGCATGGGCCGGATTCCTATTTGCTATTTGGCAGCAGCCTCCCGGATTCGGATACTCCCGCTCCACAAGACACGCCTTTCAGGAGACCTTCCGTGGAACTGGGTTCAATCACCGCCCGCGCCGCCCGCTACTGGCCGCACCAGACCGCGCTGATCGACAGCCGCAAGCGCACCTCCTTCCTGCAGCTGGAGCAACGCGCCAACCAGCTGACCCACGCCTTGCGGGCCGCAGGTGTTGCCGCAGGTGACCGGGTGGCCATCCAGGCCTGGAACCGCAGCGAGCTGGTCGAGACCGAGGTGGCCTGCTACAAGGGCGGCTTCATCAAGGTGCCCGTCAATGCCCGTCTGAGCACCGACGAGACCATCCACATGCTGCAAGATTCCGGCGCCAAGGTACTGGTGGCTGGTGCCGAACACGCTCAGGCCGTGCTGGCCCGCCAAGCCGAAGTCCCTGGCCTGGAGCGTGTGGTCAACATCGATCAGGACTACGAAGCCTGGATCGCGGGGCAGCCCATAGCCTGCGTTCAGGCACAAACCACCAGCGACGACGTGGCCGTGCTGCACTACACATCGGGCAGCTCGGGCGTGCTCAAGGCGGCCATGCAAACCTATGGCAACCGCCAGGCCATGCTGCGCAAGTTCTTGATGAGCCCCATGCGCCGCGCCATGCCCGGCGATGTGCAGGCTCACGTCGGCCCCATCACCCATGCCAGCGGCATGAACCTGATGTACCTGATCTACTGCGGAGCCGCCAGCCTTTTGCTGGGTCGGTTTGAGGAAACCGAGCTGCTGAGTACCATCCAAAAAGAACGTGTGACGCGCCTGTTCATGGTCCCCACCATGATCAACCGCATCGTCAACCACCCCGACATTGACCGCTACGACCTCAGCTCCTTGCGCCTGGTGCTGTACGGAGCAGCACCGATGCCACCGGCACTGGTCGAAAAAGCCATTGCTTTGTTCGGCCCTATCCTGGCGCAAGGTTATGGTGCGGGTGAAACCAATTCCATGGTCACCCTCCTGACCGAGCAGGACCATGTAGATGCCCTGGCCCACAACCCCAAGCGCCTGGCCTCATGTGGCAGGTGCTATTCGGAAACCGATGTGCGCGTGGTGGACGGCGAGAACCACGACATCCAACCCGGTGAAGTGGGCGAAATCATCGTCCGCGGTGACGACATCATGAAGGGCTACTGGAACGCCCCGAATTTGACGGCCGAAGCCATCGTCAACGGTTACTACCTCACTGGCGATCTGGCCACGGTAGACGATGAGGGCTACATCTACATCGTCGACCGTAAGAAGGAAATGATGATCTGCGGTGGCTTCAACATTTACCCAGCAGAAATCGAACAGGTGCTGTTCGCCCACCCGGCCATCTACGAAGCCGCAGCGGTGGGCGTGCCCGACGACGACCTGGGTGAGCAGATAAAGGCGGTGGTGGTGCTCAAGCCTGGCCAAAGCGCCTCGGCAGAGAACATCATGGCCTTCTGCGCCGAGCGGCTCCCGGGCTTCAAGCGCCCGCGCTCGGTCGATTTCACCCATGATTTGCCCAAGAACCCCAACGGCAAGATCGTGCGCCGTCTGGTGCGTGAACCCTTCTGGGCTGGCAAGGAGCGTCAGGTATGAGCGCCACTGACACCCGCGTGCAAGAGACGATGGCGGCCATTGACCGCTACATGCAAGAGGAACTGCTGCCCTTTGAAAAACAGCACGGCATCAGCTGGGAGGGCCAGCCTTCCAAAGCTCTGCTGCAACAGGTCTGGCAGCGCTCGGCCGCGCTGGGCTTTTACGGGCTGATGCTGCCCGTGGAACAAGGTGGTGCCGGTTTCAGCGCTGAGCAGATGTGTCTGGTCAAAGCCCATGTGGCCGGTTGCGGCGCCGTGCTGGCCCAGCATGTGCTGGGCGAGCTCAGCGGACCGCCGCGCATTGGCTACCTGTTCAAGGTGGCCACGCCCGACCAGATCGAGCGTTTCCTCAAACCGATTTGCGACGCCCAACTGGCCGTTTGCTTTGCCCTGACCGAAGAGCAAGCCGGTTCGGACGCCGCCGCCATCCAGGCCCGCGCCGTGCGCGAGGGTGACCATTACGTGCTCAGTGGCCGCAAGCGCTTCATCTCTGGTGCACCCTATGCCGACGTGGCCATCGTGTTGGCCGTCACCGATCCGACGCAAGGTGCACGCGGCATTTCGGCTTTCTTTGTCGACATGCACGACCCCAGAATGAAGATGGTGTGCGACTACGTGGCCATGCACGGTCAGGCCAGCCACGCCGACCTGGAGATGAACGAAATCAAGGTGCCTGCCGCCAACCTGATTGGCGGCGAAGGCCAGGGCTTCAAGCTGGGCATCGGCCGCATCAACTTCAACCGCTTGTTGCACTGCGCCACCATGATCGGCTTTGCCGAACTGGCGCTCAAACTCTCGGTACAACGTGCGCAACAGCGCAGCCAATTTGGCAAGCCGATTGGCCAGTTCCAAGCCATTGCGCACATGTTGGCCAACATGGCCACCGACTTGCAGGCCGCCCGTGCCATGACGCTGGACGCCGCCCGCAGGCTCGACGCTGGAGACCCACTGCGCATGGAAGCCTCGATGTACAAGTTGTTC
>Ga0255220_1000621_pt1 | contig 13946 bp, 17 predicted proteins | sample Miss_Colum_RepB__FD_188423 | JGI IMG/M metagenome (GOLD analysis project Ga0255220, IMG submission 188423) | Freshwater microbial communities from Mississippi River, Louisiana, United States - Miss_Colum_RepB_8d | ecosystem: Environmental > Aquatic > Freshwater > River | place: USA: Louisiana...
CTGTCATGATGATTCCAACAATTAGAGCAAAAACTGCAGAGTATTTGATGATGCGCTTGCTTTTGTCAACGAGAGTCTGATGAGGAATCGTTCCAGACTTGATGTGATATCGCTCGTAAAAATTGATAGCAATTCGAGCAACGAGAAGAATCAACAAAACAACCAGAATTGCAGACGGAAAAGCAACAAAGATATTGATAGAATATTCCATATTCGTCTTTCAAAAATGGACTGGGAATTCCCAGTCCTGATTGATTAAGGGAGCTTCTTGACTACACTGACATCAGCACCAGTAGTTGTCAGAGTTTCTGGCAGCTTGCCATCCCACTTGTCAATTCGTGCACGTTCATTATCAAGGCGGATCTTCTCAAGAACCATCGGGGTAATCGTAGCCGATTGTGCTCGCTGAGATGCCGCCTCGGTCTCGGCCTTTTCGATCTCAATCTGACGGTTCAGTCGAGCCTCTTGTAGTTCGCGTTCGAGCTTCACTTTGCTTACTTCAAGTTCTGCTTCTTGCTGTTGAATTTCTTCTCGGCGCTTTGCTGCATTCAACTGAGCATCGACAATCATCTGAGGATACTTCACATCAACAAGTCCGATATACTTTGCGATGAATGGAGTTCGAGCTTCAATCTGCTTCTTCAGGTGATCTCGAAGCTTCGTATTCACGACATCTCGATTTGATGCAATGTATGGGATGTTGAACTTGCTAATGAATTCGCCTGTTTCTGCAAGAATAATCTGACGAGCATAAGTCGTGTAGATCGTCTCCCATGCAATAGCAGACATTTGATCACGATTTTCGATCGCAGTCTGTGGCAGAGTATTGAACAATGGCTCAGACTTCTTGGGATCGACAGTCAGAGTCGTTTCAACAATGATGTTCATCAGAAGCTTGTCTTCTGGCATGAAGACTTCGAGTTTTTCTTGCTTAGATCGATCTGCGATGTCCATCACGACGAGCTTATCACACGCTTCGCCAGGAAGACACGCATCAAGTCGGAATTTGCTAGTAGGAATAAATCCTGCTTGATAGCCTTTGCTTGTCATGATCTTGCCAATTTGAGCTGGTCCGACCTCAACACGCTCGCCACAACCGGATAGAGCCAGAGCAGCAAGCAAACACAAAGAAATAGATTTCAGAAATTTCATGATTACCTTTCAAATGATCATGTTAAGAAGATTGGTTATGTCGATCTGCGAGATGTGCAAACCAGAAAGATATTCCAAAAAGAATTACACTTGGAATGTAATTTGAAAAACCCAAAGATACGATGAAACTCACAAATGAAATTGCTGTTAGAAGATGCCAGAAATTTAGTTCTTCTTTAGCTTTGATTTTCAAGACACTGGATTTCATTTCATCGAGAGCTTCGATTCGACGATTCCAAGCATCTACATCTGCATGGCAAGTCTGAGAGTTGCGCATATGAACTAGAGATTGTCTGATTGCAGCATGATGGTAGATCAAAGATGCAATCACTTCAGATTTATTCATTTAGAAGCCTCCGACTTGGTATAGAATGACGTCTTTATTGAATTGTCGATCTTCTTTGAGTTGCTGAAGATTCTTAGATTCCAGAACCATGAAAGAAACTCCCGATGCTGCCAAGTCTCGACGATGAAGATCCTTCCAGACCTCATAGTAGTCGTCAGCTTGACGATGAAGATCTCGACAATGAAAATCGTCTTTGATTACTTCGATTTCGCGAGTTGCTTTAACTGCGACCATGACAAATTGTTTCATTTTCAGTTTCCTTGATCTTCTCCGAATGCCTTTGGCTGAAGGGAAGCAACTAGAGCTTGATACTCATCGTTAGTTCCGATCGATTCGGCAAACTTCGATTTATGATAGTCGCTAATGAATTTGTTCAGTAGCTTCTTTGGGATTTGATGTTTCTCAGAAAGTTCCTTCACTGCTTCCTTGATGTAATCTCGTTCGCCTTCGATTCGAGTCTTCGAACCAGAAATTTCACGAACGACTCCCATGATCTCTTTGATCTGGTTTTCATCTTTCGGAAGCGGGAATGTAATTTGAGTCATGAATCACCTCTATTATTCTTGTTTTTGGTGTTTTTGAAAATTATCGGACAGGGATTTCGATCATCGAAGCAAGCCAGCCATAGGACTTGGCATTCGGATCATTGAACTTTGCGTGTTCTTTCTCAAGCCAATTCACAAAAGCTGCATCCTTATTTTGACGAGCATTCTCTTGTTCAACTGCAATGTTTGCAATCTTAGCATTGATCTTGTTCAAGAAGTTCATGTCGTTCATTGATATCTCCTATCATCCAATGTCAGTATTGTATGACAAGAAGATATCAATGTCAACTTTTATTTGGATGATTCGGCCAAATCACCGGAGCAATATGCGTGACATCTTCGGATGTGATCATCCCACTTTGGATGACAAAACGATGAGGAATTCTTCCCTGATGCCATCGATATTCGCCAATAATCACGCTTCCCCATTTGGTAGCAAGCCAATATAATCCATCAAATTCTTCATATGCAAGACGAGATTGTGTCAGTTCTTCCCATTTGATACCATCCTGAGGCTTCGATGCATATACCTTCGTTCCAATCGGAAGATCTGCAATATCACTTGCATATCGGTATTCAATGCGCTTCCAAGGATATCCATGATCGTTGCATTTCACGATCGTACCGATGTGATCATCATTCATTTCATTTCCTTTCAAAGTTCAAGAAGAGCTTTCTCAATCGGCTTGATCAATTCCCGAGGATTTGCTTTGGAAAAAAGCACAGCACCGGCTGCATAAACTGTAATTGTCCGACTTTGAACGATCGCAGAAAAGGGAATAGTTCCGGCTGAGAAAAAATGAAAACCGTAGTCAAAGTGATTTCGGCTTTCTTGAGAATCATGAAAAGTCTTTTCTACATGATCAACATGTTTGATTGCCTCTTGCATGGTTTGCAAGAGCCTCGACAAGAAGTAGACATCTGCTCGGATTTGAGCAACTTCTGGATACTTGAGAGAATCTCCTTGATCTGGCAAGGAAACAAACTGCAGAAATCCGGCCATTTCAGTACGAATCATGTATTGCATTTGATATCTCCTATCATCCAATGTCAGTATTGTATGACAGGAAGACATCAATGTCAACTGCAGATATGAGAAGGGATGGAATGTTGACGCATCCCATCCCAGATTAACACAAGACTCCGAAAGTCTTTCGTGTGAATCGCAACTCGGTTAGAACCTCACATCAAAAATCTTATCATCATCATCAGATGCAATCGTTCCGACTTTGTATGCTGCAAGATCTTGTTCTTGTGGAGCTGCTTGCTGCTTGTTGATGTTGATCCATTTTTCAAGATGTGGCATCGGATTTTGAGTCGGGAACTTGAATTCAGATTTGATCTTCAGTTCTTTTGCAACGTCCTTTGCTCCGATCAACGACCACTGCTTCAGAAGTTCAAGATTCGTGCCCGGAATCACAAGACCGCATTTATTAAGCATGTAATCTGCAAATGCAAATTCTGAGTATACGATTTCTTTGAAGATCTGAGCAATGCGATCTTTACATTGCTCTCTGGCAATGCGACCGCGTTCTGTCTTATGCTCGATTCTGATGATTTCACGACCTAGCTCGCAGTGAACTTCGAACTCATCTTGAGCAATCTTCGAAACAGCCTTCCCGATTGGTTGGAAAGATCCAGTGTCGCAGAGAGTGAAAGTGACTCCGAAAGATCCCATGAACTGGATTCGTTCGAGCATGAACATCGTCACAACGCCTTCATAGACAGCGTTGTAAAGAAGTTGATCATTCTTCACTTCCCCGAGTGTGTATTTTGCACCAAGAATCTTGAGCTTTGAGAACACATCTGCGACAGTTTTCATACGATAATGCGCCTCTTGAATACCAAGGATCTTCTTCAGAACTTGATCAGGATTGTCAAATGACATCCGAACGATTTCTGAATAGGTTCGAGCATGAAGGTTCTCATTATCGGCAATTCTAGTCCAGGCTTCCCATAGCTGAGAGCTAGTTACGAAAGGAGCAAAAGCAGAAATGATAGATCTAGATGCGATTGTATCGGCTTCCCATTGCCAAGAAAGTGCAATGATCATTGCCTCTGACATTACAACAGGACAAGTCTTGAAGTCGATGTTGCATTGCGAATAATCAAACTCATCATGTCTCCAATCCAGAGACTTCATCTCCAGGAAGAGATCAAAGATCTTCGGATACGGATTGTGGATCGTGTCAAAAAGACCAGGTTCTGGCCCAAGGAAAAGAGGCGTATTCTTATATTCCTCGATTGTCTTGTTTTCGTTGAAAAGTGTCATAGTTTCCTCTTATAGTTTGCATCCGCCAGATCCGCAATCATCGCTCGTTTCTGGTTGCCATTCTTCGTCTTTCTTATCAGTATCGGTCACCGTCACCTGAATGTCTTTGCCGGTCAAACTGTTGAGATAGTAACGGGTCTTGTTACCATACTCAAACATCAGAAGGAAGTCTTCGGCAAGCTCTGTTGAAGAAATTGTTGACGTTCCTCTGACATCTTTGTAATCATCCATTGAAATAGCTTGGTCGGTCCACTTCTGAACAATTGCATACATCTTGCGAAGTTCTTTAGTCTTAGTCTTCCATGCAATTTCATATGCATCTCTGAGCTTAGTTGCATCCGGAACGACATAGTGAAGAGCCATTGTGTCGTTCGTTTTGACAAGATCATAGTCTCGAATTGGATAGAGTCCGTTAGTAGTCTCAGACGCAATCGAACTTGATTCTCCAGGCATATGCGTACATACAACAGAGTTTCTGATTCCGCCATTTTCAATGATCTTGGCTCTCAGAGATTCCCAGTCTCTCTTGTTCTCAACTGTAACGAGTTTATCGACATTTCTTTCATAAGTGTCAATCGGAAGCCATCCTTGAGGCCATTTCGTCTTATGCATCCAAGGAGCATTGCCCTTTTCTTTACCAAGCCTCAGCGAAGCATTAATGAGATGCCACATATGAGTTTCTGCTAGCTCATGAATGAAATTCAAACCATCTTGATCAGAATACTTCTTTCCATTCTTTGCTAGGTAATGCGCAAGACCAATGATACCAACTCCAGCGTTCATTCTAGCTGTTGCAGTTTGCTTCAGAGATTTGAACTTGTATTCGCTGTTCAAAATACCGAAGTCAATCATCTTCAAAGAGTAATAGGCAGCATCCGCATAGACTTCATCGTTTGGAATGTTGCTTGGAATCAGACCAGCAATAGAGCAAAGAGCAATCTCTCCGTATCCCTCTTGCCAATCTGTATACAGTTCCATGATATGATTGATTGGCTTCGTAACAAGAGCAATCTCAGTGCAGAGATTTGACATCTTGATAGGTTCAATGAATGGAGTGTGAGAGTTCAGAGCACTGATATTAGCAAGATAATGACGCCCGGTTTCGACTGCTTGAGACAAAACTGCGTTTCCAATCTTTCTTGCAGATTCGTACTTCTTGAACCCACCATTGGCTTCGATCTCATTATAGAGCTTTTCAAACTTTGCCTCGTCTTTGTCGTAGAATGCTTCAAAGAGCTCAGGATGCTGGAAGCAAGAGAAAAGGCCAATCTTCTCGTTCCGAGCAAACTTTCTAGCAAAGAACTTGTTCGCAGTGAACGCATAATCCAGTCCACGAACTTGCTTAGCTGGCGGAGTCATCGGGTTCTTGAGCTTTGCAATCACTTCTACTTCTGGATCAAAGCAATTGTAGAATTCGGTAGCCGCTCCGCCACGTCCATTCTGAAGGTTTTCGTTGATCTTCCCGACAAGACCTCTGTAATATGGAATTTTCCCTTGATGTTTGATAAGCCCATTTCTGATTGGGTCTCCGAGTGTTCGAGTCACAATCAAAGATCCGATACCAGCAGATGATGCTGTCATGATACCTGCAATGTGAGATCCGGCTTCCAAAGAATCGAGATTGTCTGCAGTCTCATACAAGCAGCATGATGCATATCCTCGAAGCTTCGTACCAAGATTCACGAAATAAGGGGTTGGAGGATTGATTCTTCTCTTACAGAAATGTTCGTAGAAGTTCTTGACGTGAGTTAGTCTTTCTTCTTTTGGTTCGTGCTCTGATAGAGCCATTGCCATTCGCATATAGACAAACTGTGGAGTTTCATATTCCTTGCCAGAAACTTTGTTTCTGATAGAATACTTGAATCTGATCTGATGGATGCTGTAATATGCATAATTCAGATTGATGTCATGGTCGAGCATCCTGTTGATCTCATCGTACTCTTCTGCAGAGTAGTTCAGATAAACCATGACGCCATCTGCGATCATCTGACCATGCAGATTCATGATATGAGGATATGTGTCGGATCCGTGGATCTGCTTCAAAGAAAGAGCACTATAGAGCCGCCCAGCCATTCGATTGTGTTCCCAAGTATTCTTATCTAGACAGAACTTGATAAGAGATTCCTGAAACTCTTGTGACGTGACTTCTTCTGGAAGTGTTCGAACTCCGTGCAGAACTACTTCAGGCCAATTGACTACACGTCCTAGCTTTTCCGCTGCCCACTCTCCCCATCCGTTTGCTTTTGCTGGATTGAATTTTTCGCGCGATCCATCGCGCTTGATGATTGTCTTGATCATGTTGTCTTCTTTTCTTATTCTTCTAATGCAACACCGAAAACTCCCGATTTGAACATCGGGAGTCTACATAATCAATCAGACATTCGCATACATGTTCGCTTCGATGATCGCTCGATATTGAACCCAGCCATCATGATTCTTGCATGTCTCTCCGGTCGGATTCGGATAAGCCTGATGTTCAGTCGGCGATGCATGAATCGGACGAGATGCAACCAAGCCATCATGCAATCCTTGATCTTTCTCCTGATTTGGAGTGGTGCCATCATGCAGAAGATAAGAGACTCGAGCGCAACGTGCAGTCGAGAAGGCAAGAAGATCTGCGATTTCGAATTGATCTCGTTCTTCATCAGAAACATAAGGAAGATGCCAATCATTCACAGAGGTTCGAAGAACAGGAACTGAGCGAGACGCAATGTCCTTGATCACAATTGCAAGATCGTGGATATGAGGCTCTGCATCAGTATGATTGCGCAGTTCATCGAAGTTCGTGAGATCCGTGGTTGTCATCACAACTTGAGAGAACGTCCAAGGTTCGAGAGCTCGACATGCGATTTGCTTGTGAATATTCATTCCATCTGAATCAGTCCAACGCTCAACATAATCAGCAACAATTCCCATCAACTCGACCCATTCCTTTTGGAACCGATCTTTGACTTCATCGGAAACTAGATTGTCAGATTGCATCCCACTTTGATTGACACCGACATAGAATGGAACGAAAGGATTCTCGCGAACTCGCGCGATGCTCTTCTTGGCAGGAATAGCACGAGTCGATGCAGCATTTCGACTGAACTTCCGATGGGTATTGAATTCTGGAAGAATAATCCGAGGGAACGTCAGCTGGAACGTCGTGATTCTTTGCCCGAATTGATTGATCGAATCTGCAATCACAGTTGCAGAAACATGATTGTCAATGTAAGAAACGAGCTTGCCATTGACTTCCTTGATCGAAGGAGCTGGGTGGGATTGATGCTGGGATTTTGTCATTGTTATTTTCTCCAGTTGATAAATTTCATTCTAGCTTTTGCGCCAGACACTACGTTGTCATCTATGATTTTCTTGATTCTCTCAATCGAATTTCCATTGATCAACATCTGGTTGATATCTTTCCCAAGATCTTGATTCCAGATGCTAATTGGATGTCCTGCATCAATTGCCTTCTTCACAGAGTCGGCAACTTCAGGATTTCGAGGTTGTTGATCTGGTACGATAACATAATCTTTGAATTGTGTCAAGATCTTTCTGTCAAACTTTGCGTTTCCGATTGCGATTGAGTTTTCAATCAACATTGAGTCAATCTGACCTTCGAAGATATAAACTCTCTTATTTGGATCCACCCCGTAGAAGTTATAGATCGGTGTATCGTCAAAGATCTCGATGTAGAGGTATCTAGGTACTACTTCAGAATCAAACACGCGACAAACGTATCTATAGATTTCTCCGGAATCGTTGATGTATGGGATCAAAATTCTAGAGTGAGGCTTGTATCTTGATTCTGGGTCAATTTGACGATACCACTCTGAAAAATCATCGACAAAAAGGAACCGTTCCATGATTGAATCTGGAAGTTTTCGATCATCCTGAAGATATCGTCTTGCCTTATGGTCTCGATCGAGAAAGTCAACCGGAATCAAATCATCGATTTGAATTTCAATCTCGTCTTCATCGAAATCTTCAATTGGATCGACAGTTGATTCTCGAAGAATTGCCTTTTCGATCTCAGTTCCTCTAGAAGACCGAAATTTTTCCAGCTTATAACGACCGAGCATATCCGGAAACATCAGCTCAATGAAACTATAAAGACTCATCGAAGCTCCGCAATTGTGACATCTGTATAGAAGTCCATCACCTGGCTTTGATGGATAGATGAATGCTCTTTTCTTTGATTTGTTCTTCTGAGAGTCGCCGCAAATCGGACACCTGAAGTTGAAAAGATTACTCTTCTTTTGAGTGAACTGATTCAATCGATGTTGGAACATTCCAACATATGCAAGATCGATGTAAATTGACATTCTTAGAAATCTAGAAGATCTGTTGTTGTTTTCCCTGTGACATTGATTGTAACACGTTTCTTGACTCGATGTCTATCAAGAAAAGCTGCATAGTTCAGCCCTCCAGAAGTCTTCAATGGAATCGAAAAAACTTCAGCAAGCGTCGATCGCATCTTTTCATTTCTGATTTTGCGTTGTTCGAGATCTCTGACCCAAGAAGATGCATCGCGCATATATTCTTTCAAGATCAGAGTATCGCAACGATATGCGCCAAGTCCATTTTCAATGAACTCAAACCCGAAAGCCGTATCTTCACCAGGAATGACAGATCCATCTACTTCAAATTCTGAATTGAAGTAGATTTCCTTTTCGTAATGCTTCTTGATATTTCTGACAAACATCACACAGCCTCTGAAGAAGTTTGTACGACTGAACACGAAATTATCTTTTGCATCAGACTGTTCGAGGAGAACGCTATATGGCGTCATCGCACCGTCAACAGGAACAAAAAGATCAACTCCTTCAAAATCATTATTCTTCAGTGCATCTAGAATGTGAATTCCAGAAGGTGCATACTTTCCATCAATTCTGAAGAATGAATCGTTGTCAGCTAGAATCGTAAAATCTTCATCGCTTTCATAGAATTCTCTCAGATGGATGTTTCTTGCAGATCCAGGAAGAGTCTTCTCATTGATGATTTTATGAGTTACTCCTTCCTTCTTGATGATATGATTATCAGAAGGAAGGATGCAAACAACGTCAACTAGAAGTCCAAGACTAAGGAAGAAGTCAAGCTGCTTCTGATGAGCTTCTATCCTCTTTTCTTCATTTTCATCATGTGGAATGAAACTAATGATTCTGACCTTCTCAATTTTCATTTCTTGATACATTCTTTCATGTTTGAGATCAAAGCTTGCTCCGGAGTGATTTTGAGATGCTCTTCAAGTGCAGATTTTTGCTTTGCGGATTCTGCCAGAAGAGCATCAACTTCATCCGAAGTAAATTCATAGACCGGAATCCGAACAAGTTGATCAGAATAATCAGACTTTCCAAGCAGACTTGTGATCCAGTCTTTGAGTTCTTGCTTCTTCATCTTAGCAATGATACCAACTCCTTGATCAATCGAAGTCGTGATGAATTTGATCTTGCATTCGAGAAAATCAATCGACTTGCGCATCCTATTCGATTCAAAATCTCTCTGATCCTTCTTCTTCTTGACTCGATAGTCACAGAAATATGCAATAATTTCTTCAACTGAACTAAAGATTTTGATCTTGCCTTTTTCGTCAAGAGTCGTGAAAATCTCAGAGTAATTCTCATAGAGCTTGAGATATTTTGTGATGTCTTTCTCGGCATCAGCTCTTTGTTCAAGGTTCATCTTGACAATGAACTTGAATCCACTCTTATCGCAGTGATCTTCAAACTCAACAATCTTGCCTGCCTCCTGAAGACCGACAAGAATGTCAAAATACTTCTGTCGATCAAAAGCCCAAGGAAGCTCTGTAATCACATAAGTGTTGCGAAGCCCCTTTTCGACGATTCCATATGCAACGAACTTGTTCGTATCAACTCTTCGAACTTCGCCTTTGAATCCAGGAAAGCTAGGTGTCAGATCGGCTTTGATCTTTCCAGTTTCGATGTATTCGACGCAAGCCTTTGCGACAGATTTCGGATCACGAGGAAGGATTTCACTTTTGAAGCCAACAGCAATCCCAGAAGAACCATTTACAAGAAGCCAAGGAATAGCAGGCAAGAAATGATGTGGTTCTTTATCTTCCGGGTCTTCGTTCTGGACGAGAACATCATTATCGATGAAGATGGAGTCTGCTTTTGGATTCATCGTTGCATAGATGTAACGCGCAGCAGCTGCATCTTGAATCATTCTGGAACCGAAGTTCCCGTGTCCGATAAATGCCGGAATGTTATTGGACCAAGATCTAGCCATGCGAACCGCAGCATCATTTGCCGATGTTTCTCCGTGTGCATATCCAATCGATGACAAAGATCCACCAAGCTCTGCTACCTTGACTCTTTTGTTCCGATAGCTCTGCATTGCATAGAAAAGCTTGCGTTGAGACGTCTTGAATCCATCAATCACAGATGGGATTGCACGATGCTCCAGGACATAGAATGCAAAATCTCTGTAATCAACGTCAATGAATTCTTTGACAGAAGTTCCCTGTCTCGATTTTACTGGACGTTGATCAACGTCCGGAGTTTCATCATCAAAATCTAGAATGTTCTCGCTCATTGAGAATCTCCAATCATCCATTCTTTACGAAGATCGGCCTCATCACCAAAAGCCATCTTCAATTGTTTTGCATCCTCGGCATCCAATTCTGAAACTCTGATCAAAATTGGATTCTCGATGATCTGTGCATAGTCGGATTCTTCCAAAGACCCAAGTCCCTTGATGTAATGACATTCCCAAGATGAATCCAACTTGGCATCAAGATATTCTTGATTTGAATAGAACATCTTTCTCTTGCCTTTGCGTTCGCAAACCCAAAGAGGAGATTTTACACGATAGATATGTCCATTCTTGTATAGCTCAGGCCAGTTCGAAAAGAAATTCAGCAAAGAACAAAAAATCGAGGATCCATCTGGATCGGCATCTGTCATGATTGCGATTGAGTGATATGTCAGATCTTCGATGCTATCCCCAAATTTCAATCCAAGAATTGCAGTTAGTTCAAAATACTCTTTGTTCTTCAGAATGTCAGCAGGCTTCATACCATGAGTATTCATGACCTTGCCACGCAAAGCATATGATCCAACCGTCATGGCATCACGAACTGCAAGAATTGGACCAGAAGCAGAAAGCCCCTCGGTAAGGTACAGAATCTTTTCCTCTGGACGCTTAGATTGAGCCTCGATGTGATTTGCCACATTGAGCTTCTTGGCTTTTTTCTGAAGGTCTCGAAGCGCTCGGCGATCTTCTTGCTCCTTTTTCCACAAGATGGCTTCAATGATCGGCATGATGATTTTTTCTTGGCCGATGATCTGCTTAGCGATGGATTTGAAGTCATCGCCTGTCATCTTGAGGTATGAAGTGACCTCTGCCTGTGTATTCGTGACTCTTTCTTTTGACTGAGAATCGAATTTCAGATTTGGAAACCCAGAAAGATATGTCACGAGGACGAGACCAGAAGAGATCTGGGATGGCGCTACCTCGATCTTCCATTTCTTCTTGATCATCGGACGCATCTCTTCGATTACTTTGTTCATGATATATTGAACATGCATCCCGCCATTCTTGATATGAATGCCATTCACATAAGAAATCGACTGGAATCCATCAAGACCTTTTGGCAAAGGAGCAAAGATGATAACCTTCTGATCGTCCTGAATCGATACGTTCGACTCGGAATAGAGGCTTGCAATGTTCTTCCTCGATGTCGTCAACAGAGGACTTCCATTGAAGTCAAATTTGATCTTCGGGTAGCAGATTGCAAGATGTGTCAATCGATCTTTGATCAACTGAATATGGTCTTCTGTGAGATCATGAACACCATGGAACTGATCAAAATCTGGATAGAAAGTAACTGTTGTTCCTGTTTTCTTTGACTTCAGATCTTGAACATCAACCTTCTTCTCATTTAGATTTGAAGAAGTCTCGAGAGTTAGAATTTTCTTTCCGTCCCGAGTGACGCCACAGAAATATCTGGAAAAGACTGCAGTCAAAAACGAACCAACACCATTTGCTCCAATAGTCTCTCGATTTTCGCCGAATGATGTTCCGGCTCTTGCCCGAGTCCAACAGAGTACAGGTCGCCATCCATCTGGAGTTTCTTCGATTGGAATGCCACGTCCATTATCTTCGACTTGAACGAAGTCGCCATCTGCGTCTTTCTGGATCTTGATTGAGATCTGATTAGCAAATGCAAAGTCTGTGCGAATCGCCTCGTCAACAGAGTTCTGAATGATTTCTTCGATGATTTTCAGAAGACCTGGGACAATCGAAAAAGTCTTGACATCTTTGAATGAGATTGCCGTTTGATCTTCTAATGACACTGACCCGATGTACATCGATGGTCGCTGAAGCGCATGCTGTGCTTCAGATAGAATTTTGAATTCTTCAGTCATGCTTCTTTCAATTTGTTGATCAAAGATTCGATCTGATCCTTGTTTGCCGATCCAGAAACGCTGAACTTGACTTCGCCGTCTTTGATAAATTGGATCGTCGGAACTGATCGAATCATGTTTGCCTTAGCTAGATCCATCCCGTCAACTGTTGATGTATTCACACCAAAGAATTTGACTTCATTTTCTGCATCTTCAATCTTTTGAATTGCAGGTTTCATGATTTTACATGGACCGCATGTTTCTGACCAGAACATGACAATCGACTTCTGGTCGGATTCCATGATAACATCATTGATGTATTCTGTCGAGTTGCAGATATCTCGCATTGTTTTCCTTCTTTTATAGTTCTAGCTTTTTCTTGAGGGTATCGAGTGCTTCTTTGCTCCAACCAAGAGCAGAAGCAATGACTTCGTGTGTGATCTTTGGATAGATCGTATGAAGATTCTGATCTTTCACTGCAACAAAAATCTTGGCATCTGTCGGATGCATACCTTCCAGCCATCGAATGAAATGCTCTTCTTTCTTTGACTGTTTGAGTTCATCTCGAAAGAGAATATAGATCTTGTTATGCAGATGCAAAACGTCCTGTTGAGCAAGACCAAGCGGAAGATCTGATTCTTTGAATGGAGGCGCACCTTCCGGCATGATATTTGCAATTCGATATTGCGGGTTTGCTGCGTATCCAAGAATTGCAACGATTCTTTTATCTTCCTGGATTGCCGCTTTGATTACAGCAACTGGATCTTTAGAATCATTTGCTTCTTTCAGAATTTCTGAAAAATATTTCTTAGTTTTGATCATTCTATGATTCCTTCTTGAGTCGGACTATATCTTAGTCCTGTTCCCAGCGTTCTTCTCGGCGGCGATCGCGTTCTTTTGCTCGACGCATCGATTCTTTTTCAGACTGTCGGCCGACTTTGCCGATGTTGATTCGTCCTTCTGCAACAGCTTCTGCAACGAGGTTCCGTTGCTTGGGCATTTTGATTCGAATCACATGATCATCTTGATCGAAGGAGTCAACTTGAATACGAGGCATATCAATTCCATTGAAAGGTAAACAAAACTTTATTCTAAAGAATAAACGACGAACTGTCAAGTTCTAAATAAGACTGTTCAAGGAGATAAAATGGCACAAACAATCCCACCAAAAGAAGGTCCGAATCTTTATGCTGCGCAAGGTGAAGACTTTGAGCAGAAGATTCCAATCAACTTCGATGCAGATAATTATACTTTCTTCGGAGGAATCCGCAAGTATG
>Ga0255220_1000623_pt1 | contig 13927 bp, 9 predicted proteins | sample Miss_Colum_RepB__FD_188423 | JGI IMG/M metagenome (GOLD analysis project Ga0255220, IMG submission 188423) | Freshwater microbial communities from Mississippi River, Louisiana, United States - Miss_Colum_RepB_8d | ecosystem: Environmental > Aquatic > Freshwater > River | place: USA: Louisiana...
CCGATACAGTTCGAAGAAGCTTTAAAAGCTTAAGCCGGTGTCTACGGAACCGGCAGCAGCCCAGATGCCGAGTATTTGGTTTAGACATACCGGGAAGCCGGGTGTCTTGGTCGACTCAGTTCGGCCACAGTCGCACGAGCGGGTGCAGCGGTGAAATACGCTCACCAACTCAATCCCTCCATGGGGCTCCGGCGTGCGATTCGGATATGCCGAGCAGAACCTGGCCAGCAATGGCTGGGCTTTGTTGTATTGAGACACCATCCGTCATGAACACCCGATAATGGTCATGGCCGTGCCGGGGGCACTCTGTCCAGGCGGCGAGTCATCCGCCTTGGTGGGCAACCTCTTATACAATTTGTGTGTCCCGGTATCGCTTCGGGCGTTGGTCGGCAGGGTGCTGCGCTTGATGGCATCGAAATCCGACGTACCGGGCACCCTTTTCCCCCGTACACGGCTGGAGCGAGTCAGGCGAACCCTGCTTTGAATCGGGGATTCGTGCATTGGCCGCTTTGGCTTGATCGCTCCCGGAATTGGACCGGGGTATGCCATCAAGTCATTGCGGCCTTTGCTTTTTCAGGGCCTGCCAGAGTCCGATTCCATCCCTGGCAGTCAGCGCCCGAACCAACCCAGCACCCAGTGCGCCGGGCAAGGGTGTTTCAGCGAAAGAAGCTCAAGATGCGGCCAATCAGACCCTTGCGGGGCTTGGGCTTGACGGTGTTGTGTCGGTCAATGTTGAGGATAACCCTGGCGTACTCGGCTTCACGACTGCGCCGGGAGTTGTGCCATCTGGGGGGAGCCATAACGGGAAGATTTATGTCTTCATTCTGTGTGGCAGCGGCAATGTGCTTGATGGCGCTGTCAATGTCCGACCCATCCACAGACGCTGCACCGGTTTTCATGCGGGCGATGGCATTGGCCGTTTCTTTTGCGGCTTGCTGGCGCAGGTCTTCGCCTGGCGCATCTTCAGTGTTGTTCATTCTTCGCTCCCGTTTGCCTGAGTGTATTTCGCTCAAGACTGGTCAGCTTCCCCCTTGATAGGGGGTGACGCTATATATATAGAGCATCAAGCGCACACCAGAGCAACGCAATGCAGCCGAGAAAGCACGGGCAACAAAAAACCCGCAACCACTTGACGTGATGGCGGGTTGTTTGGGGGGATAAACAGAATCGACTCGCTAAGCTGTTGATTCCATTAGATTACTGGCGGAGCAGGCGGGATTCGAACCCGCGGTGGGCTATTAACCCACACACGCTTTCCAGGCGTGCGACTTAAACCACTCATCCACCGCTCCAGAGCCTTTGATTGTAGCAGGCCGAAGCGCCTTTTTCGGTTCACCGGACACACGCCCGACACACAAAAAGCGGAAAGTTGTCATGCACCTGCCCGAGAGCAGGCCGTTTTTTCCTTAAACTTCGCCCCTTGTCCGTCAGCTCTGGGGCCATCTTGCGCCTTCGCCCATGAAATTCCGTTTCCCCATCGTCATCATTGACGAAGACTACCGCTCCGAGAACACCTCCGGTCTGGGCATCCGCGCCCTGGCCCAGGCGATTGAAGCGGAAGGCTTTGAAGTGCTGGGCGTGACCAGCTACGGCGACCTGTCGCAGTTTGCCCAGCAGCAAAGCCGCGCCAGCGCCTTCATCCTGTCGATCGACGACGAGGAATTCACGCCGGGTCCCGATCTGGACCCCGCCGTGGTCAACCTGCGCGCCTTCATTGAGGAAGTGCGCCGCAAGAACGCCGATGTGCCGATCTACATCTACGGCGAAACCAAGACCAGCCAGCACCTGCCCAATGACATCCTGCGCGAGCTGCACGGCTTCATCCACATGTACGAGGACACGCCCGAGTTCATGGCGCGTCACATCATCCGCGAGGCCAAGAGCTATCTGGAGGGCCTGCAGCCACCGTTCTTCAAGGCCCTGCTGGATTACGCCGAAGACGGCTCCTACTCATGGCACTGCCCGGGACACTCGGGCGGCGTGGCTTTCCTCAAAAGCCCGGTGGGTCAGATGTACCACCAGTTCTACGGCGAGAACATGCTGCGCGCCGATGTGTGCAATGCGGTGGAAGAGCTGGGACAGTTGCTGGACCACAACGGCGCCATTGGCGAGAGCGAGCGCAACGCCGCGCGCATCTTCAATGCCGACCATTGCTTCTTCGTGACCAACGGCACCAGCACCTCCAACAAGATGGTCTGGCACCACGCCGTGGCGCCGGGCGATGTGGTGGTGGTGGATCGCAACTGCCACAAGTCCATCCTGCACTCGATCATCATGACGGGCGCGATTCCGGTCTTCCTCAAGCCCACGCGCAATCACTTCGGCATCATTGGCCCGATCCCCAAGAGCGAGTTCGAGCCGGCGGCGATTCAGGCCAAGATCAAGAAGAACCCGCTGCTCAAGGGCGTGGATGCCAAAAAGGTCAAGCCGCGCATCCTGACGCTCACGCAGTCCACCTACGACGGCGTGCTCTACAACACCGAAGCCATCAAGGGCATGCTCGACGGCTATGTGGAAAACCTGCACTTTGACGAGGCATGGTTGCCGCACGCGGCTTTCCATCCCTTCTATGGCCCTTACCACGCGATGGGCAAAAAGCGGGCACGGCCCAAGGACACGGTGGTCTATGCCACCCAGTCCATCCACAAGCTGCTGGCCGGCATCAGCCAGGCCAGCCATGTGCTGGTGCAGGACGCGCAGAACACCAAGCTCGACCGGTACCTCTTCAACGAGGCCTACCTGATGCACACCTCGACCAGCCCGCAGTACAGCATCATCGCCAGCTGCGACGTGGCCGCCGCCATGATGGAGCCGCCCGGCGGCACCGCGCTGGTGGAAGAGAGCATTGCCGAAGCACTTGACTTCCGCCGTGCCATGCGCAAGGTCGCAGCCGATTACGGCAAGGACTGGTGGTTCAAGGTGTGGGGGCCTGAGAAGTTCGCCGACGAAGGTGTAGGCAAAGCCGATGACTGGATTTTGCACAACGACCCGCGCAAGAAGGCCAGCAAGTGGCACGGTTTCGGCCAGCAGCTGGCCGACGGTTTCAACATGCTCGACCCGATCAAGTCGACCATCGTGACGCCGGGCCTGGACCTGGACGGCAAGTTCGACAAGACGGGCATTCCGGCCTCGATCGTGAGCAAGTTCCTCACCGAGCACGGCGTGGTGGTGGAAAAGACGGGCCTCTACAGCTTCTTCATCATGTTCACCATCGGCATCACCAAGGGCCGCTGGAACACGCTGCTGACCGCGCTGCAGCAGTTCAAGGACGATTACGCCAAGAACCAGCCGATGTGGCGCATCATGCCGGAGTTCTGCCAGAAGCACCCGCGCTACGAGCGCATGGGCCTGCGCGACCTCTGCCAGCATGTGCACGAGATGTACGCCCGCTACGACATCGCACGCCTGACGACCGAGATGTACCTGTCGGACCTGACGCCGGCCATGACCCCGGCCGACGCTTACGCGCACATCGCCAAACGGCAGACGGAGCGGGTGGAGATCGACGATCTGGAAGGGCGCATCACGGTGGGCTTGGTGACACCTTACCCGCCGGGCATTCCACTCCTGATCCCGGGCGAGGTCTTCAACAAGAAGATCGTCGACTACCTGAAATTCGCACGTCAGTTCAACATCGAGTGTCCGGGCTTCGAGACGGACATCCACGGTTTGGTGGAGGTGGTGGGCGAGGATGGCAAGAAGCGTTACTTCGCAGATTGTGTGAAGGTCTGAGTGTTTTCCGCTGCGGCGACCGGGGGTACTGGCCGGGGCTCATGATGCGCTGCGCGCAAAAATCGTCCCAACCAGCACCCCCGATCACCGCAGCTGAGTCGGTGGTGACTCGAACAAAACAAAAGCGGCTACGAGCCGCTTTTGTTTTGGATGGACCACAGAGCCAGAGGTGTGGCGGGTGCGGGCTGGCCGATTTTCGCGCGCAGCGCGTCATGAGGCCAGACCATGCCCGCCATGCCTCCGGCGGGCCTCGGTGTGGCAACACGTCAAGCGGCCTCAACTGGCTCCGCAATGCCGCCGACCACCTGGCTGAAACCACCGTCCACATAGGTGATCTCGGCCGTCACGCCCGCCGCCAGATCGGACAGCAGGAAGGCGGCCACATTGCCCACGTCCTCGATCGTCACGTTGCGGCGGATCGGGGAGTTCTCGGCCACCACCGACAGGATCTTGCCGAAGCCCTTGATGCCGCTGGCGGCCAGCGTCTTGATCGGGCCGGCCGAAATGCCGTTGGCGCGCAGGCCTCGGCCTTGCGAGCCCAGCGACTCGGCCAGGTAACGCACCGAGGCTTCGAGGCTGGCCTTGGCCAGGCCCATGGTGTTGTAGTTGGGCACCGTGCGGATCGCACCCAGGTAGGACAGGGTCAGCACGGCGGCATTGTTGTTCAGGTAGGGCAGGGCAGCCTTGGCCATGGCCGGGAAGCTGTAGGCGCTGATGTCGTGCGCGATCTTGAAGGCTTCACGCGAGAGGCCATCGAGAAAGTCGCCGGCAATGGCTTCGCGCGGGGCAAAGCCGATGGCGTGCACAAAACCGTCGAACTTGGGCCAGACGGCCGAGAGGTCCGTGAACAGCTTCTCGATCTGCTCGTCGCTGCCCACATCGCAATCGAACACCAGCTTGGAGTCAAAGTCGGCGGCAAATTCGGTGATGCGGTCCTTGAAACGCTCACCCACGTAGCTGAAGGCCAGCTCGGCGCCTTGGGCATGGCAGGCCTTGGCAATGCCGTAAGCGATCGAGCGGTTGGACAAGACGCCAGTGATCAGCAGTTTTTTGCCCGAGAGGAAACCTGTTTTTGTGGTCATGAGGAAATCTCCGAAAAATTCTGGGCAGAATTGTCGCATGCGAAATCTGTGGGGCTGGTTCACCCGCTTGTGGGTTGTGGGAGTCTTGTGGCTTGCAGCAAGTCCGCTGTGGGCCGCCCACGCCTATGGCCAGTTCGGTGACGTCAAGTACCCGACGGGTTTCACGCATTTCGGTTACGTGAACCCGCAGGCGCCCAAAGGCGGTGAAATCGTGCTGGTGCCGCCCACGCGGCAATCCAACTTCGACAAGTACAACCCCTTCACCCTCAAAGGCAGTGCACCGCCCGGCCTGACGGGTCTGCTGTTCGACACGCTGCTGACCGGTACCATGGACGAACCGACGACGGCCTATGGTCTGCTGGCTCGCGATGTTGCGGTGGCGCCCGACAAAAAGTCCGTCACCTTCGAGTTGCACCCGCTGGCACGCTTTCACACCGGTGACCCGGTGCTGGCCGCAGACGTCAAATTCAGTTTCGAGCGCCTGACCAGCAAGGAAGCTGCGCCGCAGTACCGCACCTATTTCAGCGAAGTCAAAGCCGTGGTGGTGGAGGGCGAGCGCCGCATCCGTTTCGATTTTGTGCGCCCCAGCAGCGAACTCCCGCTGATCGTGGGCAGCCTGCCGGTGTTCAGCCGGGCATGGGGGCAGACCGCCACCGGCCACAAGCCACTGGACCAGCTGGTGACCGACATCCCCATCGGCTCCGGCCCCTACACCATCGGGCCGGTGCAGTTCGGCAAGGACATCACCTACGTGCGCGACCCGAATTACTGGGCGCGCGACCTGAACGTGCGCCGCGGCCTCTACAACTTTGACCGCATCACCTACAAGATCTACAAGGACAGCACGGCCCAGCTGGAAGCTTTCAAGGCTGGCGAATTCGACTACATCCAGGCTTTCATCGCACGCGAATGGGCGCGCGCCTACACCGGGCGGCAGTTTGAGCGCGGCGAGATCGTCAAGGCCGAACTGCAGCACCGCAATGCAGGCGATTTCCAGGGCTTCCTGTTCAACACCCGCCGGACCAAGTTTCAGGATGTGCGTGTGCGTCAGGCGATCGCGCTGGCCATGGACTACGAATGGATGAACCGCCAGCTGTTTTATAACGCCTACACCCGGGTGCGAGGTTTTTTTGTGGGCAGCGATTTCGAGGCCAAAGGACGCCCGGGCAGCGACGAGCTGGCCTTGCTCGAGCCCCTGCGTGCTCAGCTGTCCGCCGCCGTGTTCGACGAGGACGTGCCGCTGCCGCCTACAACGTCGCTCGACCCGGCTTCCGGCCACACCCTGCGCGACCATTTGCGCCAGGCGCGTGACCTGCTCCAGGCCGCGGGCTGGACCATCCAGGACGGCCAGCTGCGCAACGCCAGGGGCGAGGTCTTCCGGATCGAGTTTCTGGACAATTCCGGCTCCATGGGGCGGGTGGTCACGCCTTATGCCAAAAACCTCGAAAAACTCGGCTTCGAGGTGCAGTACAAGGTGATCGACTTTGCCCTGCTGCAAAAACGCATGGACGTGTTCGATTTCGACATCATCAGCAACCGCACCGTGGGCAGCGAGGCACCGGGCACCGAACTGCTCGAGCGCTTTGGCTCCAAGGCGGCCGACACCGAAGGCTCGGGCAATGTGATCGGCATCAAGAGCCCGGTGGTGGACGCCCTGCTGGACAAGGCCGTGAGCGCCCAGACCCGGCCGCAGCTGGTGGCCGCCCTGCGCGCACTCGACCGGGTGCTGCGCCACGGCCACTACGTGGTGCCACACTGGTACGGCGCAGTGCACCGGGTGGCGTGGCGCGCTGGCAAGTTCGGCAAGCCCGAGGTGATGCCGCTGTATTACCAGCCTGAAGCCTGGGTCACCAGCGTCTGGTGGTCCACTCAGGTGGACAAGAAGAACTGACCATGCTGAGCTACATCCTCAAACGCCTGCTGCTCATGGTGCCGACCCTGTTTGGGGTGCTGCTCATGACCTTTGTGGTCATCCAGTTCGTGCCGGGCGGACCGGTGGAACAGATGGTGGCCCAGCTTCAGGGACGCGATGTGGGCGGCGAGGGCGCCGCCGCTGCCGGCGCCGGTTACCGTGGCCGCCAAGGTGTGGACGCCAAGCGGATCGAGGAAATCAAGGCCCTCTACGGCTTTGACAAACCGGCCACCGAGCGCTTCTGGATGATGATGGGCCAGTTTGCGCGCTTCGATCTGGGCAAGAGCTTTTTCTATCCCAAGGACGTCTGGACCCTGATCAAGGAGAAATTGCCGGTGTCCATCAGTCTGGGCTTGTGGACCTTCTTCATCAGCTACCTGGTCTCGGTGCCCTTGGGCATCGCCAAGGCGGTGCGGGCCGGCAGCCGCTTCGATACGCTGACCAGCCTGGTCGTGCTGGTCGGCTACGCCATACCCGGCTTTGTGCTGGGCGTGGCGTTGCTGGTCATCTTTGGCGGGCAGCTGCAGTGGTTCCCGCTGCGCGGCCTGACCTCGTCCAACTGGGAACAGCTGGGTTGGGCCGCCAAGGTGACCGACTACCTCTGGCACATCGCCTTGCCGGTCACGGCCAGTGTGCTGGGCGCCTTTGCGGTGACCACCATGCTGACCAAAAACGCCTTTCTGGAAGAAATCCGCAAGCAATATGTGCTGACCGCCCGCGCCAAGGGGCTGAGCGAGCGTCGCCTGCTTTGGCGCCACGTCATGCGCAATGCCCTGATCCCCATCGTCACGGGGTTCCCGGCCGCCTTCATCGGCGCGTTCTTCACCGGCTCGCTGCTGATCGAAACCCTGTTCTCGCTCGACGGTCTGGGCCTCTTGAGCTACGAATCGGTGATCCGGCGCGACTACCCGGTGGTGCTGGGCACGCTGTATTTGTTCACGCTGATCGGGCTGGTGACCAAGCTGATCAGTGACCTTTGTTATGTCTGGGTCGACCCCCGGGTGAAGTTCGACCGATGAGTGCGCCCAACCTTGCCCAGATGTCGCCCGCGCGCCGTGCCTGGTTGCGCTTTCGCCGCCATCGGCTGGGCTTTGTCAGCCTGCTGGTCTTTACCGTGCTGTTTGTGCTGAGCCTCGGCGCAGAGCTGCTGTCCAACGACCGGCCGCTGCTGGCGCGCTACGAAGGGCGCTGGTACTTCCCGGTGGTGCAGACCCTGCCCGAGACTGTGTTCGGTGGTGACTTCGAGACCCCCACCGACTGGCTGGACCCCTTCATCGAACAGCAGTTCCACAAAGACGGCAACTGGGCCCTGCACGCGCCCAACCGCTACCACCACGCCACGCTCGACTACTTTGCGCCCACGCCCAACCCGGCGCCGCCATCGGCACGCAACTGGCTGGGCACCGACGACCGCGGACGCGACGTGCTGGCGCGCCTGCTCTACGGCTTCCGGATTTCCATCCTGTTTGCACTGGCGCTGACCGCCATCGGCGTGGTGTTGGGCGTGATCACCGGCGCCATTCAGGGCTTTTTTGTCGGCAAGACCGATCTGGTGTTCCAGCGCTTCATCGAGATCTGGAGCGCCATGCCCGAGCTGTACCTGCTGATCATCTTCTCGGCCGTGTTCGAGCCCAGCGTGGCCCTGCTGCTGGTGCTGCTGAGCCTCTTTGGCTGGATGGGCCTGTCGGACTATGTGCGCGCTGAATTCCTGCGCAACCGCCAGCTCGACTACGTCAAGTCGGCACGGGCGCTGGGCTTGTCGAACTGGACCATCATCTGGCGCCATGTGCTGCCCAACAGCATGACCCCAGTGGTGACCTTTTTGCCATTCCGCATGAGCGGCGCCATTCTCGCGTTGACCTCGCTCGACTTTCTGGGTCTGGGCGTACCGCCCGGCACGCCCTCGCTGGGCGAGTTGCTGGCCCAGGGCAAGAACAACATCGACGCCTGGTGGATCTCGCTGTCCACCTTTGCCGTGCTGGTGGTGACCTTGCTGCTGCTGACCTTCATGGGTGATGCGCTGCGCGACGCACTCGATCCCCGAAAGACCGACACATGAGCGATCTGCTGGACATCCGCGACCTGCGCATCGCCTTTGACGGGACCGAGGTGGTGCATGGCGTGACCCTGCGCATCGCCCCCGGCGAGCGCGTGGCGCTGGTGGGCGAATCCGGTTCGGGCAAGTCGGTCACGGCGCTGGCCATCCTGCGCCTGCTTGAATCGGCCAGGCTGTCGGGCTCGGTGCGTTGGCAGGGCAGGGAACTGCTCGACTTGTCAGAACGCGAGTTGCAGGCCATCCGCGGCGACGAGATCGCCATGATTTTTCAGGAGCCGATGACGGCCCTCAACCCGCTGCTGACCATCGGCCAGCAAATCGCGGAAGTGCTGGAACTCAAAAAGGGGCTGAACCGGCAGCAGGCCTGGCAGCGCGTGCAAATACTGCTGCAGGATGTGGGCATTGAAGAACCTGAACGCCGGGCCAACAGTTACCCGCACCAGCTTTCGGGCGGGCAGCGCCAGCGCGCCATGATGGCCATGGCCCTGGCCAGCGAACCCAAGCTGCTGCTGGCCGATGAGCCCACCACCGCGCTGGACGCGAACCTGCGGCTGCAGATGCTGGAACTGTTGGCCCGCTTGCAGGCACGCACTGGCATGGCCGTGCTGCTGATCACACATGATCTGGCACTGGTGCGGCACTTTGCGCAAAAGATCGCGGTGATGGAAAAAGGCCATCTGGTAGAGCAGGGCGACTGTGTCGAGGTGTTTGCACACCCCCGGCATGCCTACACCCGCAAATTGTTGGGCAGTCGGCCGGATCGCTCAGGTCTGTCGTCAGCGACTGGCGAAGATGCGCCTTGTCTGCTTCAGGCAAAGCGATTGCGGGTGCAGTACCCGGTGCCCTTGCCGGGCCTGCGTGGCTGGTTCCGTCAAGGCCGGTTTGAAGCTTTACGCGGCGCCGATTTCCGCATCCAGGCAGGCATGACGCTTGGCGTGATGGGCGAGTCTGGTTCCGGCAAAACCAGTCTGGCCCAAGCGGTGCTGGGACTGATTCCGCATGAAGGACAACTCGACGTGGCCGGACAACGCTGGCAAGGCCGACCTGCAGCCGATCGGACTTTGCGACAGCGCGTACAGGTGGTTTTTCAGGATCCTTTCAGCAGCCTGTCCCCCAGACGCACCGTGGGTGAAATCGTGGCTGAGGGGCTGCAGCTGCATGACCCTGAGCTGTCAAAAGAGCAGGTTGAACAGCGTGTGCTGACCACGCTGGCCGAAGTGGGCCTCACGCCAGAAGCTTTCCCCGGACTGCTGGCTCGTTACCCGCATGCCTTTTCAGGAGGACAAAGACAACGCATTGCGCTGGCCCGTGCCTTGATCATCGAACCCCAATTGCTGGTGCTCGATGAACCCACCAGCGCACTGGATGTGACGGTGCAGCAACAGATCCTGACATTGCTGCAGGATTTGCAAAAACGGCGTGGCATGGCCTACCTGCTGATCACGCATGACCTGGGTGTGTTGCAGGCCATGGCGCATGAGGTGCTGGTCCTTCAGGGCGGGCGGGTGGTCGAATCCGGGCCCGCGCTGCAGGTCTTCAGGCGGCCGTCGCACCCCTACACCCAAGGCCTGCTGGCCGCTTTTGCTGGCTGAGATCACACCGGGGAAAGACAATGCGGCCATTTTCCCGTGAAAAATCACGCACTTAGGTCAGTTTTTGGGATAGAATTCGGGCTTCACGACCAAACGGGCGGGTTCTCACCGCCCGTTTTTTTTGGTCAATCGATTGGAATTGTCTGGAAAACCCGAACCAGTGAGCCTGCAGCAAATCGTCAATGAGACCGTGACCGGACTGGGTTATGACCTGGTGGAGATTGAACGCTCCGCCGGAGGCTTGTTGCGCATCACGATCGATTTGCCCTGGACGCCCGAGTCGCCTACCGATCAGCTCGTGACGGTCGAGGACTGCGAAAAAGTCACACGGCAGCTGCAATTCGCCCTGGAAGTCGACGGTATCGACTACCGCCGTCTGGAGGTGTCTTCTCCCGGCATCGACCGTCCGCTGCGCCACGAACAGGATTTCACGCGCTTTGCCGGAGAGCTGATCGACATCACGCTCAAAGCCCCCATGGGTGAGGCTGCGGGTGGACTGGTCAATGCCAATCGCAAGAAATTTCGCGGTACGCTGGAACGCGATGCTGAAGGCACAGGCTGGCAGATCGTCTGGAGCGACGAACCTGAAGTCAAGCCAGGCGCACGCGTGAGCAAGAAGAGGGCACCAGCCCCCCTGCAGGTGCTGGGGTTCACATTGGATGAGTTGCGTGAGGCACGCCTGGCGCCCGTGGTGGATTTCAAGGGGCGCAAGCCCAGAGGGCAGGCGTAAGGCCTGCTCCAACCAAGAATTTGATTGCTGACCCCGAGGGGTCGATGGGAAACAAGGAGAGTCGAGTCATGAACCGCGAACTGTTGATGCTGGTGGATGCCATCTCGCGTGAGAAGAATGTCGAGCGCGATGTCGTGATTGGCGCCGTTGAAGCCGCATTGGCGCAGGCCACCAAAAAACTGTACGAAGGCGAAGTGGACATTCGCGTGTCGATCGACCGCGATTCCGGCGAGTACGAGACTTTCCGCCGCTGGCTGGTGGTGCCCGACGATGCCGGTCTGCAAAACCCTGATGCCGAAGAGATGCTGATGGACGCGCAGGAGCGCATTCCCGACATCGAGGTGGGCGAGTACATCGAAGAGCAGATCGAATCCCTGCCGATCGGCCGCATTGGCGCGATGGCCGCCAAACAGGTCATCCTTCAGAAAATCCGTGACGCCGAGCGCGAAATGCTGCTCAACGAATTCATGGCCCGTGGCGAGAAGATCTTTGTCGGCACGGTCAAGCGCATGGACAAGGGCGACATCATCTGCGAATCCGGCCGCGTCGAAGGCCGCCTGCGCCGCAGCGAGATGATCCCCAAGGAAAACCTGCGCAACGGCGATCGCGTGCGCGCCATGATCATGGACGTGGACCTGACCCTGCGCGGCGCCCCCATCATCCTGTCGCGTTCGGCCCCCGAATTCATGATCGAGCTGTTCCGTCAGGAAGTGCCCGAGATTGAACAGGGGCTGCTGGAAATCAAATCCTGCGCCCGTGATGCTGGCTCGCGCGCAAAGATCGCCGTGCTTTCGCACGACAAGCGGGTGGACCCCATTGGCACCTGCGTCGGCGTGCGCGGCACCCGCGTGAACGCTGTGACCAACGAACTCGCCGGCGAGCGTGTGGACATCGTGCTGTGGAGCGAAGACCCTGCCCAGTTTGTCATCGGCGCGCTGGCCCCGGCCAATGTGCAGTCCATCGTGGTCGATGAAGAAAAGCACGCCATGGACGTGGTGGTGGATGAGGAAAACCTCGCGATCGCCATCGGCCGCGGTGGCCAGAACGTGCGTCTGGCGTCCGAGCTGACCGGCTGGAAGATCAACATCATGGACGCGGCCGAGTCGGCCCAGAAACAGGCGGAGGAAACCACCACCATCCGCGCCCTGTTCATGGAAAAACTCGATGTGGACGAGGAAATCGCCGACATCCTGATCGAAGAAGGGTTCACCAGCCTGGAAGAAGTGGCTTATGTGCCATTGCAGGAAATGCTGGAAATCGAGTCGTTTGACGAAGACACCGTCAATGAGCTGCGTGCGCGTGCCAAGGACGCTCTGCTGACCATGGAAATTGCCCGCGAAGAAAGCGTGGAGGACGTGTCGCAGGATCTGCGCGATCTGCCTGGCCTGACCCCTGAGTTGATGGCCAAACTGGTTGAAGCCGGTGTGCATTCCCGCGACGACCTGGCCGATCTGGCCACGGACGAGCTCACAGAAATTACCGGTCAGAGTGCTGAAGAAGCCACCGCTCTGATCATGAAAGCCCGTGAACATTGGTTCACAGCGGGCCAAGCCTGATTCGATGGAGGCTTGAAGCAAATATGACCAGTACCACTGTCGCCGAGTTCGCCGCTGAACTCAAAAAACCCGCCGAAACCCTGCTTGAGCAACTGCGCTCTGCAGGTGTTGCCAAATCGTCTGCGTCTGACGCCCTGAGCGAGGTTGACAAGCAAAAGTTGCTGTCCTACCTGCAAGCCAGCCATGGCACGGGCACAGGTGAGCGCAAGAAGATTACCCTGACCAAGAAGTCCACCACCGAAATCAAGCAGGCCGATGCCACCGGCAAAGCCCGTACCATCCAGGTGGAAGTGCGCAAAAAGCGCACCCTCATCAAACGCGATGACGAACCGGTGACCTCCGCAGGGACAGCAGAACCTGCCGAACCAGTGCTTGACCATGCCGAGCTGGCCCGCCGTGAGGAAGAGGCTCGCCGTCAGGCCGAACTGATCCGCCGCCAGGAAGAAGAACTGGCGGAAAAGCGTCGCCAACGCGAAGAAGCCGAAGCCCGCCAGAGGGCAGAAGCCGAGGCTGCACAGCGCGCCGCCGAGCAGGCTGCTGCCGATGCAGCGGCCAAAGCAGCGGCTGCAGACAGCTCGCTCACCCGCGAAGAACGCGAAGCCCGTGCCCGTGCTGAAGCCGCCAGCTTGAACGCAGCTGCTGCGGCGGCCAAAACGCCTGCAGTAGCGCCAGCAGAAGACACCGCTGCGCGTGAAGCCGCAGAAAAGGCCGACGCAGAAAAGCGTGCCCGCGAAGAAGCCGCAGCCAAAGCTGCTGCCGAATCCAAAGCCCGCGCTGACGAAGAAGCTGCTCGCGCCCGTGAACTGGAAGAGCGCCGCCGCAAGGCCCTGGCTGAAGCCGAAGCCATCCGCAACATGATGAATGCGCCCAAGAAGGTGCTGGTGGCCAAAAAGGAAGAACCCAAGCCCGAAGCCAAACCGGCTGTCAAAGGTACGCTGCACAAGCCTGCTGGCACACCCGGCGCCGGTGCGCGCCCCGCAGCCGCTCCCGCTTCGGCACCGGCCGGTGCCGGCAAGGAAGTCAAGTCCGCCAAGCTGTCGTCCAGCTGGGCCGGTGACCCGGCCAAGAAAAAAGCCATCCCGACCCGTGGCGACACCACCGGTGGTGTTGGCCGCAATGCATGGCGCTCCGGCCCCAAGGGTCGCAAAGGCCGCGACGACCGCGACGAGCAGCAACAGGCTGCGCCGCAGGAAGCCCGCGTCATTGAGGTGCATGTGCCCGAAACCATCACGGTCTCGGAGCTGGCCCACAAGATGTCGATCAAGGC
>Ga0255220_1000626_pt1 | contig 13876 bp, 12 predicted proteins | sample Miss_Colum_RepB__FD_188423 | JGI IMG/M metagenome (GOLD analysis project Ga0255220, IMG submission 188423) | Freshwater microbial communities from Mississippi River, Louisiana, United States - Miss_Colum_RepB_8d | ecosystem: Environmental > Aquatic > Freshwater > River | place: USA: Louisiana...
CTGAAACACCGATACCCCCAAACGCCACCCGGAGTACCACCGGCGCAACCGAGCCCGAAGCCCTGGCGGCTGAGCCGATCGCGCAGCAATCGGTAAGCGTCACCAGCCCCAACGAACCGGTGCCATCCGGCATGGCTGGCAGTGCGCCGCTTAAAGAGACCGCACCCGAGGCGTTCGACCTGCCAACCGGGTTCGATTCTCTGGTCGGCACCGACGAGCAGGTCTGGCAAGCGCTAGCTCAGGCATGGTCGGCACCGGTTGGCTCCGGTGACCCGTGCGCCGGCCTGGCAGCCTCCCAGCTGCGCTGCTATCGCAACCGGCAGGCCACCCTCGCGCTGGTGCGCCAGCTCGACCGGCCCGGCATCCTGACTTTGCGTGACGCACGAGGCCGCAGCGCGCCGGTGCTGCTCGCCGGGCTCGGGGCGCGCGACGCGTTGCTGCGCATCGACGGTCGCCTGCGTACCGTGACGCTGGTCGCACTGGCCGACTACTGGCGCGGCGAGTTTGCAACGCTTTGGCAGATTCCGGCAGGACCGGGCTCGGATAGCGACCAGTCCGGCGGCGCACCGCCTGCGAGATGGCTCGCCAGCCGGCTTGCGCAGGCCGACGGTCGTGCGTTCACCAACCCGCAGGCCCCGGATGCGGATGAACTGCGCACCCGTATCCACACCTTCCAGCTTGCGCAGGGACTGCCGTCCGACGGGATCGCAGGTCCGGTCACGCTGATGCAGCTCAATCGCGCCACCGGGTTCGACGAACCTCATCTGCTGGTACTGCCAGCTGCGCCAGCACCGGCGCGCTGACTGCAGGAGCATCACGATGTCGCTGATCCTGGATGCGCTGCGAAAGGCCGAGACCGAACGCCGGCTCGGCGAAGTGCCGCGCCTGGATGCGCAGCCAGCGCCGGCCCCAGTGGCGCGCGGTCGCGCCGCGTCCGCCAGGCTGCGCTGGATCTGGGGCGGATCGCTGGCGGCGGCCGCAATCGCCGCTTCGGTTATCGCCTGGCAATCCATCAGACTTGCGACTGCGCCATCGCCGCGCAAAGAGCCCGCGCCCGCACCACCGTCCTACCCGATCGCTCCGATCACACCGATCACGCCGTCAATAGGTGCTGCCGTCTCCAGAGCGTCAGATCCGGTTCGCGAGCGATCGGTCGCGGCAAAGCCGATTCCAGTGGATTCCTCGGCAGCCGACGAGCGCCGGGCGTCACCGAGCGTCGCGATGCCAGGCCCAGCCCCACCTCACCAGCCTGACCGGCCTGACCGGCCCGATGCGCTGCCGGCACAGATGCGCGCTGAGCTGCCGCCACTGACGATCAGCGGATCCATCCATTCGCCGCACGCAAACGAGCGGATTGTCATCATCAACGGACTGGTACTGCGCGAGCGGGGCGAGGTCGCACCGGGGCTGCGGCTCGAAGAGATCCGTTCGGCATCGGTGGTGTTCAGCTACAAGGGCTATCGATTCGAACAGCCATTTTGAGCCCCGGAACGACTGTCGCGTGGCGACTCAGGGAATCCCGATCAGCTTGTGCGTCTGCAGACTGACGCGCCAGCGCGGATGGGCCTTGCAGTACTGAACGGCCAGCTCGGTATTGCGCTCGCGCAGCGGTCCGTCCATCGGTTGCAGGAAAAACTGTTCGAAAGCCATTGCCTCAAAGTCTGCGGGCTCAAGACCCGATTGCGGGAATACCAGCTTGAGCTCGTTACCGCGGGTCAGGCGCAGCGGGGCTCCAGCCTTCGGACTGACACAGATCCAGTCGAGCCCGGCCGGCGCCAACTGCGTGCCGTTCGTCTCGACCGCGATCTCGAAGCCTTCGGCATGCAACGCGTCGACCAGCGCCTCGTCGAGTTGCAGCAAGGGCTCACCACCGGTGCACACTACATAGCGCCGCCCGGAGCTGTCGTGCTGCGGCCAGCGCGCAGCGACCGCCTGCGCGAGCAGTTGCGCAGTCGCGAACTTGCCGCCACCCTCGCCATCAGTGCCAACGAAATCGGTGTCGCAGAACTGGCAGACCGCGCTCGCACGATCCTGCTCCCGACCGGTCCACAGATTACAGCCCGAGAACCGGCAGAACACCGCGGCACGGCCCGCCTGGGCGCCCTCGCCCTGCAAGGTGTAGAAGATTTCCTTGACGCTGTAGGTCATCGCCGCCTCAGACCGGCAGTGCGGGGCCGAGCTCGCCCCACGACAGGATCGCGCCGCAACCGCGCGTCTGGTACAGATCGATCCGGTCGAGCTGTGGAAGCAGCGGCGCGGCTGCATCGCGGATCCAGTGCGCAAGGCTGGCCGCGTCGTTGTCGCGCGCTCCCGGCAGCTCGTGCAAGGGATGATGGTCCAGGCGCCGAAAGATCGGGTCGAACAGCGTCTTCACGTCCCCATAGTCGATCGTCCAACCCTTGATCTCGTCGAGCGGCGCATGCAGGTGCAGCCGCAACGTGTAGGTGTGACCGTGGATGCGCCGGCGCGGATCCCCGGGCGGTGCCTGCGCCAGACGCATCGCGCTATCGAGCGTCAATTCCTTCCAGATCCGGTAGTGATGTCCGTCAAAGTGCGCGCCCGCACTGGCGGTCTCATAGACCGTGACCCAGGACAGCTCAGGCAGATGCGGCTTGAGCTGCGCCCAGATCCATCCGGAAATCATTTCGCTGGTCGGATTTTCCAGACCGGGAATGTCGTTCAGACAGGCGTGATCGAGCCGTGCGTGCAATGGCGCCCATAAGCGATCAATGTGGTCGTAGTCGATCGACAATGCGCCCGGCCCCATGTCCTTGTCGGCGTGCAGGATCACCTCAAAACCGTGGCCATGCATGCGTCCGCACTTGTGACCGGCCGGCACGTTGGGCAGTTGGTGCGCCGACTCGAAGCGATAACGCCGCCAGACATGCGCATGGTCATGGGCGTCCAGGTCGACCCCCTGCTGCGCGGTGCTCTGGATGCCGATCGTGTCCAGCCCCGGCAGTTGCAGCCGTTTGCGCAGCCAGCGCGCCAGGTTCTCGTCGGTGGGCTGCTCCATCGTTTGGTTCAGGTCGGCATAATCGAACGGTGCCAGCGTCTCGCGCAGCAGCGTTGCGAGTTCCTCCACTTCGCCGCCGGGAAAACTTGCCCAGCCCTGCGGCAGCGCAGCCCGAAGATCGGCCAGGAAGCTGTGCCCATGCAAGCGGTGCGCGCGATGTCCGCTTGGCAGCATCGACACGCGACGCGCGGCCTCGAATCCGGCAGCCGCCGCGATCAGCAGATGCTCGGCCATCTCAGCCTGCGGCGAAACGCCGCAGCAGCGGGTCGCCTTGATTGGCCTGCGCAAAGCCTTTCGCACGCAGCAGGCAGGAATCGCACTGTCCGCAAGGCTCGCCCTGTGGGCCCGGGTCATAACAGCTGCTGGTGATCGAGTAGTCGACCCCCAACGAAAGACCAGCCTCGATGATTTGCGCCTTGCTCATGCTGATCAAAGGCGAATGAATCTTGAGGGTTTGCTTGCCCTCAACACCGGCTTTGGTTGCTAGGTTCGCCATACGCTCGAAGGCTTCGATGTACTCCGGACGACAGTCCGGATACCCGGAATAGTCGAGCGCATTGACGCCGACAAAGATATCGCTGGCCCCGAGTGTCTCGGCCCAGGCCAGCGCGAAACTGAGAAAAATCGTGTTGCGTGCCGGGACATAGGTGATTGGAATGCCGCCGGCGATCTCATCGGCGCTGCGCGATTTGGGCACGGCGATGTCCGCGGTCAGCGCCGAGCCGCCGAAGCGACGCAGATCGATATCGACCACCACATGGCCGGCAGCGCCGAGCGCATCGGCCACCTGCGCGGCGCGCTCGAGTTCCACGGCGTGGCGCTGACCATAGCGAAAACTCAGCGCATACGCCTCGTAACCCTGATGGCGCGCGATCGCGAGCACCGTGCTTGAGTCGAGGCCGCCGCTGAGCAGCACCACTGCGCGCCGGCCAGCCGCCGCGCCTGCTTGTCCGATTCCTGTCATGCCTGGATGTTAGCGCGCCCACGAGCGCGCCTGTCTTGCCTGTTCAGAAGATGTCCGGTTCGGCCACCGGCGCACCGAAGCTGGTTTCAAGGTAGTCAAAGTCGCAGCCCTGGTCGGCCTGCAGGATGTGGCGGCTGAACATCCAGCCATAACCACGCTCGAAACGCTTGACCGGTTGCGTCCAGGCCGCCTTGCGCGCGGCGAGTTCCTCATCGCTGACCTGAAGGTGAATGCTGCGCGCCGCCACATCGACGCTGATCAGATCGCCGGTCTTGACCAGCGCCAGCGGCCCACCAATGTAGGCCTCGGGTGCACAGTGCAGCATGCAGGCGCCGTAGCTGGTGCCGCTCATGCGCGCATCCGACAGCCGGAGCATGTCGCGCACGCCGGCTTTTACCAGCTTGGTCGGGATCGGCAGCATGCCCCACTCGGGCATGCCGGGACCGCCCTGCGGACCGGCGTTGCGCAACACAAGAATGTGCTCGGCGGTGACGTCCAGATCCGGATCGTCGACCGCCTTTTTCATCGCCGGATAATCGTCGAACACCAGCGCCGGCCCGGTGTGCTTGAGCAAGTGCGGGGCGCAGGCGCTCGGCTTGATGACCACGCCATCGGGCGCCAGGTTGCCGCGCAGCACCGCGAGCGCGCCTTCTGCATAGATTGGATTGGAGAGCGGGCGGATCACGTCGTCGTTGTAGACCTCGGCGTTGGCGATGTTCTCGCCCATGGTCTTGCCGTTGACCGTGACCACGTCCAGCTTCAGATGCTGCTCGATGCGTTTGAGCATCGCCGGCAGACCGCCGGCGTAATAGAAGTCTTCCATCAGGTAGGTGTCGCCGCTGGGCCGGATGTTGGCGATCACCGGCACCTTGCGGCTGGCGGCATCAAAATCCTCCAGGCCAACCGCGCAGCCGGCGCGGCGCGACATCGCAACCAGGTGGATGATCGCGTTGGTCGAGCAGCCCATCGCCATCGCGGTCATGATGCCGTTCTCAAAGTGCGCGCGGGTCAGCATCTTGGCCGGGGTCAGGTCCTCCCAGATCATCTCGACAATGCGCCGGCCGCTGGCCGCGCACATCCGCGGGTGATTCGCGTCCGGCGCCGGGATTGATGAAGCACCCGGCAGCGTCAGGCCCACCGACTCGGCGATGCCCATCATCGTGGCCGCGGTGCCCATCGTCATGCAGGTACCGTGGCTGCGCGCGATGCCGCCCTCGAGCTCGAGCCACTCGGCATCGCTGACGTTGCCGGCACGGCGCTCATCCCAGAACTTCCAGCTATCGGAGCCCGAACCGAGCACCTTGCCCTTCCAGTTGCCGCGCAGCATAGGACCGGCCGGCAGGTAGATGAAGGGCAGCCCGGCGGACAGCGCCCCCATCACCAGGCCTGGCGTGGTCTTGTCGCAGCCACCCATCAACACCGCGCCATCGACCGGATGGCTGCGGATCAGTTCCTCGGCCTCGATCGCGAGCAGGTTGCGATACAGCATCGTGGTCGGCTTGACGATCGGCTCGGACAGCGAGATCGCCGGCAACTCGAGTGGGAAACCACCTGCCTGCAGCACGCCGCGCTTGACGTCTTCGACCCGCTGCTTGAAGTGCGAGTGGCACTGGTTGACGTCGCTCCAGGTGTTGATGATCGCCACGACCGGCTTACCCTTCCAGTCCTCCGGACCGTAGCCCATCTGCATGAAGCGCGAGCGGTGTCCGAACGCACGCAGATCGTCGGGAGCGAACCAGCGGGCACTGCGCAGGGAGTCGGGGGTCTTGGTCATTGGGTTGTCCTCGTGCAAGGCGCGGATGATAGCTTGGCCGTGTCAGTAACTTGCCGACATGCCGGCACGCACGTCGTTCTGCACGCCGTACGGCGCAATCGGATAGCGCAGCCCGTTGCGAGCCAGCGCCTTGAGCCCGTCGATCGCGATCGGCAGATAACGTGGCGGCAACGCCATCAGCATCTCCTCATCCGGCACGCCGCCGTAGCGCCGCTCGGCAAAGCACGGCAGCGACAGGCTCGGCTCGCCGGTGGCCAGCGCGCGTCCCCAGGAGTCGGCACAGGCGGTCTCGCCGACCACGCTCCAGTCAAAGCGCTTGTAACCCTTCCACTGCAGTCCGTTGATGAACAGGATCATCTGGCCCGGGGTTGCGTAAATCAGGCAGATGTCCGGCGGATCGAGACGACCCGATGCCAGCGGCGAGACCGCCATCGCCCGATATTTTCCGGCCGGCACCACGCATAGCGCCTCCTGGCGCGCCCGCGCATCCTCAGCGGTCGCATGCCAGATGCCGACGTAGCGCTTGCCACTCTTCCACTCCTCATCCTGCACGCCCAGGCCGATCACCGCGCGGCACTGCGAGCCAACCAGATCCTCGCCGGTGATGCCCACCGTGAACCCCATCCGTGCGGCCATGCCAACGATCTGGTCGGTGGTGTGGATCGCGCTCGGGCGGCGCAGCTTCGGAATCGCCTCGAGCGCCTTGGGGTCCTCGAACAGCTTCATGCCGATGATGGTGGTCTTGAGTTTCAGCAGCGAGTTCAGGTCCGCGACCAGCGCCTGCCAGTCGTAGCGGGTTTCAGGGTCAGCTTGCTGCTGCATCGCGTCGCTCATCTTGGGCTCCCGTTGGATTCGGTCCATGCCATGCACCGGACAATGAGCCGATCATAGCTCGCAGCGCGCGTGTAGACTGACCGGATCTGTCGACCCGACCACGGAGCCTTGCGTGCTTGCCGCGCTTTCCCGCAGCTTGCCTTTCTTCTACGGCTGGGTGGTCGTCGCGGTCGCCTTCGTCACGATGGCGATCGGGGTCAATGCGCGCACCGCGTTCTCGCTGCTGTTTCCACCGATCCTGGATGAGTTCGGCTGGGAGCGCGGCGTGACGGCGGGCGCTTTCTCATTCGGCTTTCTGGTCTCGGCGGTGCTCAGTCCAATGCTCGGGCGGCTGATGGACCGCAGCGGTCCGCGAGTGGTCATGGAAGGCGGCGTGTTCATGATGGGCGCCGGCCTGCTGCTCGCAACGCTGGCCAGCGAACCCTGGCACATCTACATGACGCTGGGCCTGCTGGTTGGCGGCGGCTCGGTAATGCTGGGCTTCACCGGCCAGTCGATGATGCTGCCGGCCTGGTTCGTCCGTCGCCGCGGCCTGGCGATCGGCATCGGCTTTTCCGGGGTCGGTATCGGTTCGATCCTGATGCTGCCGCTGCTGCAGCGCTACATCGAGCAAACCGACTGGCGCGCGGCCTGCTGGGTGCTGGGCCTGACCGTGCTGGTGGTGCTTGGCCCGCTGAACCTTCTGATCCGCCGGCGCCCGTCGGATCTCGGACTGGAACCAGATGGCGATGCGATCCCCGGCAGCGCTGGCGCAACGCCGCGGGCCTCGAACATCGTCGACGCGCAGTGGGTGGCGATCGACTGGACGTTGCCGCGCGCGATCCGCACCGCGCGCTTTTGGTGGATCACCAGCGGCTACTTTGCCTGCCTGTATGTCTGGTACGCCGTGCAAGTGCATCAGACCAAGTATCTGATCGAAATCGGGTTTTCCGCCGAGACCGCGGCACTCGCGCTTGGGGTGGTGAGCCTGGCAGGAGTCCCTGGACTGATCTTCCTGGGGTATCTGTCTGATCGCATCGGGCGCGAAATCGTCTGGGGCATCGGCTGCGCGGGCTTCGTGCTCACCTACCTGGCGCTGCTTGCGCTGGAGCATAACCCCAGTCCGACGATGCTGTGGGCGATGGTGATCGTGCAGGGCCTGCTGGGCTACGGCACCAGCGCGGTAGTCGCCGCCATTCCAGCGGAGATTTTTGAGGGCAAGCAATACGGCAGCATCTTCGGCGCATTGATGCTCGGTGCCATCAGCGGCGGCGCGGCAGGTCCCTGGCTGACCGGCGTGCTGCATGATCACACCGGCAGCTACGCGTCGGCATTCTGGATCTCGATCGCGATCAGCCTGTATGGGATCTTCGCGATCTGGAAGGCTTCGCCGCGCAAGGTGCGGGCGGTGGCCGGGCGCATCGGCAAACTCTGACGCAACAATGACCCCGCGATACACGGGCTTGATCAACACCCACAAGGAGACAAACCAATGAGCATCGAAGCACGCCTGAAGGAACTGGGCCTTGAACTGCCCCCGACCCCGAAACCGATCGGCAACTATGTCGCAGGCGTCGCCGTCGGCAACCTGCTGTTCATGTCGGGTATCGGGCCGCGCCGACCTGACGGTTCTGCCATCACCGGCAAGCTCGGCGGCGATATGGTGACCGGCCAGGGCTATGAGGCCGCGCGACTGGTCGGACTGAATATGCTGGCCAACATCCGCTCGGTCATCGGTTCGCTGGACCGCGTCGAGCGCGTGGTCAAGGTACTGGGCATGGTCAATTGCACGCCCGACTTCAATGAACACCCGAAAGTGATCAACGGCTTTTCGGACCTGTTCGTCGAGTTGTACGGCGTCGAGCGCGGACGCGGAGCCCGCTCGGCGGTTGGCATGGGCGCGCTGCCGAACCAGATCGCGGTCGAGGTCGAGATGATTTTGCAGTTGCGCGACGCCTGAGGGGAAGCCGGCGATGAGCAACGACCATGTTCGCGACCTGATCGGATACGGAGCGAACCCGCCGGATCCGAAGTGGCCGGGCCGAGCCCGGCTCGCGCTGAACTTCGTCATCAACATCGAGGAAGGCTCCGAGCCCTCGATCCAGGACGGCGAGGGCTACACCGAGGTGCAGCACACCGAGGCCTACGGGCGGGCTCAGGGCCTGACCGGCCGGGATCTGGCCGGCGAAGGCATGTTCGAATACGGCAGCCGCGTCGGCATCTGGCGATTGTTGCGAATGTTCGAAGAACGCAAGCTGCCGCTGACACTGTTCGCCTGCGCGCTCGCGCTGGAGCGCAACCCGGCGCTGGCGGCTACGGTGCGCGCCTCGCAGCATGAGGTCTGCAGTCACGGCTGGCGTTGGGTAAAGCACTACGACATGAGCGAGGAGCAAGAGCGTGAGCAGATCGCGCTCGCCGTCACCTCGCTGGAAAGAACCACCGGACAGCGTCCACTGGGTTGGTACTGCCGCTACGGACCGAGCCTGAACACCCGGCGGCTGGTCGTCGAGCACGGCGGCTTTCTCTACGACAGCGATTACTACGGCGACGAGCTGCCGTTCTGGAAGACCGTGAATGGCCAGCCGCACCTGGTGGTGCCGTACACACTGACCAACAACGATGGCAAATACGCCGGCTGGATGGGCACCTCAGACCAGTGGTTTTCGTTCATTCGCGATGCGTTCGACATGCTGTACCAGGAGGGCGCGACACAGCCCAAGATGATGTCGGTGGGCTTGCATCCGCGCATGATCGGGCATCCGGCGCGCGCGGTCGGCCTGCAGCGTTTTCTGGATCATGTCGCGCAGCACGACGGCGTGTGGATCACGCGCCGTGTCGACATCGCCCGTCACTGGATCGCCACCCATCCGTACCCGGGTAAGGGGCTGAACGAGTAGCCAGGCTTGGGCAGGCGCGGCGGCAGTGCGCAGTGACAACGCGCGAACGCCGTGTCTACTGCGTCAGCCGCCTGCTGCGAATTACCCACCGGATTGCGTCGCCATCGCGCGCCTGCCAGCTGGCACCAAGCAGTTCGCGATGCGCACGCACCGCGCCGACCCATAGCTCGCTCCAGCAGTGCAGCAGCAGCTCGCGCTCCTCGCCCTGCAGACCGCGCAGCACACGCAACCCGTGATGGCGCAGCCCGGCCTGCAGCACATCGGCGCCCGGGTCAATCTCAATCTGGTCATCGAGTCCGCTCATCATCGCCTGCAGGTAACGAGCTGCCTCGTCGGCTCCCCCATCTGCAGTGCCGACCATCTGCGCGGTTTCTCGCCAGCACTGCATGCCGACCAGCCGGGCGGCCAGCCCGCCGAGCTCACGGGTGCGTTCGACTCCGATCACCGCGGCCAGCTCGACGATGCCGTTGCGGATGTACTCGACCGCGTAGTTGCGATTGGCCTTGCGCAGCCGCTCATCGTTCCACTGCTCCTGCGGTGGGATCGGCTGCGCATCCGGATCAAAGCGCGGCGGCAGTTCGCCAGGCGCGAAATGCAGGCGCTCCTCGTCGGCCAGATCGCGTTCGCATTCCTCGAAATAACCGCATAAGCCGAACTCGCCGGTCATGTCCTCGCTGACGCAAACGAACCTCAGCCTCGGATTCCCGAGCGATACCCCGTTATGCGCATACCAGCCCCGCAGGAAACCGCGGCTCGCCTCGACCGGCACGCCGCAGATCGCCGGCCCCGCGTACATCCAGCGCGGATAGCGAAAGCGCACCCAGGCCTTGGTCGGCCCCTCCTCCATGTACTCGACCGCAACCCCGCCGATCGCATTGGACAGCACGTGATAGCGGGCGCAGGCGAGCGCATGCGGCAGGCCCTGCAACCCAAGCTTGGCGAAGCTGGACAGGAACTTCTCGTGATGCTGGCGACGAAACAGCCGAAACATCCAGTCGCCGACCACCGTCGGCCCCTCGCGCGAGGACACCATCAGCTGCAAGCCGATCAGGTAGGCATGATGCAGGTGTGCCTGCGCATCGATCGCGGCATGACGCAAGGACTGGCCAGACAAAGCTTCGCTCCCCACGCGGTATTCGCGCTGGTTTACGGCCTGTCTGTCTGCTGCGTTTGCGGTGTCGTTCACACCCTGGTTCACGGTTTCGTTCTCCGGTTCTTCGATCTCGGCCAAGTCTCGATCACTGCCGTAATATTCGCGCATGACGACCGAAACCGATATCCAGACCTTTCTGCAACGCACCGAGCGCTTCGCGCGCGAGGTACTCGCCCCGCAAATTCCGGCCTGGGAACGCGAACGCCGGATCGGTCGCGAGGTATTCGAGCAAGTCGCCGACATCGGGCTGACCCGGGTCGAACTGCCGGTCGCATGGGGCGGACTGGGCCTGCCATTTTCGGCCAAGGTGCGAATGTCCGAAATCCTGGCCGCGGTCGATTTCGGCTTTACGATGTCGGTGATCAACACCGGCAACGTCGCCAACAAGCTAGCCCGCGAGGCGGCACCCGACGTGGCGCGCCGCTACGTCGCCGACATCATCCACGGGCGCCGCTTTGGCAGCGTCGCGCTGACCGAGCCCGGTGCAGGTTCCGACTTCTCGGCGATCACGACCACCGCGACCCGAAGCGCCGACGGCTGGCGCATCGACGGCGCCAAGGCCTGGATCACGAACACCGCCATCTCGGATGTGATCGTGATGTACGCACAAACCGAGGCCGGTTCCGGGGCGCGTGGCATCGCCGGCTTTCTGATCGATGGGCAGCGCGCAGGCTTCATTCGCGAGCCCGCATTCGCGATGGCCGGCCAGCACACGCTGGGCACCGGCGGGTTCAGGCTGGACGGCTACATCGCCCGTGACGACGAGATGCTGCAGCCACCGGGCAAAGCCTTCAAGGCAGCACTGGCGTCGATCAACGGTGCGCGCACCTATATCGCGGCGATGTCCTGCGGCATGGTCGGCGAAGCACTGCGGATCGCGTCCGACTATGGCGAACGCCGCCACAGCTTTGGCGTGCCGCTGGCCGAGCATCAGGGCTGGCGCTGGCGTCTGGCCGAAGCCGGCAGCGAGCTGGCGGCCTGCCGGATGATGGTCAACCATGCGGCCGGACTGCTCGACGCCGGGCAGGATGCGATGCTGATCGCCGCCCAGGCCAAGCTGCTGGCGACGCGAATGGCAGACCGACAGTTGCCGCTGCTGATGCAGGCGATGGGCGCCGAGGGTCTGCGCGAGGAATATCCGTTCGGCCGCCATCTGATCGGCGCACGGCTGGCCAATTTCGTCGACGGATCCACCGAGATGCTGCTCGAGCGGATCTCGGCGGTGATGCGGCGCGGCTAAAACCCCGAAGCGTCCGTTCGACGCGGGTTCGATGACCCGCGCCGTGACGCACGCGCAAACTGTTGCCAGGCTTCAGGCGTTCCGGTACCAGGCAACGCCCTGCTCATCGAACTCGATGCGAATCTCGCCCAGGTGCAGCAGGTAATTCAGGTGCGCGATGCTCTCGCCGGTGGCCATGCTCAGCAGGTTGCCCTCGTTACCGATCTTGCGCGCAAACAACGCGCCAAACACATCAATGGCGCGACGCGGCTCGGCCAGTGTGCGACGCAGCCGCTCCAGCCCCCGGTGATGACCGCGCGCCAGGCCGCCCAGGCGCGCGTGCAGACGCCGAAACGGCTCATTGTGCGCTGGAAGAACCAGCACGTCGTCAGGTACTTCGCGCGCGATTTTTTCGAGCGAAGCCAACCAGTCGCCAAGCGGATCGGCATCCGGTTCGGTCGGAAACACCGACACATTCGACGAAATGCGCGGCAAGACCTGGTCGCCAGAAATCAGCAGCCCCAGCCCTTCGCAGTACAGGCAGGCGTGTTCCGGAGAATGCCCGGTTCCGACAACCACACGCCAGCCGTGCTCGCCAATCCGGATCGTCTCGCCGTCGCGGATGCGGCGATAGCTGTCGGGAAGCGTGTACACCGCCTTGCCGAACCCGCCGAAACGGGTACGATAGTTTTCGATCGCCTCGTCATCCCATCCGGCACGGCGATAGAACACGATCCCGTCATCCGGCGCCTCGCGTCCGGTGTCCGCGACCAGCACGCGGCAGGTCAGATATTCGAGCTTGGACATCCACAGCCGGCAGTCGAAGCGCCGGCTCAGCCAGCCGGCCATCCCGACATGGTCCGGATGCATGTGCGTGACGATGATCCGCGTGATCGGCTTGCCACCCAGCGCACCGGCAAGCAACTCCTGCCAGGCGGCAGTCGTCTCGGGTGTGCGCAGACCGGTATCCACGATCGTCCAGCCCTCGCCGTCCTCGAGTGCCCACAGGTTGATGTGGTTCAGTGACCCGGGCATCGGCATGCGAATCCACAGCACGCCATCGGCGACCGCGATCGCCTTGCCGGTTTCTGGTACGGTCTCAAACGGGTAATCCAGCACCGGTTTTCCGGTGTCCGCACCCGGCTCTGCCTTCGCATCCTCGGTTTGCTTGGTCACGTTCTTGGTTCCTCGACGTTCAATTCCCGATCAGCTTACCGCCGACGGATCGAAGACGAAGCCTTCGTAGCCTGCTGCACGGACCTCTTCGCATTTGCGCGCATAGTCCGGAAATCCGATCAGCGGCATGAACACGCGGGTCTTGCCCGGAATGTTCGAGCCCATGTACCAGGAGTTGGCCTGCGGATACAGGGTGCGCGCCGCCACCGCGTTGACATGATCCACCCAGGCGTCTTGCGCCGGTGCAGTCGCCTCGATCTCGCGATGATGATGCTCGCGCATGTAGCCGATGCACTCGGCGATCCAGCCCACATGCTGCTCGATCGATACCAGCATGTTGGTCAACACCGACGGGCTGCCCGGCCCGGTAATGGTGAACAGATTCGGAAATCCGACCACGCCCAAACCCAGGTAGGTACGCGGGCCGGCCTCCCAGGCGTCGCGCAGCGACCTGCCCTCGCGTCCACGAATGTCGACGCGCAGCAATGATCCGGTCATTGCATCGAAGCCGGTCGCGAACACGACGCAATCGAGCGGATATTCGGTGCCGGCGCAAACGATACCGGTCTCGGTGAATCGCTCGATCGGCCCGTCGCGCAAGTCGACCAGTTCCACGTTCGGACGATTGAAGGTCTCGTAGAAATCCGTGTCGACACACAGTCGCTTGGTTCCGATCACCTGCCGCGGGCACAGCTTGTCGGCGACCTGAGGATCGCGCACGATCGAACGGATCTTGTCACGGACGAACTCGGCAAGCACTTCGTTGGCCTTCGGATCGATCATCAGGTCGCCGAATGCGCTCATCATGTGCAGCCCGCCATGCTCCCAGCGTTCTTCGAAGATCTCGCGGCGTCTGCGCTCGTC
>Ga0255220_1000627_pt1 | contig 13864 bp, 11 predicted proteins | sample Miss_Colum_RepB__FD_188423 | JGI IMG/M metagenome (GOLD analysis project Ga0255220, IMG submission 188423) | Freshwater microbial communities from Mississippi River, Louisiana, United States - Miss_Colum_RepB_8d | ecosystem: Environmental > Aquatic > Freshwater > River | place: USA: Louisiana...
GATCGGTGCTTGGCGATAGAGCGCGCGCGCAATCGCCAGGCGCTGGCGCTGACCGCCCGAGAGCAGGCTGCCGTTGAGGCCCACCGGCTGCTCGATGCCCAGGGGCAGGCTTTGCACATGGGCCCACAGATTGGCCGCCTGCAGGCAGGCTGTCACGCGTGCTGGGTCGGGCTGACCGGGCAGGCCGTAGGCCACGTTCTGCGCCACGGTCCCGTCAAACAAGATGATGTCCTGCGAGACCACCGCAAAATGGCGGCGCAGGCTGGCCAGGCGCAACTCGTCGATGGGGATGCCGTCGAGCAGGATGCGGCCCTGGCTGAGCGGGTGGAAGCGCAACAGGCTGTTGATGACGGTGGTCTTGCCGGCCCCCGACGCCCCGACCAGGGCCACGGTTTGGCCTGCGGGCACCTGCAGATCGAGCCCGTCAAGCGCGAGCGCATCGCCAAAACGCACCTGCACCCCTTCAAAACGCAGCGCGCCCTGGCAGGTGGCGAGCTCGCGCCGGCCCTCGTCGGGTTCGGCAGGGGCATCGAGCAGGGTGAAGGCCCCGCGTGCGGCCACCAAGGCCGCTGACACCGGGCGGAACACATCGGCCAGGTGCCGCATGGGCGAGAAGGTCATGAGCAAGGCGGTGATGAACGAGACGAACTCGCCCACCGTGCTCGCGCCTTGCTGGGCCTGGTAGAGGGCCAGGGTCACGATCAGGGCCACCCCCACCGCCGCCACCAGTTGCGTCAGCGGTGTCACCAGCGCGCTGGTGGCCATCTGCTTGACGGTCAGGCGCCGCTGGCGCTGTGCCTCGTCTTCAAAGCGCTGCCACTCCACATCGAGGGCGCCAAAGGTGCGGACCACGCGCCAGGCGCGGGCATTGTCTTCGACGATCTGGGTCAGGCGCTGCTGCGAATCGTACTGGGCCGCCCCCACGGTGGCCAGGCGCTTTTTGACCGCCACCACCGCCCAGGCCAGCAGCGGCAGGCACACAAACGAGATCAGGGTGAGCTGCCAGTTGAGGTAGAGCAGATAGCCCACCAGGCCCATCAGCGTGGTGGCCTCCTTGACCAGGCCGACCAGCGTCCCGGCCATCAGTTGCGAGGCCACATTGGGGTCGGAGATGATTTTCTGCACCACCTGCCCCGGCGAGAGGCTGGCAAAGAGGTCGGAGCGGGCATGCAGCAAGGCCCGCATGAGGTCGCGCCGAATGATGAGCACGATGCGGCTGACACAGGCCTGCACCACATAAGCGCCCAGGAAATTGAGCACCCCTCGCGCGGCAAACAGGCCGATGATCACCAGCGGCACGATCCAGAGCGGGTACTTCAGGCCTTTCTGAAAGCCCGAGTCAATCAGCTCTTTGAACAGCGCCGGAATGACCGGTTCGACCAGGGCGCCCAGCACAAACAGCAGCAGGGCCAGGGCCAGCAGGCGCCATTGCTGGCGTGCGTAGCCCAGCAGGCGGACGGTCGAAGGGGCCATTGCGGACATGGGCCGGCCGCGCAGGCGTCAGAGGTAGTGGACCGCGACGATTTCGTAGCGGCGCACACCGCCTGGGGCCTGCACCTCGGCCACGTCGCCCTCTTCCTTGCCGATCAGCGCACGCGCGATCGGGCTGGAGACATTGATCAGGCCCAGCTTGAGATCGGCCTCGTCCTCGCCCACGATCTGGTAGCGCTTTTGCTCGCCGCTTTCCTCGTCCTCGAGCTCGACCGTGGCGCCAAAGACCACCCGGCCACCGGCGTCCAGGCTGCTCGGGTCGATGATTTGTGCGGCCGAGAGCTTGCCCTCGATTTCCTGAATGCGGCCTTCGATGAAGCCCTGGCGGTCCTTGGCAGCGTCGTACTCGGCGTTCTCGGACAGGTCGCCCTGCGAGCGGGCCTCGGAGATGGCGTTGATGACTGCCGGGCGATCGACGGTCTTGAGGCGGTGCAGCTCCTGCTTGAGCTTTTCAGCGCCGCGCTTGGTGATCGGAATGGTGGACATGGGAGGTTCTCCAAATGCAAACCGCCGAGTGGGACCCGGCGGTTGTGATGGTGGGATTATGCCGTGTGAACAAGCCGCTGTCAGGCGGCCAGCATCGCATGCATCTCCTGCACCGAGATCACGTCGAGGCGGTCCATGCTCTTCATGCCCTGCACGGCCGCTTCGGCGCCCGCGATGGTGGTGAAGGTCGTGACCCGCGCCAGCAGCGCCGAGGTGCGGATGTGGCGCGAATCGGCAATCGCGTTGCGCCGCTCCTCGACGGTGTTGATGACCAGGGCAATCTCGCCGTTCTTGATCGCGTCGACGATGTGCGGTCGCCCTTCGGTGACCTTGTTGACGATCTGCACCGGCACGCCGGCGGCGCTGAAAGCCGCGGCGGTGCCCTTGGTGGCCACCAGCTCAAAGCCCATGTCGTGCAGATCGCGAGCCACGGCCACCGCACGGGCCTTGTCGCCGTTCTTGACCGAGACAAACACCTTGCGCACCGCGTCCGTTGGGCGCGGCAGGCGGGTGCCCGCACCCAGCTGGCTCTTGACGAAGGCCTCGCCAAAGGTCTTGCCCACGCCCATCACCTCGCCGGTGGACTTCATCTCGGGGCCGAGAATGGTGTCCACGCCCGGGAACTTGACGAAGGGGAAGACGGCTTCCTTGACGCTGTAATACGGCGGCGTGACCTCTTGCGTGATGCCCTGCTCGGCCAGGGTCTGGCCGGCCATGCAGCGCGCCGCCACCTTGGCCAGCTGGATGCCGGTGGCCTTGGACACGTAGGGGACGGTGCGCGAGGCACGCGGGTTGACCTCCAGCACGTAGATCACGTCCTGGCCATCCTGCTTCTGGATGGCGAACTGCACGTTCATCAGGCCCACCACATTCAGCGCGCCGGCCATGGCCGCCGACTGGCGCTTGAGCTCGGCGACCGTGTCGGCCGACAGCGAGTACGGCGGCAGCGAACAGGCCGAATCACCGCTGTGCACACCGGCTTGCTCGATGTGCTCCATCACGCCACCAATGAAGGTGCGTCCACTCGGGTCGCGCAGGCAGTCGACGTCACACTCGATGGCGTCGTTCAGGAAGCGGTCGAGCAGCACCGGCGAGTCGTTGCTCACCTTGACGGCTTCGCGCATATAGCGCTCAAGGTCGCGCTGCTCGTGCACGATTTCCATCGCGCGGCCCCCCAGCACATAGCTCGGGCGCACCACCAGCGGGTAACCGAGCTCGGCCGCCTTGCTCAGGGCCTCGGCCTCAGTGCGGGCGGTGGCATTGGGCGGCTGGCGCAGGCCCAGGGCGTGCAAGAGCTTCTGGAAGCGCTCGCGGTCTTCGGCCGCATCGATCATGTCGGGGCTGGTGCCGATGATGGGCACGCCCGCGGCCTCCAGGCCCAGCGCCAGCTTGAGCGGGGTCTGACCGCCGTACTGCACGATCACGCCGGTGGGTTGCTCCTTGTCGACGATCTCGAGCACGTCTTCCAGGGTCAGCGGCTCAAAGTAGAGGCGGTCGGAGGTGTCGTAGTCGGTCGAGACGGTCTCGGGGTTGCAGTTGACCATGATGGTCTCGTAACCGTCTTCGCGCATGGCCAGCGCGGCGTGCACGCAGCAGTAATCGAACTCGATGCCCTGGCCGATGCGGTTGGGACCGCCGCCCAGCACCATGATCTTCTTGCGCGTGGTCGGTTCGGCCTCGCACTCCTCGTCGTAGCTGGAGTACATGTAGGCGGTGTTGGTGGCGAACTCGGCCGCGCAGGTGTCCACGCGCTTGTAGACCGGGCGGATGCCCAGGGCATGGCGGCGCGCGCGCACCTCACCCTCGCTGCTCTTGAGCAGCTTGGCCAGGCGCCGGTCCGAAAAGCCTTTTTGCTTGAGCTGGCGCAGCTCCAGCGCGGTCAGCGCCGAGAGGGTGGTGCCTTCGAGCTCGAGCTCGATCTTCACGATCTCTTCGATCTGCACCAGGAACCAGGGGTCGATCTTGGTCAGGGCAAACACCTCGTCGACGCTCATGCCCTGGGCAAAGGCGTCGCCCACGTACCAGATGCGCTCGGGGCCGGGCTCGCCCAGCTCTTTTTCAAGCACCTCGCGGTCCTGGGTCTTCTCGTTCATGCCGTCCACGCCCACTTCCAGACCGCGCAAGGCCTTCTGGAACGATTCCTGGAAGGTGCGGCCCATGGCCATGACCTCGCCGACCGACTTCATCTGTGTGGTCAGTCGGCTGTCGGCGGTGGGGAATTTCTCGAAGGCAAAACGCGGGATCTTGGTGACGACGTAGTCGATGCTGGGCTCGAAGCTGGCCGGGGTGGCGCCGCCGGTGATGTCGTTGCGCAGCTCATCGAGGGTGTAGCCCACGGCCAGCTTGGCCGCCACCTTGGCGATCGGGAAACCCGTGGCCTTGGAGGCCAGCGCCGAGGAGCGCGAGACGCGCGGGTTCATCTCGATCACGATCATGCGGCCGTCGACCGGGTTGATCGAGAACTGCACGTTCGAGCCGCCGGTGTCCACGCCGATTTCACGCAGCACCGCCAGGCTGGCGTTGCGCATGATCTGGTATTCCTTGTCGGTCAGGGTCTGCGCCGGGGCCACGGTGATGGAGTCGCCGGTGTGCACGCCCATGGGGTCGAGGTTTTCGATCGAGCAGACGATGATGCAGTTGTCCTTCTTGTCGCGGACCACTTCCATCTCGTACTCTTTCCAGCCCAGGAGCGACTCTTCGATCAGCAGCTCGTTGGTGGGCGAGGCCTCCAGGCCGCGCTTGCAAATCGTCTCGAACTCTTCCGGGTTGTAGGCGATGCCGCCACCGGTGCCGCCCAGCGTGAAGCTCGGACGGATCACGGTCGGGAAGCCCACATGCTTTTGCACCGCCCAGGCCTCGTCCATGCTGTGGGCAATGCCCGAGCGCGCCGAGCCCAGACCGATCTTGGTCATGGCTTCCTTGAACTTCTGGCGGTCTTCGGCCTTGTCGATGGCCTCGGGGGTGGCGCCAATGAGCTCGACCTGGTACTTGTCGAGCACGCCGTTGCGCCACAGATCGAGCGCGCAATTGAGCGCGGTCTGTCCGCCCATGGTGGGCAAGATGGCGTGCGGGCGCTCCTTGGCGATGATCTTCTCGACCGTCTGCCAGGTGATAGGCTCGATGTAGGTGACGTCGGCCGTGGCCGGGTCGGTCATGATGGTCGCCGGATTGCTGTTGATCAGGATGACCTTGTAGCCCTCTTCGCGCAGGGCCTTGCAGGCCTGCACGCCCGAGTAGTCGAACTCGCAGGCCTGGCCGATGATGATCGGGCCAGCGCCGATGATGAGAATGCTCTGGATGTCGGTGCGCTTAGGCATGCGCCTTCTCCTTGTGCTGCGCCATCAGGTCGATGAATCGGTCGAACAGATAGCCAATGTCTTGCGGACCCGGCGAGGCTTCGGGGTGACCCTGGAAGCAAAAGGCCGGGCGGTCGGTGCGGGCCAGGCCCTGCAGGGTGCCGTCAAACAGCGAGATGTGGGTGGCGCGCAGGTTGGCGGGCAAGGTCTTTTCGTCGACCGCAAAGCCGTGGTTCTGGCTGGTGATCGAGACGCGACCGCTGTCAAGGTCCTTGACCGGGTGGTTGGCCCCGTGGTGACCGAACTTCATCTTGAAGGTGCGGGCACCGCTGGCCAGGGCCATGATCTGGTGCCCCAGGCAGATGCCAAAGGTGGGCAGGCCCACCTCGTCGATCAGATGCCGTGCGGCCGCAATCGCATAGTCGCAGGGCTCTGGGTCGCCAGGGCCGTTGGACAGGAAGACGCCGTCGGGCTGGTGGCGCAGCACCTCGGCGGCCGGGGTCTTGGCGGGCACCACGGTGACCTTGCAGCCGCGCTCGGCGAGCATGCGCAAGATGTTTTTCTTGACGCCAAAGTCGTAGGCCACCACGTGAAAGCGCGGCGCGGTCTGCTGGCCGTGGCCTTGGCCAAGCCGCCACTCGGTCTGCGTCCAGTAGTAGCCGGTCTGGACGCTGACCTGCTGCGCCAGGTCGGCGCCGGCCATCGAGGGGGCGGCCTGGGCACGGGCAATGGCCTGGGCCTTGTGGGCGTCGGTGACGGCCTCGCCCGGGGCCAGCGCCAAGATGGCGCCGTTTTGCGCGCCGTGCGTGCGCAGGTGGCGCGTCAGGGCACGGGTGTCGATGTCGGCAATCGCGACGGTGCCGCTGGCACGCAGGTAGTCGCTGAGGCTTTGCTGGCTGCGAAAGTTCGAGGCCAGCAGGGGCAGGCTCTTGATGATGAGACCGGCGGCGTGGATCTGATTGGCCTCCACATCCTCGCTGTTGACGCCGTAGTTGCCGATGTGCGGGTACGTCAAGGTGACGATCTGCTGGCAATAGCTGGGGTCGGTGAGGATTTCCTGATAGCCGGTGATGGACGTGTTGAACACCACCTCGCCAACGGTGGCGCCCTGGGCGCCAATGGATGAGCCGACAAAGACCGTGCCGTCTGCGAGCGCCAGAATGGCGGCGGGGAAGGTTCCCTTGAGAGACAAAAGCACTGGGTTCTCCGATGGTTGCGGGTACGCCTCAGCGCTCACGAAAATGCGCGCCATGCGCGCGCATTTTTGGTTGCTTGTTCGAGGAAGGGACCGGGGGTGGGCTTTGGCGTACGGGAAGTTGCGGGTAAGCCCCCCATTATAGCCGCGAGCGCCGATCTTTGCCGCCAATGGGGCGGCCTGCGACAGGCCCTGGGCTCAGTCCCGGGCCAGCGCCGAGACCGCGCTGGCGTGCAGGCAAATGGCCGCAGCCGTGGCCACGTTCAGCGACTCCTGGCCCCCGGGCTGGACAATGCGAACTTTTTGGCTCGCTTGCGCCATCAGGTGCTCGCTCACGCCCTGCCCTTCGTGGCCCATCAGCCAGGCGCAGGGCCACGGCAGCGCGCCCTGCGCCTGCAATTCGTGCAGGTAGGGCCCCGCGTGCGAGCTGGTGGCCAGCTTGGGCACCCGCAGGGCCTGCAAATCGTCGTCCGTCAGGCCCTCGACCAGGTGCAGGCTGGCGTGCGCGCCCATGCCCGCGCGCAAGACCTTGGGCGACCACAGGGCCACGCTGCCCTTGAGGGCCAGCACCTGCGCAAAACCAAAGGCCGCGGCGCAGCGCAGGATGGCGCCCACATTGCCGGCGTCCTGCAGGCGGTCGAGCACCACCGCCGGCGCATCGGGCACCAGCGCTGGCTCGGCTGGCAGGTCCACCACCAGGGCCAGGCGGGCCGGGCTCTCAAGCCCGCTGACGCTGGCAAACACCGCATCGGCCAGCACCAGCAGGTCGTCGGCCGCATCGGCCATGGCGGTCCAGGGCGCGCCGGGGGCCTGCCACAGCGATTCGGCCAGCACCAGCAGCGCAGCGCGGCGGCCGCTGTGCTGCCAGGCCTGCACCAGGTGCTCGCCCTCGAGCCAGCAGCGGCCCTGCTCGCGATAGGCCTGCTTGTCCTGGGCCAGGCGGCGCAAGGCCTTGACCTGGGGGTTGTCGCGGGAGCTGATGTGTTTCATGGGCAGGCGTTTCGCACCGGGGCAAAGCTGCGCCGGTGCCAGGGGGTGGGGCCTAACGCGCGCAGGGCACGCAGGTGCTCGGGGGTGCCATAGCCCTTGTGGCGTTCGAAGCCGTAGTCCGGATGGGCCAGCGCCAGCTCGGCGCACCAGCGGTCGCGCGTGACCTTGGCCAGGATGGAGGCGGCCGAGATGGCCGGGTCCAGGGCGTCGCCGCCCACCAGGGCCTCGGCGCGCATGGGCAGCACCGGCAGGCGGTTGCCGTCCACCCGCACCAGCGCCGGCGGCAAGCGCAGCCCGGCCACCGCGCGCTGCATGGCCAGCAAGGTGGCCTGCAGGATGTTGAGGCGGTCGATTTCCTCGACCGAGGCCTCGGCCACCGAGCAGCACAGGGCGCGCGCCATGATCTGGTCGTACAGGCGCTCGCGCTGGCGCTCGGTCAGCGCCTTGGAGTCGGCCAGACCGGCAATGGGGTGGCGCTCGTCCAAAATCACCGCCGCGGCCACCACCGGGCCGGCCAGCGGTCCGCGGCCGGCCTCGTCGACACCGGCCACCAGACCGGGGGTCGGGAACTCAAGCGCGGCCTGCACGGCGTTGGAGTAGCGTGTCGATCGCATGAACGGTCAGCGCGGCCGAGTCGCGGCGCAGCGCCTGATGCAATTGCTCAAAACGTTCGCGCAAGGCCTGCACCCGGGCCGGATCGTCCAGCCAGGCCAGGACCTCGCGCACCAGGGCCTCGGGTCGCACCTGGTCCTGCAGCAGCTCGGGCACCAGGCCCGCCTCGCACAAGATATTGGGCAGCCCGATCCAGCGCACCAGGCGGCGCCGGTTGGCCAACTGCCAGGACAGCCACTGCATTTTGTAGGCGATCACCATGGGCCGCTTGTGCAAGGCGGTCTCGAGGGTGGCGGTGCCGCTGGCCACCATGGCCACATCGCAGGCGGCCATCACCTCGTGCGACTGGCCGCTCACCAGTTGCAGCACCGCCTCAAGCCCCAGGGCGCTGCGCAGGGCTTGCAAGGTGGGCATGAGCGGTGCGTGCGTGGGCAGCACAAAGCGCAGCTGAGGCCGCTCGCGGTGCAGCTGCGCCACGGCCTGCATAAAGGGCTGGGCCAGGTGGCGAATCTCGGACGGTCGGCTGCCCGGCAGCACGGCCACCACCTGGGCGTCCTGCGGCAGGCCCAGGCGCTCGCGCGCGCCAAACCGGTCGGGCACTGCCGGGATCATGTCCGCCACCGGATGGCCGATGAAGGTGGCCTCGATGCCATGCGCGGCCAGCAGCGCCGGCTCGAAGGGGTAGAGGCACAACACATGGTCGATGCTGCGCCGGATGCGGTGCACCCGCTCGGGCCGCCAGGCCCAGATCGAGGGGCAGACCAGCTGCACGGTGGGCACCCCTTGGGCACGCAAGGCCTGCTGCAGCGGCAAATTGAAGTCGGAGGCGTCGATGCCGATGAAGACGTCGGGCGGCTGGGCCTGCAACTGCGCCAGCAGCGCGCGGCGGATGCCGGTGATCGAGCGCAGGCGCGCCAGCGCCTCGACCAGGCCGCGCACCGACAGCGCGTCGCAGGACCATCGGGCCTGCATGCCCTGGGCCTGCATGGCGGGGCCGCCAATGCCCTGGGCCTGCAAATCGGGCCAGCGCGAGCGCAAGGCCATCAGCAGGCGGCTGCCCAGCAGGTCGCCCGAGCGCTCGGCGCACACCAGCGCCAGCCGCAGCGGCCGGACGGAGCGGTCGTCGTCGTCAAGCGCGGTCATGCGATGCGTCTGGCCTTGTCCTGCCTCAGGCCTGCAGCGCTGCGCGGATGACGGCGCAGATCTGGTCGACCTGCTCGTTGGCCAGCTCCGGGTAGATCGGCAGCGACAGGCAGCGCTCGGCCACCGACTCCGACACCGGGCAGGAGACGCCTTGCGAGATTTCGGCAAACACGGCCTGCTTGTGCAGGGGCACCGGGTAGTAAATCGCGCAGGCGATTTGCGCGGCCTTGAGCGCGGCCTCCACCTTGGCACGGTCGTCGAGCAAGATGGTGTACTGGTGGTACACATGCAGGCCACGCGCGTCCTCGTGCGGGGTCACCACCGGCAGACCCCGCAGGCCGGCGTTGTAGCGGTGCGCCACTCGGCGGCGCTCGCGGTTGTAGGTGTCGATGTGCGGCAGCTTGGCGCGCAGCACCACCGCCTGGATCTCGTCGAGCCGGCTGTTGTAGCCAATGATGTCGTGGTAGTAGCGCACCTTGCTGCCGTGGTTGCGCAGCATGCGCAGGCGCTCGGCCATCTCGTCGTTGGCGGTGGTGACCATGCCCCCGTCGCCATAGCAGCCCAGGTTTTTGCTGGGAAAGAAGCTGAAGGCGGCAATGTCGCCCAGGGCGCCGGTCTTGCGTCCCAGGGTCTCGGCACCAAAGGACTGCGCGCAGTCCTCGATCAGGCGCAGTTGGTGCGCCTTGGCCAGGGCCAGCAGCGCGCCCATCTCGGCCGGCTGGCCAAACAGGTGCACCGGCAGGATGGCGCGCGTGCGCGGGGTGATGGCGCGCTCGACCGCCTGGGGGTCGAGGTTGTAGGTGGCGGGGTCGATGTCGACAAACACCGCCTTGGCGCCCACATAGGCAATCGCCTCGGCGGTGGCGATGAAGGTAAAGGGCGGGGTGATGACCTCGTCGCCCGGGCCGATGCCGGCGGCCAGCAAGGCCAGGTGCAGGGCGTCGGTGCCATTGGCGACCGCCACCGCATGCGGCACGCCCAGGTACTGCGCGGCTTCTTTCTCGAAGGCCTGCACATTGGGGCCCAGGATGAACTGGGCGTTTTGCAGGGTCTGCGCCAGCGCAGGCGCAATCACCGACTGCAGGCTTTGGTACTGGGTCACCAGGTCAACCATGGGGATCGTCATGGGGATCTCTTTTCTTGCATCAGGAAATCAGTTCGGTGGCTTGCGCAATGCGCTGCACCACCTCCAGGGCATGGCGCCCGGCCTCGCCCGGCACCTTGGGCGTGCGACCGCTGCGCACGCATTGCACAAAGTCGGTGATCTCGGCCAACAGGGCATCGGCCTCGCCAAACTGCTGCGGCGTGCTCTGGATACCGGGCTCGGGCCCCTCGGCACTGGTGTAGCGCGTGAGGCTGCGTTGACCCAGGTCGAGCGAGAAACAGGCTTGCGACTGGAACACCCGCATTTTGCGCTCGCTCTTGGCACTCACCCGGCTGGCCGTGATGTTGGCCACGCAGCCGTTGGCAAAGCGAATGCGTGCATTGGCGATGTCAATGTCTTGTGTGAGCACGCGCGCGCCGCTGGCATCCACCTGCACCGGCTCGCTGCCGGCCAGGGTCAGGATCAGGTCAACATCGTGGATCATCAGATCGAGCAAGACCGACACATCGGTGGCGCGGGGCTTGTAGGGCGCCAGGCGCACGCTTTCGATGAAGCGCGGCGCCTGCAGGTGCGGCAGCAAGGCCTGCACCGCGGGGTTGAAACGCTCCAGATGCCCCACCGCCAGCAGCACACCAGCCTGGCGGGCCAGCGCGATCAGCTCGTCGGCCTGGGCCAAGGTGGTGGTGATGGGCTTTTCGACCAGCACATGGATGCCGGCGCGCAGCAGGGCGGCGCAGACCTCGTGGTGGCCCTGGGTGGGCACGACCACGCTGACCACATCGACCCGACCGATCAGGTCCCGGTAGTCGGTGAGGGCCTGGCAGTTCAGGCTCTGGGCCAATGCCTGCGCCTGTTCGGGCCGGGTGTCGACCACCGCCACCAGCTCACAATCGTCCAGCATGGCGTACTTCTGGGCATGAAACCGCCCCAGGTACCCCACCCCAATCACCGCACAGCGCAAACGGGCCACAGCGCCCTCCTCATGTTGCGGCAGCGTCGGAGCGCTGCCGGTGGTTCTCAGTCCTCGGATGCCGCACGGGCACGGCCGCGCACAATGCCCACGCGCGGCTTGCTGCCGGCCAGGAAATTCAGCATGAGGTCGATGTCGGCCGCGGCTTCAGGGCGCTCGGTCCGCAGGGTCTGCATGGCCGCTTGTGCCTCTTGCAGCGACAGGCCCTGGCGGTACAGCAGGCGGTACATGGCCCGCACCGCCGCAATCCGCTCGGGCGAGAAGCCGCGACGGCGCAGGCCTTCGGCGTTCACGGTGCGCGCATCGGCCGGCTGGCCCTGGCAGGTCACATAGGGCGGCAGGTCGGCAAACAGCAAGGCGCACATGGCCGTGAAGCTGTGCGCGCCCAGTCGGATGAATTGGCGCACCACGGTAAAGCCGCCCAGGATCACCCAGTCGCCCACCTCGACATGCCCCGCCAGCTGCGAGTTGTTGGCAAAAATCGTGTGGCTGCCGATGTGGCAGTCGTGCGCCAGGTGCACATAGGCCATGAACAGGTTGTCATGGCCGACGCTGGTGATGCCACCACCGCTGACGGTGCCGGTGTTGAAGGTGCAGAACTCGCGCACGGTGTTGCGGTCGCCCAGCACCAGCTGGGTCGGCTCGCCTGCGTACTTTTTGTCTTGCGGGGCCGCGCCCAGGCTCACATGGCTGAAGATGCGGTTGTCGCGGCCGATGGTGGTGTGGCCCTCGATCACGCTGTGCGAACCGATGGTGCTGCCCTCACCGATCTGCACATGCGGGCCAATGATGCTGTAGGCACCCACCTCCACACTATCGTGCAGGCGGGCCGCCGGGTCGACCAGGGCGGTGGGGTGGATGCGGGCCATGGGGCTTACTCCACCGTGCGCATGGTGCACATCAGCTCGGCCTCGCAGGCGAGCTCCTCGCCCACCAGTGCGCGCGCCTTGAACTTGAAGATGCCAGCGCGCATGCGGTCGAGCTGCACATCCAGCACCAGTTGGTCGCCTGGCTCGACCGGGCGCTTGAAGCGCGCGCCGTCGATGCCGGCAAAGTAATAGACGCTGCGGCTGTCGGGCGTGGCGCCCAGCGCATCAAAAGCCAGCAAGGCGGCCGCTTGCGCCAGCGCCTCGAGCATCAGCACGCCCGGCATGACCGGGCGGTGCGGGAAGTGGCCCTCGAAAAACGGCTCGTTGATGGTGACGTTTTTGAGCGCCTTGATGCGCACGCCTTTTTCCAGCTCGATGACCCGGTCGACCAGCAAAATGGGGTAGCGATGCGGCAGTTGTTTGAGGATCTGGTGAATGTTCATCATGAGGGGTCGGACTCGGACGGGGGCAATAAGGCTTCAAGCTGGCGCAGGCGATCGCGCAGTCGCGCCAGCTGCTTGAGGCTGGCGGCGTTGCGCTCCCAGGCCGCATTGTCGTCGATCGGGAAGAGGCCGGTGTACTGCCCGGGCCGCAAAATGGAACGGGTGACCACCGATGCGGCCGAGATGTGCACATGGTCGGCCAGACGCAAATGACCCAGCACGACGGCGCCGCCACCGATGGTGCAATGGGCCCCGATGACGGCACTGCCGGCCACGCCCACGCAGCCGGCCATGGCGGTGTGCGCGCCCACACGCACGTTGTGGCCAATTTGCACCAGGTTGTCGAGCTTGACGCCGTCCTCGAGCACGGTGTCTTCCAGGGCGCCGCGGTCGATGCAGGTGTTGGCGCCAATCTCGACGTCGTCGCCAATCCTCACCGCGCCCAGTTGTTCGATTTTTTCCCAGCGCCCAGCGGCCGGGGCAAAGCCAAATCCGTCGGCGCCGATCACGGCCCCGCTGTGCACCACGGCCCGCTGGCCGATGCGACAGCCCTGCCCCACGGTCACGCGGGCGGCCAGGCGGCTGCCCGCGCCGATCACGGCATCGGCCTCGATCACGCAGAGGGGACCAATCTGCACGCCCTCGCCCAGCACCGCGCTCGGGTCGATCACCGCACTGGGGTGGATGGCCGGTGCGCCGGTGCGTGCATGGGCCCGGCGCCAGAGTTGGCTCAGCTGGGCGTAGTACAGATAGGGGTCGGCACAGACCAGCGCCTGCACATGTGGCGGCACATGCGGCAGGTCGGCCTCGCGCACGATGACGCAGGCGGCCCGGGTGGTCTTGAGCTGGTCGCGGTAGCGCGCCTGGCTCAGAAAGCTGATGTCCTGGTCACCCGCCTGCGCCAGGGGGGCAATGGCCGCGATGCTGCGGTCGCCCGCGGGCACCAAACGCCCGCCCAGGGCCTGCACGATGGCGTCCAGTTGCAACGACACGGGCAGGCCAGGAGAGGCTTACTTGGTGGCCGCGGCCGGGCCGTTCATCATGCGAATGACTTTTTCGGTGATGTCCAGGCGCGGGTTCACATAGGCCGCTTCCTGCAGCACCATGTCGTATTTTTCGGCCTCGGCCACTTGCTTGACGGCACGGTTGGCGCGCTCGAGCAGCAATTGCTGCTCTTCGTTGCGGCGCGCATTGAAGTCTTCCTGGAATTCGCGGCGCTTGCGCTGGAGCTCACGGTCCTGGTCCATCAGCTGGCGCTGGCGGG
>Ga0255220_1000633_pt1 | contig 13756 bp, 14 predicted proteins | sample Miss_Colum_RepB__FD_188423 | JGI IMG/M metagenome (GOLD analysis project Ga0255220, IMG submission 188423) | Freshwater microbial communities from Mississippi River, Louisiana, United States - Miss_Colum_RepB_8d | ecosystem: Environmental > Aquatic > Freshwater > River | place: USA: Louisiana...
AACTGCTTGCGCGGACGAGACTGAGCCAGGCGAAACGCATAGCGCAGGATGCGCTCAACCCCAGCCCGGGTCATGATGGAGACGTCGGTCGCCGCCTCGATCGGATGCCCCTGGTGCACCCGCCCGCCAACGCCGGAGTACTCCCCCTCGGAGTTCTCGCGCACGATCACCCAGTCAAGATCGTTTGGGCCGCAGCGCTTGAGCGGCGCGTCGATACCGGGCAGGATCCGGGTCGGACGCACGTTGGCGTACTGATCCAGCCCCTGACAGATCTTCAGGCGCAAGCCCCAGAGCGTGATGTGATCCGGAATGTGCGGATCGCCGGCAGAACCAAACAGGATCGCGTCCTTGTCAAGCAGTGCGTTCAGTCCGTCGTCCGGCATCATGCGGCCGTTCCGGCGATAGTAGTCGCCGCCCCAGTCAAAACTTTCGAACTCGAAATTAAACTCACTGCTGCTGGCTGCTAGCGCTTGCATCACCCGCTGCCCGGCTGGAATCACTTCCTTGCCGATCCCATCCCCGGGAATCAGCGCGATTCGGTAAGTTTTCATCTTGGTCTGTCCCATCTCGAGCGGTCTGTTTGCGAACGCGCCAGATTATGCGTGAATCGTCCCGCTGGCTGCTCGGGCTACATACCACCAAGGCCAGCCATGTGGGTCAGTCGCCCGGAAAGCGCACCTTGTGATGCTCGGCATCGAAGGTGCTGCCAGCAGGCAGCACATGCATCCGGATATCGCTGGCCCTGGCCATCGGACCTTCGTCGTCGATGACCCGTGCAGATCTGGCATCGAAGATTTTGACGTAATACTTTCCCTGAACTTCCCAGATGCCATCCGGGCGCACGATCAGCGCGGTCTGCTCATCAATGCCGACGCCGAGCAGTTGCGGATGATCCAGGACCGCACTGAGCAAGCGGTTATACCGCGGACGCGTGTCGAAGTGCTGGTCAATGATCGCGCCCTTGATGAAATCGAAGCCCTTGGTCACTTCCTTCATGCCACGGCCGATATTGAACATTTCGACGTCGCCTGGCGGCTGTTCAACGCGATAGCGGCCGGTCAACATCACACCAGACATCACCGCCGCACCAGCCGAGGTTCCCCCAATGACTGCGCCTTCCTGATAGCGCCGGACGATGGCATCCAGCGCCGGACTGTCGACCAGGATTCCAGATAAGCGCGACTGATCCCCGCCCAGGAACCAGAACCCCGTGAACTTCTCGAGCCGCTTCGCAGTGCTTGCAAAGCGCGCGCCACGAGCGCTCATGTTGACCAGTTCGACTTTCGCGCCGAGCCGCTCAAGATCGGCGGTGACCTCACGGGCTTCCTCGTCGTTATTGCGAAGCGCCATCGGCAGCAACGCAATCCTGGCCTTGCCCGCCCCACCAGCCAACTCCACGAAACGACGATCGACATCGGGCGGCGTGTCGCCACCTCCGACGATGATTAGCGTCCCCTTGGGCTCGAGAAAACCCTGGGCCGTCTGGGTCCAGCCGGGGACCGTAACGACTGCCAACGCCCACCCAAGCAGCAGGGTGCGCGCAAATCGAATCAGGAAAATCCAAGACATCCGGGACATAGGCGACGAACTGCTGCCAGAGCGCGCCAGCCGCTTCAGGCCTGGCGCACCTGCACCGCGTACCCGACGCCGCTGTCGATCACCTCGAAAAGCCGGTCAATATTCGGATGCTTGCCCGGATTGGCACGAGCATCTTCGACGTGCTCCGCAAACAGTTCGAGCCCCTCCTGCGCGGCCGCAGCATCGATCTTTCCATGACGCTGCGCGAGCGCCGCATAGACAGCCAGCGAACCCGCCTTGCCAGGCTTGTTCTCAATCGAGGCCACCGGAGATCCATTCGAATCGAGAAGAATCAATTCGGCCAGTCCGGTCACGGGTGGCAGGGTTTTCAGATTATCTGCAAAAGCCATTCAAGTACCTCGCTGATCGTCATTCGCAAGCGGCCACACGGAACGCATCACGATATTCAACACCCTGGCATACCGGGCGGGCTATCAATCCGGATAGATCTGGCCATCACCGCAACAGCTTGCACTCACAAGGCTGTCGCAACGACAACAACGCTAAATTCTGCACCACCCGGCGGCTCACCACTGCGATCACCAGGTCTCAATCCAAGGTCGCAACTCGGTCTCATGCGTCCAGGCGTCACGCGGCTGACAGTGAATCTGCCAGTAGGTCTCGGCAATGTGATCGGGGTCGAGGATTCCGCCGCGATCCCGGGTCGCATAGCGCTCCGGAAAATTGCTGCGAATGAATTCGGTATCAATCGCTCCGTCGATGATCGTGTGCGCAACGTGAATGCCCTTGGGCCACAGTTCGCGGGCCATGCTCTGCGCCAGCGCGCGCAAGGCATGCTTGGCTCCCGCAAACGCCGCAAATCCCTCGCGTCCGCGCAAGCTGGCGGTGGCGCCAGTAAAGATGATCGTGCCACGGCCCCGTGGCAGCATCACTCGGGCGGCCTCACGTCCCATCAGAAAACCTGCCAGGCAGCTCATCTCCCAGACTTTGCTGTAGACCCGGGTCGTGGTCTCGGTGATGCCAAAACGCACATTGCCACCAACATTGAAAACCGCAACCTCGATTGGTCCGATCTCACGCTCGATGCGCTCGACAAGCGCAATCGTCTGCTCTTCACTTCTTGCGTCGCAGCCAAAGCCGAAGGCGGTGCCGCCTTCGCCGCGAATCTGTTCGAGCAAAGGCTCGAGGCGCTCGACGTTGCGACGGGTGACGCAGGCGACGAATCCCTCGCGGGCAAACCGCCTTGCAATGGCGCCACCGGTGGCATCTCCTGCTCCGACGACGAGAATCGCTTTTTTGCCCCGCTCCGACGACTGACTCATTGGGAACTCCTCGAGATTGCCCTGATTTTTCTAAATTCCAGGGGATTATCCATTGCAAACTTCCGTGCGTGCCGATGGATGTGCGCAGAGGCACCACGCCCATCGCCATTGGCTATCATCTCGGCGTTACTATCCCGGCGTTACTTTGCAAACGGACATCTCCATGAAACCGTCAGCCAAGCAGGCCCCTGTACTCGTTGCGGGCGGCGGCATCGGCGGTCTGGCAGCCGCGCTGGCTCTGGTTCGCCAGGGTTACCAGGTCAAAGTCCTTGAACAGGCCGCGCAGCTCGGCGAGATCGGTGCCGGCATTCAGCTCGGGCCGAACGCGTTTGCCGCGTTCGATGCGCTTGGCATCGGTCCGATCGCCCGCAGTCGCGCGGTCTACATCGACGAGATGGTGATGCATGATGCGATCGATGAGTATCAGGTCGGCCGGATCCCCACCGGCGAGGCGTTCCGGGCGCGCTTTGGCAACCCGTATGCGGTGATCCACCGCGCGGATGTGCATGGCTCGCTGCTTGAAGGCGCGCAGGCGACCGGTCGGATCGAGATCGCAACCAGCATTCAGGTCAAGTCCGTCGAGCAGGATGATCACAGCGTGAGCGTCATTGACGCCAGTGGCACAAGGCATCAGGGTTCCTTCCTGATCGGGGCCGACGGTGTCAAATCCTCAGTCCGCGAGCAGTTCGTCGGCGACCCGCCGCGGGTTTCTGGCCACGTGGTGTACCGGGCGGTTGTCGACAAGAAGGATTTTCCCAAAAACCTCGCCTGGAACGCTGCCAGTATCTGGGTCGGGCCGAACTGCCATCTGGTGCATTACCCGCTGCGCGGCGGCGAGCAGTACAACGTGGTCGTGACCTTCCACAGCCGCCACAAGGAAGAGTGGAGCGTGCGTGAGGGCAGCCGCGAGGAGGTCGAAAGCTATTTCCAGGGCATCTGCCCGAAGGCGCGGCAGCTGATCGATATGCCCAAGGACTGGAAACGCTGGGCCACCGCTGACCGGGATCCGATCGCGCAATGGAACTACGGTCGCGTGACGCTGCTTGGCGATGCGGCGCATCCGCCCTTGCAATACCTCGCACAGGGCGCGTGCATGGCCATGGAGGACGCAGTGACCTTGGGCGAGGCACTGCGGGTCACCGACAACCGCTTGCCCGAAGCGCTGGAAATCTACCAGCGCTCGCGGGTTGCACGCACCGCTCGCATCGTGCTGTCGGCGCGCGAGATGGGCCGTATCTTCCATGCACACGGAGTCGAGCGGCTGGTTCGCAACGACTTATGGAGAGGGCGCACGCCGGAGCGCTTCTACGACGCTCTGGAGTGGCTGTACGGCTGGAACGTCGAGAACTGCCTGGTCCGGTGAGCCTGCGCGCCAGGACGATCAACCCGTACGGCTTCGCTCAACGCGCTCGACACGCCGCTGTCGGTCAGCGCAGTACACGCCGCTGGCAATCAGGATCGTGATGCCCACAAGTGTCAACGCGTCGGGGAGGTGGCCAAAGACGAGATATCCGGCCACCACGACCCATACAAGCTGCGCGTAAGTAAATGGTGCCAGCTGCGAAGCTGGCGCGTACTGAAAGGCCTTGATCAGTGTCAGATGGCTGGCGACGCTGAGAATCCCACCGACTAAGATCAGCACCAGATGCCACGGATCGGAGGGAATCTGCGGCTCGGTCATGAACCCGATGCCGTACAGTACAAGCCCGACCAGCCCCGGATAAAAGATCAGCGAGACCGGACTTTCGACCCCGGTCAGTCGACGGGTCATGATCTGATACACCGCAAACAACGTGGCTGTTAACAGCGGAAGCAACGCTGCCCAGGAAAAGACTGCACCGCCCGGCCGAATGATCAGCAATACCGCACCAAACGAACATCCGATTGCAATCCAGCGACCAAGCTCCACTTTCTCGCCCAGCAGTCTGACTGCCAGCAAGGTGACCAGGATTGGCGAGATGAACGTGATCGACGACACTTCGGGCAGCGGCAAGTAGCGCAACGCAGTCGCAAAAAAGAAACTCGACGTAATCAGCAGCGTGCCGCGCAAAAAATGCACCCGCAGCCGGCTGGTCTTGATCACTGAAACGCCATAACGTGGCAACAGCACGGCACACAACAAGCCAACGTGCACGATAAAGCGAAGCCACATCACCACGCTGACCGGGTAATGCGCGACCAGCAATTTCGTCGTCGTGTCCATCGCAACGAACAGCATCACCGCCAGCAGCACCAACATCATGCCGCGCAAGCTGCCAAGCTTACGCAAGCGCTGTTCGAACGCCGCAACTTGTGCCCCGATCCGATTGCGGCAAGATGTGGGGATGAGGGCTCGCCGCAAGCGCGCACCGGTAGATAACTTTTTTGGACTCATGCGGCGCGCATTCTAGCGATACACAAGGATTCTTCCCCTTCGGGCATTATTTGCGCTGCTCCCAGGATCGAGGCATGGAACACGCATTCAAAGGCAACAAGAGCCACCTTCCGACCAAACCCTGCGTTGCCTGTGGCCGCCCAATGACCTGGCGCAAAGCCTGGTCGCGCAACTGGGACGAGGTGAAATACTGCTCCGAGCGCTGCCGACGCTCGCCGCGACTCAAGCCTCAACAAGCATGACCGCCAATCCCGTGCGTCATCTGGTGCTGGTGTTGGGTGACCAGCTTGATCAGGAGTCCAGCGCCTTTGACGGCTTTGATGCCAGTTGCGACGCGGTCTGGATGGCCGAGGTCCATGAGGAATCGACCCACGTTCCTTCGCACAAGGCGCGCGTTGCGCTGTTTCTGAGTGCGATGCGGCACTTCGCCGAGAGTTTGCGTGAACGCGGCTGGTCCTTGCACTACCGGCGGCTGGACGACGCCGACAATGCCGGCAGCCTGGCAGCCGAACTGGCGCACAGCATTGTCAGGCTGCGCCCTGAGCGACTGATCATGTCGGCTCCCGGCGACTGGCGTGTGCTGCAATCGCTCAGACAACTTGCCAGCACACATCAACTGGAGCTGGAGCTCCGAGACGATCGTCACTTCCTGACCACGATTCGCGACTTTTCCGCTCATGCAGCCGGCCGAAAGCAACTACGGCAGGAATATTTTTATCGTGAACTGCGCCGACGCTTCGATATTCTGATGGATAACGGCAAGCCCGTCGGCGGTCAGTGGAATTACGACCAGGAGAACCGCTCCGCCTTTCCAGCCGAAGGACCGCGCGATGTTCCTGCACCCTGCCGATTCGAACCCGATGCGATCACCCGCGAAGTCATCGCCCTGGTGGAACGCGAATTTCCGGATCATCCCGGATCTCTGACGAGCTTCGCCTGGCCAAGCACCCGCGCACAGGCCTTGCAATGTCTTGAAGACTTCATCACGAACCGCTTGCCTTGGTTCGGGCGTTATCAGGACGCCATGTGGCAAGGCCAGGTCTGGCTGTACCACTCTCATCTTTCCTGCGCACTGAACTTGAAGCTGATTCGCCCACTCGAAGTCGTCGATGCCGCACAGCAGGCGTGGAGGGATGGCAAGGCGTCGCTAGCCAGTACCGAAGGATTCATCCGCCAAGTGATCGGCTGGCGCGAATATGTGCGTGGCATTTACTGGACGCAGATGCCAGGCTATCTCGAGCGCAATGCGCTCAATGCCAAGGCCAGGCTGCCCGCCGTGTACTGGCACGGGAAGACCTCGATGGCCTGCCTGGCAGATGCGGTCAACAGCACGCTCGAGCATGGCTACGCCCACCACATCCAGCGTCTGATGGTCACCGGCCTATATGCGCTGCTCTACGGTGTTGATCCGCGCGAGATCCATGCCTGGTATCTGGCGATGTACGTCGATGCGGTCGAGTGGGTGGAACTGCCCAACACACTGGGCATGAGTCAGTATGCCGACGGCGGGCTGATGGCAAGCAAGCCCTATGTGGCCAGCGGCAAGTACATTGCCAGGATGAGCAACTACTGCAAGGCTTGCCCGTACGATCCCGCCATGTCGGTCGGCGCCAAGGCTTGTCCGATGACGACCCTGTACTGGGATTTTCTGATCCGCCATGAAGTCACACTCGGTAACAACCCGCGCCTGGCAATGCAAGTGCGCAACCTGACTCGTCTGGACGAAAACGCTCGCAGTGCAATTCGCGAACAGGCTAGCCTACACCGAGAGGACGCATCCTCGGCGACCTCGTAAATTCGTCACCAAACGCCCGGATACAAACTGATGACCTCCCCCTTTGCGCTAGATCTGGATACCGTGGACTTCGTCGGCCACGATCTCATGCGCCCCGAATGTGTGCTGGCAACCCGCGACGGCCGCCTGTATTGCTCGGACTGGCGCGGTGGCGTCGTGCGCATCGATCCTTCGGATGAACGGCATGCACTCGGCTGCGCGGCCAGTCGCGAGGACACCGACTTCATGCCCAACGGCATCGCGCTGCTGCGCGACCGAAGCCTGCTGGTCGCCAACCTCGGTCCGCAAGGCGGCGTCTGGCGGCTGCGCGAGGACGGCGTGCGCGAGCCGTGGCTGCGCCAAATCGCCGGCGAGCCGGTCCCCGCGGTGAACTTCGTCTGGCTCGACGCACTCGAGCGGGTCTGGATCACGGTGATGTTCCGCTCACATCCGGGCGCCGGACGGCATCACTTTCGCGCCGATCTTGGCGACGGCTACCTGGCAGTGGCCGATTCGGTGGATGCTCCGCAGAGCATGCGCATTGTCGCCGAGGGGTTGTTCACGCCGAATGAGTGTCGTATTTCGCTCGATGGGCGCTGGCTGTATCTGAACGAAACGTTCTCGCACCGCGTGGTGCGCTATGCACTGGCGCAGGACGGCAGCCTTGGTGGCCGCGAGGTGTTCGCGCAATTCGACGAAGACACCCTGCCCGATGGGCTGACGCTCGACGCCGAAGGCGGCTTGTGGGTGACCGGGGTCGCTGCCAACCGCATCATCCGCATCCTGCCGGACGGGAGCTGGCATCAGGTTGCCGAAGACCATGACGCAGCGCACATGGCGAAAATCCGTGCTGCAGTGAACGACGGAACTCTGGATCGCACGCTGCTCTACGCGAATCCGGCGCGTGTGCTGCCCAACGTGACCAGCCTGGCATTCGGCGGACCGGATCTTCGCACCGCCTATCTGGGCTCGGTCAGCGGCACACGTATCGCGCGCTTTCGCGCGCCGGTCGCAGGCGCAGCCCCTGCGCACTGGAGCTGGTGATGATGAAACCGCTAGCCGACATCCGGGTCGTCGACCTGACCCGCATCATCGCCGGTCCGTTCTGCGCGATGCTGCTCGGCGACCTGGGCGCCGACGTCGTCAAGATCGAAGGCCCGTATGAAGGCGACCCGATCCGCCACATCGGCGCTCAGGTCAATGACCTGAGCTGGTATTTCGCCGGCTTTAACCGCAACAAACGCTCGGTGGTGCTTGATCTGCGTAGTCCGGAGGGCTTCGCGACCCTGGAAACAATGATCGCCCGCGCCGATGTCTTGCTGCAAAACTATCGACCGGGCGTGCTCGACGAGATGGGCTTGACCAAACACAGGCTCGAACAGTTGAACCCGCGGCTGATCGTGGCCGGCATCAACGGCTACGGCTCCACCGGACCCTATGCGGACAGGCCGGCCTTCGACTTTGTGGTCCAGGCGATGAGCGGCTTTCTAAGCGTCAACGGCAACGAGGGCGAACCGCCACTGCGCACCGGCACGCCGATCTCCGACATCATGGCCGGCCTGTACACAGCACTCGGAATCGTCTCAGCGTTGCGCGCCCGCGATCTGGATCGCGACCATGGCGGTGCCGGTGCGGGCCAGCGAGTCGAGGCCAGTATGCTCGGCGCTCTGATGAGTTCGTTCGCCTACCTGGCCTCGGATCATCTGGCCACCGGCGAGCTGCCGCAGCGCACTGGCAATGATCATCCGATCGCTGCACCGTACGGCCTGTTCGATGCGTCTGACGGACAGATTGCGGTCGCGCCCAGCACGCAAGCGGTGCTGGACAAATTCCTGCGCGTGATCGGCCTGCCAGACCTGTGCTCCGATCCGCGCTTTGCGACCAATGCCCTGCGCCGCGCGAACCGGCCGCAGTTGAATGCGCTGATCAACGCGCAGGTCCGTAACGACACCCGGGCCCGCTGGGTCTCGCGCCTGAACGATGCCGGCGTTCCTTGCGGCGTCGTGCAGAATCTCGCGCAAGCCTTGACCGATCCCCAGGTGTTGCACCAGGAGTTGGTGCTCGAGGTCGAGCATCCGGGGCACGGACCCGTGCGAATGCTGGGCTTTCCAATCAAGTTCTCTGAAACGCCCTGCGAGGTGGCCAGGCCGGCGCCGCGTCACGGCGAGCACACCGCGCAGGTGATGCGCGACTGGGGAATCATTCCCGACAAGGAGCCGCAATGAACCCTGCAGCACAAGCATCTGACCAGGTCGACTTCATCGATGGAAAAACCCGTCTGTACGGCATCGTCGGTGACCCGATTGAGCAGGTTCGCTCACCCGAGATGGTGACCTGGGAAATGCGCGAACGCGGCATGAACGCGGTGCTGGTTCCTGTCCATGTGCGCGAGGCAGACTTCGAACAGGCCATGGCCGGTGTGATGAACATCGCGAACCTGGACGGCCTGGTGTTCACGATCCCGTTCAAGGCCCGTGCGCTCGCACTGGCTAAGCGTCTTGGCGCTCAGGCGAGCGTCGTGGGCGCGATCAATGCATTGCGACGCGACCCCGACGGACAATGGTGCGGCGAGATCTTTGACGGCTTGGGATGTGTTGAGGGCTTGCGCCGCAACGGGGTCGATCTGAACGGGCGACGGGTGATGCTGCTCGGCCTGGGCGGTGCGGGCTCTGCGATCGCCGCCGCAATAGCCAGTCAGCACCCGGCGCTCATTCGACTGCACGACCCCGATCCTGAACGCCTCGCCCGCGGCGTGCAGATCGTCGCCCAGCTCAGCCCCGGCACGGTCATCAAACAGGGGCTGCCACGCGTCGACAGCATCGATGTGCTGATCAATGCATCCCCGGTCGGCATGCTCGATGATGAGCGCCTGCCGATGCCACTGGATCAGCTGCCAGCGTCACTCACAGTACTCGATGCGATCGTAAAGCCGGAGACAACGCCGCTGCTGGCGCTAGCCGAACGATGCGGCTGCCGCGTGGTGCGCGGACGCGAGATGATGCGAGGCCAGATCGCCCGGATTGTCGATTTCATGACCGGGCTGGATCCAAACGGCGTTTGAGCCTGGACAAGGCATGGCTCGCGCCATGCCCGGACCCAAGATCAATCGCCTTGCTGGACGTAATCCGCGTCGGCGACCTGCTCAGCCCAGTTGGTCTTGCCGATCGAGATCGCCATGTGAATCATGTAGCTGTCCTGCGCTGCGCCGTGCCAGTGACGCTCATTCGCGCTGATCCAGACCACGTCACCGGCCCGGATCTCCTGCGGCTCCTCGCCTTCGCGGCACACGAACCCGCGACCGGCCAGCACGTTCAGAACCTGGCCGACATCGTGCGTGTGCCAGTGTGTGCGCGCGCCAGGCGAAAAAAACACATTACCGACCATGACGTTTTCGGTCGCCGGCATGATCGGATCGGCCCATACGGTGCCGGTAAAGGTTGCACTGCGCTGCTCCGACGGGGTTGCCTGTGCCCGCCCACGAAACACCTTGACCATTAGTCATCTCCTCATGATTTCAGGCGAACGCCGCCGGACACATCGCCGATTGCATCCACCACTCGATTGCTGATCACGTCACCGTAACCCAGCGCATTGCCAAGCCCGAAGCTGGCCAGCGGCCCAGCCGCATTGAGCGACGCGATGCCCAGGTCGCGGACCAGGTCCACGTAAAGCACCACGTCCTTAGTCATCAGACGCCCGGTGAGGCCGCCTTCCAGGTAATTGCCCTCGACGATGTGCGGAAACCGGTTCAGCGTCGCGAAATTGACGCCGCTGCTGTTGTTGAGCACGTCAAGCAGCTGATGAAGATCCAGTCCGGCCTTTTTGCCGGCAACCATCACTTCGGCGGTCGCCGACAGGCTCACCGCATTCAGAAAATTATTCAGCAGCTTGGTCACATGTCCGGCGCCACTGGCGCCCATGTGAACCACCTTGCTGGAGAAAGCCGCGAACAGGCCGCGCAAACCCTCTACGACCGCGGCATCGCCGCCGACCATCAAGGTCAGCGTCCCTTTTTCAGCGGCCGGCGCGCCGCCCGAAATGCCGGCGTCGACATAGCTGACGCCACGCTCGGCGAATCGCTGCGCGAGTCGTCTTGTCGAACTGGCGGCCGCGGTGCTCAGGTCGACGACCACTTGTCCGGCTCGCGCGTTGGCCAGCAATCCATCCTCGGCCTCAACCACCGCCTCGACGACCGTGCTGTCTGGCAGCGACATCAGCACGATGTCCGTCTGGTGCGCCAGTTGCGCAAGCGACGCGGCAGCCAGCGCTCCGCACGCCTGGGCGCGCGCTGGTTCAAGATCGAAGCCGAGCACCGTGTGACCGGCATCGACCAGGCGACGCGTCATGCGTCCGCCCATGTTGCCCAGCCCGATGAACCCGATCGGCTTGCCGCCTGCCATGTTCAGGCCTGCATGCCTTGGGGAAAGAATGCCGCCGGCGCGAGAAACTGGTTTTCAACGCGTACGACGATCGGTTTCTCGGCTTCGGACGCCGCGCGCGCTGCGATCCAGCCCGGGTCGGCCTGGAATGCGTTCCACTTGGCTTCGCGCTCGGCCATGTCTTTCCAGCGGATCAGATAGGTCAGCTCATGGTTGTTACGGCCCACCAGAGTGGTCCAAAAGCCGATCGGCTCGATACCATGCTTTTTGAAAAAGCCCAGCGTGTGGTTCGCAAAACGCTCCTGCAGCGCCGGCAGACGGCCGGGTGCGCATTCATAGACCCGCATTTCGATGATCATCTCTTGCTCCTCCTGGGCCGACACTATAGACGCAGAGCTGACCGACTTGGCAATTACGTCCGCCTCCAAGATACTCCCGCCTTCCAACATCCCTGCGCCGCACGCCGACGACAATGCCCTCCAACATCCCTGACAGCTCAGATCCGCATGCCAAACGCTTGCGCCTGCGTGCGCTGATCGACCAGAACCGACCGGTTCCAGTGCTCGGAGCCGCCGATGCGCTGTCCGCCCGGCAGATCGCCACCAGCGGCCAGCCCGCGGTCTATGTGGGCAGCTACGCAACCGCCGCCAGTCGCTTCGGTCTGCCTGACACCGGTCTCTTATCGGCCGACGACCTGATCGCCCAGGCTCGCAGCATCGTCGATGCGGTCGATGTCCCGGTGATCGCGGATGCCGAAGGCGGGTTTACCAGTGCCGGCAACCTGTGGAAGGTGATCCAGGGTTTCGAGGCGGCCGGGGTCAGCGCGATCCATCTCGAAGACCACACCGGTGCCGGCAAACACACCGACCTGCCCCAGACCCTGCGGCCGGTGGACGAGGCGGCGGCCAGGATCCGCGCAGCCGTCGATGCCCGTCGCGACCCGGACTTTCTGGTGATCGCCCGCACCGATGCGTTCTGGGTACATCGCGACCTAGATGACTGCATCGCGCGTCTGCGTGCTTATGAAGAGGCAGGCGCCGACATGATCTTTCCCAGCGGGATTGGCCTGGGCGAGCTGGCGGCGATCCGCGCCGCGACCCGCAAGCCGATCATGGTGGTTGACATTGCTGGAGCGGGCGCGGCACAACATCAAGGCGCAAACCTGATCCTGTTCTATGCGTTCTCGGTGCTGAACCACTACGCTGCGATGCAGGCCGCATTGGCCGAGTTTGCACGTCGCGACGCTTATGCCGGACCGGTCGCGCAGTTCGAGGCCTTCCTGGACTATCGCGGGTTCGTCGACCGCAGCAAACGCTACGCAGGAGACTGAGATGCTCGAAGTCGCAGGGATGAAGAAGTTCCGACTACCCACCAGCGACACCGGCGTGCAGATCGAGGGCCGGATCGGAGGCAGCGGCTCACCGCTTTTGCTGTTGCACGGTAATCCGCTTTCGCAGAACAGCTGGAACCGGATCCTGCCGCAGCTGATGCGCAAGCACACCGTAGTCACCACGGATCTGCGCGGTTACGGAGATAGCTCCAAGCCGCAGGGTCTGCCGGATCACACGAACTATAGCTTCCGGCGCATGGGCGAAGACCAGTTCGACGTCATGCGTGCGCTCGGCTTCGAGCGCTTTGCCCTGGCCGGCCATGATCGCGGCGCTCGAGTCGCATACCGGATGGCGCTGGATGCACCGGACCTGATCACGAAGCTCGCCTTCCTGGACATTCTGCCCACGCACTATGTGTTTCACCACATTACAGCCGACATGGCAGTCGACCTGTATCACTGGTTCTTCATGGCGCAACCCAAAGGCTTCCCGGAGCGACTGCTCGGCGGGCATGAAGCCTTCTATATCCGTGACAAGCTGATGAAGCAGGGTCCGGGCAAGGGAGGCTTCACCGAAGAGGAAATCGTCGAATACATCCGGGTCTGCACGCCGGAAAACATTCATGCGGTCTGCGAGGACTACCGCGCCGCGGCAACCATCGATCTGCGCATGGACACCGCGGACCTCGAGGCAGGCCGGCTGATTACGGTACCGACCATGGTGCTCTGGGGTGAGCGCAGCCACACCGCATTACGCCACGCACCGCGAGAGGTCTGGCCGATGTACTGCTCACGCATCGAGTCGATGATCGGACTGCCCTGCGGCCACTATCCGACCGAGCAGGCACCCAACGAAACCTGGCAGGCATTCGATGCCTTCTTTTAAAGCCCGTCAGAGATCTGCGCGGCACAGATCCCACATCAGCCGATAAGTCCCGCTCGACACCACTGGGAACACGGAGTCGCCAAATCGCGAATTTGCGAGCATGGCGACCGACTCCGGATTGGTGCCTTCAATCAGCAAGAACCAGTCAGCCG
>Ga0255220_1000635_pt1 | contig 13723 bp, 16 predicted proteins | sample Miss_Colum_RepB__FD_188423 | JGI IMG/M metagenome (GOLD analysis project Ga0255220, IMG submission 188423) | Freshwater microbial communities from Mississippi River, Louisiana, United States - Miss_Colum_RepB_8d | ecosystem: Environmental > Aquatic > Freshwater > River | place: USA: Louisiana...
CAGCAGCCGCGCGGCATAGGCCTCGCGCACGGCGCAGTCGTCCGGGTGCACGCTCAGCAGCACGCGGTCAAACACCGCAAAGCCCACCGGGCGGGTGTCAATGCGTTGCAAGACGGGTGGGCCGGGGCGCTTGCCAGCGGCCGGGGCCGGCGTCACGGGCGGCGCACTGCCACTGGCCTGCGCCAGGCGACGGAACACCAGCAGGTCGTACTGCGCGCTGTAGTCAAAGTGCGAGGGCAGCTGGTCGTTGAGCAGGTCCGAGACATGCAGATCCACCAGCGATTGACCGCACAGCTGCTCCAGCGCGGCCTGCACCCGCGCGGTTTCCTGCGCAAAAGCGCTGCGCGAGCAGGCGATCCAGACAAAGCCCCCCTCGGGCAGCTGCGTGGGCAGCGCGGTGCCGGCCTCGACCCGGTGGCCTGCAACGCACAGCACCCGCATGGCGCGAGCCTCAGCGCTGCGCCTGCAGGCGCCGGGCGGCGTCGCGTGCGAAGTAGGTGAGGATGCCGTCGGCGCCGGCCCGTTTGAACGCCAGCAGGCTCTCGAGCATCACCGCGTCGTGGTCGAGCCAGCCGTTTTGCGCCGCGGCCTTGAGCATGGCGTACTCGCCCGAGACCTGGTAGGCAAAGGTCGGCATGCGGAAGGTGTCCTTGACGCGGCGCACCACGTCCAGATAAGGCATGCCGGGCTTGACCATCACCATGTCGGCCCCCTCGGCAATGTCCATGGCCACCTCGCGCAGGGCCTCGTCGGTGTTGCCCGGGTCCATCTGGTAGGTTTTCTTGTTGCCCTTGCCCAGGTTGGCGGCCGAGCCCACCGCGTCGCGGAAGGGGCCGTAGAAGGCGCTGGCGTATTTGGCGCTGTAGGCCATGATGCGGGTGTGGATGTGGCCGCGCGCCTCCAGCGCCTGGCGGATGGCGCCCACGCGCCCGTCCATCATGTCGCTGGGCGCGACGATGTCGACCCCGGCCTGCGCCTGCACCAGCGCCTGCTGCACCAGCACCCGCGTCGTCTCGTCGTTGAGGATGTAGCCCGCGTCGTCGAGCAAGCCGTCCTGGCCGTGGCTGGTAAAGGGGTCCAGCGCCACATCGGTCATCACCCCCAGCTGCGGGAATTCCTTCTTCAGCGCCTGCACCACGCGGGGCACCAGGCCGTCGGGATTGGTCGCCTCGCGCCCTGTTGGGTCCTTGAGCGCCGGGTCGATCACCGGGAACAGCGCCATGACCGGAATGCCCAGCGCCACACAGTCCTGCGCAACCGGCAGCAGCAGGTCCAGGCTCAGCCGCTCGACCCCGGGCATGGAGGCAACCGGCTGGCGCTGCTGCTGGCCATCGAGCACAAAGACCGGGTAGATCAGGTCATGCGCCGTCAGGCGGTGCTCGCGCACCAGGTCACGGGTGAAGTCGTCGCGGCGCAGGCGGCGCGGACGGGACAGGGGGAAGGGAGCGGGATGGGTCATGAGGAAAATTGTGCCTGAAGTGGGCCCGCCTGCCCACGCCCACCGCGTCGCCTTGGCGCCCCGGCGTGCGTCGCAGTTTGTGTGAATTTGGCAAAAACGCATCAGCCCAACAATTTTTCTTGTTCTCCAAAACTCTTTTTGATAAATTCTCCAACGGGCAGCTTGCTGCCCCCCGCTTTTCCTCCCTGAGCGGGCGCCGCGCGTCGCAAGAGGCGTGGTTTGCCACCCTCGGCCTCGGCCGGGGGTTTTTTTTGCCTGTTCCGGTCGCGGCGGCAGGGCTACACTTGCGCCATGCTCTGGATCAAAGCCCTGCACATCGTCTTCATTGCCAGCTGGTTTGCTGGCCTGTTCTACCTGCCGCGCATCTTTGTGAACCTGGCCATGGTGGCGCCCGACTCGGTGGCCGAGCGCGATCGCCTCTTGCTCATGGCGCGCAAGCTCTACCGCTTCATGACCTTGCTGGCCGTGCCGGCCCTGGCCCTGGGCCTGTGGCTGTGGTTGTATGTCGGCATCGGCCTGGGGGGCGGGCAGGGCTGGATGCATGCCAAGCTGCTGGTCGTGCTCCTGCTGCTGGCTTACCACCACGTCTGCGGCCGCATCCTGCGCCGCTTTGCGGCCGGGCAGATGCAGCGCAGCCATGTCTGGTTCCGCTGGTTCAACGAGGTGCCGGTGCTGCTGATGCTGGTCGCCGTGATCCTGGTGGTGGTCAAGCCCTTCTGAGCGGGCGCCCACCGACCCGCCGTGAGCCCCACCGCACGCCACCGCACCGCCGCCTGGCCGCTGGCCGCGGTGTATGCGGTGCTGGTGGTCTACGCCAGCCTGTATCCCTTCGAGGGCTGGCGCCTGCAGGGCATTGCCCCCTGGTCCTTTCTCTGGGCCCCCTGGCCGCGGTACTGGAGCCGCTTTGACCTGGTGGCCAATGTGCTGGGCTATGCCCCCCTGGGCTTTTTCATCGCCCTGGCCTGGCTGCGCGATCCGCGGCGCAGGCGCTGGGCCGCGGTGCTCTTGGCGCTGGCGCTGTGCAGCGCCCTGTCGCTGTGCATGGAGTCGCTGCAGATGTGGCTGCCCCGGCGCGTGCCCTCCAATGCCGACGCCCTGCTCAACGCCCTGGGCGCGCTGCTGGGGGCGCTGGTGGCGCGCGGGCTCGATGCCATGGGGGTGCTGGCGCGCTGGGGGCGCTTTCGCCAGCAGTGGTTTGGCCACCAGCACGCTGGGGCGCTGACCCTGCTGGCGCTGTGGCCGCTGGCCCTGCTCTTTCCTGCTGCCGTGCCCTTTGGCCTGGGCCAGGTGCTCGAGCGCCTCGAAAACACCTTGGCCCAATGGCTAGAGGGCACGCCCTGGCTCGAGTGGCTGCCGCTGCGGGACGTCGAGCTGCAGCCCATGCTGCCCATGGCCGAGCTCACCTGCATGGTGCTGGGCCTGTTGCTGCCGCTGCTGCTGGCCTACAGCCTGGTGCGCGGCGTGCGCCAGCGCCTGCTGCTGGCGGCGGTGCTGGGCCTGGCCGGGGTGCTGGCCAGCGCCCTCTCGGCCGCGCTGACCTGGGGCCCCGCCCATGCCTGGGCCTGGCTCGATGCGCCCACCCTGCGCGCCCTGCTGCTGGCGGCCCTGCTGGCCCTGGCGCTGCTGCGCCTGTCCCCGCGCGCGGCCGTGCTGCTCGCCCTCATTGGCCTGGTCTGGCAGCTGAGCATGCTCAACAACGCCTCGGCCAGCGTGTACTTTGTGCAAAACCTGCAAATCTGGGAGCAAGGCCGCTTCATCCGCTTTCATGGCCTGATCCAGTGGATGGGCTGGCTCTGGCCGTATGGGCTGCTGTGGCATTTGGTGCTGCGCCTGATGGCCTCGCCCGCCCGGGCCCAGGGCTGAGCGTCCTACAATCGCCGCCATGAGCGATACCACCCCTGCGCCGTACTTTCAGCGCCACATTTTCTTCTGTCTGAACCAGCGCGCAGGCGGCGAGGCCTGCTGCGCCGATCACAACGCGCAGGCCGCGTTTGACCACTGCAAACAGCGCGTCAAGGCCCTGGGCCTGGCCGGCCCCGGCCAGGTGCGCGTGAACAAGGCCGGTTGCCTCGATCGCTGCGCTGGCGGCCCGGTGGCGGTGGTCTACCCCGACGCCACCTGGTACACCTTTGTGGACCAGGCCGACATCGACGAGATCGTCGAGTCGCACCTGAAAAACGGCCAGCCGGTCGCGCGCCTGCAACTGCCGCCCGAGATCGGGCGCTGAGCACCGGCCTCGCATGAACGCGGCCACCGAAGCCCTTACCTTGGCGGGCCCCTGCGGCCCCCTGCAAGCGCTGCGCGATCGGCCCGCGCCGGGCACGCCCGTGCGCGGCGTGGCCGTCATCGCCCATCCCCACCCGCTGTTTGGCGGCACCATGGACAACAAGGTGGTGCAGACCCTGGCGCGTGCGGCGGTGCAGGCCGGTTGGGTCGCGCTGCGCTGGAATTTTCGGGGCGTGGGCACATCGGCCGGGCAGTACGACGAGGGGCGCGGCGAGATCGACGATGCCATGGCCGTGCTGGCCGCCTGCGCAGGCGACGGCCCGGTGGTGGTGGCCGGTTTTTCCTTTGGCGCCCATGTGGCCAGCCATGTGGCCCAGCGCCTGGTGGCCGCTGGCCGCATGCCCGAACGCCTGATCCTGGTCGGCACCGCCGCCTCCCGGTTTGCGGTGGCCCCGATCGACCCCGAACTGCAGCCGCGCACCCTGGTGCTGCACGGCGAGCAGGACGAGACCGTGCCCCTGGCCAGCGTGCTGGACTGGGCGCGGCCGCAGCACCTGCCGGTGACCGTGATCCCCGGCGTCGAGCATTTCTTCCATGGGCAGCTGCCGCTGTTGCGCCGGCTGGCCCTGCAACACCTCTCTTGATGGGCAACGATGCCCAAGCCGCTTGCCATGACCTTGCTCCCGATGACCCGAATCCTGCGCCGTGGCGCCGCCCTGGCCCTGGCCCTGTGCCTGTTTGGCCAAGCCGCGCTGGCGCAAATGCCCAGCCCACCCGATGTGGCCGCGCGTGCCTACCTGCTGCTCGATGTCAGCGCCAACCAGGTGCTGGCCGCCAAGGACCCGGACATGCCGGTCGAGCCAGCCTCGTTGACCAAGCTGATGAGCGCCTACCTGGTCTTTGACGCCCTGCGGGCCCGCAAGATCACGCTGGCGCAGACCTTCCCCGTTTCCGAGCGTGCCTGGAAGATGTCGGGGTCGCGCATGTTCATCGACCCCAAGATGCAGGTGCCCGTCGAGGACCTGCTCAAGGGCATGATCGTGCAGTCGGGCAACGACGCCACCGTGGCGCTGGCCGAGGGCGTGGCCGGCAGTGTCGAGCGATTTGTGCAGCTGATGAACGATCAGGCGCGCGCGCTGGGCATGCAAAAAACCAGCTACAAAAACCCCGAGGGCCTGACCGAGCCGGGCCACACCACCACCGCGCGCGATCTGTCGATCCTGGCCACCCGCCTGATGCGCGACTTTCCCGACTACGTGTCGTACTACGCGATCAAGAAGTACCGCTACCCCGGCACCCCGGCGGCCAACGAGAACAACCGCAACCTGCTGCTGTTTCGCGACCCGAGCGTCGACGGCCTCAAGACCGGCCACACCCAGGCGGCGGGCTATTGCCTGGTCGCCACCGCCAAGCGCGACTTCCCCAATGTGGGCACGCGCCGCCTGCTCTCGATCGTGCTGGGCGCCGACAGCGAGAACGCGCGCGCCAACGAAAGCCAGAAGCTGCTCAACTGGGGCTTTACCGCGTTTGACGCGGTGCGCCTGCTGAGCCCCGGCCAGGCCGCGGCCACGCCGCCGGTCTGGAAAGGCAAGGAGAACACCGTCAAGCTCGGCAGCTTCGAGCCCCTGGTGGTGGCGGTGCCGGCCGGCAGCGCCGGTCAGATCAAGACCCAGATCGTGCGCCCCGACCCCATCGTGGCGCCGCTCAGCAAGGGCCAGACCGTGGGCAGCCTCAAGGTCCTGCGCGGCGACCAGCCGCTGCTGGACGTGCCGCTGCGCGTGCTCGAACCGGTCGAAGAGGCGGGGCTGATTGGCCGCGCCTGGGACGCCATGCGCCTGTGGATCAAGTAAGGCGCCGGCCCGCTCCCGGGGGGCTGCCGACCCCCGAATTTGCCAAAGCCGTCATCTGACGCTATACTGGTGGGCTTTTCCGCATTTGGAGCGGGGAAGATCCTTTTGTCTATTCAAACGTTTAGGGACGTTTTCAATGCCAACCATCAACCAACTCGTGCGTCACGGGCGGGAGGTCGAAAAGACCAAATCCAAGAGCCCCGCGATGCAGAACTGCCCCCAGCGTCGGGGCGTGTGCACCCGCGTGTACACCACGACGCCTAAAAAGCCGAACTCGGCGCTGCGCAAGGTCGCCAAGGTGCGCCTGACCAACGGCTTCGAGGTCATCTCCTACATCGGCGGCGAAGGCCACAACCTGCAAGAGCACTCGGTGGTGCTGGTGCGCGGTGGTCGTGTCAAGGATCTGCCCGGTGTGCGTTACCACATCGTGCGTGGCTCGCTGGATCTGCAAGGCGTGAAAGACCGCAAGCAGGCCCGCTCCAAGTACGGTGCCAAGCGTCCCAAGAAGGCCTGATCGGCTTTTTGAAGATTGCAATCCAGGTGTTCGACAGGTCCTCAAGACGAGCCTGATCGAACGTAGTGACCCGGTGTTCGGGTCGAGTAAGTGCAGATTCCCAATGGATCTGCGGGGTGTCTGGGAAATCAGGACGTCCAGACATCAACTGAAGCAAAGAGGTGAACCATGCCACGTCGTCGCGAAGTCCCTAAACGTGAAATTCTGCCGGATCCCAAGTTCGGCAATGTCGAGCTCTCCAAGTTCATGAACGTGATCATGGAAGGCGGTAAAAAGGCGGTTGCCGAACGCATCATTTATGGCGCGCTCGACACCATGCAGCAAAAGACGGGCAAGGACCCGCTCGAGCTGTTCACCACCGCCATCAACAACGTCAAGCCGATGGTGGAAGTCAAGTCCCGCCGCGTCGGTGGCGCCAACTACCAGGTGCCGGTCGAAGTGCGCCCGGTGCGCCGTCTGGCCCTGTCGATGCGCTGGATCAAGGAAGCCGCCCGCAAGCGTGGCGAGAAGTCCATGGCCCTGCGCCTGGCCAACGAGCTGCTGGAGGCCAACGAAGGCCGCGGCGGCGCGATGAAGAAGCGCGATGAAGTTCACCGCATGGCCGAGGCCAACAAGGCGTTCTCGCACTTCCGCTTCTAATTTTGGCGACTGCGCGGGCCTCAAGCATCGCTGGGGCCGCTTGCCGTGCTGCAAGGCACGGCCTGCGCGGCCCCGCCCCGCCTGAGACCCGCTCGCTACGCCGTCCAAACGGCTGTAGCGATTTTTTGTTTTTGTACCGTATTCCCCAAAGGACCATCATGGCTCGCACCACCCCCATCGAGCGCTATCGCAACATCGGTATCTCGGCGCACATCGACGCCGGCAAGACCACCACCACCGAGCGCATCCTGTTCTACACCGGCGTGAACCACAAGATTGGTGAAGTGCACGACGGCGCCGCCACCATGGACTGGATGGAGCAGGAGCAAGAGCGTGGCATCACGATCACCTCGGCGGCCACCACCTGCTTCTGGAAGGGCATGGACCTCTCCTACGAAGAGCACCGCTTCAACATCATCGACACCCCCGGACACGTGGACTTCACCATCGAGGTGGAGCGTTCGATGCGCGTGCTCGACGGCGCCTGCATGGTGTACTGCGCCGTGGGCGGCGTGCAGCCCCAGTCGGAAACCGTTTGGCGCCAGGCCAACAAGTACAAGGTGCCGCGTCTGGCCTTTGTGAACAAGATGGACCGCACCGGTGCCAACTTCTTCAAGGTCTACGACCAGATGCGCACCCGCCTGAAGGCCAGCCCCGTGCCGATCGTGATCCCCATTGGCGCCGAAGAAAACTTCAAGGGCGTGGTGGACCTGCTCAAGATGAAGGCCATCATTTGGGACGAGGCCTCGCAGGGCATGAAGTTCAACTACGAGGACATCCCCGCGGATCTGCTCGAGTCGGCCCAAGAGTGGCGCGAGAAGATGGTCGAGGCGGCTGCTGAAGCCAACGAAGACCTGATGAACAAGTACCTCGAAGAGGGCGATCTGAGCGAAGAAGAGATCAAGCTGGGCATCCGCACCCGCACGATCGCGACCGAGATCCAGCCGATGCTGTGCGGCACCGCCTTCAAGAACAAGGGCGTGCAGCGCATGCTCGACGCGGTGATCGACTTCCTGCCCTCGCCGGTGGACATCCCCCCGGTCAAGGGCACCGACGAAGACGAGCAGGAAGCCCGCCGCAAGGCCGACGACGGCGAGAAGTTCTCGGCGCTGGCGTTCAAGCTGATGACCGATCCGTTCGTGGGTCAGCTGACCTTTGTGCGCGTGTACTCGGGCGTGCTCTCCAAGGGCGACACCGTCTACAACGCGGTGCGCGGCAAGAAGGAGCGCATTGGCCGTATCGTGCAGATGCACGCCAACAACCGCCAGGAAGTCGAAGAAATCCGCGCCGGCGACATCGCCGCTTGCGTGGGCCTGAAGGACGTCACCACCGGTGAAACCCTGTGCGATCCGGCCTCGGTGATCACGCTCGAGCGCATGGTCTTCCCCGAGCCGGTGATCCGCCAGGCCGTGGAGCCCAAGTCCAAGGCCGACCAGGAAAAGATGGGCATTGCCCTGTCGCGCCTGGCCGCCGAAGATCCGTCCTTCCGCGTGCAGACCGACGAAGAGTCGGGCCAGACCATCATCGGTGGCATGGGCGAGCTGCACCTGGAAATCATCGTGGACCGCATGAAGCGCGAATTTGGCGTCGAAGCCAACGTCGGCAAGCCGCAGGTGGCGTACCGCGAAACCGTGCGCAAGTCGGTTTCGGACGTCGAAGGCAAGTTTGTGCGTCAGTCGGGCGGCAAGGGCCAGTACGGTCACGTCGTGTTCCGCCTGGAGCCCAACGAAGCCGGCAAGGGCTTTGAGTTCCTGGACGAGATCAAGGGCGGTGTGGTGCCGCGCGAGTACATCCCCGCGGTGGAAAAGGGCGTGGTCGAAGCGCTCAACAGCGGCGTGCTGGCCGGCTACCCGGTGGTGGACGTGAAGGTTGCGCTGACCTTCGGTTCGTACCACGATGTGGACTCGTCGGAACAGGCCTTCAAGATGGCCGCCATCTTTGGTTTCAAGGAAGCCGCGCGCAAAGCCAGCCCGGTCATTCTGGAGCCGATGATGGCCGTGGAAGTGGAGACCCCGGAAGACTACGCCGGCAACGTGATGGGCGACCTGTCGTCCCGCCGTGGCATGGTGCAGGGCATGGACGACATGCCCGGCGGCGGCAAGGCCATCAAGGCCGAAGTGCCCCTGTCGGAAATGTTCGGCTATTCCACGACCCTGCGCTCGATGTCGCAAGGCCGCGCCACCTACACGATGGAGTTCAAGCACTACGCCGAAGCCCCGCGCAACGTGGCCGAAGCGATCGTGGCAGCAAGGGCAAAATAAATTCCAGGTGCCGGACCAAAGGCCAACGGCCTTTGCTCGGGCACCTCGAACTAAAGAAGGTGCCGGACCAAAGGCCAAAAACCTTTGCTCGGGCACCTCGAACTAAAAAAGGTGCCGGACCAAAGGCCAAAGGCCAACAAAGCCAAAAACCTTTGTTCCCCACCTGAGACCAGACACCTTTCCCTGTCTGCGATCCAGTGCCGCATGGTGCCCGTGACATGCGAACCCGCAACCGGATGCAGACGTTAAACCGACACACGGGCATTGCTCTTTTTTAAAGGAATCGCCAAATGGCAAAAGAAAAATTCGAACGGACCAAGCCCCACGTGAACGTGGGCACGATTGGCCACGTGGACCACGGCAAGACGACGCTGACGGCGGCGATCACCACGGTTCTGGCGCAGAAGTTCGGCGGTCAGGCCAAGGCCTATGACCAGATCGACGCGGCCCCCGAAGAGAAGGCCCGCGGCATCACGATCAACACCGCCCACGTGGAGTACGAGACGGCTGGCCGTCACTACGCGCACGTGGACTGCCCTGGCCACGCCGACTATGTGAAGAACATGATCACGGGCGCTGCGCAGATGGACGGCGCCATTTTGGTGTGCTCGGCCGCTGACGGCCCGATGCCCCAGACGCGCGAGCACATTCTGCTGGCCCGTCAGGTGGGCGTGCCCTACATCATCGTGTTCCTGAACAAGTGCGACATGGTCGATGACGCCGAGCTGCTGGAGCTGGTGGAGATGGAAGTGCGCGAGCTGCTCTCGAAGTACGACTTCCCGGGCGACGACACCCCGATCGTCAAGGGTTCGGCCAAGCTGGCGCTCGAGGGCGACAAGGGCGACCTGGGCGAGCAGGCGATCATGCGCCTGGCCGATGCGCTGGACAGCTACATCCCCACGCCCGAGCGCGCGGTGGACGGCACGTTCCTGATGCCGGTGGAAGACGTGTTCTCGATCTCGGGTCGTGGCACGGTGGTCACGGGCCGTATCGAGCGTGGTGTGGTCAAGGTTGGCGAGGAAATCGAGATTGTCGGTATCCGCGACACCCAGAAGACGACCTGCACGGGCGTGGAAATGTTCCGCAAGCTGCTGGACCAGGGCCAGGCTGGTGACAACGTGGGCATTTTGCTGCGCGGCACCAAGCGCGAAGACGTCGAGCGCGGCCAAGTGCTGTGCAAGCCCGGTTCGATCAAGCCGCACACGCACTTCACCGGTGAGGTGTACGTGCTGTCCAAGGACGAAGGTGGCCGTCACACGCCGTTCTTCAACAACTACCGCCCGCAGTTCTACTTCCGCACGACGGACGTGACCGGTGCCATCGAGCTGCCCGAGGGCAAGGAAATGGTGATGCCGGGTGACAACGTGTCGATCAAGGTCAAGCTGATTGCCCCGATCGCCATGGAAGAAGGTCTGCGCTTTGCCATCCGCGAAGGCGGCCGCACCGTCGGCGCCGGCGTCGTGGCCCAGATCCACGCCTAATCCAGGAGCGGTTCATGAGCACCAAGCAAAAGATTCGCATCCGCCTCAAGGCCTTCGATTACAAGCTGATCGACCAGTCGGCCGCCGAGATCGTGGACACCGCCAAGCGAACCGGCGCGATCGTCAAGGGCCCCGTGCCCCTGCCGACCCGCATGAAGCGCTTTGACATCCTGCGCTCGCCGCACGTCAACAAGTCCAGCCGTGACCAGTTCGAGATCCGCACGCACCAGCGCCTGATGGACATCGTCGATCCGACCGACAAGACCGTTGACGCGCTGATGAAGCTCGACCTGCCCGCTGGCGTGGACGTCGAGATCAAGCTGCAGTAAGTCCCGTCCGCCCTGGCCCCGACCGCTGACAACAGGGGTCGGACCAGGGCGAATAGACCGCGCGCCGACGCAGGGCTTGCGCCCTGTTCGGTGTTTGGCCTATAATGCAAGGCTCACCCCAGTTTTGGGGTGTGGCTTTTTTTCAAAACCCTCTTTCGCATCCAACGCGCTGGCCAATTGAAGTCAACGCGGCGAGAGTCTAGGAGCAACAACATGAGTCTGAGCAACTCCCTCGGGTTGCTGGGCCGCAAGGTGGGCATGATGCGCCTGTTCACCGATGATGGGGATGCAGTGCCCGTCACGGTGATCGATGTGTCGTCCAACCGCGTGTCCCAGGTCAAAACCCAAGAGACCGACGGCTACGTCGCCCTGCAGCTGACCTTCGGCCAGCGCAAGGCCTCGCGCATCACCAAGCCCGTCGCCGGTCACCTGGCCAAGGCTGGCGTGCAAGCCGGCGAGATCATCCAGGAATTCCGCGTCACCCCCGAAACCGCTGCGCAGTACGCCGCAGGCAGTGCCATTCCCGCTACCGTGTTCGCCGCTGGCCAACAGGTGGACGTGCAGGGCACCTCGATCGGTAAGGGCTTCACCGGTACCATCAAGCGCCACAACTTCAGTTCGCAGCGCGCCTCCCACGGTAACAGCCGTTCGCACAACGTGCCCGGCTCGATCTCGATGGCGCAGGATCCGGGCCGTGTGTTCCCGGGCAAGCGCATGTCGGGCCACATGGGCGATGAGACCGTCACCGTGCAAAACCTCGACGTCGTGCGCGTCGACGAGGCCCGTGGCCTCTTGCTGGTCAAGGGCGCAGTGCCCGGCTCCAAAGGTGGTTTTGTGACCGTGCGTCCCGCAGTCAAGTCGAAAGGAGCGAACTGATGCAGCTCGAACTCCTGAACGAACAAGGCCAGGCCGCGTCCAAAGTGGACGCCCCCGAGACCGTGTTCGGCCGTGAATACAACGAAGCCCTGATCCACCAGATCGTGGTGGCCTACCAGGCCAACGCGCGTCAGGGCACCCGTGCCCAGAAAGACCGCGAACAGGTCAAGCACTCGACCAAGAAGCCGTTCAAGCAAAAAGGCACGGGCAACGCCCGCGCCGGTATGACGTCTTCGCCGCTGTGGCGTGGGGGTGGTCGCATCTTCCCGAACAGCCCGGACGAGAACTTCAGCCAGAAGGTCAACAAGAAGATGTACCGCGCCGGCATGGCCTCCATCTTCTCGCAGCTGGCCCGTGAAGGCCGCCTGGCCGTGGTCGATTCGATCAAGGTCGACGCGCCCAAGACCCGCCAGCTCGCCGCCAAATTCAAGGCGATGAACCTGGACAACGTGCTGGTGATCGCCGACGAGATCGACGAGAACCTGTACCTGGCCTCGCGCAACCTGATTGGCGTGCTCATCGTTGAGCCGCGCTATGCCGATCCCGTTTCGCTCGTGCACTACAAGAAGGTGCTGGTCACCAAGGGCGCGATCGACAAGCTCAAGGAGATGTTCGCATGAGCGCCGTCCAATTTGACGAAGGTCGCCTGATGCAGGTGCTGGTCGCTCCCATCGTGTCCGAGAAGGCCACCATGGTTGCCGAGAAGACCAACGCCGTGACGTTCAAGGTCCTGCAAGACGCCACCAAACCCGAGATCAAGGCCGCGGTTGAACTGATGTTCAAGGTCGAAGTCGAAGGCGTGTCGGTGGTCAACATCAAGGGCAAGGCCAAGCGCTTTGGCAAGACCATGGGTCGCCGCGACAACATTCGCAAGGCCTATGTCAAGCTCAAGGCTGGTCAAGAGCTCAACCTCTCTGGGGAGGCTGCGTAATGGCTGTCATCAAGATCAAACCGACCTCGCCCGGCCGCCGTGGCGTCGTCAAGGTCACCCGTGACCACCTGCACAAGGGCGAGGGCTATGCGCCCCTGCTCGAGCCGCAACACCAGAAGTCGGGCCGCAACAACAACGGCCATGTGACCACCCGCCACAAGGGCGGCGGCCACAAGCACCACTACCGTGTGGTCGACTTCCGTCGCAACAAGGACGGCATTCCGGCCAAGGTCGAGCGCGTTGAGTACGACCCCAACCGCACCGCCCACATTGCGCTGCTGTGCTACGCCGACGGCGAGCGCCGCTACATCATCGCCCCGCGCGGTGTGGAAGTGGGCAGCACGCTGCTGAGCGGCGCCGAAGCGCCGATCCGCGCTGGCAACACGCTGCCGATCCGCAACATCCCGGTGGGTTCGACCATCCACTGCATCGAGCTCAAGCCCGGTGCCGGTGCGCAGATCGCCCGTTCGGCTGGTGCCTCGGCCACGCTGCTGGCCCGCGAAGGCACCTACGCCCAGGTTCGCATGCGCTCGGGTGAAGTTCGCAAGATCCACATCGAGTGCCGTGCCACCATTGGCGAAGTTGCCAACGAAGAGCACAGCCTGCGTCAGCTGGGCAAGGCCGGTGTCAAGCGCTGGATGGGCATTCGCCCGACCGTGCGTGGCGTCGCCATGAACCCGATCGATCACCCGCACGGTGGTGGTGAAGGCCGCACCGGCGAGGGTCGCAACCCGGTCGACCCGTGGGGTAACCTCACCAAGGGTTACCGTACCCGCAACAACAAGCGCACGCAGGTCATGATCGTGTCGCGTCGCAAGAAATAAGGGGTAACAAATGACTCGCTCTCTCAAAAAGGGTCCGTTTGTTGACCTCCACCTCATCAACAAGGTGGAAAAGGCCATTGCCGGCAAGGACAAGAAGCCGATCAAGACCTGGTCGCGCCGCTCGATGGTGCTGCCCGAGTTCATCGGTCTGACCATTGCCGTGCACAACGGCAAGCAGCATGTGCCGGTGTATGTGACCGACCAGATGGTGGGCCACAAACTGGGTGAATTCGCCCTGACCCGCACCTTCAAGGGTCACCCGGCGGACAAAAAAGTCCAGAAGAAATAAGGAAAGACCATGGAAACACGTGCAGTCCTGCGGGGCGTCCGTCT
>Ga0255220_1000639_pt1 | contig 13674 bp, 10 predicted proteins | sample Miss_Colum_RepB__FD_188423 | JGI IMG/M metagenome (GOLD analysis project Ga0255220, IMG submission 188423) | Freshwater microbial communities from Mississippi River, Louisiana, United States - Miss_Colum_RepB_8d | ecosystem: Environmental > Aquatic > Freshwater > River | place: USA: Louisiana...
GCGCTGTCCGCCCGAAAGAGCTCTCGGGCGGACAGCGCCAGCGCGTGGCAATTGGCCGTGCCATCGTGCGCCGTCCCAAGGTGTTTCTGTTTGACGAACCACTCTCGAACCTGGATGCGGCGCTGCGGGTGCAGATGCGCATCGAGTTGGCGCGTTTGCACGCCGAGCTGGGCACGACCATGGTGTATGTGACGCATGACCAGACCGAGGCCATGACCTTGGGCCAGCGCATTGCCGTGCTCAACCAGGGCCGCATCGAGCAAGTGGGCACCCCGATGTCGCTGTACCAGTCACCGGCCAACCGCTTTGTGGCGGGATTCCTGGGGTCGCCGCGCATCAACCTGCTGCCGTACCGGTGGGACGCCGCAAGCGCTTGTCTGCGCTTGCCCGGCGATTCCACCGTCGACGCGAAGGCGCTGGGGCTCGACCCCGCGCTGCTGGCACAAGGCGAGCAGATTGGCTGGCGCCCCGAGGACCTGGCCATTGCATCGCCGCACGAGGGTTTGCGCGGCGAGCTGGGCTTTGTCGAATTGTTGGGGGATGTGTGCGTGCTGCACATCCGCCTGGCCGCATGCGATACCGTCATCACCGTCAAGCAGACCATGGCCCCGCAGTCCTTGCGTGTGGGCGATGCGGTGGGCGTGCTGCCACAAAGCCGTGGCCTGCTGTTTGCGGCCGATGGCCAGCGAGTGGGCGCGTGAGCCGGCCCGCCTGGACAGAGCGCCAAGTCCATCGCGTCAGAACCAGCCAGCGGACGGCGGTTTGGACCGCCGCGCTGTTGCTGCTGGGGGCATGCGGTGGCGGCGGCGATGGGGCAGGTGGGGACAGCGCGGCGGGGCCCGCCAACGCATCGTCCACCCCGGTCAACCTGCCCGCCATCACGGTGCCGCCGGAGCTGCCCGGGTGGCAACTGGTCTGGAACGACGAATTCGACACCCCGGGCTTGCCCGACCCCAGCAAATGGGATCACGACACCGAGTACAACCAGCGAGGCTGGTGGAACGCCGAGCTGCAGTACTACAGCCGCAACCGCAGCGAGAACGCGCGGGTGGCCGACGGGACCCTGATCATCACCGCACGCCAGGAGCGGCTGACGCAAATGGCGGATTACGGCGGGCAGAACTACAGCTCGGCGCGCCTGATGACGCGCGGTCGCGCCAGCTGGACCTATGGCCGCTTTGAGGTGCGTGCCAAATTGCCGTGCACCCTGGGCACCTGGCCGGCCATCTGGATGTTGGGGACCGGTGGCGTGTGGCCCAACGATGGCGAAATCGACATCATGGAGCAGAAGGGCTTTTCGGTGCAGGACAAACAACAGGTGCTGGGCACCGTCCACACCCTGGCGCAAAACGGTGGCGCTGGCCCGAGCGGCACGCGCAACCTGGCCAATGCCTGCACCGATTTCAACACCTACCACCTCGAGTGGGATGCCAGCCGCATCCTGATCGGCGTCAATGGCCAGCAGGTGCTGAGCTACCCCAAACCCCTGAACGCGGGGTACGACCGCTGGCCTTTTGACCGTCCCCAATACCTGCTGCTGAACGTGGCGGTGGGCGGCAACCTGGGCGGCCCGGTCGACAACCGCAACCTGCCCGCCAGCATGGTGGTCGATTGGGTGCGGGTCTACACCAAGCGTTGAGCAAAAAAAGGCCCGCGATGAACGCGGGCCCAAGGTCCAGTTGGATTTTCAGGTGCAAGGGCACCTGAAAACCGGGGCTTATTTGAAGTACAGGTTGTCCATGTACACCGTGGTGCCGGGGGCATTGGGCACCAGCTTGATCTGCTTGATGGCCGTTTTGTCCGGTGTGGTGTAGTTGCTCAGCGCGATGTCGCGGCTGGTCCATTGGCTGGGAGTCAAGGTGACTGTGAACGCCTGTTCTGTCGGGACATCGTTGGTGATGCTGATGATGAACACATCAACAGAGGTGGCATCAGCCGACCAGAAGTCCACATGCAGGGATGTCTTGCCACTCACATTGATCGGATTGGCGGCAAAGTCAATGCCTTGATAGTTGATGCCAGCATATTTGGCCACAACATTGTTGGCGATGGTGGGGGTGCTGTACACCGTTGACTGCCCCCAGTTGGGATTCATGTTGACGCCTGCTGTTGCGGTGTATGCATCACTGAAAATCGAGATGACAGCATTGGCGTTCTCCGATGGGGTGCCAGGAGCGGTTGATGGCTCCTGCGACGGCGGGCATGCGGCCAAGGTGGCACTCACGCCTTCGAGCTTGAAGTCATCAAACAGGTAGACGCGGTCTGCCGTCTCGGCCACGCGGTTGGCTTCGTCGGCCGAGACCTCGGTCCAGTTCGGGTAGATGCTGAACTTGTTGTAGACCTTGGTGATGTCCAAATCGGTCCCGTTGCTCTTGTTGGCAAAGTTGAAGGTCAGCTTTTCCCACTCTGTGCCCGTATTGGTCGTCTGTGTGAACACACCGGCTCCAGCATTGGTGCCCACGCCTTCGGCCTTCATGGTGAAGACCACGCCTGCGCGCGGTGCCTTGACCATGACCGAGATGCTCTTGGCATTGGCGGTGAATGGAATGGCCGGCGAATCGCCATCGGTGCCGGCCGGGCAGGTGTGCAGGGTTGCGCCGCCCCAGGGTTGTGCGGTCCTGGGCTTGTTCAGTTTGGCCACCTTGTTGCTGCCTTCGGTGGCGGATTCGAAGCTGGTGTCCCCGAAAGCCAGCAGCGTGGCGGCATTTGGGCTCTCATCAAAGGTCGCGATGGTGGTCGCTGGCGTGGCCACCCGCGTGTCATAGGCCTGCGTCGCGCTGACCGGCGTGGTGTTGGCATTGTTGGCGGCGTCCACAAAGGCCGCGGCCGCCACGCTCACGTTCAAGGTGCCGGCGCTGTTGGCCGTGGGCGTGACCACCAGGGTGGCGCTGCGGCCATTGCCCGCCATGTTGAAGCTGCCCTTGCTGCCGCCCGTCACAGCGATATCGCTTTCCACAAAACCACTCACCACCTCGCTGAAGGTGAAGGTAAAGGTCACTGGGCCGGTGGCGGTGGCCGACGCCTCGCTGTCGGTGATGGTGACCGTGGGGGCGGTGGTGTCGCTGCTGCCAGGGGCGGTGGCGTCACCGCCGCCGCCGCAAGCGGTCAGGAATGCCAGCGCGGCCAGGGCCGTCAGGCGTTGCATGGAAGAGGGGCGAAGGCTCATCGGGGTCTCCAGTGGTGGTGGGTGGTTAATGGAAGAAAGCGGTTTCAGAAATGCATGCAGTTGTTCATGGCAACCGGTCGTTGGGTGGGTCAGGGACGGGATTGGGCGAGTTGGCCGGGCGCGACTTGCAGCACCGTGCCGTCGCCAAAGCGCACCGTGATGGGCTGACGACCGGCATTGAAGGCCAGGTATTGGCGCTGTCCGTCGGGGCGGCGAAATACCGCGTGCAGGGGGTGGTCGGCAGCGACCGAGAAGTCGGGTGTCCCCAGCTGTTGCAGGCTCAGCAAAAAGTGCAGGGCATGGCTGCGTGAATCGCCCAGTTCGACCGAGCCCCAGCGATCCCACTGGGCCAAGCCTGCGGACGGGTCGGTCAGCGCCATGTACTTGGCAAACAGGTCTTGCCAGATATCGCGCGGGTTGGCGCGCTTGCCACGCGATTCAAATGTGGCGGTGTCTTTGGGCAAGGTGGCGAGGCTGCGCCGGGTGTGCGCTGGGTCCAGGCCCAGGTAGGTGGAGGCGGTGGTGATGGGCAGCAGGTTGATGCCCTTGATCTGGCGTGGCTCGTCGGTCCACCAGGTGTTGTGCTTGTACCCCCCGCCAAACAGCATGCTGGTTTCCACATGCGGGTACTCGGGTGGGAACACCAGGCCATGCACGTCAAACCAGTAGTGGCGGATGGCCTCGATCTCGGTGTTGTAAAGGTACAGGCCCAGGTCGCGCAGCGCGCGGTCACCCTGAAGCTCGGCCCAGAGGATCAGGCCCACCCAGGCGTTGATCGCTTCGGAGGAGGACTCCTGGTTGTTGCCCAGATCGCCCAAGGCAATGCCCGATGCCCATGAATGACCCTCGTAGACATCGAAGTGGCGCAAGAAGGGGAAATCGGGCCGGCCGCGCTCGGTGGTGGCAATGTCGCGGATCAGCCAGGGCACCATGCCCCCCCAACGCTGAGGACTGGCCCATTGCGGGTCGCGCAGGGCCAGCTCGGCCATGGTGCGGATCCAGTAGCCGTAGTGGAAATGGTGGTCGTTCATTTGCTCGACCGAGAAGTATTCTTCTGGGTAGGACAGCACCGTGCCAAGCGTGCGGTCAAGGTGAAAATAGCGCTGGCGATCCTGTCCGCTGAACCACTCTTGCACCCGCTCCTTGAGCATGTCCATCAGGCGCTCGGCCTGCGCCGGGCTGCCGTGCACCTGCACCACGTCCAGCAACTTGGTGGTGCGTTGCAGGCCCTTGCCTTGCCAGTAAGGGCCTTTGCCAATTTGCAGCATGTTGCGCCGGGCGTCGCGCACGTCGTTGGCCATGACCGCGCTCAGGGTGCTGCTGTGTGCGCCGGCCTGAACCGCCGGCCACCAGGGCACAAAGCCCTTGTGTTGCAACAGGGTGTCAAAGCCGCTGGCCGCCAGCAATTTGAGCGGGCCACGGACCGAGTCATAGGCCGGGCCCAGCCGACCCGCGACGCTGGGGTTTTGGTGCCAATGGTGCGGGTACAGGGCCAGCAAGGGCTGGGTCTCCTGCCCCTCCAACACTTGGGGTGTGACGCGGTACTGGGTCCGCACGGCCTGGGTGCTGGCGTCGACCTGCCAGGCGACGCGGGTATCGGCCCAGCGCACATAGGCGTGGCGCGCCAGCAGCGCCAGGCTTTCGGGGGTGGCGTCGGGCAGGGCGCTGAGCACAAAGTGCCGTCCTTGCGCGGGCATGCGGGCCAGCCACACACCGGCCCCGGCGGCTTCCCAGCGCACACCACTGGGCCCGAACACCGCATAGCGCTGGCCATCCAAGGCCAACAGCAGCAGACGCGGATCCTCGTGCGGCAAGCGTTGCGCGCCAGCGGCGGTGCTGATGCGCAGGTCCCCTTCGCTGAGCTGACCCCACACATAGGGGCTGCCGTGGGCCATGGTGAGGTCAAAGCGCTGAGACCCACGGCCCATGGCCAGCTCGATGGCCCAGTCGCTGGCATTCATGAGCCGCGCCGGCGCCGGGTCAAACGCGGTGGGGCGCGCTGTCAGGGCCGCGCGGTGGGGGTAGTGGATCTCGTTGTCCTTGCGCTCGCTGGGCACCACGGTCTTGCGTGGCAGGCCCAGCTCAAATCCCTCGGTCCCTGCGCGGCCGGTCAGCGGCTGGGCGTACAGCGCTTGCGGCGCCCCCCCGAACAACACGCTGGAGTACCACTGGTTGGTGGGAGCGGCACGTTGCAGCATGACCCCTTCGCGGCCCGGTGCGGCCGGTGCCGGACGATCGCTGGTGCGGGGCGCCAGCAGCAGTTGACCACTGCCTGCTGGCACGCTGCCCTGGGCATGGACCAAACCACCGCAGACCAGGGCCAGAAAGGACAAACAACGCGCCAGACGATGCATGGGATCTCCGCAATCAGATGGCATGATGATATTGAAAGCGCTTTCAAGATGTTCTAGGGTTTTCCATGAAACAAGCCGCCAAGTTGATGCAAGGGTAAGCCCTGATGGGCCATTCGTTGATCAAAATCACCCGATTCAGCTATGATGTTGAAAGCGCTTTCAGTTGTGTTGATGGCTTGCTTGCCATCCGCCATTGCGCCCGAGCCATTACCCACGGAATCACCACCATGACGACCTCATCCCACCGCCGCAATGGGGCCATGCCCGGCCGGTTGCTGGCCACCGCCATCACCACCGCCCTCCTGGGCATGGGACAGGCCCAGGCCTTCGAGGCCGGTCCATTCACCCTCACTGGTTTTGTCAAGGCCGAGGTGACGCAGGCCAGCAATCAGTGCAGCGATTGCCAACGCTACCCCACCGAAAACCGCCAGCGCCTTTGGGCCGACGTTCTGGTGTCGGGCAAGGCCTATGGCAGCCAAACCAATTCGGTGGTGCTGGCGCAGCCCTGGCTGGCCGCCAACTTCGATCTGGGCAAGGGGGTCAAGCTCTCTGGCCTGCTCAGCCAGCGCTGGCGCGACGGCAAGATCGACATCGACGGCTTCTGGTACGAGAAGAACGCAGCCCTCTCGCACGAGGAGTGGGGCAGCCTGCGCATTGGTGCCATGACCTCGCGCGCCTGGAGCCTGGCCGATTACCCCTATGGCTCTGACATTGGGGTGGCCGATGCATGGGCCAGCAGCGGTGCGGGCTACGGCCTGATGACGCAGGCCGTTCGTTACACCAGCCGTCCGCTGGAATTTCTCAAGGGCGACCTGGTGCTCGAGCTGAGTTACGACCGGGGCAACCGCGACTTCAAGATCCACAAGCCCTGGCTGGTCGAGTTGTGGGCACAGTTCCGGCGCGGTGACCTGGCGCTCGACGCGGTGTACCAGGACTCCCGCAACGGCACGCCCATGGCCTGGGGGCACGGCCCGTTCACCGGCTTGACGCCGTTTCCGGCCGATGACGCCAAGTTGGGCGGATCGGGCCAGTCGATCGCCATGCTCATGGCCCGCTACGACCTGAACAGTGCCTGGCAGCTCTCGGGCGGCGTGCGCCACAACCGCTGGAGCGGGGCCTACGCGGTGATCACCCAGGCTGGCCCGCCCGACCAGTGGAACACCATGTTCAACGTGAACTGGAACGGCACCCTCAATGGCGTGAGCAATCCGGGCTATGCCGCCACCTCGACCGATCTTTCGGCGGGTGTGCGCTATCGCGATGGCGATTGGACCTACTCGGCAGGCATGGTCCGCCTGGGCAAGGCCAAAACCGACAACCCCCTCGAGCGCGGACAGAGCAATGGCATGACCATGCTCACGGTCGGCGCGGGCAAACAGTTGAGGCCTGGCTGGCGTGCCTACGCCATGGCCGGGCTGGTGCGCTACGACAAGAAGGGCCTGGCCCCCCTGTCCATGCCGGCCCACAACGCTTTTTCTGGCGTGGACTCGCGCATCGCCACCACCGGCAACTGGGTCGGCATGGGCGTGGTCTACACCTTCTGATCACCGAATCTACGCACAGGACATCGATATGAACAGCGTGTTTGCGCATTGGGCGGCCCTGCGGGCCCGCGTGCTGATGGTGCTGGTGGGCCTTGGGCTTGCCGCTTGCGGCGGTGGCGGTGTCATCCCATCACCCGGGGTCAGCTTGCGTCCCCTGGAGGCCGATTTCACCGCCCGGATGGCGGTGGCTTACTCGCCCTACCGCACGGCGGCCAATGAGGCGGGGCTGGCCTCCGAGACCATTCCGTTGGCCAACATCAAGCAGGATCTGCAACTCTTGCGCGATGCGGGCGTGGGCATGGTTCGGGTGTTTGATTCGTCGGACAAGGTGGCTGGCCAGACGGTCCAGGCCATTCGCGATCTGAACCTGGACATGAAGGTCATGCTGGGGGTGTGGATTGCCTCCACCACCGGCGGCAACGCGGTGGCCAATGCCGCCGCCAACGATGCCGAGATCGCACGCGCGATTGCCTTGGCCAATGCCCATCCGAACATCATCAAGGCCGTCAGCGTGGGCAACGAAACGCTGGTGTCCTGGAACACCTGGAATCCGCAGTCCACCGCCAACCTGGCCTCGTACATCCGCATGGTGCGCAACGCCATCTCCCAGCCGGTGACCACCGACGACAACTGGGCGTTCTTTGCCAAGCAAAGCGGTGAGCAGGACCCCTTGCCGATTCTGAAGGAAATCGACTTTGTGGCGGTTCATACCTACCCCTTGGCCGACTCCAAATACAACCTCTGGGATTGGCGCCAGGTGGCCACGCCCGCTGCGCAGCGCGCAGCGGCGATGATGGATGCGGCCATCAACAAGGCCAAGGCGGATGTGCAGGCGGTGCGCACGCACCTCGACAACAACGGCTACAACCTGCTGCCGATCGTGGTGGGCGAGACCGGCTGGAAGGCCGTGGCCAGCGACGGTGAATCCGAGCGCGCCCACCCCGTCAACCAGAAGATGTATGTTGAGCGGCTGCGCGCCTGGAAGCAGCAACAGGGCGCCCCCAGCAGCATTGTGTACTTTGCGGCATTTGATGAACCCTGGAAGCAGGGCGACGACAAGTGGGGTCTGTTCAACGTCCAGCGTCAAGCACGCTGCGCAGCCGTGGCCCTCAATGCCAACCTGACCCCCGAGGCCGGCAGCTGTGACGCGGCCCAGGCGGTCTATCACATCCCCGTGGCCAATCAGGGCACCATCACCGCCAACCGCTACACCGTGTATGCCGAGGCCGTGACCGAGGGTGAGGCCCGCCCCAGCGTGGCCGTCTTGCCCAACGCGTGGGAAAACAACAGCACCGCCGCCATTGCGGTGGAGAGCGACGCCACCTCGGGTGACGGCAGCTCGGTCTACAAAATCACCCCCAATCCGCTGGACTGGGGCTGGGGCATGACCTTTGGCCTGACCGGTGGCGCCGAAGTGGATCTGAGCAACTTTGCAGCTGGTCACCTCAATCTGCGCATCAAGACCACGTATGCGGGCAAGCTCGAGATTGGTTTCTTCACGGGCAGCGTCAGTGACAACACCGCCTACGATGTCTACCGCGCCATTTCCTCGGGTGAATACGGTTACCAGAACGACGGCCAGTGGCATACTGTGCGCATTCCAGTGGCCGACCTGGTGGCCCGAGGGGCCATGGCGCACCGCATGAACAATCCGGCTTTGTCTCGCTTGCAACTGAGCCGGGTGGCCAACCTGCTGGTGGTGGCCGATCGTTACGCTGTTACCAAAAATGCTGCCAATGTGCGCGAGCCGATCCTGATCGACGCCGTCTACTGGAGCCGCTGACTTCTGTTTGAATGTTTCCGACCTGATTGTCTGGCCCGTTTGTCTTTATGAGTTCCCGCCGCGACGCGACACCTCTCGAACCGACCAGCAGCGCTCAGCGCAAGGACCGACCCGTGCACCCGGTGCAGCGGGGTCGGGCCACTTTGGGCATGGTGGCCAAACAGGCCGGGGTCTCCCCCAGCACCGTCTCGCGCATTCTCAATGGCACCGCCCGGGTCAGCGAGGACAAGCAAAAGCTGGTGCGGCAGGTCATTGACGAGTTGGGGTTTCGTCCCGATCCCACCGCTCGTGGCCTGGCTGGCGGGCGGACCATGAGCATCGGGGTGCTGACCCAGTTCATTGACAGCCCGTTTTATGGTGAGGCCTTGCGCGGCATCGAGGATGTGCTGCATCAGGCACATTACGCCCCCTTGTTTGTCAGCGGCCACTGGAACCAGGAAGAAGAGCGTGCGCGGCTGGACCTGCTGCAGGACCGCAAAATCGACGGCATCATCGTGCTGACGGGCAAGCTCGACGATGCCACCCTGGTCGAGCTGGCCCAGCAGCTGCCGGTGGTGGTCACCGGTCGCCAGTTGAGCGCGCCCAATCTGTTCAGCATTGACTTTGACAACCGCGAAGGCGCTGGCTTGGCCGTGCGTCATCTGCATGCGCAGGGCCATCAGGATGTGGCCTTTATTTCGGGGCCGCTCGATCACCCGGATGCCGAGCAGCGGCTGGCGGGCTACCGCGCCGAACTGGCCCGGCGCGACATGCGCCAGGACGATCGCCTGGTGGTGTTTGGCGACTTTCAGGAAGCGGGCGGTTTTCGGGCCATGAACCAGTTGCTGGCGTCGCAAGTGAATTTTTCGGCCGTGATCGCGGCCAACGATCAGATGGCCTATGGCGCGCGCCTGGCCCTGCACCGCGCGGGTCTGCGGGTGCCCGATGATGTGTCGCTGGTGGGGTTTGACGACCTGCCCCATTCGGCCTTCACCCTGCCGCCGCTCACCACGGTGCGCCAGTCGGTGTACGAGATCGGCCGCCTGGCGGCGCAGGCCATGATCGAATTGCTGGGCAAGACCACGCCGCCCACCCAAGTGGTGGCCGCCGAAATCATCGTGCGCGAATCCACCCGCATTTGCCGGCGCTGATGCGCAGGGCGCTGGGCCTTGGACCGGCGTGAATGCTTCGCGGACCGCCTGACTGAACCTCAGCCGCCCAGCACCGCCGCCACCAGGCCGTCGGCGTCGCCGTCGTGGCGCAGGCCGATGCGCTCGGCCAGCTCGGTGCGCAGCGGTGGGTATTGGGCAAACAGGCGCTCCACCTTGGGGTCGGGTTCGCTGTGCACCAGGGCCAGGCGGTCCTGGCCGTAGCGGCGTGCCAGCGCCGCCATCACCGCTTGCACCGACAGGTGCAGGGCCGGCATGAGCGCCAGGCAGCGTGGTCCCAGGGCGCCCAGGTCGCTGGCCGCGGCCTGCCGCAGGTTGCGCGCGCACTGCGCCGCCGAAATCCACCAGGCCATGCCCTCGGGCCGCACCGGCAGCGTCAGGGCCTGGCCATCGCGCAGGCGCCAAAAGAGCTGGCTCATGAAGGCCGACATCAGGCCCGCCCCATCGCCTGGTCGCGCCACCACGCCCGGCAGGCGCAGCGAAGCGCCTTGCAGCCTGCCGCGGCGCACCGCGTCGGCCAGCAAGATTTCGGCAATGCGCTTGTGCGCGCCATAACTCAGGCCTGGCGCGGTGGGGGTCTGCTCGTCCACGCAGGCCGGCAGGTCGGCGCCGTACACCGCCACCGTGCTGGCCAGGATCAGGCGTGGCGGCGCCACCGGCCGCTCGAGCGCCTCGATCAGGGCCATGCTGGCCTGCAGGTTCACCGCCCGTCCCAGCGCGGGCTGCGCCTCGGCCGCGCCCCCGGGCAGGCTCGCCAGGTGGAACACCACATCGGGCATGGCCTGCAGCGCCTGCGCCATCCGCTCGGGCTCGGTCAGGCTGCCCGCCAGCGGCAGCCATCGCGCATCGTTCATCTGGGGCGGCTGCAGGTCCAGGCCGATCAGCTGGTCGATGCGCTGGCCGCCCAGGCCGTCGCTGAGCAACTGCCCGCACAGCATCTGGCCGATGAAGCCGCCCGCGCCGGTGACCAGGACCTTCATGGGCGCACGCACACGCGCTGGTCGATGGCCCCAAAGGGACCGTCGCGTCCGTCCTCGTGGCGGGCCTGCATGCGCACGCGGTCGCCATCGGCCATGTACGGGGTTTCGGGCTGGCCCTTGTCCAGCAGTTCGATCGCGCGGCGCTCGGCAATGCACGACGAGCCCACCACCCGGTAGTCGGGGTTGGAGACGGTGCCCGAGCCAATCAGGGTGCCGGCCACCAGCTCGCGGCTGTAGGCCGCATGGGCCACCAGCTCGTCAAAGCCAAACGCCATGGCCCCGCCATGCGCCGCGCCAAAGCGCTGCCCGTTCAGGTCCACTTCCAGGCGCATCTGCACGCGCGCGTCGCGCCAGCCGCTGCCCAGCTCGTCGGGGGTGACGGCGATGGGGGCCACGCTGCAGGCAGGTTTGGCCTGGATCCAGCCAAAGCCGGTCTTCATCTCGATGGGTGCCAGGCGGCGCAAGGACCAGTCGTTGATCAGCACCACCAGGCGGATGTGTTCGCGCGCCTTTGCGGCCGGCGTGCCCATGGGCACGGTGTCGGTGATCACGCCAAATTCGCCCTCGAAGTCGATGCCATCGTCGGCGCTGGGCACCGGCACATCGGCGCGCGGCGGCAGGAACTGGTGCGACAGGCCCTGGTACATCAGCGGCCGGGTCGGGTCGTTTTTCTTGTCGATCTTGAACACCACGTCCATCAGGTCGCCGTGCGAGTTGAAGGCCGAGCCATCGAGCCATTGCCAGGCCCGGGGCAGCGGCGAGAGCGCCGCCTGCGGGTCAAAAGGGCGTGCCCCAGGGCAATCGCCCCGGTCCAGGGCCTGGGCCAGCGCGCGCAGCGCCGGTTCGCAGCGCGACCAGTCGTTGAGCGCGCTCTGCAGATCGGGGGCTTGCGCGCCGGCGCTCACGCAGTGTTGGCCGTCGGAGGACAGCACCACCAGTTCGCCATCGGGGCGTCCGTTGGAAAGAGTGGCCAGTTTCATGGAGGGCTTTCAGGGGGTCAGGCGTGGGGAGTCAGGCTGGCGGCCAGCTCGGGGCTGTACTGGCCGTCGACCAGGATGAAGAGCATGCGGCATGGGCGGCCACTGCGGTTGGCCCAGGCGTGGTTGGTGCCGCGCTGGATGACGACACTGCCCGCGCGCAGCGGGACCTCGCTGTCGTCCAGCACCAGGGTCAGCTCGCCCTCGATGACGATGCCGTAATCGATCGATTCGGTGCGGTGCATCAGCGGATGCGGTGAATGCGCTTGCACCGTCGAGGCCGCGCGGTCGCCGATCTGCTCGAAGGCCGCGCCCATGCGCTGGGCGCCCTCGCGCAGCAGGTCCTCGGTGTCGGGCGGGATGTCAACAAAGCGGATGCGCGTGCCGTGGCGCGGTGGCTTGAGTTGCAGCGCCGCCAGCGTGGGATCGGGACCGTTGTCCACGGGGGCCGGGCTGCCCTCGGTGCACCAGACCTCGTGAAACACCGTGCCCTGGATGGCCGCGATGTGCGCGATGTGGGGCAGGGGCCCGCGCGAGCTCACCACGGCCTTGCCTTGGGCGTCGTGTCCGGTTACCACGCGTTCGATGGGGGGAAATGAGGGGTTCATGAATCAGTCCTCCAAAATGGCCACCGCCCGCGTCCAGCCGGCCGAAGCGCCGCGGATCTTGTGCGGAAAGCAGCTGACCGTGAAGCCATGCGGCGGCAGGGCTTCGAGGTTGTGCAGTTTTTCCAGGTGGCAGTAGCCGATGTCGCGGCCGGCTTTGTGGCCCTCCCAGATCAGGCGTTTGTCGCCGGTTTCCTGCACTTTTTGCGCGGTGTAGACAAAGGGCGCGTCCCAGCTCCAGGCGTCGGTGCCGGTCAGGCGCACGCCGCGCTCGAGCAGGTACATGGTGGCCTCGTAGCCCATGCCGCAGCCGGTCTGCACATAGTCGGAATGCCCGTAGCGCGAGCCGGCCCGGGTGTTGACCAGCACGATGTCCAGGGGCTGCAGGTCCCAGCCGATGCGCGCCAGCTCGGCCTGCACCTCGGCCGCGCTCACCACATGGCCATCGGGCAGGTGCCGGAAATCGAGCTTCACGCCAGGCTGGTAGCACCACTCCAGGGGCACCTGGTCGATGGTGATGGACGGGCGTGCCCCGCCCAGCTTGGCGTCTTGCGTGGAGTGAAAGTGCCACGGCGCGTCCAGGTGCGTGCCGCTGTGCGTGGTCAGCGTCACCCACTCAGCGGCCGCGGCCTCGCCGTCGGGGTAGTCCTCGGGCTGGGTGCCCGGCAGCATGTGCAGAAACTCGGGCAGGGTGTCGGCATGGCGCTGGTAGGTGATCTTGGGCGCCAGCGGTGGCGGGTCTGACAGCACATCGTTTTCCAGGTAGATCGACAGATCGACCAAGCGGTGCTGCGGGCGCGGGCGGCGGGGTGCGGGGGTGGCAGGGCTCATGAGGGGGCTTTCAGATCGGTTGCGCCAGCGCCATCAGCGACTCGCGCATGATGCGGCCATGCTCGTCCTTGTTGCCGTTGTGCATCTCGATCTCGCCCAGTTGCAGCGAGTTCTCGACCACCATGCGGCAGCGCTCCCAGCGCCGGCTCTGAAAGGCCTGCAGGCGCGCGTCCAGCGCCTCGGCCGAGTCCAGGCAGGCCGCCAGCACCAGCCCGTCCTCGATGCCGATGCAGGCGCCCGAGGCCAGGTGCGGCGTGGTGGCGTGCACCGCGTCGCCAATCAGCAC
>Ga0255220_1000641_pt1 | contig 13659 bp, 10 predicted proteins | sample Miss_Colum_RepB__FD_188423 | JGI IMG/M metagenome (GOLD analysis project Ga0255220, IMG submission 188423) | Freshwater microbial communities from Mississippi River, Louisiana, United States - Miss_Colum_RepB_8d | ecosystem: Environmental > Aquatic > Freshwater > River | place: USA: Louisiana...
CGCAGGCGCGCCAGCACCGAGCCCAGGGGCGAGATCAGCAGCAGCTCGCCGCTTTGGGCCTGACCGCTCAGCTCAAACTGCGCCTGGTGCACCTGTTCGGGCGGACCGGCCAGGCGCAGCAGCCAGCGGCCTTGCCAGACGCGCGCATCGGCGCGGGGCCTGGGCGCGCTGGCGCAGGCGCTCAACAAGGCCAGCGAGGCCAGGGTCCAGGCGCTGTGCCGCAGGGCCTGGCGGCGCGGCAGCGGCGCGGGCAGGCGCATCGGGTGCGGGCCGTCCATGCGGTATCAGCGGCGCGGGTCCAGGCGCCGCAGCGTGTCCTGCAAGGTCTCGTTATCGGCCTTCAGGCGCAAGCCTTGCTGCCAGACGGCGCGCGCTTCCTCGCGCTGGCCGCTCACCCAAAGCACCTCGCCCAGGTGGGCGGCGATTTCGGGGTCGGGCCGCAGCTCGAAGGCGCGGCGCAGAATGCGCAGGGCTTCGGCCACCTGGCCCTCGCGAAACGCCACCCAGCCCAGGCTGTCCATGATGAAGGGGTCGTTGGGCGCCAGCGAAACGGCTTTTTCAATCAGGGTGCGGGCCTCGGGCAGGCGCTGGCCCCGGTCGGCCAAGGAGTAGCCCAGGGCGTTGTAGGCGTGGGGGTCGTCGGGCCGCTGGGCCATCATGCGGCGCAGCAGCGTTTCCATTTCCTCAAAGCGCTGGAGCTTGTCGGCCACCAGGGTCAGCTCGGTCATCCATTCGTACCGATCGGGGCTGCGGGTCAGCGCCTCTTGCAGCAGGGCGTAGGCCGCTTCGGCCTGGCGGTGCTCGCGCAGAAACTGCGCCTCCATCAACAGGCGACGGGCCTGCTCGTCTTCGGTTTTGGCCGGCGCGCTGGCAATGACCTGGCGACCTTGCGCCAACTGACCTTGCTGGGCCAGCAGCTGCGCACGCACCGCCGCCACGCGCAGCGGATCGGCTTGCGGCGGGGCTTGGTCGAGCCAGTGCTGGGCGCGCACCAGGTCGCGCTCACGCAGGGCGATCAGGGCCAGGGTGACGATGGCGTCCACGCGCGCATTGCCCGGGTCGCGCTCGGGCCGCTCGTGCACCAGGTCCAGGTACTTCTCGAGCATGGGGCGGGCCTGCGCGTCGTTGCCGCGCTCGTGCTGCAGCAAGCCGTGCAAGAGCCAGGCCCCGGCCTCGTCGGGGTGGCGCTGGTTCACGTTTTGCAGCAGCGCCATGGCCGCTTGCGGCTGGCCTTGCTGGTTCAGGGCCTGGGCATAGGCCTGCACGATGGCCGGCGCCGCATCGGGGCGGGCCAGGGCCGCGTCCAGCATCGTGCGCGCCGCCTGCGGCTGGGCGCCCATCAGGCCAATGGCCAGCAGCAGCGGGCCGCTGGCGTTGGGGTCCAGCGCATGGGCACGCTCGGCCGAGCGCATGGCGGCCTCGAACTGACCCGCATCGCGCTGCAGGCGGCCCAGGGTGGTCCAGGCCACCACCGCATTGCCCGGCAGGGCCTGCCAGGTGCGCAGCACCGGCTCCACCGCGCGCAGCACCAGGGCCTTGTCGGGCACCTGCGCATACGCGCGCGGAATGGACGCGATGGCCGGGCCTTGTTCCTGCGGCGGCAACTCCTTGAGCAAGGTGCTCAGGGCCGGGCCACTGGCCTCGGCGCGGCCCAGGGCCAGCATCAGCTGCAGGATCAGGGCGTTGGGCTCGCGGTCTTGCGGGAGTTCTTTTTTCCAGGTCTGCGCCGCTTGCAGGGCCGCGTCGCCCGAGCGGGCCTGCAGGGCCACCTGCACCGAGCGCTGAAACAGGCGCGCGTCCTTGGTGCGGCGCGCCGCATCCAGCAGCAGCGAAAAGCCGGCCCCGGGCGAGCCTTCGCGCACATTGAGCTCGCCCAGCAGCAGCTGGTAGAACAGCGGCCCATCCAGGCGCGAATTGACGATCTCGGGCTTGGTCTCGTCGGCACTGGGCGCGCTGGCGCTTGGCGACGGCGCAGGGGTCTGGGCCTGCGCGGCAGCGGCCAGCAGGGTCACAAGCAGTAAAGACCAGCGGGATGACATGAGGCCCATCATAATGCAGGCCCATTGCCTTGCCTGCCTTGGGGCTGGGCCCACTGCGGAGCGCGCATGCCAGAACTGCCAGAAGTCGAAGTCACCCGCCTGAGCTTTGCCGCGCGCATTGCCGGTGCGCGGGTGCAGGTCCTGCGCATGGGCAAGCCCTTGCGCTGGCCGCTGGGGGTGGACCCGCAGACCCTGCGCGGGCGCCAGGTGCAGTCGGTGCAGCGGCGCGGCAAGTACCTGCTGCTGATGCTCGACGAGGGCCTGTTGCTGTTGCACCTGGGCATGTCGGGCAGCCTCAACTTTGCACCGCAGCAGCCGCCGGCCGGGCCGCACGACCACATGGACTTGCACACCGACCGCGGCGTGCTGCGCCTGCACGACCCGCGCCGCTTTGGCGCGGTGGTCTGGGCCCAAGACCTGGACGACCCGGTGGCGCGCAAGCTGCTGGGCGGACTGGGGGTCGAGCCCCTGGGCCCCGACTTTGCGCCGGGCGCCTTCTGGGCGGGCCTGAAGACGCGGCGCAGCGCCATCAAGCAGGTGCTGCTGGCCGGCGACCTGGTGGTGGGCGTGGGCAATATCTACGCGTCCGAGGCCTTGTTCATGGCGGGCATTCGGCCCACCACGCGCGCGCACCGCCTCTCGCGGCCGCGCGCCGAGCGCCTGCATGCGGCCATTGTTCAGGTGCTGCAGCGCGCGCTGGCGCAAGGGGGCAGCACCTTGCGCGACTTCGTGAGCGCCGAGGGCAAGACCGGCTACTTCCAGCTTGAGGCCGCGGTCTATGGCCGCGCCGGCCTGCCGTGCCGCCAGTGCGCCACGCCCATCCGCAGCCTGGTGCAGGGCCAGCGCAGCACCTTTTTCTGCCCCACATGCCAGCGCCCCTGACCCCGGTCCCCACCTCCGATACATGGCCCGATGGGGCGACGGCCTTGGCCCCCATGGCCGAGCGCCTGGTGGCCTGGCAGCGCCAGCACGGTCGCCACGACCTGCCCTGGCAGGGCACGCGCGACCCCTACCGGGTCTGGCTGTCCGAGGTGATGCTGCAGCAGACGCAGGTCAGCACGGTGATGGGCTATTACGCGCGCTTTCTGGCGCGTTTTCCGGATGTGGCGGCCTTGGCCGCGGCCTCGCAAGACGAGGTGCTGGGCCTGTGGAGCGGGCTGGGTTACTACAGCCGCGCGCGCATGATGCACCGCTGCGCGCAGGCCGTTTGCGCCGAGCATGGCGGGCAGTTTCCGCGCACCGCCGAGGCACTGGTGACGTTGCCGGGCATCGGCCCTTCCACTGCCGCGGCCATTGCCAGCTTCTGCTTTGGCGAGCGCATCTCGATCATGGACGGCAATGTGCGCCGCGTGCTCTCGCGCTGGCTGGCCTGGCCGCACGACCTGGCCCAGCCGCGCCACGAGCGCGCCCTGTGGGCACAGGCGCAGGCCCTTCTGCCCACGCAGGCGCAGGACATGCCCGCCTACACCCAGGGCCTGATGGACCTGGGCGCCACCTTGTGCACCACCCGTGCGCCCGCCTGCCAGGCCTGCCCCTTGCAAGCGGACTGCCAGGGCCGGGCGCAGGGCGAGCCCACGCAGTGGCCCATCCGCACACGCAAGCTCAAGCGCCTGAGCGTGAGTCTGTGGCTGCTGTGGGCCGAAGACGCGCAGGGCCGGGTGTGGCTGCACAAGCGGCCGCAACAAGGCATATGGGCCGGCTTGCATGCGGTGCCGGTGTTCGAGACCGAGCCCGACTGGGCCACGCTGTGGCCGCAGGGCCAGGTGCAGGCCATGCTGCCGGTGCAGCGCCACGCCCTGACGCACCGCGAGCTTTATCTGCACTGGGTGCGGGTGCAAGGGCCGACCGAGACGCCGCCGCAGCACGAGGGCCAGTGGTGCTCGAGGGCCGACTGGGCCGCGCTGGGTTTGCCCAAGCCGGTGCGCGAGCGCCTGGACGCGACAGGGGCCAACGAGCGCCACGCCGATTTGTTCGATTGAGGCGCCGGCCCGGCGTGGCGCCAGGCCTCAGGGCAGGTCGCGGTGGCGGCGCAAGGTGGGCCAGCGCGAAGGCATCTGCGCGGCCAGTTGCTCGACCAGGTAGACCGATCGGTGCTGGCCGCCGGTGCAGCCAATGGCGATCGTCACATAGGGGCGGTGATCGGCCTCGATCAGCGGCACCCAGTCCAGCACAAAGCTGGCAATGTGCGCTTGCAGCTTCTGCACCAGGGCCGCCTGCTGCAAAAAAGCCTGCACCGGGGCGTCGCGCCCCGTGAGTTCGCGCAGGCCGGGCTCGTAATAGGGGTTGGGCAGCATGCGTGCGTCAAACACAAAGTCTGCGTCCATGGGCACGCCGCGCTTGAAGCCAAACGATTCGAACACCACCGTCATCGGCGCCAGCGGCGTGTCCATCAAGCCCTTGATCCAGGTCTGCAGCTGCGCGCTGCGCAGCAAGCTGGTGTCGATCACATGCGAGCCGTCGCGCAGCACCCCCAGCAGCTCGCGCTCCTGCTCGATCGCCTCGATCAGGTCTTGCTCGCGGTCGACGGTGCTGTGCTTGGCCAAGGGGTGGCGGCGCCGGGTTTCCGAATAGCGGTGCACCAGGGTGGGGGTGGACGCGTCCAGGAACAGGGTCTTGACGCGCAGGTGCTCTCGCGCCAGGGACTTGAGCTGTTCTGGCAGCAGGTGCAGCGATTCGGCGCTGCGCACATCGATGGCAATGGCCAGCAGGCGGTTGCGCTGGCGCGTTTGCAGGTGCACCACATCGGCCAGCAGCTCGGGCGGCAGGTTGTCGACGCAGAAAAAACCGCTGTCCTCGAGCGCGCGCAGCGCCACCGACTTGCCCGAGCCGGACATGCCGGTGATGAGGATGATGTCCATGGGCATGGGGTCAGCGCCTTCCGTGGCCCAGCATTTCGCGGGCATGGGCCAGGCCCGCGGCGCTGGCACGTTCACCGCCCAGCATGCGGGCGATTTCCTGCACCCGGGTCTCGTCGGCAATCGCCTCGACCTGGCTGCTCACACCGCCGTCCTGCGCCTGCTTGCGCACCAGGAGGTGCTGATCGGCGCAGGCGGCCACTTGCGGCAGGTGCGTCACGGCCAGCACCTGGCGGTGCTGCCCCAGCTGCTGCATCAGGCGGCCCACGGTGTCGGCCACCGCGCCGCCCACGCCCGAGTCCACCTCGTCAAAGATCAGGGTGTCGGCCTGGCCCAGCTCGCTGGTCGTCACGGCAATGGCCAGCGCAATGCGCGAGAGCTCGCCGCCCGAGGCCACCTTGGCCACCGGCCGCGGCGTGCTGCCGGCGTGCCCGGCCACCAAAAAGACCACCTCGTCAAGCCCGTGCGAGGCGGGCTCGGGCAGGGCCGAGAGCGCCACCTCGAAGCGGCCACCGGCCATGCCCAGCTGCTGCATGGCGGCGCTGACCGCCTTGGACAGGCGGGGCGCGGCCTTGCGCCGCTGCGCCGACACCGCTTGCGCCTGCTGCTCGTAGGCGGCACGCGCCTGTTGCTCGGCCCGCTGCAGGCCGTCCAGATCGGCGGCCTGGTCCAGGCGCGCCAGCTCGTCCTGCCAGGACTGCCACAGCGCGGGCAATTCTTCGGGCGGGCGCTTGTGGCGCCGCGCCAGCGACAGCCACTGGCCCACGCGCTCGTCCAGCTCGGCCAGGCCCTCGGGGTCCAGCTCGGTGCGGCGCAGGTAGCCGTGCAGGCTGTGCGCCACGTCCTCGATTTGCGCCTGGGCCGAGGCCAGCACATCCGACAGGGCCACAAACTCGGGCTCCACATGGGCCTGCTCCTGCAGGCGGTGGATGGCCTGCGAGAGGCTGCGCAGCACCCCGCCATCGTCCTCATCGGAGCTCAGTTGCTGGCCCGCCAGCTGCGCCGCCTCGATCAGGCTTTGCGCGTGCGTCAGGCGCTGGTGGCGGGCGTTCAGATCGGCCCATTCATCCGCTTGCGGGGCCAGCTTGCCCAGCTCCCCCAGCTGCCAGGCCAGGCGCTCGCGCTCGGTCTCGAGCGTGGCCTGGGCGGCTTGCGCCTGTTGCCAGGTCTGGTGGGCCTGGCGCCAGCGCTGCCAGGCCTGCTGCATGGGCTGGCGGTCCAGGCCGGCGTAGGCGTCGAGCAGCTCGCGCACCGCGTCGGCGCGGGTCAGGCTTTGCCAGGCGTGCTGGCCATGGATGTCGACCAGGTATTCGCCCGCCTCGCGCAGCTGGGTGGCGGTGGCGGCGCTGCCATTGATCCAGGCGCGGCTTTTGCCGGCGCTGTCGATCGTGCGGCGCAGCAGCAGGCTGTCGGCCGCCTCAAAGCCCTGGGCGTCCAGCCAGGGGCGCAGGGCGTCGGGGGTGTCAAATTCGGCGCTGATCTCGCAGCGCGCCGCGCCCTCGCGCACCACCGCAGGGTCGGCGCGATGGCCCAGCACCAGCTGCAGGGCGTCGATCAGAATGGATTTGCCTGCGCCGGTCTCGCCGGTCAGCACCGTCATGCCCGGGTCCAGGTCCAGGGCCAGGGTGCGAACGATCACAAAATCGCGCAGACCCAGATGTCGCAAAGCCACGGTTTACGCGCCTCCCTCATTCCAATGCATCTTCTTGCGGAGCGTATCAAAATAATTCCAACCCTGGGGGTGCAAAAAGCGCACACGGTGTTGCGAACGTTGGACCTCGATGCGGTCGCCGATCAAGAGATCGGCCAGCGACTGCATGTCAAAGTTGGCGCTGGCGTCGCGCCCCGAGACCACCTCGATCGCCACCTTGGACGATTCGGGCAGCACGATGGGCCGGTTCGAGAGGGTGTGCGGGGCAATCGGGGCCAGCACCCAGCCGCCGGTGGCCGGGTGCAGCAGGGGGCCGCCGGCCGACAGCGAGTAGGCGGTCGAGCCGGTGGGGGTGGAGATGATCAGGCCGTCGGCGCGCTGGTTGGCCACAAAGTGCCCATCCACCAGCACGCGCAGCTCCAGCATGCCCGAGGTGCTGCCCCGGTTGACCACCACATCGTTCATGGCCAGGGCGTCAAACATGACCCGGCCGTCGCGCACCACCTGGGCGTGCAGCACGCTGCGGTCGTCGATCTGGTAGTGGCCCAGCAGCATGGGGCGCAGGACCTCGGTGTATTGCTCGATGGGGATGTCGGTGATAAAGCCCAGCCGCCCCTGGTTGATGCCAATGAGCGGCAGGCCCGAGGCCGCCACGCGCCGCCCCACGCCCAGCATGGTGCCGTCGCCGCCCACCACCAGGCCCAGGTCGCAGTGCTGGCCGATTTGCTCGGTGTCCATGGTGGGGTAGCCGGTCAGGCCGGTGTGGCTGGCGGTTTCGCGCTCGATCACCACCTCGGCGCCGCAGCGGGCCACAAAATGGGCCATGTCGTCGAGCACGCGCCGCGACTGGGCCAGGACGTCACCGCCCAGGCTGGTATGGTGCTTGCCAAACAGGGCGATATGGCGAAAACGAGAGGTCATGCCGCAAATTACATCATTAAAATGACCGCATGTTGGATGATCGCGCCAAGTTGTTGCTCAAAGCGTTGGTCGAGCGCTATATCGCCGACGGGCAACCCGTCGGCTCGCGCACGCTCTCGAAGGCATCGGGGCTGGACCTGTCGCCGGCCACCATCCGCAACGTCATGTCCGACCTGGAGGAGCTGGGGCTGATTGCCAGCCCGCACACCTCGGCCGGCCGCATCCCCACCGCGCGCGGCTACCGCCTGTTTGTCGACACCATGCTGACCGTCAAGCGCGACGAGCTGGTGGCCCCGCAGCTGACCCCCGACCAACCCCAGCGGGTGATTGCCAGCGCCGCGCACATGCTCTCGAGCCTGTCGCAGTTTGTGGGCGTGGTCATGGCGCCGCGCCGCTCGTCGGTGTTCCGCCACATCGAGTTCTTGCGCCTGTCCGAGCGGCGGGTGCTGGTGATCATCGTGTCGCCCGAAGGCGATGTGCAAAACCGCGTGCTGCTGACGCACAGCGACCACACCCAGAGCCAGCTGGTCGAGGCGGCCAATTATCTGAACGCCAACTACTCGGGCATGGCCATCGAGCAGGTGCGTGCGCGGGTGCAGCAAGAGCTGGTGTCGCTGCAGGGCGAGATTGCAGCGCTGATGCAGGCGGCGGTGCAGGTGAGCTCGGAGGCGCTGACCCAGAAGGACGACGAGGTGGTCATCTCGGGCGAGCGCAACCTGCTGTCGGTGAGCGATTTCTCGAACGACATGTCGCACCTGCGCCGCGCCTTCGAGCTGTTCGAGCAAAAGACCGCGCTGGTGCGCCTGCTGGACGTGTCGAGCCAGGCCGAGGGCGTGCGCATCTTCATTGGTGGTGAGAGCCAGGTGGTGCCGATCGAAGAGCTGTCGATCGTGAGCGCCCCCTACGAGGTGGACGGCCAGGTGGTGGGCACCCTGGGCGTGATCGGCCCCACCCGCATGCCCTACGACCGCATGATCCAGATCGTGGACATCACCTCGCGCCTGGTGAGCAACGCCCTGAGCCAGCCCAAGAACGGCTGAGGCCTGCCTTTACAATCCACCGCTTCGGGGCGTTAGCTCAGTTGGTTAGAGCAGGGGACTCATAATCCCTTGGTCGCTGGTTCGAGCCCAGCACGCCCTACCATTTATCACCTGCGAACTGCTCTCTACGCCGTTCGTACGCAGCGCTGAGGCCCAGTATTGGCACCATTCCTGAAAAAGTCTCTTGGCCTTAAATGTCAGAAATTCAGGAATGGGAGCGTTTTTTCAGCGGAAATATCTCTCTTTCTCTGTTTTCTCTTGGCCGTATCCAAGAGAGAGGCCAAGGATTCATGCGGGTTCGGGCTGGAGCGTTTGACCTGATTGTTGGGTGTCATGCTTGACTAGATCGCGAATATTAGTCGTCTGGTTTGTCAACTTAAGTAGTGAAAATATTCGCTTCAGGCTGAAAGCTATCTTCGACGTCAGATGGCGGTCCAATGATGTTGACTAGGTCGTTCGTGTCTCTCTCATTACCTGTGCCATAGTGGCTAGATAGGTAGGACTGGACCGTATGGCAGACAAAATGGAAGATTTAGCATCAGCCCCTGCAGCTGTTCTGGGCGTTCGCAATCTTGGCGAGCCGCTGCGGTTTAAGGATGTCGAACCGTTGGGCGGCTTCAGCGCCGAAGCGGCAAGGCCTGGCCAGGACATCAAGGTTTGGACTCGGCTTGCTCTAACATCGGACGAACCTCTCTTTCACCGACTGGTCGATGGCCTGGATAGAGTCATCTGCCACATGGCCGAGAAGGCTGGCGCAAGCGTCAGCCTGCGACGTGTCAACACTGTCTTACTGGTTCTCAAGTCAGACAACAGTGCCGAACTGTGGCTTGACACGGCTGCGGTCGTCATTCGTTGCGCAGTCAAACGGGCCATTGCGGCGCGCAGTGTAGTCTTGGAGAACGACGTTGCTGACGTGACGGGTATGAGCTTTCCTTGTGTCGAGATAGGTGAGCAGGACAAGGTCCTTTGCCTGTTCCGGGAAGGCTGGAGCTTCGGGTTCGCCTTTGACTTTAATCCCGATGGAAAGCTGGATCTTGAGGGCTTACAGACTATGCTCGGCACGCTTCACAGAAGGCTTCGCTATCGGCATCTCTACCAGGCAGTTGCCGATCCGGCTATCTTCGATACGTTGGTCGCAGCAGGATGGTTCCCCTTTGTAGAAATCATTGCCGCCGAGTTTCGCGACCTCTCCCAACAAGCCGAGGCTGGCTTCGACATCGTCGAGATTGAGCCGAAGATCATCGCAGCGTTTGATGCAACCCGTCTTGGTCATCTCTTTGAGCGCTGGACGGCAAAGCCGCATTTCGCGGTAAGAGCAGAGCTCCTTAAGGAGGCAGTCGAAGCCTTTGTGGCCAAGAAACCCGCTTCGGTCATCAAAATTATTCTCACCGAGATCGAGGGCATCCTGAATGATGCCCACAAGGCGGCGTATGGGGGACCGGGTTTGAAGATCAAAGATCTATTGATGTTTGCGCAGGCGTCGGCCGAAAAACGCGCCGGTGGCCCTGATACGCTTTTGTTCCCTGCTGCGTTCGGGCGCTACCTCGCTACCCATACATTTGCGAATTTCGATCCAGTTGCAAGGAACGGTACGGCGGGATCACGTCATGCCGTTGGCCATGGAGCGGCGGCTCAGGACAGCTACACGATGACACGTGCCTTGCAAGCGATTCTGACTCTCGATCAGCTAGCTTTTTATACCTAGGTTTAATACCGATCAGGGTGACGGTTGAGTTTGTCATTAAGGAACGCTTCTAGCCGGATGGTCCCCTGACAGCGCGCTTTATTGGAAGAGCAGTAAACGGTGGATACAGTTTCCAATTTCAGACTCTGACGGTTGCACATAGAGTAAGCAGTCGTCTCGGAAGGTCTGAGGGTTATTCAGCTATCCTGCGAAGTACATTTCGCCGATCCTCGGCGAGGAATAGGACACACTCCCCGTGATTTGGACGACCGATACTCCTTTCCAAGCACTTTCACTCACTGGCGGTGGTTATCGCGGATTGTTCACGGCCAGGTCCCTTCAAGTCATCGAAGAGTACGTTGGCGTGCCAATCGGCCAGCGCTTCGACCTTACCTGTGGTACCTCGATCGGCGGCATCGTTGCCATTGCCGTGGCATTTGAAGTTCCGATGAAGAAGGTTGTGGAAGTGTTCGAGCAGTATGGCGCGGCAATCTTTCCGCCGCATGAGCTGCCGTCGACCAAAATTGGTAAGGGATTAGACCTTTGGCGACACGCACGCAAGCCTCGGTACTCGACAGAACCACTTCGAGAGGCAATCACGGAGTTAATTGACAAGGACGCAACGCTAAATGATGCAAAGCATGCAGTTGCTATTCCGGCTGTCAATGTGACTCAGGGCAAGCCACAGGTATTCAAAACGCGGCATAAGCAAGAGTGGACCCGTGATTGGAAGTTCAAGGCGGTGGACGTAGCTGTGGCGACAGCTGCGGCACCAACGTTCTATGAATTGGCTGAGGTGGGTGGGAATCTGTATGCGGATGGAGGTCTGTTCGCAAATGCCCCTGATCTCGTGGCGCTGCATGAGGCAGAGCATTTTTTCAGTGTGCCAACAGACGCGGTACGGATCTTAAGTATTGGTACCACCACTAAGAGTTATTCCGTTTCCTTTGGTTCTGGGCGGCAGTTCGGCATTGCAGATTGGATGGAAGACCAACGTCTTTTTTCTGTCACTATTTCAGCACAGCAGCAGTTTGTTGATCAGCTAATTCAGCACAAATTACAGGACCGCTATTTCCGGTTGGACCACGAGCCGTCACAAGAGCAGGCCAAAGATCTGGGTCTGGATGTTGCGACAGAAACTGCACAAAAAACCTTAAAAGCCCTTGCAGACAAAGCTACCACGGACGTGCTCGGTAGCCATCTGAAGGCCTACCTGGAACACCAACCACAACTCAAGCTCGTGAGGGAAGGCTAATGGGTCAATCATCGAAACTATTCAACGGAAGCACCGACCAGACACTCATCGGACGTGTCACCCCAACAACGGATCAGCGAGACTTTCTGCAGCAGCAGTGGAACGATCTCGCCGATTATTTGAAGCAGGCGCTTTCCAAGCATGGCTACACCATCTCAACTTGGCTTCAAGGCTCATACAAGTATGCAACACTCATTAAGCCTGTTCGTCCAGGGGAAGAGTATGACGTTGACGTCGGCCTTTACTTCGAGTGGGATGATGACCAAGATGTAGAACCAACGCCAAAACAGCTACGGAGCTGGGTCCAGACCGAACTACTTGAATACGAAAAGGCGTGCGAAGAATTGACCAAGATTGAGGTCCCGCCCAAGGAGCGTTGCTCGCGCGCGTTATTCACTCGCCAGTTTCACATTGACACGCCGGTTTACCACCTCAATCCAGACTCAGATGTGCGGCGCTTGGCTTGTTTGTCGGGGACATGGGAACACAGTGACCCCAAAAAACTCTACAAGTGGTTCAAGGAGGCAGTCGGCGATGATGATCGTGATCAACTTCGGCGGCTTGTTCGATATCTCAAAGCTTGGGCAGCGGTATCCTTTGACGATGCGCCTGACTCACGTCCTTCCTCCATCTTTCTGACAGTTATCACTACTGAAGCGTATCAAGATTTGTGGGCGCAACGAATTATCGGGTTGGCTGATGACGATGCACTCATAGCAGTCATCAAGAAAGTTCACAACCGATTGTTTGATGACCGTAAGGTCGAAAATCCCATCAATAAAAAAGAAGATCTCAATCGGATGTCAAAGGATGAGTGGGACGGTTTCCTGCCGCGACTCACGGCACTGCAAGATATTGCTGAACGCGTTGAAGACTCTGAAGATGAGGTGTCTGCAGCACTTAATTGGTCAGAGGCATTCTCGTTTCTCATGCCGTTACCTGAAACTGATCAAGTAGAGGTTTTCGACGAAAGCTCTGGGCGAGCGGTCATGCAGCTGCCTGAAATCGAAGTCAAGGTATTCACAGGAAATCCTGCTCGACTCTTGGCAACGCATCACAATGAGGTCCCCGGAGTGGCAAAGGATTGCGAACTCACATTCACAATCCTTAATCCACATGTGGTGCCAGAGTTCGCCACAGTAGAGTGGACCGTGCGCAACGAGGGTCAAGAGGCCGATTTGCGCAGTGACTTGGGACATCGTAAAGTTGGCATGCGTCTCCTCAGCGCCGAGGAGCACACAGCCTACGCAGGGCGTCACTTTATGGACTGTGTTGTGCGTCTTAACGGGCAGATTTATGCAGTGCGGCGCGTTCCAGTGATTGTTCGCGACGTTCGACATGTGGCACGCAATCCCCCCAAACCCATGTATACAAAGCTCAGAAGTAGTTTTCGTAAGCGTCGGTGACGTTTCCGATTTGGCCGTAGGTTTGAGGCTTAAGTATTTCAACTGAACTTGAGGAAACTCAAGTGTAAATTCTGGATGGAAAAGTCTTGCAGCAATTTGAGCGTACGCAGCGATATCTTCAGCGGCTTCGTGACATATATGCTGGAGTTTTCAATGATGGGAAGACCAAGCAGACTTACGAAGACGATGTTCTGTCATTCTTCATGCACTGCTATCACGTGCGCGATTGGCTTATTCACTCAGACGTCGCCCCAGTCCGGGCCAGTATGGTTGATGAATTCATATCTAGAACTACTTGCCTAATGCTGTGTGCTGACATATGCAATGGCGTGAAGCACTGCAAACTAACAAAAACTCCCAGGAGTGGAACTCAACCCAATTTCTCGGGGAAAGAGTACAGGTCTGCTCTATGGTTAACAGGTGCTTCGGGAGGTGAACTTCTACACGCAAAATACACTATACAAACTTCATTCGGAGTCGTCGATGCCTTGGAACTTGCTGAAGAGTGCGTTCAAAGCTGGTCCGAGTTCATCGCAGAGATCCTTTCGGAGTAGATGAAATCAGATTGCCCACACCATCAACCTTGGGAAAATTTCACCTCTCCTGAGGGCTGGTTACCATCTCGCATGAAACTTCATATGTCCACTTTTGCTAATCAACTCAAAAGCGAAATCAGCCGCCTTGCCAAGAAGGAAGTCTGAATCGACCCGGAACCTATAGACACCTTCGAGCCTCCAACCTGAGGCCTAATAGGAGGTGCCATGAATCAAAAGCGATTTCCAGAAGAATTCAAGATTGAAGCGGTCCG
>Ga0255220_1000647_pt1 | contig 13590 bp, 18 predicted proteins | sample Miss_Colum_RepB__FD_188423 | JGI IMG/M metagenome (GOLD analysis project Ga0255220, IMG submission 188423) | Freshwater microbial communities from Mississippi River, Louisiana, United States - Miss_Colum_RepB_8d | ecosystem: Environmental > Aquatic > Freshwater > River | place: USA: Louisiana...
ATGCATGTTGTTCATGTCCCATTTGGGTGGTCTGCGTGTGGGCGAAATCGCAAGTCTCACGCTCAAGCATGTCTTGAACGAGGATGGCACGATCAAGGACGAGGTCTATCTGTCAGCAGACGAGACAAAGGGCAATCGTGGTCGCACATTCTTGATGCCCCAAAAACTGCGTGAAGAACTGCTTGACTATCTGTCTGCTCGCTTCAAGCTGAAGGAGAAGGACTTGCATGTCTTGCACTACACAGACATGACGAGGGCACTGTTCTACTCGCAGAAGTCACATGTTGATGGTTTTGATGCGAACACACTCTCACAGTGGTTCAGTCGCATCTATCGTGAAAGTGGCATTGAGGGCGCATCAAGCCACAGTGGTCGTCGCTTCTTCGCTACCCATCTCTCTGAAAGTTCAGTGAACCCAAAGATCATTCAAAAGCTGCTTGGGCATCGCAACTTGCAGACCACTATGATTTACTGCGAAGTCTCACCCAAGAGCATGAGAGCTGCTGTCGAGTTGCTGTCTTAGTCTTTATCAGTGGTGCGATTTACAACTTTGTCACTGAGACTGCAGTTTGGATTTCGTCTTAAATGACCAAAATATGCAGTAGCTCCTACTGCCTCAGAATGTGGTCGAACTGGTTTTCCACATTCAACGCATTTAAACTTTAAAGGGGAGTCTTTGACGACTGAATCGTTGTAGTCTCGAATTTTTAATGCTTGAGCTACACTCAATTTAACCATGCAGAATTTTGCTTTAGCCATTGCTTTCTCCAATAATCTCAATACCAATTGACTGATAATGTGAGCAATCAATTAGGGGAAACATCCCTTGGCAACTCGCTCAAGAATCTCATTTCCCTTTTTTAGATATTCGCGCACAGCATTAATCGACTGTGTGGCAACTTTTGGATGAGCATGGTCACTGACGATGATCTTTGATGGATCAGTCTCATATCCACCATCGCCATGCGTCAGACGTTGAGGCATGAAATCGCCTTTGCCTTTATATCGCTCGTGCTTCTTGATGTAGTAGAGCCTCAACGCTGCCAAGACCTCTACTAATTTCACGTCCTTCGCAGTCTTGCCGTCACTGATTGCTTTCTTGACCAACTTATCGTGGCAATCGAGAGCATGTAAGTACGCTCGGTAGGACTCAAATTTTGGAGCAGCGTCATCTGACAGGCGCCATCGAGCATTCAACTTGATCTGCCCGTGCTCGCCCTTCAAGCGCTTCATCAGCTTCTCAGCTTCATCACGTGTCTGACGTGCTGAGAGGTGCTTGGGGATGGCAAACAAGTAGTAGTTGTCGTCGTTGACAGTGGAGTCGTTAGCCAAGTCAACACCATTCGAGACGATGGTGAACATCTTGCTTCCATGTGACTTCCACCACTTATCGAAAGCCATGGTCGTGTCACCCCACTCAGCATAGTCCTTCGAGACCTTCATCCCACGTGCCTGCGCTCGTTTCAAAAACTCATACCACTGTCTGTATGGCTCTTTGTTGAGGGGGCTTGCTTTGGGCAGTCGTCGTGCAGTCATGAAGTTGTTCAATTTGGAACAGTTCATGGATCTTATGTGGAAATTTTGATCGGAGCAATATGCAAATTCAAAATGCTTGGACCATGATTAAATGATTAATAAAAAATCGTATATATGGATAATGGTGGATGAATTGAATGAATTGCTTACTCACTTCGAAGAATTCAAGATGCTTGGTCCAAGGCAATTGAATTATCAAAAAATCATTATTTTGCGATACTCGAGTCTGAGTTAAGCGAGGCGTTTAATTCATTTTTTAACCCAATAGGAGTTTGTGATGGCTAAGTTTGCGATGATTATTTCTAAATGTTCTGACTTGAAGTCTGTCAAGGCGTTTCAGAAAAAGTATTCTGAAAAAAATCTTAAAAAGAATTTTAAATGTGAAAGTGTATTTTTATTCGACAGAAATGTTAGTTCATGGGATCTTTTTGAACATAAATTCGAAATTAAAGAGAGAACATTTGAGAAATTGTCATGGACTCTGCTTTCGGCAGATAAAGATGCACTCTTGGAAAATTTGTATGAATATGTAAATTACTCAACACGCAAGTTTTTCATATTCAGTGATGATGCAATGCAATCGATGTTCAGCTTTGACTGCTTGTCTGATGATGTCCATGTTACTGCTTTCGAGTTAGATCAATATTCTGCTGAGGATCTTGCAGAGAAATTAGATGATTTCAGTAGTATTGAATATCGAGTTGGGCAACTGAATGAAGCGAAAGATTTGTACAGTTCTTTGTCAAGTATTGCTGAAGAGTTTGATCTGGACATTCTTTATAGAAGTGCAGAGGATGATGTTGATGAAGCACTAAATCAAGCAGAAGAAGATTTTGAAAATCTTAAATCTGATATTCAACGCATCATTAATTCATCATGGACTTCTGAAGTCATGATTTGAACTTTTAATTATCGAATTCAAGAAGCGCGGACCACGCTTCTTGAATTATCAAAAAATAGTGTTTCTGAGATACTATAGTCTGAATCGATGGTGATTCAAATAAACAAAGAGGCAAATATGAATAATCTGTTTTTTAACGAAGAAATTCTGAATATCGAATTTGATTTCGGCATTTATATGGAGAGCAAGGAGGTGAAATTCTATTGATGTTTAATTGATTTATTGGATTTATTGATTATTTTATTTAAGGAGCTATTTATGATTAAGGTGGCGGATGTTCAAAATGGAACATACAAGAAGTTGGGCAAAGACATTGGGATTGCTGCAGCAGTAAGCAGTGATTCGCATATTAATGTCTCTGTTTATTTGTCAGAGCGTGACAAATACAAGACTGAGTTCAACTCGTGGTCGAAGAAGACTGCTCAATCGACGCTTGAGATGTGTCGAGTGGTCTTCGAGGCGAAAAAGGAGCTTGGCAGTCAAGACTTCTTGAAGTTCTGCAACGAGATTGGTCGTAAGGGCGAAGATGCGACTGTTCGTAAATATCTGAAGATTGGCGAGAAATACGATCAGTTCTATCAGTACGCAGAGTTGCTGCCCAACTCGTGGACGAGCATCTACGAAATCACGCAATTGCCCTCAGAAACTTTCGAGGCACTTGTTGCGACGAATAGCAGCATGGCGAATATGACGGGCGATCAGCTCAAGCAATTGATGGGCAAGAAGACTGAAGACAAGTCGAAGTCGACTGCGGAGAATGCTGCTGCGCCCACGTCTGCAGCGCCTCAGACTGCTCAGAACACGCAAGAAGCGCATGAAGACATCAATGCTGCCTCGAACACGACTGAACAGTCTGCGACAGCTACAGCGACTTCTGATGCGATTCAGAACGATTCGAACGAGTCTGTCGCTGCATCTGTTGACGCAGAGAGTGATGGCACGTCAAGTCCGTCTGATCGTGCGTATGCCAAGCAAGCAACAAGCACGATGCTTGAACGTGTCGCTGCGACAGCATGCACCACAGTAGATGTTGAATCTACGACTGCCATGCCAACCTACGAGGTCGTCATTCGATTCAATTCGATTCCCACTGATGACTCGTGGTGGGATTTGACAGAAGAAATTGAGAACTTGGTCGAAAAGTACAACTTCGATGTTGAAGTCGTCGAGACACGTCCATCGTTCGTCTGATCGATCTAAAGAGAGCAGCGCGTCTGCTGCTCTCTCATCTATGAAAGTACCTTATGTTTATCAATACTGCTAAAAAATATTCACCTCAGTCACTTAGTGACTTCATCTATCCCAACGCTGAAGCAAAAGACATCGTTGACTCATATGTTCTTGGAAATGAAGAACGACCTCTGATTCTTCATGGGACAAATGGGACAGGGAAAAGTCTTCTGCAACGACTGATCCCCAACGCCATCGAGCAAAGTGAAGCAAACCTTCAGATCGTGAAGTGTGCTGATCTGAAATCTGCTGACGACATCCATGATCTATATGGGCGCAACAAGCATTTCAATCGTACGTTCACGATCAATGGTCAACGCTTCAACTACATCGTCATCGAGGAGTTCTTGATGACGAATACCAAGATGATCGACGCATTGAAGATTGAACTCGATGAAACGCTTGGCACTGATCTGACGATCTTGAGCACGAACCGATTCGACAAGATCGACTATGGCATTGAAAGTCGAGCACTGACTCTCGAACTGATCCCATGCGAGCCACACATCTTCTTTCCCCATGCCAAGAAGATGTTCACGACAGAGCAAGTTGACATTGATGATGCCAAGTTGCTCAAGAGCCTTGAAGTGACCTATACCTTGCGTCGAGACAATCGCAAGTATTACCAAGCAATCGATAGCCTATTTCGAGCAGTCTAATTTTTTACTTTTAGAAGGAGATATCAATATGGACAAACTGCTACGTGTGAAAGACATTGTGCGTGACAAGAAGAACAGCAGCGTGGGCTATTTGCCCATCTCAAAATCAGCATGGTGGAGTGGGGTGGCTGAAGGCAAGTACCCACAGCCCATTAAACTTGGACCAAAGACAACGTGTTGGCGAGAGTCAGATATCTTGGCTCTTGTTGAGCGAGGTCTGTGAAGAGCGAGTGAGTGAATGAATCGAGAGGTTCATTCACTCTTTTTTATGCCATAGCAGTAGTCTGCCCATGCTTGCATGAGTTCCTTGCGCTTCTCGAAGTAGTCTCCACGTTGATACGCTGCTTCAGTCTGATCTGCCAATGAGTGTGCTAATGCTTGTTCGCAGACTTCACGTGGGAAGTTGCCCTTCTCAGCAGCCCAATCTCTGAATGACGATCTGAATCCATGCACAGTGAACTTCTCGCAGCCTTGTTTGCGCTGCAAGTATTTGAGCATCGTCATGTTGGAGATGGGCTTTGTTTTTCTTGTCGCACCATGAAAGACGTAGGTGCTTTCCTTCTGATCCATCGACTTCAAGACTGCTGTCAATTGAGTTGACAGAGGCACTCGATGCTCGATGCTGCGCTTCATACGCGATTTTGGGATGATCCACGTTCTCTTGTCTAGGTCGATCTCATTCCATTCAGCATCTGTTGTTTCTGTCGTGCGTGTGGCAGTGAGAACGCAGAACACAAGAGCACGTGCTGACGTTGATGGATCATCTTTGATTGATGCAAAGAAAGTGGGCACATCGTCATAGGGCATTGCAGCGTGATGCTCGATTCGTTTGCGCTTGTTGATCGTGGGTAGCAATGGTTGCAGATTTCCCTTGAGCACGGCTGAATTTGCTGCTGTGCGATAGCCCTTTGCGATTGCCCAATCAAGCACTGACTCGATGCGCCCACGAAGTCGAGTTGCAGTCTCATGCTTCTCAGTCCAAATCGGTGTCAAGATCGAGAGAACTTGATCTTTTGAGACATCAGAGCATGGCACCTTGCCAATCTTTGGATATGCATACGTGTCAAGCGTGTTCTCCCACTGCTGAGCGTGTTTCTCGTTCTTCCATGACGCTCGATGCGTCTTGATGTATTCCTTCGCAGCCTTCTCGAACGTGATCGAATGCGCCTTTGCTGCTTTCTGCTCAACCTTGACCTTGTCACGCTCGTCACGTGGGTTCAGACCACTTGCGACTAACTTCTTGCATTCGAGCGTCTTTGCTCGTGCGTCAGCGAGTGACACGTCTGTGAGCGAGCCAAGACCCATCGTGTTTTTGCCTTGAGCACCCCATCGAAAAATCCAACTCTTGTTGAGCGTGTTAGTCTTCTTCGACAGTTGAATTTTCAAGTGCAGACCATTGCCATCTGAGTGCATGCCAACCTTCGTCAATGACTTGATTTTGAGTGCGTTCAGCTTGCTCATTTTGATCTCAAAAAAGCGCAAAAAAGATACACTCTAAGATACACTATTTGCTCTGACTAGTCAAATTCAGTTTGGACCAATTTGGACAAAAAATCACGTAACTATATGATTTATATAGAAAATATTGGACAATTTGGACGAAAAAAGACATGTAAAAATCAACAGTCCTAAAGACACCTCTTCCGCCACCTCAATTTCAAAACGGCCTGCGGGCCGTGTGCCGTTAAGCATAAGTTGGCCACTTGGACAGCTTATGCTTAATATGCCGTTTGGACACATTTTGCTTTTTTAGAGATTTGTGTTACCCATTAACAAAGCCCTCAAGGCATCTTGGGGGCTTTTTCTTTGTACAAGTCGTTACCGAGAGCCACTCAAGAGACCACTTGCGCAGACTATCTACAGACTCCACGCGTTTGCGAAGCACCACAGCAGGCAAGAGGCAACCCGAGTTACATGAGCCGCGTCATGAAACTCAACCTGCTAGATCCCGAAATCGTCGAACTGATCCTCAATGACGAGATGGAATGCACGACCAACTTCAATGACTTTTGTATTGACCTTCCGAGCACCTGGTCTGATCAATACACGCATGTCAAAGTCACTTCGTTTACCTAGTGAAGGTGACTGGCTAAGATTTCCCGAGTGCCAAAACGAAACGGCCCCGAAGGGCCGCATCGTGTGAGCGAGTCAGCTCATTTCTTCTTGTTCACGGCGGCCTTGAAGCCTGCGCCAGCAGAGAACTTGGGGACGGTGGCAGCTGCGATCTTCAGCTTCTCGCCAGTGCGGGGGTTCTTGCCAGTACGGGCAGCGCGCTTGGCGGCCTTGAAAGTACCGAAACCGATCAGTTGCACATCCTGCTTCTTGGCCACGGTCTTGACGATGGTCTCGAGTACGGCATTCAGGGCGCGGCCAGCAGCGGCCTTGGACAGTTCGGTTTCTTTGACGATCGCTTCGATCAGTTCAGCCTTGTTCACTCAGATCTCCTTGGTTATGAGGATAGCATTCTGGCAGATCAGGTTTCATCAGCCTGACTCAGCTTGGCAGCCACTTCCTTCTTGCCCATCTTGCGCACGGCAGAGATAGCGGCCAGCTGGCTTGCACGGGGCTTGGTCTTTCCTGTTTCCCAGTGATACACGCTTTGCTTTGTGCGGAGACACCCAACAGCTTGCCCATTTCAGCTGCACTGATGCCCAGCTTTTTGCGCAACGCAGCAAAGCCGGCAACTCGGAATCGCAGCGATGGGGAATCGCCACCCTTGTCCACTGCTTCAGGTTTCTGAGGATACCCACTAGGAGCTTTCTTGACGGCCGCTTCCAAGCTGACGATTCGGCGCCTGAGTGCCGCAATCTCAGAGCGGTACTGGGCTGATGCTTTTTTCAGGTCCTGAGTTTCAGCACGCACTTCTTTGCGGGCAATGGGGCTGATCTCACCTTTAATTTGCTGAGCGAAGTTTGACATCAAAGGGCTCCTCTGGTTTGAGAGAAATGGGATGGAGGATTCTCATCACAATCGATGGGTGTCAGATTGGTCGCTCATCGTATGGTGTTTTACCATCCCCGAAACGCTTGCTGATGTATTGTCGTAGCCACTGGTGGCCAGGATCTCTGTGCAAACGGCCGTGCCAGAACTGGTGGATCGCGCTTTGATCAACCTCGATGGGCAAATCGCGCTTGACCAGATCAAAGGGTTTGAGAATACGGTCGGCAAATCGCTCGGGCACCGTCGCAATTAGGTTCGAATGTTTCAACACATCCCCTAAGGCGACATAGTGTGGAACGGTGAGCCGAAATTTCCGGCGCAACCCTTCCTTATCTAGTGCCACATCCACCCGCCCGTGGCCAGTGCCAGCTGCCACGATTCGCACGTGCTCAGCCTCGGTGAAAGCACTGAGGGTGAGTCTGTGCTTGAGTTCAAGTGGATGCGATTTGCGCATCAAACAGATGTACTTTTGGTGAAACAGTGCCTGTTGATAGAAGCCCGCCTGCAACTGGGGCAGCAGTCCCATGGCCAAATCGATTCGGCCGGTCGACATGTCTTCCTTGAGCGAAGGGTGCGTGACGCTGACCACTTTCAGGGTTACCTCGGGTGCAATGGATGACAACTCATCCACCAACACCGGAAGGAAATACATCTCCCCAACATCGGTCATCGCAATCGTGAAGCTGCGGGTACTGTTGGCGGGATCGAAGGCTGCGCGAACGTTCAATGCCTGTTGCAGGCCGTCAAGAGCAATCGCAACGGGCTCCGCTAGTTGCAGCGCATAGGGTGTGGGTTCCATGCCGCCCTGGGTTCTCAGGAAAAGCTCATCGCCCAAACTGGCCCGCAAACGCCCCAAGGCGCTGCTGACCGCAGGCTGGCTCATCCCCAGAGTTTGGGCAACCGCCGAAACACGCTTGAGCAGCAGCAGGTGGTGAAACACCACCAACAAGTTCAGATCGAGCCGGGAGATGTCCATAATTATTTGATTTATGAATTTTAATTATACCAAAAATCCAGTTTACTTAATTGTGTGATGCCAGCATGATCTGCGTCAAGTTTTCAAGAGGAGACGCCATGCAAGAGCAAGCCATTCACTGGGAAAGGAACGACACCAGCCGTGTGCCTTTCGCCGTTTACACCAATGAGGACAGCCACAAAAAGGAACTGGAGCGGCTTTTTTATAAAAACCACTGGTCATATGTGGGCCTGGAAGCCGAGATTCCGAATCCTGGTGACTTCAAACGTACGGTCATCGGCGAACGTTCGGTGATCTTGACCCGCAGCCAGGATGGTCAGATTCATGTGGTGGAAAACGTGTGTGCCCACCGTGGCATGGCCTTCTGCCGTGAGCGCCATGGCAACAAAAAGGAACTGGTTTGCCCCTACCACCAGTGGAGCTATGCCCTGGACGGCAAGCTGCAAGGTGTTCCCTTCCGCCGAGGCGTGCGCCAGGACGGCAAAGTCAATGGCGGCATGCCGGCAGACTTTGATCCCAAAGACCACGGTCTGACCCAACTCAAAGTCGCAACGCGTGGCGGTGTGATCTTTGCCTCTTTCGACCAGAGTGTCGAGTCGCTCGAAGACTACATGGGGCCCACCATCCTGAAGTACTTTGACCGTCTCTTCAACGGCCGTAAGCTGACCATCCTGGGCTACAACCGCCAGCGCATTCCCGGCAACTGGAAGCTCATGCAGGAAAACATCAAGGACCCCTATCACCCGGGCTTGCTGCACACCTGGTTTGTGACTTTTGGTCTCTGGCGTGCAGACAACAAGTCGGAATTGCGCATGGACGCACACCATCGCCACGCAGCCATGATATCGACCCGCGGCACAGGCGGTCAGGCCAGTGGCGACAAGGCGCAAGTGACACAGGTCAGCAGCTTCAAGGAAAGCATGCAGCTTAACGACCCCAGCTTTCTGGACATCGTGCCTGAAGAGTGGTGGCGCATGGGTGATCAGATGCCCACCGCCGTGATGATGACGCTTTTTCCCAGCGTGATCTTCCAGCAACAGGTCAACAGCGTGTCCACCCGCCACATCCAGCCCGATGGCCACGGCGCCTTTGACTTTGTATGGACACATTTCGGGTTTGAGGACGACACCCCGGAAATGACGACCCGCCGACTGCGTCAGGCCAACCTGTTTGGCCCGGCAGGCTTTGTGTCTGCCGACGACGGCGAAGTGATTGAGTTCTCCCAAGACGCTTTTGAAACCAAGCAAGACCATCGCGCACTGGTGGAATTGGGTGGTCGCGACGTGGGCGAGACCGATCACATGGTCACGGAGACCTTGATCCGTGGCATGTACGAATACTGGCGCAAGGTGATGGGAGATTGATCATGGTGGACTTGCAAACCTGGTTTGGTATTCAGCAACTTTATGCCGATTACGCGATCGCGGTGGACAGTGGCCACTGGGACCAGTGGCCTGAGTTTTTCACAGAGCAGTGTGTTTACAAAGTGCAGCCTCGCGAGAACCATGAGCGCGGCTTTCCCTTGGCCACATTGTTCTTGACCAGCAAAGGCATGCTCAAGGACCGCGTCTATGGCATCACCGAAACCATCTACCACGACCCTTACTACCAGCGTCATGTGGTCGGGGCACCGATGGTGCGTAAGGTTGAAGAGGGGCGCATCCACAGCGAGGCCAACTACGCCGTCTTCCGCACCAAATACGACAAGGAAAGCACGGTGTTCAACGTGGGCCGCTACATCGACACCATCGTTCAAACCCCCGAGGGCTTCAAATTCGCCGAACGCATCTGCGTCTATGACAGCGAAATGATCCCCAACTCCATCATCTACCCGATTTGATCATGAGCAACTGGACCGATGTCGGCTCTGAAGCCGACCTGTTTGAAGGCGCTGGCATCGCCGTGGCACCTGAAGGCCATGACATTGCGGTGTTCAAGCTGGAAGACGGCGTTTATGCCATTGACAACCTGTGCAGCCATGGCAATGCCAAGCTGTGCGACGGCTTTGTTGAGGGCCACATGGTGGAATGCCCCTTTCATCAGGCCTTGTTCGATGTGCGTGATGGCACCGTCACCTGCGGCCCCGCCACTGAACCAGTCAAATCCTGGCCAGTCAAGATTGAAAACGGCCGGGTTTTTCTGAACCTGGTGACTTGAAGATCGATCAATCACCATGAGTTTTCAAATTTCGGTGGAGCCCAGTGGGCTCCACTTCCGCAATGAGGCTAACGAAACCTTGCTCGCCGCCGGCATTCGACAAGGCATTGGTTTGCCATACGGATGCAAGGATGGCGCATGCGGATCTTGCAAATGCAAAAAGGTTTCCGGCACCGTCGTCCATGGTCCGCACCAAGACAAGGCATTGTCAGAAGATGAGGAGGCTCAAGGGTTCGTGCTGACATGCTGCGCAACTGCGCTAAGTGATGTGGTGCTTGAATCCAGACTGGTTTCCAAAGAAGGCGGACTTCCCGTCAAAAAGATGCCCGTGCGTGTGGTTAGCCTTGAAAAGGTCTCCCATGACGTCATGGTGATGAGATTGCAGTTGCCGGGGACTGAACCCTTGAAGTTCAGAGCTGGCCAGTACATCGAGTTCATTCTGCGTGACGGCACACGCCGCAGCTACAGCATGGCCAATGCTCCTCACAAACTGGAGCAAAGTCCCCAGATTGAGTTGCATATCCGTCACATGCCAGGCGGCAAATTCACTGATCAGGTTTTCTCGACCATGAAGGAGAAAGATGTCCTAAGGGCCGAGGGGCCCTATGGCAGCTTTTACCTGCGGGAAGATTCGGATAAACCCATGGTCTTGCTGGCATCAGGTACGGGTTTTGCCCCGATCAAGGCCTTGATTGAACATATGCAGCATCAGGGAATCAAGCGGTCGGCCACCCTGTACTGGGGAGGACGTCGTCCTGACGATCTCTACATGTCGCAATGGGTTGAAGCGCAATGCGCTGCCATGCCAAACCTGACATACGTCCCCGTCATTTCCAACGCAGAAGCATCCGACAACTGGAAAGGCCGCACAGGATTTGTTCATCAGGCTGTTTTGGAAGATCACCCCGATTTATCAAATTTTCAGGTTTATGCATGCGGCGCTCCCGTCGTGATTGAGTCTGCACAACGGGACTACACCACCAAGGCAGGATTGCCGCAGGAAGAGTTCTATGCGGACTCGTTCACCTCCTCTGCAGACAAATAAGTCAGAACAGAGACATTTCCCTAAAAATTCACACCACGGACATTGACATGAGTGATCTTGGACGACTTGAAGACTTGCCCAAGCAATACGTGCAGGACCTGCGCGATCTGAACCTGGTGCCCCTGTGGCCCAGCCTGCGCGCCGTGCTGCCGCCCAAGGTTCCCACGCGCCAGACCCAACCCACGCACTGGGCCTACAGCACGCTCAAACCCTTGCTGCTGCAGGCGGGCGAGCTCACCCCAATTGAGAAAGCAGAGCGCCGCGTGCTGGTGCTGGCCAACCCCGGCCACGGCCTGGAGAACATGAAGGCCAGCCCCGCGATGTACCTGGGGATGCAACTTCTCTTGCCCAACGAATGGGCGCCCAGCCACCGCCACACACCGAATGCGGTGCGCATGATCGTCGAAGGCGAAGGCGCCTACACCACGGTGAACGGCGAGAAATGCCCCATGAGCCGCGGTGACCTGATCCTGACCCCCACCGGCCTGTGGCACGAGCACGGCCACGACGGTACCGACCCAGTGGTCTGGCTCGATGTCCTCGATCTGCCCCTGGTCTATTACATGGAGGCGAGCTACCACATCAACGGTGACCGCCAGACGATCGTCCCCGGCCGGGGCGATGTCCAGAACGTCCGCGCCGGCGTAGCACCCACCCGCATGTTTGAGCGCACCAGCAAGGCATACCCGATGCTGCGTTACCCGTGGGCAGACACCCGAGCCGCGTTGCTGGCCCTGGCTGCCGACGAGCCTGGGCAAGAATGCGTGCAGGTCACCTACATCAACCCCGAAACCGGTGGCGACGCCGAGAACATCCTGGGCTTTTACGCCCTGATGCTGCGCCCGGGCCAGAGCCTGCGCCTGCCGGCTCGCTCGCCCGCCCAGGTGTTCCACGTCATCGAAGGCCAGGTCGAAGCGGCCATCGCCGATAAGACGTTCAGCATGGTCGAAGCCGACACCTGCTGCGCTCCGGGTTACGAAGCCGTGACCCTCAGAAACTTGCGCGCCGATCAACCCTCCTTTGTCTTCATTGCCGATGAATCCCCGCTGCACCGCAAGCTGGGTGTTTACGAGAACCGCGGATAAACCACATGACTTCCTACCTCTTCAATCCCCCTGCCGTCCAGTCCCTGCCCATCTGCGGCAAAACCGAACGCTTCCCGATCAACCGCATCTTCTGCGTAGGCCGCAACTACCATGCACACGCCGTCGAAATGGGCCGTCCGGTGGACAAGTCTGTCGAGCAGGCCTTCTACTTCACCAAGTCGCCCCAGACCCTGGTGGACAGCGGCTCCACAGTGGCCTACCCGCCACGCACCAACAACTACCACTTTGAAATGGAACTGGTGCTGGCGATTGGCAAATCGGGTTTTCGCGTGAGCGAAGCTAACGCGCATGAACTGGTCTACGGCTACGCCGCCGGTCTGGACATGACCCGCCGTGATCTGCAGCTGGTGGCGCGCGACAAGGGCCGCCCCTGGGACACCGGCAAGGACATCGAACAGGGTTCCGTCTGCACCGAGATCGTGCCCATGCCCGGCGTGGTGATCGAGAAAGGCGCCATCGCGCTCGAAGTCAACGGTGCCACCAAGCAGTCGTCCGACGTGGACAAGCTGATCTGGAACATCCGCGAGATCATTGCCGACCTGTCCACCTACTACCACCTGCAACCCGGCGACCTGATCTACACCGGCACACCCGAAGGCGTGGGCGCTGTGGTGCCGGGCGACAAGATCACTGGCCGCGTAGAAGGCGTGGCTGAAATTGCTCTAACCATCGGCCCTGCCGAATGAACTTTTGTGAAATTGCAGTGAATCTTCAATTTTTTTAACAGGAGACAACCATGACACAACTCAATCGCCGCCAGATGCTCAGCCAGGGCGCAGCCCTCATAGGCACCGCCGCTTCTGGCCTGCTTGTTCCGCAGCATGCGCTCGCGCAAAGCGGCAAGATCCGCGTCGGCTTCATGCTGCCCTACACCGGCACCTTCGCACAGCTGGGCGTGGCCATTGAAAACGGCGTGCGCATGGCCATCAACGAACAGGGCGGCAAGCTCGGCGGCCGCGAGATCGAATGGTTCAAGGTGGACGATGAATCCGAACCGGCCAAGGCCATTGAAAACGCCAACAAGCTGGTGCAGCGCGACA
>Ga0255220_1000650_pt1 | contig 13570 bp, 9 predicted proteins | sample Miss_Colum_RepB__FD_188423 | JGI IMG/M metagenome (GOLD analysis project Ga0255220, IMG submission 188423) | Freshwater microbial communities from Mississippi River, Louisiana, United States - Miss_Colum_RepB_8d | ecosystem: Environmental > Aquatic > Freshwater > River | place: USA: Louisiana...
GTTTATTTTTCTAAGTTACTTATGCTTGAAAAGACAGCTTGGAAGCATGGTCTCGGTGATGGTCAAACTTCGCAAAAAATTGCCGAAGATCTTATTCATCGAGCACAAAGTGGTACTTTCTCGACAAGAAAACGTGAGCAGTATCACATTTCAACTGAAAGAGCTTATCAAGGAGATAAGCTCTAGATTTTTGAAACAATATATTCTGCAAATGGCTTAGAGGCTGTAAACGCCGGAGATACGGCATTTAAAACGTGAATACTATATGAATTTTGTTCAACGATAAAATCCATTTCGAGTTTTTTCGTTTCAGTATTAAGGAGTTGGGCTCTGATGCCTGGTTTTCCCCATTTTGTATAATCGGTAAAATCGACGTCTGTAGCCATTTTTTGTGATTCGCCAATAAGATATTTACGAGAATATTTTTTAACTTCTTCAAGAGCAAGAGATCTAAAATCAAAACCACCTTTAAAAAATAACCCAATTTCTTGAGTAATAATATCAATGGCTTCACTTAAGTCGAAATTATCAAACCCATTATATTGTTCGCGCCAGAAAGCTGGTATAGCAGTCGGACCCACCTTGGTGTGACCATCTACGGTCAATGTGTGGTGAACACCTAAAAAAGGATTCTTTAAATTTGGTACTGGATAGATATGCGTATTAAATTTTTTAGAATCGTTCGTGCAGTATAAATATAATCCTTTAAATGGCAGTATGGTGTATTTTTTGGAAAGACCATGATCTTTTGCAATTTGATCAGCATAAAGTCCAGCACTGTTGATTAAATATCCGAATTCAACTTGGCCTTTTGAAGTTTTAAGAAGATTATTTTGACAACTCCAGTACTCTGCCTCGAATAGAAACTCAACTCCGCTTTTAATTAACTCGTTCATAAAGCTATTCATGACTTCAACGGGATCAACTGTCGCTGTTTTTGGTGACCAAGCTGCTTTTTTAAATGTTTTCACTCGAGGTTCTATTTTCTGAGCTTCGAACTCATCCATTTCAATCAGTTCAACACCATTATTTTTTGCACGTTTAAATAATTCGTTTAAAGATGGTAACTCTGATTCATCTTTTGTTACAACGAGCTTTCCGCAGCGATTAATACTTAAACCCATTGTTAAACAATAGTCTGTCAAGTATTCACACCCATTTCTTGTGAATTGGGCCTTTAAGCTGTCGGCTGTATAATAAAATCCGGCGTGTAGCACGCCACTATTTCTACCACTCGAATGTGATGCGATTTTTTTCTCTTTATCGATGATTAAGATTTTTGAGCTCTTATTGCGTAATAAAAGTTCTCTCGCAATATTAAGACCGACAACGCCAGCGCCAACAATAATAAAATCGTATTTACTTGATAGCATGAGAAATTTCCTTTTGTTTTGTCATGAGAGCCAGCACTAGGGCCCAAATAATTAAAATGAGTGTTCGAATTTTTGAGTATTCAAATCCAATGTCTGTTAAATTTGCCAATAAATATTCAGCTTGTGTGATGAGGCAGGCCGTTGCGAGATAATAGTTTTCTCGATCACTATGTTGTTTGAAAAAACGAACAAGTTGCAAATTTTTGATCAAAAACCAAAAGTAAAAAAGGCAAAATGATAGCAATCCAAATATTCCAGTGGTTGCCCAAACATTTAAGAGTTGATTGTGAGCATGTGAATCGTAGTAATCTTCAGGTAGATTTAATGTGTGCCACCAGCCACGAGTGTGATTAAGAGGTGAATTGTAACCAATGCCAATCAATGGTGAATCTTTGATCATCTCGATATGAACTTTAAATAAATTGACTCGAATATTATCTATTTGCGATTTATCGACTGTTTGCGCTACTCGATTTTTGATTAAATCTGTTTGCTTGTACAGAAGCAGTGAAATCGTCATAATGGTTGCTAGTGCTAAAATAAACCACTTACGACTTTGCATAAATATGAAAATCATAAAAACTATAAACAAGCTTAGTATGGGGCCTCTTGTCATTGTTAAAAAGATACTTAAACCCATGAGTACTGATGCCAGGCTGAATGTAATTTTGAGTGTACTGGTTAATTCTTTAAATCTAAAAAAAATATACGTTGTGAAAAATGAAAAAATAAGTGCATTGGCATGTGCATGATAAGTCGCACTATTTAACAGACCGATGATTCTTCGATCTTTTAAAGTCACAAATTGAATAAAATCATAATTATATATAAATGTTATCACGCCATAAATATTGGGAATTAAAAAAGCCAAAACGTAAAACCATGTTAGTTGGTTAAGATTTATTTTGCTTGTTCGAAAATACCAATAAAAAACGTATAAATTTAAAATCCAAGTAAATTTACCGAAAGCCTTTAAAATTTCAGTCTGATCAGTCTTGTAATATAAAAAACCAATTGCAATTGAAATGATATAAAGTATGAAGCCGACTTCAAATAAATAGGGGCGGCGTTTGATGAATCTTAATGAATTTATTGTAGAGAACGAATTCCAATGTGTAATCAAAAGTGTCAAAAATAGGATGACAATTGATGCATCCATGAGTGATTGTGATACAACCGAAAAAGCAATAGTTGAAAGTAAAAAAGCCGACATAAATATGTTTATAACTTGATATTAGATTTTAGTCTAATCTGAAATTCATTATCGTACATAATCGCTTTATAGTAAAGATAAGCTAAAAACGGTACGTAATACATCTCAAATAAATTAAAATTTAATGCCATAAAAATATTAATAAATAGCAATAAACAAGTGCTATAGATGTTAACATGTTTTTTATACCAATAAGACAAAATGAATATAGCAAGGGCATAAATTATAAAACCAAAATAGTGAATAAACTCTATATGAATATTATCAAATATTTGTGTCTTATTGAGTTCGAGTATTTGTTTGATGCCGGTTCCAACGCCGTGTCCAAAATAAGATAAATTTTGCATCACTATATCTTGTTGAACTTTGCGACCGTTCGTCAGGTTTGCCGGCATTTTTAGAAGTAAAAGTGGAAACAAAAAAGATAGGTAACCCATGTAAGGGATCAATCTTTGCATAAATAATTGTAAGATTTTAAGTAAAGCGATAAGTCCTATAAAGAGGACCATTGCACGTGAATTAACTAAATAGATAAAGGTGAGGGTTGCGACGAGGATAATTTTCTCGCTGATTTCTGTTTTTTTGTTTTTTGAATAATTCAGTAAGAAAATAATTAAATACAAAAATGGTATAAGTACAATGAGTGGTCCAGCCCAAGTTGTGTTCGTCCAATCAAATTTAGTAAGATGTCCTGCGCTAAATTTGCTCATAATATCGTAGCGAATATGCATCGATTCAAAAGTTCGTGTGAATGTCAGCACTTGCAAGTAATCGTTGATTTTATAGTTAAAACCGTATTGTTTGGCGTTGATCGCAAATACAATGCTTAAAAAAATCAGCTGCAAGGAAGTACTTATTTTTAAAAGCAGTACAAGGGCTTTTTCTCCGTTATTGTTCCATTTTTGGCTGCAGAAATAAATTAAGTTAATAAATACAAATCCGGCGATTATAAATTTAAGCTCTAACTTGAGATTATGGAGTTGATCTCTTAACAGGGTGGGGATGCAAAAAGCAGCAAAGACGCTATTGGCTAAAAGTAATGTACTATTTTTTAAATTTTTAAGAAAAATGATCAGCGAGATCACTGCAATTGGAATGAGATGTAGCGGTAGTGCAATATAAAATATGGCCATGATCATTTTAATGAAAGGAATTAGAAACCACCCCATTAATATAAGCTTTAAATCTGGATCAAGATCAAATGGAATTATAGAATGAACGATTTGAAGCAGTTTCTTTTTGATCATATGCAATCGGAACATTCTTACAACAATCATCTTAGCGATCAATAAGTCATTTAATGTATGCACCATGTAATCGAATTGAATTTTAATTGATTTTGCATATAAATTAAACGTCAGCTCACTCACAGTGTACTTTTGTGAAAATAAAAGTGCCAAACAATTAAGTCTCTGTTAAGAATTTAACTTTGTAAGTATCAGTCTGGAGATCTTTTTTGAAGAAATACATTTTTTCCATTTTAGTGCGTGGATTTCTCGCTTTTAGCGGCTTTGTATTTTTTCTTTTTACGGCAAAATATTTTGGTCCTGAAGGACGAGGAGTTATTAGTTATACAACTTCTATTTTCTCAAGCTTGGGACTTATTTTTTCATTTAATTTAGGGCGAACCTTCCTTGTTGAGACATTTCAAAATACTGAGCATAAAAAAACACAACTACCAGCTTATATTACATTGAATTTCTTTTTTGGTATTTTAACTTTATTTTGTAGTTTTATTTTTTGGTCGACAGTAAGTTCTGCGCAACAAATTGTACCAGCTCATACATTTTACGCTTTTTGTATTTCGGCCTTTTTTTATGTTTGGAATATTAACGGTAACGCTTTTTTTGCAGCCTTTTTGAAGACGTATGTTCAAGAAATAATCATTTTTGCAATTCGTTTTTTAGTTGTATTGTTTATTATTGTTTACTCATTAACAGCTGATAAGCATATTAACGAGTTTATTTTGATCTATTCAACAGTCATTGCTTTAGGCGTTTTTTTAGAAATGGCATACCTCATTTTATATTGTGGTGATAGAAAGCTTGATTTTAATTTTACCCATTTTCTAAGGGCATTTAAAAAGTCACTAATTCCTCATCTAGACTACTTATCATTTAATTCATTTCCATTATTTATTGTTATTATCTCGGGATGGTTTATAGAAAAAGCTGAGATTGGTAAAGTTGGTTTTGCATTTCAAATTATTAATCTTATCTACTTATTAAGTGTGACTGCTAACATTCGTGTTTCTGCCTATGTATCTGATGTAGGTATTGCGCAAAGAGTAACTCAGTTTAAAAAACTTTTTACTGCGACACTTGTTTTGTCTACTGCTGTTGGATTATTCATTTATTACATTTTAAATCACTTTGGTGCGAGCACTTTTTTAAAGCCCTTTGCTGGTGTTTCTGATTTATTTTTGATTACTTTGTTATCTATTCCAGGATATTTAACGTATCAATTGTTTAATCCAATCTGGTTGGAAAAAGGTATGATCAAGTTTTCTGCTTATTTGAACTTAGCGTTGTTAATATTGAGTTTATCAGTATCCCCTTGGTTTATGATGACATGGGGAGCTTATGGTGTATCTTGGATTTTTGCACTTTTTCATTTCGGATTACTCGTAAACCAAATAATAATCTTTTACAGATTTAAGAAAGTAAGCTCTAGTATTTAAATGACAGCACATGATCAATCCTCTAAAAAACTTAAAATAACATTATTTTCTTATGTTTTCTGGCCTGAAAATTTTGTTATTAATGATCTTGTTGAGTCACTCTGTCAAAATGGACACGAAATTGAAATTTCAACAAGTTTGCCTAACTATGCAACAGGTCAAATGCATCAGCGTTACTCGATATTGAGTGGGCCCTATGTTGAAAATTGGAAAAATAGTGTGATTAAAAGATTTCCTGTCGTCAGTCGTCAAAAAGGTTTTGTTCGTTTGGCATTGAATTACATGAGTAATATTTTTTCAGGATTAATTAATCTTTTTCGACTTAATAAAACTGATCTTATTTTTGTATATGCGACATCACCCTTGATTGCATTTATACCAGCAGTTATTTTTAAAATAATTCACCGCGTTCCGCTTGTAATTTGGTATCAAGACCTCTGGCCGGATAGTTTTTTTGCAGTGATTAAGACTCAAAAACTAAACTTTATTAAGCCTATTCTCGATATTTTTGTACGTTTTATTTATCGTTACACAGATGTCATGCTTATACAAAACCAATTATTTAACGAAAACTTAGATCGTTTGGGGTTTAAAGGACATCGGCAAACTATTTACAATTGGAGCCTTGTTGATGCGGATCATTCTGAAATGACGCATACAAATAGGCACAAAAAAACAGAACCAGCTTGGATTGCCGAGTTACCACAAAATAAGATGATATTTGCTTTTGCCGGGAACATCGGTAAGGTGCAAGGCATCGCAGAAATAATTGAAGTTGCACGTCAAATCGAGATCACTCAACCTCGTCTACATTTTGTTTTTGTTGGTGATGGAAGTTTTTTAACGGAAGCGCAAAGTAGATCCAAAGGTTTGGGCAACGTAACATGGATTGCACGCCAACCGTTAGAAGATATGCCTTATTTATTTGCGAAAAGTCATGTGATGATAGTATCTCTCGGTCAAAGTCCAACTATGTCTATGGTTATTCCTGGTAAATTACAAGCTTATTTCGCCGCCGCAAAGCCTGTTCTAGGTTTTATAGATGGAGCTACTTCTGAGATAATTAAAGCTTCACAAGCGGGACTTGTCGCTCGGGCAGGGCAACTTGATCAGTTAAAACAAGTGATTGAGCAGTTTGCGCAATTCAGTGAAATTGAATTGCAAAATTTTGGACAAAATGCGCGAAATTTTTATGAAGCTCATTTTACCAAAAGGAAAATCATTGCAGAAATTGAATCTGAGTTACATTCAGTTGTAAAAAAATATAGACGTTGATTAAACAATTATGAATAATAGCAGTGTGTTTGTTTTAGCAGCTTTTTTCATTTCATTTCTGATTACATATGTGATGATTCCGGTCATTATTCGTGTGGCCGAACTTAAGCACTTATTTGATGAGCCAGATGATCGTAAGCAACATAAAGCTAAAACTCCTACTTTGGGAGGAATGGCTATTTTTGCTGGTTTAATTTTGTCATTTACCATTTTTAAAGATGTGCAAAGTTTAACTGACGTTAAGTATCTAGTGCCGGCCTTAACCATATTGTTTTTCGCTGGAATTAAGGATGATATTTTAGTTCTAACGCCGATGAAGAAGTTATTGGCTCAATTTATGAGTGCATTTTTAATCGTTGTATTGGGACATATTAAAATCAATAGTTTTTATGGTTTGTTTGGCATACAGGAAATTCCTTATTGGTTTTCAATTGTATTCACTGTCATCGCTATTGTAGCTATTATTAATTGTTATAATTTGATTGATGGTGTTGATGGGTTAGCAGGTAGTCTGGGGTTGTTATCGTCGACAAGTTTTGGATTATGGTTTTATTTAAATGGTCACTGGTCGCTGGTCTATTTATCGTTTGCGTTGTCTGGTAGTTTGCTGGGATTTTTGATGTTTAATTGGCAGCCTGCCAAGATATTTATGGGTGATACGGGTGCTATGTTAATTGGTTTTATTCTTGCGGTGCAATCTATTCATTTTATTGAGTTCAATAAAGCGAGAAGTATTGTTGATGAGTATTGGATACATGCTTCACCAAGCGTTGCTATTGCAGTCATGGCTATTCCTATTTTTGATATGGTGCGTGTCTTTATTCTACGATTAGCGCAGAAAAAATCGCCTTTTTCTGCGGATCGAAATCATTTACATCATATACTGATTGATCTCGGTTTTTCGCATCGTCAGACGGTTGTTATTTTAATGTTTTGGAGCTGGTTAGTTATTTTATTGGCTATTATTATGCGCGACGCAAAGTCTTCGTTCTTATTGCTGCTTTTGATAAGTTTAGTCTATTTGCCATCATTGGGTTTGCAAATTTATCGAAATAAAAAGATTAAAATTTAGTTCTTTTTTTGTCTTAGTATAAAACTACTTTTCTTTTAAAAGTATTTGTTCAACAATGTTAACATGAATCAATATACCGAGAAAAAAATTAAAAAAATGCAAGCGCGCCTAAAAATTGATGCACAACAAATCGCAGAGCCGTTGTCATTTATTCAATATTTATCATGCTTTTTTGTCATCATCATGCCGCTCTTGTTTTGTAAGTGGAATGATCAATCGCCATTTGAAATGATTAAAGGATATTTTTCGGCTGTGAGCGTGAGTTTGATTGGTGTCATTTATTTGTTACAGCTTATATGGAAAGATCAAATTAAAATTAAAGTCAATATTTGGGTCTGGGGGCTACTTGCGTATTGGCTTATATATATGTTGTCTTTTGCATTTACAGGACACGTTTATAGCTCTTTGTGGGGTGTACTAAATTTGCCGGCAGGTTCAGTTTATTCTGTTACCACGTTTGTGTTTTTTTCATTTGTGGTTGTGCAAATATTTTCGAATATACACAGCTTGAAAACTTTAGCAGCGTGTTTTGTTTTTACTGCTTTTTTGATGTCGATTTATGGAATCATTCAGCACTTCGGTGGCGATCCGATTAATTGGTGGGTTTATGATGCAATGACATCTCGTGCCCTTTCAACGATGGGACAATCAGTTGGATATGGCACAGTACTAGGTTGTTGTTTGCCTCTGTGCTTTGCGTTTTTAATCAGTTCTAAAGATAACAAATCATTTTGGTTTTGGTTAACGGCGTGGACGTCTATGAACTTAGGTATTTTGTATTCTGGATCACGTCTTCCGATATTTGCTTTTTTTATTACGATGATCATTTTTACCTCTTTTGCATTGATCTTTAAGTCGAAACTTCAAAATATATCATGGAAAAAATTTTGGATCGCCCTTGCGATGATCTTTGTCTGTAACATAGCTTATTTTTTTGAACCTGGAGAAAATGCCCTACGTAAAAAGCTAGAGGTTGGTGAAATTCAAAATGGCTACAGTACGCGCTTTATCGTATGGCGTACGGCAATCGAAATGTGGAAACAACATCCAGTATTAGGGGTTGGTCCAGAGAATTTCGGTGAAGAATTTAATCACATTCAAACAGTTGAACAAAATTACGGAGAAAGTTGGAGTTTGATTTGGCACAAGGCGCACAATGAGTTTATTCATTATCTAGCCACGACTGGCGCTGTTGGTTTTTTAGCCTATATATTCCTCATTGGATTAATGTTTGTGCCAGTTTTAAGAAATTTGTTTAAAAAAGTGTGGCCAGACGACTACGTTTATTCAATTGCTTTACTCGGTGGGTTTGGTTTTTTGCTTGTAACACATTTGACAGCATTTAGTTTTATTCCGACATTAATGTTTTTTTACTTATTTCCGGCTATGAATTTTAATTTTTCGGGCATTCATCGTGAGTATGTTTTTGAAAATATTTTATTTTCACGTTGGAAAAAATTGCTTTCATTTTTTGTAGCATTTGTCGGTTTATTTTTGGCGTACAATGTCTATCAAATGTGGCAGGCAGATATTGATTATAATGAATCAAGACGCCAATTGATATCTTATGGTGATATTGAAAAATCATATAGTCATCTCAATGCGGCTATAGCGAACAATTCAAAAAATGCTGAATATTGGTGTTTTAGAGCAGATGTTTACTATAATTTGTTCGCGCGTTCGTTGCGTAGTCAAAATCCAAATATGCAACAACTTGAACAAGAGCGAAAAAGTTTATTTGATGAAATTATCAAATCTTCAGATAAGTGCGTTAGCTTAGATCCGCGTAAAGCTGATTTATGGAGAGCTCGTGGAACGCTTTTTATGACGCTTTCACAATTTGCTCCACAAATGATTGAGATTAGTTTTGAATCTTATAAAAAAGCTATTGAGGTTTATCCCAATAATCCGTTTAATTACATAAGTCTCTCGACAGTTTTTATCAAAAAGGGTCGTATTGATTTGGCAATTGATGCCTTAAAGACAGCCATCGCTAAAAGAAATGATCTAGCTCCAGCCTATGCAGAGCTTATGAAAATATATTACAAATCTGGACAGAAGGCAGAAGTGAAAAATACATTGTTAGATATTCAGAAATTTATAATTAGAACTTCTGAGTTTTACTTACAGATGCCTAATTTAATTAAAATAGCTGAAGATAATAAAGACGGTGAGGCTGTTCAGTTTTTACGATCACTTTAAGTAAGCATTTCTTGGTGAATTATGAAGTCAAGTGTAGACCTTTATCGTCTATGTTGAGCTTTCTTGCTTTATATAATCCGCCCAGAGCTATTTTAAATTTCTTTTTACTGACGCCAAATAAATCATAAATTTTTTCTGGTGGTGTTTTGTCTGTTATGTCTAGAAAGCCATTATTTTCTTTTAAAAGTGAAATAATTTTATCTGCGATATCTGCTGTTTCAAAGTGTCCAGGAGCTCGAAGAATTAAATCGATTTTTAAATCTTCACGAATTTTTTTAATAACCCCGTCGATTTGTTGATTTTTTGTTAATTTTTGAAAGACTTCATTGTGGTAAAGCATGCCAATATACTGTCCATCTATGATGCACTTATAACCCAAATTCGATTCATTAATGACAAACAGTTTTACTTTTTGATTAGTTTTTAAAAGATGTGCGGTTCGGTTAGCGTGATGTTCTAATCGCATAGACGCAAAAAGTTCGTTTTGGGCTTGGTTTTTATACAAAATGCATAAGACTTCGCTTCCGGTTGAAAGTTGATGGACTTGTTCGTCAGGTAAGAGTCTAAAAAAATCATGACTCTCAAAATTTGGATGCGGATTTAAAGTTGCTTCTATCGGAGAAATTTTTTCGACGAATAAATTGATGAATTGTCCTGCTTTGTAGATCATTCGCTCTAGATACGGCTAAAACAACAAAGCATCAATCTATTTGTCATGATTTCTTGTTAAATTGAATAATTAATGAAAATTAATTGTAATAAGTTTACAATTAGATATAGTTATTTTTTAACTTAACTCTTACTTTTAAAGGAATCGTACGGCCTATGAAAGTTATCGATCATATTCATCGTGCTCATTCAAACTCGCTGAATTCTTTGAATCCGCAGTTTAGCTATGAAATTGTTCCGCCACCTCGTGGCAGTTCGGCCAAAGAAATAGTGGATGTTGTTGAACAATTAGCTCGTTTAAATCCGCCTTGGATTGATGTGACTTCGCATTCATCAACAACTTATTATCAAGAAAAAAACGATGGAACAATTTTGAGAAGGACCTTGCGTAAACGACCAGGTATGTTGGGTATTTGTGGAATCATTCAAAATCGTTTTAAGATTGATACTGTTGCCCATATGCTTTGCTTGGGGTTTACCAAAGAAGAGACCGAAGATGCACTGATTGAACTTAACTTTTTAGGTATTGAAAACGTTCTCGCTTTGCGAGGTGATGCGCCTAATTTTAATAAACCAGTTAGACCTGATCGCTCGATCAACGAACAAGCTTCTGATTTGGTCTTTCAAATTAATGATTTGAAGAAGGGCCAATTTTTAGATGATTTAGATAAATCGTCGTCAATGGATTTTTGTGTCGGTGTAGCAGGTTATCCTGAGAAACATTTTGAAGCTCCTAATTTAAAGCTTGATATTCAGCATTTGAAAAATAAAGTTGCGGCCGGTGCAGATTATATCGTGACGCAAATGTTTTTTGATAATCAAAAGTATTTTGATTTCGTGAAACATTGTCGTGATGAGGGGATTACTGTTCCCATAATACCTGGTTTAAAGATGCTTAAAACAGTCGGACAACTCAGATCTTTGCCTAAAAATTTCTACATTGATCTACCTGATACCTTAGTTGATGAAGTAACGAAAAATCCTAAGCATGTTGCTGAAATTGGTTATCAATGGACTAAAAAACAAGTTGAAGGTTTACTTTCGGCTGGCGAAAAAAATGTTCATTTCTATGTATTAAACAATGTTGAAGCTGTAACAAAACTAGTGAGAAGTTTTTAAGTATTCAATACACTTTTCCGGAGCTTTTAATCAATGAAGAATCAAATCTTGAATTATTCATCGCAAAATACACACTCGCAACTACAGCAGCTTTTCAACGAACGCATTGCTTTCATCGATGGTGCAATGGGTACGATGATTCAACTCGAGAAACTTCAAGAAGCAGACTATCGTGGTACTCGCTTTAAAGATCATCGCGTTGATTTAAAAGGAAATAACGATTTACTCACACTCACAAAACCCGAAGTTATTACTAAAATTCATATGGCTTATCTCGAAGCTGGTGCTGATATCATTGAGACGAATACGTTTAACGGTACTTCTATTGCGCAAGAAGATTACGGTTTGGCATCAATTGTTTTTGAGCTCAACGAGGCCGCAGCTCGTTTAGCTAAAAATGCTACTTTAGAAATTGAGAAAAAAACAGGTCGTAAAGCTTATGTAGCAGGTGCCCTGGGGCCAACAAATAAAACAGCGTCGCTAAGCCCGGATGTCAACAATCCCGCTTATCGCGCTGTTCACTTTGATGATTTAGTGACGGCTTATCATGAGCAAATATCAGGATTAATGGCCGGTGGTGCAGATATTATCTTAGTTGAAACTATATTTGATACATTGAATGCAAAAGCTGCTTTATTTGCTTACAGTCAATATATTGAGCAAAATTTTCCCGAATCAAACCCTGAACTTTATGCCTTGAGACCTCCGCTTATGATTTCTGTAACGATTACTGATTTAAGTGGTCGTACTTTGTCAGGGCAAACAGTCGAAGCTTTTTGGCATAGTGTTAAGCATGCAAAACCTGTGAGCGTTGGAATTAATTGTGCGCTCGGGGCCCAAGAAATGCGCCCGTACATTAAAGAACTTGCGCGTATTAGTGATTGTTATATTTCGTGTTATCCCAATGCCGGATTACCTAATCCACTTTCTCCGACTGGTTATGATGAAACTCCTGATTCACTTTCTTTTTCAATTGGTCAAATGATTGATGACGGTGCTGTTAATATTATTGGAGGTTGTTGTGGTACAACTCCTAAACATATAGCAGCTCTTGTGCAACACCACAAGCATCGCAAAGGACGACTTGAAGATGAATGGTCGAAAATTAATAATCAGTGTTTAAAGCTCTCTGGACTTGAACCATATTCACATGAAAAAAGTTTTTCTATGGTTGGTGAAAGAACAAATGTCACGGGCTCAATCCAATTTGCGAGATTAATTAAAAATAAAGAATATGACAAGGCCTTAACTGTCGCTAAAAACCAAGTTGATAGTGGCGCCAATATTTTAGATGTTAATTTTGATGAAGGAATGCTGGATTCGAAAATGGAAATGCGCCACTTTTTGAATCTATTATCGTCTGAACCTGACATAGCTAAAATACCAATCATGGTCGATTCGTCAAAATGGGAAGTTTTACAAGAAGGTCTTAAGTGTCTTCAGGGAAAGTCTGTTGTTAATTCGATTTCGTTAAAAGAAGGCGAAACCACGTTTTTGAGTCAAGCTCAATTTATAAAGAAAATGGGAGCTGCTGTCGTTGTTATGGCTTTTGATGAAAACGGACAGGCTGTGACTTGTGAAGATAAGGTACGTATATGTCAAAGGGCCTATAAGTTATTAACTGAAAAAATAGGTTTTGATCCACACGATATTATATTTGATCCTAATATTTTAACTGTCGCAACGGGTTTAGATGAACATAATAACTATGCCGTCGAATACATAAATGCTGTAAAAGAAATTAAAAAGCAATGCCTTGGGGCGTGGACAAGTGGTGGTGTTTCTAATCTAAGCTTTTCTTTCAGAGGGCAAAATCATATTCGTGAGAGCATGCATTCTGTGTTTCTTTATCATGCCCGAAAAAGCGGTCTTGATATGGGTATTGTTAATGCTGGAATGATTAATGTTTACGATGATATTGAACCAGAATTGAAAAACATTCTTGAAGATGTTGTTCTCAATCGCAG
>Ga0255220_1000651_pt1 | contig 13564 bp, 9 predicted proteins | sample Miss_Colum_RepB__FD_188423 | JGI IMG/M metagenome (GOLD analysis project Ga0255220, IMG submission 188423) | Freshwater microbial communities from Mississippi River, Louisiana, United States - Miss_Colum_RepB_8d | ecosystem: Environmental > Aquatic > Freshwater > River | place: USA: Louisiana...
TCGAAAAGCCCGACCGCCAGACCGCGCAGGCCTATCTGGACGCTGGCGGCTATTTCTGGAACGCGGGCATGTTTGTGCTCAAGGCCTCGGTGTGGTTGCAGGCGCTGGGGCAATTTCGCCCCGACATCCTGGCCGCCACGCAAGCCGCCTGGGACGCCCGACAGGTGGACGCCAACTTCATCCGCCCCGAGCGCAGCGCTTTTGCGGCGGTGCCGGCCGAGTCGATCGATTACGCCGTCATGGAGCATTGCCCGGGCAGTGCGCTACCGCTGGCCATGGTGCCGCTGGATGCGGGCTGGAGCGATCTGGGGGCCTGGGACGCGGTGTGGAAGGTCCTGCCCAAGGACGCGGCGGGCAATGCCCACATTGGCGACGTGCTGACCCAGGACAGCCGCAACACCCTGGTGCACGCCACCAGCCGCCTGGTGAGCGTGGTGGGGCTCGATGGGGTGGTCGTGGTGGAGACGCCCGATGCGGTGCTGGTGGCCGACAAATCGCGCAGCCAGGACGTCAAGCACATTGTCAATACCTTGGGTCAACAGGCGCGAGAGGAACATGCCTTGCACCGCAAGGTGCACCGGCCCTGGGGCTGGTACGACAGTGTTGATGAGGGCGAGCGCTTCAAGGTCAAGCGCATCCAGGTCAACCCCAAGGCCAGCCTGAGCCTGCAAAAACACCACCACCGAGCCGAGCACTGGATTGTGGTGAGCGGCACGGCCGAAATCACCAACGGCGATCAGGTCTTGACCCTGACCGAGAACCAGTCGACCTACATCCCGCTGGGCGTGGTGCACCGCCTGGCCAACCCCGGCAGCATCCCGCTGGAAATCATCGAGGTGCAGTCGGGCAGCTACCTGGGCGAGGACGACATCGTGCGCTTTGAGGACCAGTACGGCCGAGGCGTTCGGTCGGATACCCAGTGCTGAGCCGCCTGGTCCGCCTCACTCCTGGCTGACGTTGACCTCAAAGCCATTGGCTTTGAGCAGCGCATGACGTCGCGCGGCCTCATGATCGGCCAGAACCATCTCACGGCACATCGCTTGTGCCGTGATCTCGGGCTCCCACCCCAGCTTGAGCCGCGCCTTGGTGGGATCGCCCAGCAAGGTTTCGACCTCGGTGGGCCGGAAATAACGGGGGTCAACCCGGACCAAGACTTGGCCGACCTTGACGGCTGGTGCCAAAGCGCCGTCCACGCGTGAGACGACAGCGGTTTCGTCGATCCCATGACCCTGGAAGTCGAGCGTGATGCCCAGCTCGGCAGCTGCCCAGGTGATGAACTGTCGCACGCTGTATTGGCGACCTGTGGCAATCACAAAATCCTCGGCCTGCGCCTGTTGCATCATGAGCCATTGCATGCGCACATAGTCCTTGGCGTGCCCCCAGTCGCGCAAGGCATCCAGGTTGCCCATGTACAGGCAGTCCTCCAGCCCCAGCGCCATATGGGCCAAGCCTCGGGTGATTTTGCGGGTGACGAAGGTCTCGCCCCGGCGTGGGCTCTCGTGGTTGAACAGGATGCCGTTGCAGGCATACATGCCGTAGGCCTCCCGGTAGTTGACGACCATCCAGTAGGCATACAGTTTGGCCACCGCATAGGGGCTGCGGGGGTAGAAGGGGGTCGTCTCCTTTTGCGGGGTCTCCTGCACCAGGCCGTACAGCTCACTGGTGCTCGCCTGGTAGAAGCGAGTCTTCTTCTCCAGCCCCAAAATGCGGATGGCTTCGAGCAGGCGCAGCGTGCCCAGGCCATCAATATCGGCGGTGTACTCGGGGCTCTCGAAACTCACCGCCACATGGCTCATTGCGCCCAGGTTGTAGATTTCATCGGGCTGGGTTTCCTGCACGATGCGCACCAGGTTGCTGGTGTCCGACAGGTCCCCGTAGTGGAGCTTGAAGCGGGCACCGTCAACATGGGGGTCCTGATAAACATGGTCCACGCGCTGCGTGTTGAACAGCGACGAGCGGCGTTTGATGCCATGAACGATGTAGCCCTTGCTGAGCAAGAGCTCGGCCAGGTACGAGCCGTCTTGCCCGGTGATGCCGGTGATCAGGGCCACCTTGGGGGATTGGGTCATGGGGTTCTCCTGTCGGTCGATCGACTGGGGTGCGCCAAAAAGTCTTGATAGGCCCAGCGCAAGCCCTCGGGCAAGTCAATGCGGGCCGACCAGCCCAAGTCATGGAGCCGGCTGCTGTCCATCCATTTGCGCGGCGTGCCATCCGGTTTGCTGGGGTCGTAACGGATCTCACCGGTGTAGCCCACGGTGTTCGCGATGCATTGGGCCAGCTCGGCAATCGTCAGGTCACGCCCACTGCCCACATTGATGTGGCTGAGCATCGGCTGGGTGTGCTGCGCATAGGTGGAGGGGTCCAGGTTCATCACATGCACACTGGCGGCGGCCATGTCGTCCACATACAGAAACTCGCGCCGCGGGGTGCCGGTGCCCCAGATGGTCACGCTGGGGGCTTGCGCCAGCTTGGCTTCGTGAAAGCGCCGGATCAGGGCTGGGATCACATGTGAGTGATCGGGGTGGTAGTTGTCCCCAGGGCCGTACAGATTGGTGGGCATCACACTTCGGTAGTCCACCCCATATTGGCGGTTATAGCTTTCGCACAGCTTGATGCCAGCGATTTTGGCGACCGCGTAGGGCTCGTTGGTCGGCTCAAGCGTGCCCGTCAGCAGCGCATCCTCGCGCATGGGCTGTGCCGCGTGCTTGGGGTAGATGCAGCTTGACCCCAGAAACAGCAAGCGCTTGACGCCACTGCGAAAAGCCGCGTCGATGACGTTGGCCTGGATCAACAGGTTCTGGTAGATGAAGTCGGCTGGGAAGACGTTGTTCGCGTGGATCCCGCCCACCTTGGCCGCTGCCAGGTAGACCTGGTCAGGGCGTTCGCGCTCGAAGAACGCACGCACGGCCGCCTGCTCGGTCAGGTCCAACTCGGCGTGGGTGCGGGTGATCAGGCGATCGGCGGGGAGGCCCTGGGCCAGCAATTGGCGAACAATCGCAGAACCCACCATCCCGCGATGGCCGGCCACATAGATCTTGGATTTGGTCGTCATGCTGTTCCGTGGCGAATGGCCCAAGTGGCATCGGGCAACATCAACCTGGACACTCCGACACGTCGGCCGAATGGTCAGGTCGTTCTGATTGTAACGAGAGTCCAGCGGTCAAAATGCCTGACGCCAAGTCTGCGCAACACCTCATCAAGAATGGCCCCGACACCCGTTGTCTTGAGGGGCAACAGATGGCCCGTGGTGAGCCTTTCCCCCCAAACAAAACGCCCAACCGAGATGGGTTGGGCGTGGCATGTTGGTGGACCGAAGGAGGATCGAACTCCCGACCTCTGCATTGCGAACGCAGCGCTCTCCCAGCTGAGCTATCGGCCCGTATTCGGGGGGGGACCATGGTGGTTCCCGCAGTCAACTATTTTACCGTTTTTTCTGGCATGGCCCAAGCGCCATGGCCTTCAGCGCGCGCCATGGCCCGTCAGGACGATGCGAACAGTCTTGAAGGCGATCAGCAGGTCCATGGCCAGGCTGTAATGGCTGACGTAGTACAGGTCGTAACCCAGCTTGGTCAGGGTCTCGTCCTCGCTGGCGGCGTAGCCTTGTTGCACCTGGGCCCAGCCTGTCAGGCCCGGTCGCACCAGGTGGCGGTAGGGGTAGCTGGGGATGCGCGACGCAAACTGGCGCACAAAATCGAGTTGCTCCGGCCGTGGCCCGATCAGGCTCATTTCGCCGCGCAGCACGTTCCACAACTGCGGAATTTCATCGAGCCGGGTTTTGCGAAGAAATTGCCCCAGGCGGGTGATGCGCGGGTCCTTGTCCTGGGCGAACCGGGCAGTGGTGTCATCGCTGTGGCGCATGCTGCGGAACTTGAACAAGCGAAACGGCTGCCCATGGCGGCCAGTGCGCCACTGCACGAACACCGCCGGGCCTGGCGAGTCCAGGCGCACGGCCAGGCCCACCAGCAGGCCCAGCGGCAACCACAGCGGCAGCAGGCCCAGCACCAGCACCAGGTCCATCACGCGCTTGGCCAGGTCGTAGGCCGAGCGGGCTTCGGGTTGCCACAGCATGTTCGCCATGCGATCGGTGGCAATTCGGCCCGTCAGGGATTCGGCCAGGCTGTCCGGGCTGTACAGACGCAGGTGATGGCACTTGAGCTCGATCAGGCGCTGCCGCCGGGCGTCGCTGTCGACCGCATGGGGATCGAGCAGCACCGCGTCGATATCGGGGGAGGCCTCAAGCCGCGCCCAGTGCTCGGGCCAGCGCACCGCGCGCACAGGCCAGGTGCGGCGTTCGTGGGGGCTCAGCTGCGCTTGCACCTGATCGAGCACCCCCTCGTCGAGGCACAACAGTTTGAGCGGTCGGTTTTGGTGCAGCCAATGCTCGGCCACCCAGAACCACCAACAGGTCAGGGCCCAGGTGAGCAGCACCGCCCCACGCGAATACGCCGTTTGCATGATGGCAAAGCCCAGGGGCATCAGCAAATAGGGCAAGGTGGTGGTGACCCACATCACGCTGCGTCGCTCGGCCTGCGGCAGGCGCGTCCCGTGGTACAGCAGGTGCGCGGCCACCGCATACGGCAGCACACTGGCCAGCACGGTTTGGCTGAACACATGGGTGGCCCAGCCCTGTTGTTGCAGGGCCTGGCTCAGCCCCCATGCGAATGCGACGCCCAGCAGACCGCCCAGGCTCCACATCAAGTGACGCTGCTGCTGGCGCGCGGGTGCACCTGCCAGGACTTTTTGTGGGGGGCGAGGCCGCGTCATGGGCCAGCGAGCCGTGGCTTGCAAGGGCGCTTCTTGGTAAACGCGTTGCAAGGCCTTGGCTTGTGCGTTGCTCTGAAACTGTCGCTCGAATCGCGCGCGTGAGGCCCGGCCCATCCGCTCGCGCAACTCGGGGTGATCCAGCAGGATTTGCAATGCAGCCGCCACCGATGCCGCCTGATCGTCCACCAACAGGCCTTCCTGCCCGTGGGTGACCATCTCCTCAATGCCAGGCAATCGGCTGGCCACAATGGGCAGGCCGGCTCGCATGGCTTCGATCAGGGTGATGGGCAAGCCTTCGTGGTCGGACAGCAACACCATCACCTGCGCCTGCGCCAGGCGCTCGGGGATCTCATTCACATCCCCGCGCAGCTGCACATGGTGCAGCGCCAGTTGCTGGCGCATGGTCTCTAATAACGGGCGTTGCGGGCCGTCGCCCAGGATTTGGGTGGGCGGGCACCGGCCTTGCCGGGCCAGCAACTCAAGCGCCTGGAACAGGCGGTCCACCCGTTTGGGCGCTGCCAACCTGGCCACCATCACCACGCGCGCCGGTTCGGCGCCCGCTTGGGCCCGCCAAGGGCTGTCTTGCAAGCTGTTGGGGATCACATCGATCCGATCCTGCTGCAATGGCAAGCGACGGGCCAGTGATCGCTCGTGATGCGACACGCAAATCATGCGGGTGGTCCATGCAGCCAGCATGTGCTCGGCCATCCAGGCGCTCAGTCGGATGCGCCATGGGGCTTGTCGTTTGAAGCCAAACCCGTGCACCGTGTAGACCACGGGCCAGTGGTTCAAACGACCTGCCATCCGCGAGACCACCCCCGCGACCGCGCTGTGTGCGTGGATCACATCCGGGGGATCCTGTTCCAGGGCGCGCACCAAGGCCTGCGTCGCCTGCCAGACCCGCCAGGGGTTGATGGAATTGCCCAACTGCGGCACCCCCTGCACCTGAACACCCAGGTTGCGCAGGGATTGGGCCAATGGACTTTGCAGGGCATCACCACCGCCGATCAGGGCCGTCAGCCGCACCTCGTCACGCAGGCTTTGGCACAGATCGATGACATGGGATTGCGCCCCGCCAAGTTCGCCCTTGGTGATCACCAATGAAATGTGCTGAAGGGGGCGGACCGTCTTGATCATTCGGAGGGTTCGGAAGGGCAGGACGGGGTGGAACAGGGGGCTGCGAGGGCAAGGAATGCGGCTTGGCCTGGCGCCCGCCGAGAACCCGCCATGATAAGCCAGTCGGACGGCTGATCCTGCCCCTAGGCCTTGCTTGCCGCATAGAGGTCAAGCCATTGCCGCGTCAGAGTTGGCAGCGCAAACAAAGCCTCGACCCGCTCCCGCTGATGGGCCACCAAGGCGGCGCGCACGGCGGGGCGCACTTCAATCGCCTCCGCGATTCGTCGTGCCAAAGTGGCGCGGTCCCTGACGGGCACCAGCCAGGCCGGGTCACCGAGCACCTCCCGCACCCCCCCGCAGTCGGTGGCCACCACCAGGGTTTCGCAGGCCATGGCCTCGGCCACCACCAGACCAAAGCCTTCAACATCAGACGACAGAACAAACAGATCACAGGCGTTCATCAGGGCCGGCACATCATGTCGCCGGCCCAACAGGCGCACCGACGCGCCCAATTGGCGGGCGGCGATGGCTTGCTCAAGATCGCGCTGACAAGGCCCATCGCCGGCCACCACCAACACGGCATTGGGGTGGTGGTGGCGCAGTTCGGCAAAGGCATCGATCAGCAGGGCCTGGTTCTTGGCTGGGTGCAGGCGGCCCACGTTCAGCAGCAGGGGCTGCTCGGCCGCGATGCCCAACGTCGCACGCACGGCTGCGCGCGCGGTCGGGTCGGGGGCAAAGCGCTGTGTGTCGATGCCGTTGTGCATCACGCGCATGCGACCCGGCGGCACAGCCTTTGCCTGGATGAACGCGTCCACCGCCTCCTGGCTGACGTTGGTGCTCAGGTCGGCCCAGTGGTCGGTCAGCCGATAGGCCAGCATGCGCCAGGCCCCGCCCTCGTTGGTGCTGTGCGCCGAGCAAATGAGCCGTCGCATTGGGGTGCGCATGCGCACCAGGCGGGCCAGCAAATTGGCGTGCACCATGTGGCTGTGCACCACATCGGCCTGCAACTGCTGCACCAGCCGCCGCAAGCGAACGTACCCGCGCCACAAGGTCCAGGGCTGGCGCATGCGCATGGCCAGGTCGTGCACGGTGATGGCCGGGTCCACCGCCAGCTCTTGGGGCCCTGTCAGAAAGGCCAGGTGCACCGTGTGGCCCAGGGCGACCATGCGTTGGCCCAGCGCCAGCACCTGGAGTTCGGCGCCGCCCATTTGCAAGGAGGTGGTGATCAGCAAGATCTTCATGGGAGACGGCGCGCCCACCAGGCGCATTGCAGGGTGCGGACCAGGGCCTTGATCCATGGCAGGGGTTGGCGCAGCCGGCGCAGCTGGTCGCGGTAGAACAGGCCAAAGCCGCGCGGATTGGCGCGCAGGTCGCGCGCGAAATTGGCGGTGTAACCGTCGGGCAGGTACTCGCACCAATAAATCACGGTGTCGAGGTCGTACAGGATGGGGCCCCGGTCGGCGATGGCATTCCAGGTGTAGAGCTCGGGCACAAATTTTTCGCCCTCGATCCAGGCCATGGGCACTTGCAGCATGGCGCTGCGGCGAAACAGATAGGCCAGGTCCGCTTGCAGGGAGTGCCCCGCCTGATTGGGCGACATGCGGCGAGGCGACGGGCCGCTGGGCCGGCGCCCCAGCAGGCGGCCCTGGAGGTCGGCTTTGCGAAAACACAGGCCTTGCAGCGCGGGGTCCTGGCCAAGCCGGGCGATGGCCCGCGCCATGTGCTGCAAAGCATCGGGGGGCAGCAGGTCATCGCTGTCGAGCAGCAAGATCCAATCGCCCGAGGCGGCCTGGACGCCGGTGTTCACGGCGCGGGGCTTGCCCTGGTTGGCTTGTTGCCGCAGCACCTTCTGGATGCCGTCGACGTCTGGGAGCGTGCGCCACCAATCGGCCGTGCCGTCCTGGCTGCCGTCGTCCACCAGCACCCATTCAAAGGGCTCGCTGCGCACCATGGCGCACAGGCTTTGCCAGAGCCGCTCCAGGGTGTGGCGGCGGTTGTAGGTGCAGGTCAGGAGGGTGATCATGGGCGTCGCCAGACCAAGAGTTGGTGGCCTCGGGCATGCCCCAGCAAGCACGCCAGCAGCACGACCTCGGCCAGCATCACACCGGCCAACATGCCCGGGGCCGCCAGCCAATGCGCCAACAGCGCGCCCAGCGCCAGCCCCAGCAGCGAACAGGCGATCAAGGTCAGGCTGGCCGCCCGGTCTTGGCCCGCCGGGATCAGCATCCCGGTGCCCAGGCCTTGGGTCAGCAGCCGCAATGGGATCAGCCAGGCCATGGCCGTGAGCAGGCCGCTGGCGTTGGCAAACGAGGGGCCCAAGAGCAAGGTCAGCAATTGCGGCCCCAGCAGGCTCAGCAGCAGCGCCGCCAGGGTCCCGGCCGCCCCCAGTCCCAGCAAGAGCTGTCGAGCGGCCGGTGCGCCGCGACCTTGCGCGAATTGTTGCGACAGGTGGGGCAACAAGGCGGTCATGAGCGGGCCTGTCAATCCCACCACGCCTTTGAAGAGCTTCTCGGCAGGGGCATACACCGCCACCGCCGCAGGACCGGCCACGGCCCCCAGCACCGCCACCGTGGAAGACAGCATCAGGTTGCCGGCACTGCGGTACACGAACACATGCCAACCCGATCGGATTTCTTGCAGGGCCGGTGCCCATTGCCAGGCACCACGACCCGCCAAGCGCCAGGCCAGGCCCATGGTCAGCAAGGTGGCACAGCCGCTCGCGCCCGCCATGATCCAGATCGCCAGCGCCAGGTCTTGCGGGCTGTCGATGAAGACCCACAGCAGCAGCAAGCCGAGCATGCGCGCGCCCGTGTCGAGGGCCACGGCACTGCCCACCCGATCGAGCCCCTGCAGCAGCCAGAAGGGGCTGAAGCCGAAGGACAGGGCAAACAACAGGCTGGCCCACCACAGGCTTGGCGGCGTGTGCGCCCCCCACCACAAGGCCAGCACCACCATCGGCAACACGGCGGCCGAAAGCACCCCCTTGGCCAAGGTGACCGAGGCCCACAGCCGGGCAGCGGTGGCCGGGCGCTCGGCCGGTGCAGCCACCGCCAATTGGCGCAGGGCGCTCATATTGAAGCCGTACTCGATGCCCAAGGCGGCCATGAGGCCCACGGCTTGCAGCCAGACCAGCTGGCCATAGGCATGGGCGCCCAGGCCGCGCGCCAGAATGGGAATTTCCAGAAACGACAGCAACACCCCGCCCAGATGCGCCCCGGTCAGCAGGGTGGTGGTGCGAAGCAGGGAAGGGCGGGCCATGGGCGGGCATTGTAGGCGCCGGCCCTCAAGGCGCTGCCTTGCCCTGGCTTGGGCGGCTGCCGTCAGACGGGGGGTGGCGGCTGCGGCATGTCCGCCGCTCAGGCCGCGCGCACCCAGTCCGCGTCCAGCACCAGCGCGCCGCTGTGCTGCAACTCGGCCAGCAAGGACTGCAACCAGTCGTCCAGGGGCTGGCCGCCGCCCAGGCGGGCGTGCAATTGGCGCAGATAGGGCACGCTCGCGGCCCATTGCCGCATCTGCGCCTGCGGCACCTGCTGCCACTCCAGCAGCTTGAACACCAACAGCACCTTGGCCCCATGGGCGGCGTGGCGGTCGGGGGCCTGCACAAAGCGCTCGAGCTTGCTGCGCGCGCGCTGCAAGGCGCCGGCGGTGTCGGCAAACACGCGGCCGTGGCCCGGGATGATCACCTGTGGGGCCAGGCGCTCGATCAGGTCGAGCGTGCTGGCCACGGCATCAAAGGCCGGCTCCTGCAACAGCTCGGGAAAGACCACGCCAAAGCCGTGCTCCCACAAGGCGTCGGCCGAGATCATCAGGCGGGCTGCGGGCGCAAACAGCAGCACCGAGTCGGGATCATGACCCGGGGCAGCGTGCACCTCCCAGTCCAGCGGGCCCAGGCGCAGGGTCTGGCCCGGCCGCAGCAGCTGATCAAAGCGAAAGGGCGGACAGGACTGGCCGGTGGCGTCGTGGCTCATGGCCTCGCGCTGCCAGTGGCGCACCGCCTCGGACAGACCGGGCGGGATCCAGGTCTGCAGCGCCGGGTAATGGGCCTGCAGGGCGGCATTGCCGCCGCAGTGGTCGCTGTGCAGGTGGGTGTTGAGCAGGCGGTCAAGCGGCCGCGATCCCAGCGCCCCGGTCAGCAGGGCCAGGGTTTGCGCCGAATGCGTCACGTAGCCGCTGTCGACCAGCACCGCTTCGTGCGCATCGCACAGCAAGATGTTGTTGGCCGATAGCCAGCCGCGCTCGAAGACCTGCACGCCAGCAGGCAAGGCCAAGGGATCGCTCATGCGACCCAAGTTTACTTGCCGCTGCGCAACTCGCGACGCAGGATCTTGCCCACGTTGGACTTGGGCAGCTCGTCACGGAATTCGATGTACTTGGGCCGCTTGTAGCCGGTGAGGTTTTGCTGGCAAAACCGCGCCACCGCTTCTTCGGTGAGCATCGGGTCCGAGCGCACCACAAAGACCTTGATCGTCTCGCCCTGCATGGTGTCGGGAATGCCCACCGCCGCGCACTCGACCACGCCGGGGCAGGTCGAGATCACGTTCTCAAGCTCGTTGGGGTACACATTGAAGCCGCTGACGATGATCATGTCCTTCTTGCGGTCGACGATGCGGGTCGTGCCATCGGGCGACATGATGCCGATGTCGCCGGTGCGCATGAAGCCGTCGGCGGTGAAGGTGCGGGCGTTCTCGTCGGGCTTGTTGAAGTAGCCGATGGTGACGTTCGGGCCCTTGATGCAGATCTCGCCGGCCTCGCCCGGCGCCAGCGAGTCGCCGTCGTCGTTCTTGATGGCAATCTCGACACTGGGCAGGGGCAGGCCGATGTGGCCGCTGAAGTCGCTGGCGGTGACCACGTTGTTGGTGCCGATGGCGCAGGTCTCGCTCATGCCCCAGCCCTCGATCATGGTGCTGCCGGTGGCCTTTTGCCAGGCGCGCGCCGTGCCCTCGGAGGCGGCCATGCCGCCCGCCTGCGTGAGCTTGAGGTTGGACCAGTCGACGGTCTTGAACATGGGGTGCTGCATCAGCGCGTTGAACAGGGTGTTCACACCGGGCAGCATGTGGAAGGGCCGCGACTTGAGGACCTCGATGAACTTGCCAAAGTCGCGCGGGTTGGGCACCAGCGTCAGGTGCGAGCCCTGGCGCATGGCCAACAGGCACAGGGTGAGCGCGAAGATGTGGTACAGCGGCAGCGCGGCAATGGCGTTGATTTTGCGCAGATCGCCCACCGAGGCGAGCGCCGGCGTGAACCAGGCCTCGGCCTGTAGCATGGCGGCCACCACGTTGCGGTGCGTGAGCACCGCGCCCTTGGACAGGCCGGTCGTGCCGCCGGTGTATTGCAAAAACGCGTAATCGTCCAGGCTTTGTTGCACCGGCTTGAGGTTCATCTGCCGGCCTTGCGCGAGGGCCTTGCGCAGCGGGGTGACGCTGCGCCCACCGGTCAAGGGCAGCTCGAACTCGGGCACCAGCTTGGCCAGGTGGCGCACCGCAAACGTCATCCAGCGGCCGTACCAGGGCCCCAGCATGTCGCCCAGCGCGGTGATGACCACGTGCTTGACCTCGGTCTGCTCGATCACCTCTTGCAAGGTGTGGGCAAAGTTTTCCAGGATGACGATGGCGCAGGCACCCGAATCGCGCAGCTGGTGCTCCAGCTCTCGGGCCGTGTACAGCGGGTTGACGTTGACGCAGGTGTAGCCGGCGCGCAGCACCGCCGCCATGGTCACCGCAAACTGCGGCAGATTGGGCAGCATGATGGCCACCCGGCTGCCCGGGGGCAGACCGCGCGACTGCAGCCAGGCGCCCAGCGCGGCCGAGAGCTGATCGAGCTGTCGATAGCTCATCCAGCGGTTCATGCACACCGAAAACGGCGCGTCGGCGTGCTCGCGGAAGGCGCGTTCGAGCACCTCGGTCAGCGAGCTGTATTGCTCAGGGTGCACATCGTGCGGGACACCAGGGGGGTAATGCTTTAACCAGATGCGTTCCATACCAAACTCCAATGGACGATGCGGCATTGTGCGCATCTGCGCGGGCCGGGGGGAGGGGGGAATCCCGCCCATGGCGGGGCTGGGGCCATTGGCGCTGGGCCCTGCAGCGATGGCCCCATTCGCGCTAGGCCATGCGCCCATGTGGTGACAAATCTAGGGTAAACCCTTAAACTTGGGGCATGAACGATCCCCTGGCCCATGCCCCCAACGCCAGGCCCCAGGCGCACCCGCGCCAAGGGCTCGCGCGCTGGCGCGTGCTGTGGCGCCGCTGGTGGCGCCAGCGCATGGGCTTGCAAGACCCGGCCCGTTCACGCGCGCCCGCCTGGGTGCCCATCCGGGGCCTTCGGCCGCGCCACCGGCCGCGCATCCTGGCGCATCTGCTGGCGCTCGATGCCCAGGACCGCTACCTGCGCTTTGGCTACCCCGCCACCGACGAGCAAATCGGCCGCTATGTGGCCGAGTTGCACTTCGAGCGCGACGAGCTCTTTGGCATCTTCAACCGCCGCCTGCAACTGGTGGCGATGGCGCACCTGGCCTATGCGGTCGAGCCCGATCTGTCGACCTGCGCCGAGTTTGGTGTGTCGGTGTCGGCACATCAGCGCGGTCGGGGCCTGGGCGCGCGTCTGTTTGACCATGCGGTGGTCCATGCGCGCAACAACGGCGTGCGCCAACTCTTCATCCATGCCCTGAGCGAGAACGCCCCCATGCTGCGCATCGCGCGCAAGGCCGGGGCCACGGTGCAGCGCGAGGGCAGCGAAAGCGAGGCCTGGTTGCGCCTGCCGGAGGCCACGCTTGACAGCCAGCTCAGCGGTTTGTTGCAGGACCAGGCGGCCGAGCTCGACTACCGCCTCAAGCAACAGGCGCAAGGTTTTTTGCGGGTGCTGGCCGCCTTGCAAGAGATCCGCCAGGGCGTGCGCGAGGCCAAGCGCACCACCTGAGCCCGCCCTGCCCTTGGGCGGCGGCTGTCATGTGGATGCGCTATCCTAGCGGCTTGTTCACCACGGCATGTCCTGCCCCAACCCTGTGTCAGACCCCCATCCTGCGCGCGCCACCGATCGTGTCGACAAGCGTGGCTTTCTGCAAAAACTCGCCGAATTCCTGCACCCTGGTCCCGACTCGCGCGACGAGTTGATCGAGACCCTGGTCGAGGCCGAAGACAACCGCATCATCAACCACGAGAGCCGACAGATGCTCGAGGGGGTGATCCGCATGGCCGACATGACGGCCGGGGATGTGATGGTGGCGGCCCCGCGCATGGACCTGCTCGACATCAACGCCGCGCACGATGAGATCCTGGCCACGGTGATCGAGACCGCGCACTCGCGTTTTCCGGTCTTTGAGGGCGAGCGCGAGAACGTGATTGGCATCCTGTTGGCCAAGGACTTGCTCAAGCTCCAGCGTGCGCCCGAGCTCAACATCCGCGCCCTGCTGCGCCCCGCGGTGTTCATCCCCGAGAGCAAGCGCCTGAACGACTTGCTGCGCCAGTTCCGCGACAACCGCAACCACCTGGCCATTGTGGTCGACGAGTTTGGCCGCACCGCTGGCCTGATCACCATCGAGGACGTGCTCGAGGAAATCGTGGGCGAGATCGAGGACGAGTTCGACATAGACGGCGACGACGGCGATATTTTTGCCCTGCCCGATCGCAGCTACCGGGTGCACGGCGCGGCCTCGCCCGAGCGCGTGGGGCAGGCCTTTGGGGTGGAT
>Ga0255220_1000652_pt1 | contig 13555 bp, 12 predicted proteins | sample Miss_Colum_RepB__FD_188423 | JGI IMG/M metagenome (GOLD analysis project Ga0255220, IMG submission 188423) | Freshwater microbial communities from Mississippi River, Louisiana, United States - Miss_Colum_RepB_8d | ecosystem: Environmental > Aquatic > Freshwater > River | place: USA: Louisiana...
CGGAGATCACGGGAGAGGCCGCCGGCTCGACCGCATAGACCTTCAGGTCTGGCCAGGCTTTTTTGAGCACTCGCGCGCAGCCGGTCAGATGTCCACCGGTGCCGACTCCGGTGACCAGCGCATCCACGCCGTCAGGGAAGTCGGCCAGGATCTCCTTGGCGGTCGTTGCCTCGTGGATCGCAATATTGGCCGGGTTGGCGAACTGCTGCGGCATCCAGGCACCTGGCGTTTGCGCAACCAGTTCGGTGGCGCGGGCTACCGCACCGGACATGCCCTTCTCGCGCGGGGTCAGCACGAAGCTGGCACCGTAGGCGAGCATCAGTCTGCGGCGTTCAATCGACATGCTCTCTGGCATGACCAGGATCAGCTTGTAGCCCTTGACCGCCGCCGCGATCGCCAGTCCGACACCGGTGTTGCCAGAGGTGGGCTCAACGATGATGCCGCCGGGCGCCAGCTTGCCGCTGCGCTCGGCGTCCTCGATCATCGCCACGCCGATGCGATCCTTGATCGAGCCGCCCGGATTGGAGCGCTCGGATTTGACCCAGACCTGCGCGGCTGGGCCGAACAGGCGGTTGATGCGGACATGCGGCGTGTTGCCGATGGTGTCGAGGATGTTGTTCGCTTTCATGTGGGGATGATAGCCAGTTCGGCATGCTCTTGCATCGCACTCAGGGTTTTCGTGCGATTCCGACGTACGGGCGCTACTTGCAACCGTCGTGCCTGCGGCCCGGGCTGCACTGAGCTATCCTGCGCCGAGCCTTTTTGACGGATGTGCGATCAATGAACACCCCTCGTCTGTTTACCCCTCTGCAGATCCGCGGCCTGACGCTGAAGAACCGGGTCGTTGTTGCCCCGATGCACCAGTACTCGGCGGTCGACGGTTTCGCCAACGACTGGCATCTGATGAACGCGGGGCGCTATGCGGCCGGTGGTGCCGGGCTGGTGATCGTCGAGTCGACCAAAGTCGAACGGCGCGGCTGCGGCACCGTCGGGGATCTCGGCCTGTGGGACGACAAGTTCATCCCCGGGCTGGCTCGTATTGTCGACTTTGTGCATGGCAGCGGTGCCGCGGTGGGCATCCAACTCGGGCATTCCGGGCGCAAAGCGCGAATTCAGCGTCCCTGGGAGGGGGGCAAGGCGCTGCAGCCGGAGGCGTCAATCACCGACTGGGATGACTGGGAACTGGTCGCTCCGAGTGCGCTTGCTGCCGACGAGCGCTCTCCGGTCCCGCGTGCCCTGAGTCGCGATGAAATCGCCCAGGTCGTGCGGCGCTTCGGCGAGGCAACCGCGCGCGCGCATCAGGCGGGCTTTGATCTGGTCGAGATTCATGGTGCTCATGGCTTTTTGATCCACGAGTTCCTGTCGCCTCTGGCCAATCAGCGCGACGACGAATACGGCGGCTCCGAGCAAAACCGGATGCGTTTCGCGATCGAGGTGGTGCGCAGCGTGCGCGAGCACTTTCCGCAGGACAAACCGGTGTTTCTGCGCCTGTCCGCCGAGGATGATGCTGGCTGGGGACCCTCACAAAGCGCGGCTCTGGCAAAAATCGTTGCCCCGCTGGGGGTCGACGTGATCGACTGCAGCTCCGGTGGCATCCTGTCCAAACCGCCGCTGGTCGCTCCCGCGCTCGGCTACCAGGTGCCGTACGCGGATCAGATCCGCCACGAGTCCGGCGTGATGACAATGGCAGTGGGCCTGATCGTTCAACCCGAGCAGGCCGAGAAGATCCTGGCCGAGGGCAAGGCCGACCTGATCGCACTGGCCCGTGAGATGCTCTACAACCCGAACTGGGCGATGGATGCTGCCCAGAAGCTCGGATTCGATCCGGGCTTCGAGATGGTGCCGCCACCGTATCGCTACTGGCTGGCGCGCAGGGCTGCGACGCTGCCCGACATCAAGCCGTCGACCTTCGGCGGCTCGGTCTGACAAGGAATCCTCAGATGACACAAAACCAACGCAAGGGCGCGCTCGGGCGCTTTCGAGTGATCGATCTGACCCAGGTGCGGGCTGGCCCGACCTGCGTCAAGCAACTGGCCGATTTCGGTGCCGATGTGATTCGCGTCGAGCCGCCGATTGGTGGGCCACGGGTATCGGTCAGCACCGGCGATCGGGACGGCGCCGATATGCAGAACCTGCATCGCAACAAGCGCTCGTTGACGCTGAACCTGAAGAGCGAGCAGGGCATCGCGATTCTGCGCAAGCTGGTCGAAAGTGCCGACGTGGTGGTCGAGAACTATCGTCCGGACGTCAAGTATCGGCTTGGCATCGATTATGACTCGCTGGCCGCAATCAATCCGCGCATCGTGATGGCGAGCATCTCCGGGTTCGGCCAGGATGGTCCCTACCGTGAGCGGCCGGGTTTTGACCAGGTCGCGCAGGGCATGAGCGGCATGATGTCGGTGACCGGCAAGCCCGGCGAGGGACCGATGCGCGCCGGGGCCGCAATCGACGACATGGCCGCCGGCTTGTACGCGGCGCTGGGCATTCTGACCGCGCTGCTCGAGCGTGAGGACAGCGGCCGTGGGCAGTGGGTGCAGTCCTCGCTGCTGCATGCTGGCATCGCACTGATGGACTTCCAGGCGGCGCGCTACCTGATTGGCGGCGAGGTGCCCGGGCAGATGGGCAACGATCATCCGACGACGATGCCGCAGTCGGCCTATCCGACCGCGGATGGCCATGTCAACGTCGCCGCAGCTGGCCAGGACATGTGGCGCAAGCTGTGCAATGTGCTTGGACGTGCGGATCTGGCCGAGCATCCGGACTACGCGGCACCGGCAGGGCGCTCAAAGAACCGTGCGGCTCTCAACGCAGAGCTCTCCAAACTGTTTCGGGCTGCGACCACCGCCGAGTGGATCGAAAAGCTCAATGCGGCCGGGGTGCCAAGCGGACCGATCCTGACGGTCGATCAGGTCTGGGCCGATCCGCAGGTCCAGCATCTGGGCATCGCCGCACCAGTCATGCATCACACGCTTGGCGAGATCCGCGTGATCCGCCAGGCGGCGACGCTGTCGCGCACGCCCGCTGAACTGGTCCATGCACTCCCGCCGGCCGGCGATAACAACGATGAGATTCTCGGTGCGCTCGGGTATGACGCCGCGCAGATTGCCGCGCTGCGCGAAAGTGGTGTGATCTGAGCGTGTCGCACGAGCCCGAATCGCGCAGCCAGTCTGCCCGTGGCGAACTTGCTGACGCTCCGCCCGCGGCGTCGGGCGGTTCGGCTGCAACGGCCCCGTTGCCGGCCCTGACTCTGACCTTCGTTGTCCAGACGCTCGCCTCGCTGGCGCTGGCGGTGCCGTCGGTGCTCGCACCGGTCGCTGCTCCCGCGCTGGGCCTGCCGGCCGAGCGTGTCGGCTGGCTGGTCAGCGCGGTCTACTTCGTTGCGATGCTCGCCGGGCTGAACGGGGGCTATTTTGCGAGCCGGCGCGGGGCTGTGCTGGTCAGCCAATGGGCGCTATTCGGCTGTGCGGCCGGGATTGCACTGCTCGCTACCGGCTGGACGCCGTTACTGCTGCTGGCAGCGATTGCAATTGGCACCGGCTACGGGTTCACGAATCCGGCTGCTGCTGACATCCTGAGTCGACATGCCCCGGTGTCGCGTCGTGGGTTGTTTTTCTCGATTAAGCAGACTGGCGTGCCGGCTGGTGTGGCGCTCGGTGGCCTGGTGGTTCCGGCGCTGCTGCTGCTGCTGCCCTGGCGAGGTACCGCGCTGGTCACCGCATTGCCGCTGGCGGGCATCGGGTTTGCGTTGGGGTTCTGGCGCCAGCGGCTCGAGCCGCCAGCTGCGAGCCGGCCGGCGCTGGCCGAACCTCCGGGACTGTTGGCGCTGTTCGAGTCACGCGTGCGCCAGCCGGTGGCCCGGGTGCTCAGTTATGGGCCGACGCGCCGGCTTGCGCTGGCCTCGCTGGTGTACGCGTTGACGCAGGTCAGTTTCCTGACCTTCCTGGTGTCGTATCTGACTTTCGACCATCACTACCCGCTCGCACTGGCCGCGGGCCTGCTTTCGGCCTCGCAGGTGGTCAGCGTGGTTGGCCGGATCGCCTGGGGCTATGTGTCGGATCGATGGGTTGATCCGACCCTGCTGCTCGGGGTGCTCGGTATGCTGATGGGTGGCGGAACCCTGCTGCTGTGGCTGGTGCCGGCGGGAACGGGCTGGCCAGTGATGCTGGGTGTGACCCTGTTCTGTGCAGCGACCGTCGTGGCCTGGAATGGTGTGTTCTTCGCGGATCTTGCGCGTCAGGTTCCCCCCAGTGAGGTTGCACAGGCGACCGGAGCGACCCAATTCATGACCTTCACCGGCGGCATGATTGGATCCGGTGTGTTCGCACTGCTGGTCAGCGCAACCGGAAGTTACGCAGTGGTGTTCGGGCTGACCGCGCTGCTGCCGTCCGCGACCGGTCTGCTGATGCTCAGCGCGGCACGCGGCGCCCACAGGGTTCCTGTGAATTGAGTGCGTGACGCCGCCGGTTCAAGGCGCTGGCAGTGGCTTGAGGTCACGGGCGCGCGCGTAGATCGAGACTCCGGCGGCCAGAGCCAGCGCGAGGAAGGCAAACATCCATCGGTAAGCTTGCTCCGGATGGCCGCCAGAGGTGGTGGTTTCGAACAGACCGGCGATCTGGCCGGTGATCACCGGCAGCAGGAACGAACCGGTCACCTGCCCAATGTTTGCGGTGGCGGTTCCGCGGCCGACCAGCGCCGGCGGCGTCAGGCTAGCCGCATGCGCGATGATGACCGGGCTGTAGGTTGAAAAGCCGCAAAGCGCGACCAGCAGCGTGATCGCGAGCCAAAGGGGCGCGTCGGGAAGCACCGCCATCAGCAGCAGGATCGCGACCACGACCAGCGCGGCGCCGATGATCACGCCCTTGCGGGTGTTCCAGCGACGCTCCAGCGGCGGCAGCCACAGCATGCCGATTGCCTGCGAGGCAGTCATCGCGAGTAGCACGTTGCCGCGTTCAATGCCGTCCAGCCCGTGCACATCATGCAGGTAGGGACCGGCCCACAGCCCGAGCAGTGTGGCCATCGTCGCATACGCCACCACGTGCACCGCCACTACCTTGCGGTAGTCGGGCAGCCTCAGTACATCCAGAAAGCCATGCAGCGTCTCGGACAGCGTTGGGGCATTCGAATGCAGCGGCTCACTGCCCGGTGGCTGATCGCGCACCACGCGCCAGAAGAACCAGACCGTAAAGACCAGCAGCACGCCGGTCGCGCTAAATACCGCGCGCCAGCCGAATTGCTCGCTCATCCAGGCCATCGGCGTCGCAGCCAGCAGGTTGCCAAGCTGGCTCAGCGCGAACATCCGGCCGTACATCGTGCCGATCCGGTCGGGCGGATACCAGCGGATCAGCAACACCACGCAGCTCATGAAACTCGCACCGCTGCCAAAACCGGTCAGAAAGCGTCCGACGATCAGCTGTGCACCGGTCTGTGCGCTGCCGACCAGCAAGGTGCCTGCGATCGCGAAAATGCTGACCCAGACCACGGTGCGGCGCGGCCCGATCCGGTCAAAGCTCATGCCGACCGGCACCTGCGACACCCCCAGCGAGAAGAAGAACATGCCGCCTGCCAGGCCGAGCATCTGCGGCGTCAAGGCCAGATCGCGACTGAGCTCCGGGGCGATGACGCTCAGCGACGAGCGAAAGAACTGGCTGATGATGATCACCAGCGCAAGGCCTAGCAGCAGGCCGGTGCGGGTTCCGGCAAGTCGGTCGAGGAACATGGGTCGGGGGCGTTGCGGGTCGCAGCCCGCGCGTGCGCTTAGTCGACGCTCAGCTGCAGCGGTTCAAAGCCATCGAGCGAAAAGCGCAGCGTCTGTCCGGCCACCGGAAACTTGGACGTGACCAGGCTGCCCAGAATTGCGAAGTCGCCGGCGCGCATCCCAAGGCCACGTCGCGACAGGTTGTTCGCTAGCCAGGTCATTGCGTCCAGCGGATGGCCCATCTGGTCGCGACCGAAACCTTCGCCGACGATCTCCTCGTCGATCTGTACGACCCCGCGCAGTGCCGCCAGGTCCAGGTTTCGCCAGTCAGTACGGCGTTCGCCCAGCACCGCCCCTTGATTCCAGGCATTGTCGGCGACCAGCTGCAGTCCATGTTGCGAGAGCGTCTTGTAGTCCGCGCCAAGGTCGTCGGCGATCTCAAAGGCTGGTCGTACCGCCGATACCGCGTCCGCGACCTGCTCGCGGGTGTATCCCTGCTTGCGCGCGGGCAGATCGGCGCCCAGTTCCAGTGCGATCTCGAATTCGATCAGCAACCTGACGTAGTCAGCCGCGCGCACGCGCGCCGGGCTCGCGACGACCTGGCGGGTATGCACCGCACCGGCGATCGGCTCGGGCAGACCACAAAAGGCTTGCATCGCCGGATTTGACAAGGCGATCTTCCAGCCGCAGACCGGGCCGCAGTCCTGCGCTTTCAGGCGCACCAGCAGTTGGGCAGCCGAATAGGCTTCGGCCACATCACGCGGCGCACAATCGGCCGGAAATGGACCGAAGGCACCGCGCGCCAAGTAGCGCGCTCTGAGCCAGCGTGCCGCTGCGCTGGCGCGTGTCGACCTTGTGGATCGTGTGTGGCTTGAAGTCTTGTTGTTCATCGCGGTTCCTGGCTGCCGGGCTAGGGCAGCGTCTGACATGGTCAGCGTTGTGCATCGAGCACCGCACCCGGCGCTCAGTTCTCACTGCTTGGTGCTTAAGGTTCGGGATCGGCAAAGACCGGGGCGCGCTTTTCCAGGTTAGCTCTGACCGACTCGGTCTGGTTCGGGCTGCCCATCAGCGCGATCTGCTCGTCAGATTCTGCCTGCAGGATGGTCGCTGCATCCGCATTGTCGGCCAGTGCCATCAAGCGCTTACCGGCGCGGACGGCATGCGGGCTTTTGCCGGCGATCTCGCGGGCTAGTGCCATCGCGCGCACGTACGGGTCGTCGCAGACGTGGGTTGCGAAACCCATCGCATGCGCCTCGGTACCGCTGAACACCCGGCCGGTATAGGTGAGCTCGCGAATAAGATCGCCGCGCGCAAGATGGCGCATCAGCTCGACCCCGCCCATGTCGGGCACCAGACCCCATTTGATCTCCATCACCGACATCTTCGTGTCGGGTGCGACGAAGCGGATATCTGCACCCAGCGCGACCTGAAAGCCGCCGCCAAGGGCTGCTCCATGCACCGCGGCGATCACCGGCACCGGGATGTCGCGCCAGACCATCACCGCGTACTGCGATGCGTTGCTCAGACCGTGCGTGCGTCGGCCAAGCCGCCATTCGGTGGCCTGGCGGGTGCTGGCGTCGTCCGCAGCGGCCGGCGCCATCGACTGGAACCGACCCATGTCCAAGCCCGCACAGAACGCACGGCCTTCTCCGGAGAGCACTACCGCGCGCACCGAGCGATCCTCGATCAGCGACTGACCGGTCTGCACCAGTGCGTCGAACATCGCCTGGTCGAGCGCGTTCATCTTGTCCGGGCGGGACAGTCGCACGTCGGCGACGCCATCGGTGATCGTCACGCGTATTCTTTGTTCCATGGTTCGGTTGTTCACGGCTTGGTTGGCGGGTTGACTGACAGCGTGTTCGGATGCATTGCGGGCAGATTACCGCAAGCGTCATGCAGCCGCTTGCGGGCTTGCCCGCCCCGCGGTTTTCCTCGCCGGGCTTTTTCCTTATCGCCAGGCAAAGCGCGGTTGCTCCAGTTGCGCGACGCGCGTGATGCGCCCGGCCAGCAGTTCACGAAACTGGTAAAGGATCGCCGCGGTCGGCGCATGCACCAGGTTGTTCATGATGCGGATCCGCACCACCGGCCGGTCGCTTTCCGGGATGCGGGTGAAGTCGACCGCATCCTCAGCGGCGATCTGGGCGATCGGCACTTCGTGAACTGAATCGACCTCGTCGGGATTGGGTTCCAGCCTGGGCTGGATACCGGCCCAGACCACGACCGGCGTGATCAGATACCCCGAGCGGGTCGGATAGTCGTCCAGCGTACCGAGCACGCTATGCTCGTCCAGGCGCAGACCGAGCTCTTCGTCGAGTTCGCGCAAGGCGGTCTGAACCGCGTGCTCGCCCGGATCCTGTCGGCCGCCGGGCAGCGCCCACTGGCCGCCATGGGCGCGCAGGTGGGACGCGCGCCGGGTCAGCAAAAACGCCGGTGCTCGCGCGCTGCCGAGCAGCGCGATGGTCACGGCAGCGGGTTTTAACGCCTCGGCAGTCTGATGGGGCCGCGCGCGCTCGAATCCGCAGAGCTGGCTGCGAACCTGATTGTGGAATTCGATCGTGTGGTAGGGATCTGGTTGCATCTGGACATGCGTACCATCGCATCGAATGATGCAACGCGACTCGAAGCATAGCGTTTCGATCCGCTCACCGCAGGAGCCCCTGATGTCCGAACTTGTGATTCGAAGCGACCGCGACGGCCTGGCCACGCTGACACTGAACCGCCCCGATAAACTCAATGCGCTGACGGTGGCACTGTTCGCCGAGTTGCGCGGCCATGTGCAGGCGATTGCTGCACAGACCGACAGTATCGGCGTGGTGCTGGTGCGCGGTGCCGGCAAGTGTTTTTCGGCCGGCAACGACCTGGCCGACATTGCCCGCGGCGTGGAGCCGCCGACGCCGAGCTTCCAGGCCGACACAATCGAAATGCTGGCCAATCTGCCGCAGCCGGTGATCAGCGCGGTGCATGGGCACTGCTACACCGGCGGGCTGGAACTCGCGCTCGCGGGCGATCTGATCGTGGCTGCCGAATCGGCACGCTTTGCCGACACGCATTCGCGCTGGTCGCTGACACCGCGCTGGGGCATGAGTCAGCGTCTGCCGCGCCGTGTGGGCGTGGCCAAGGCTGCCGAGATGATGTTCACATCGCGCAGCTTCAGCGGCATGGAGGCAGCCGCGATCGGACTGGCCAACCTGTGTGTGCCCGACCAAGACTTCGAGGCTGAACTCCAAAAGCTCACCGTCATGATGCTGGCGAACTCCTGGTTCAGTCACCGAGCGAACAAGCGACTGCTGCGCCAGACCGAAGGCATGCCACTTGCTGCAGGACTTTCGCACGAAATCCATCGTAGCGAGGGGCGTGGGCCCGACATGCAGGATCGGATCGCGGCGTTCATGGGCAAGAGCGCAGTGACGCGCTGAGCATGCGACCAACCCAGGTCGCGCAACTGCTGGCCCTGGCCCTGGTCTGGGGAGGGGCCTACCTGTTCATGCGCGCATCGGCTCCCGCCTTCGGTGCTGCACCGATGGCATTTTTGCGCATGCTGCTTGGCAGTGCGCTGGTCTTGCTGCCTCTGATGCTCTGGCGCACTGGTCTGCGGCCCTTGCTGCAGCATTGGCGCAAGCTCGCAGTGATGGGGGTTGTGTTCACCGCGTTGCCGTTTCTTGGACTCGGCTTTGCCGCACTATCGATCTCGGCTGGCATGCTCGCCATCCTGCAGTCGGCAGCGCCGCTGTTCGCCGCGCTGGTCGCTCGCATCTGGCTTGGCGAGACGATCGGGCGACGGCGGGCGCTAGGGCTTGCGATCGGCTTTGCCGGCGTCGCCTTACTGGTTTGGGACAAGGTCGGAATTCGCGAAGATGCCGGCGTTGCGGTGCTCGTCACGCTGCTGGTCACCGCACTGTGGGGTGTGTCCTCGAACTATGCACGTGTGAAGATGCAGGGCATCGATCCGATCGTGAGCGCGGCTGGCAGCATCGGCATCGCAGCCGTGGTGTTGCTGCCGATCGCCGTTGCCACCTGGCCGGTCCAGATGCCACCGACCCGCGCCTGGTTCGAAGTCTTGTTTCTGGGCATTGCGGCATCCGGTCTCGGGTTCGTGCTGTATTTCCGCCTGCTCGCGCAGGTCGGTGCGGTGCGCGCCACGTCGGTGACCTTCCTGAATCCGGTTGTTGCGATGGCCAGCGCGGCGGTATATCTCGGCGAGCCGGTCAGCTTTCGCATGCTCATAGGTTGCGCAGTGGTGATTACCGGGACTGCATTGACCCTGGGGCTGCTACCCCGGCCGCGGTCGCGGTGAGTGGTCGCGGTGGGCGGTTGCGGTGGGTGGTCGCAATCAGCCGCCGCAGATCTGCGGCAATATCTCACCGATCGAGCCTTGGATCACTGCGTCGGCAAGATCGTCGAATGCGGTTGCTTGCGCGTTGACGATGACCAGCCTGGCTCCGGACTCGCGGGCTAGCGGCACCGCACCGGCCACCGGGTAGACCTGCAGCGTCGAGCCGATCGCAAGTAACAGGTCGGCCTGCGACGCCGCACGCATCGCGCGTTCGATGACCTGCGGCACCAGTGCCTGGCCGAATGAGATTGTGTCGCTCTTGAGGATGCCGCCACAGCTCAGGCAGTGCGGATCCTGTTCGCCCTCATGCAGCCGTTGCAAGGTTTGCTCCATCGGGCGTCGCTCACCGCAGGACCAGCACATCGTGCGCCGAATCGTGCCATGCACCTCGATGACCTTGTCCGGTGAATTGCCGGCAATCTGGTGCAACTCATCGATGTTTTGCGTGATCAGCGCGTGCAGCTTGCCGCGACGCTCCAGGTGCACGATCGCCAGATGCCCGGAGTTTGGACGGGCACTCCAGGCCGGGTGATCCAGTCGCCCCTGCCAGGCGGCTCGCCGCACTTGCGGATCGGCCAGGTAATGTTGAATTGTCGACTGTTTCTCGGCCTGTGGATTACGCGTCCAGACGCCTTGCGGGCCGCGAAAGTCCGGAATGCCGGAGTCCGTGGAGATGCCGGCACCTGTCAGCACGACGACGCGTTTCGCATCGTCGATCCAGTCGCGAATCGGCAGCAATTGGGGGTCGATGGCCATCGGCGGCTGCTTCCATGACAAGAGCGCTGGACCGGATTATGCGGAAAGTGCTTGCGCAGACGCCAGCGATCCGGTTGCTGCACGGGGAGATCGCCGGTCGCGGGCTTCGCTGCAATGCGAACACCGGCTATCCTGCACGAATGCACGGACGCGCACTGGTCATCTGGATGTGTCTCGGGCAGGTGGGCAACCTGCTACCGCATGTCGTTGTGCCGGCTGTGATGGTCGGCCATTTGATCCCGCAATGGGGACTGAGCAACGCGCAAGCCGGCCTGATGGCCAGCGCCTACATGGCTGGCTACATGCTGGCAGTGCCGGTGCTCAGCGCGCTGACCGACCGGATGGACGCTCGCAGAATCCTGTTCGCCGGTTCGCTGGCCAGTGCGCTGGCCACCTTCGCGTTCGGACTGTTTGCGCAGGGTCTGTGGTCGGCCTGCCTGATCTGGTGCCTGGCTGGCGTTGGGTTCGCCGGTGCCTATATGCCCGGGTTGAAGGCGCTGACCGACCGTCTCGAGCCCGGTGACATGTCGCGCAGCGTCACGTTCTACACCTCCAGCTATTCGTTCGGCGTGGGACTGTCGTTTCTGGTGTCGCAACTCGTTGCCGACGGTCTCGGCTGGCGCGCCGCCTTTCTGCTGACCGCATTCGGGCCGCTACCGATGTTGCTAACCGCCTGGCGACTTCGGCCGGTCGCCACGCCTCAGGCGCAAGGCAAGTTGCTTGATTTTCGGCCGGTACTGCGCAATCGGCCGGCGCTGGGCTACATCCTGGGCTATGGCGCGCATTGCTTCGAACTGTATGGCATGCGCACCTGGATCGTCGCCTTCTGGACCTTCATGGTGGCCAGCAACGGCGGGCAAGCAGTGTTCGATCCGATAACGGTCAGCGTGTTGGTCACGGTGCTTGCGATGCCGGCGAGCATCCTTGGCAATGAGTTATCGATCCGATTCGGACGGCACCGGGCGATCACCGCGATCCAGCTGCTGTCGGCCTGTGTCGCGCTGTCAATCGGCGCGCTCGCAGGTGGGCCGGCACTGCCGGTGCTGCTGCTGGTGCTGCTGTATGCATTGACGGTGCCGGCGGATTCGGGCTCGCTCACGTCAGGCATGGCGGCCAGTGCCGAGCCGCGTTATCGTGGCGTGACGATGGCCGCGCATTCAACCTTGGGGTTTGGTTTGTCGGCGCTAGCTGGCTGGCTGGTCGGCCTGGCGCTGGACTCGGCTGGCGGTATTGGCAGCGCATCCGGATGGTTTGCCGCGTTTGCGGTGCTCGCCGCCGGCGTGCTGTGCGGGCCGCTGGCGCTGCGCTGGTCACGGCAGGGCGGGGCAACGCCCGGTTCGGCGTCGGGTGGCTGAATCGGCGCAACGGCTGTTTGCCGGGGGCGCCGGTCGGATTCTCACCTTGGCGTCGTCGGACCGATTCTCATAACAGTCCGGCGATGCGGCGCAGCCCCTCGTCGACAATACCCAGATCGTGGACAAGCGCAATCCGAATGAAGCGGCTGCCCTCGTTGCGGCCGTCGGCTGACTGTTGTGTCAGGTACTCCCCAGCCAGCACCTTGACCGCAGCCTCGCTCCAAAGCCGACGGGTCATCTGCACGCCATCTGGTACTTGCAGCCACAGGAAAAAGCCGGCTCGAGGACGGTAATAGCCGGGGTAAGCGCCCAGCCACTTGTCGGCCAGATCGAAGCGCGCGCGCAGTCGTGCACGCATCGCGTCGACATGGGTCTCGTCGGACCACAGCGCAGTGGCCGCTGCGAACAATGGCAGCGGTGTGCAGGCAGTGCCGTTTAGGCGCAATCGGTTCAACGCGGTGATCGCCGCAGCATCACCGACGGCGAAACCGGATCGCATGCCCGCCGCGCAGGAACGCTTGGACAGCGAGTGCAGCACGATCACGTTGTCGAGCCAGCCCGGTCCATCGTCCAGTTCAGCGAGCACGTCGAGCGCGCCATGCACCGGGGCGCCGTCGTAGAGCTCCGCGTAGCACTCGTCGAACACCAGCACGAAGCCATGCCGTCGAGCAAGTCGTACGGCCTCGCGCATCGTCTCGCGCGAGAGGATGTTGCCGTCCGGGTTCGCCGGCGAGCACAGCGTCATGATGGCGGTGCGCGACAGCGTCGCGTCATCCAGGGCCGCCAACTCGACCGAAAAGTGCGGAAATCCGCTGTGCGGCAGGTACTGGGGCTGCGCGCCAGCCATCAGCGCAGCAACCCGATAGGCCTGGTAGAAAGGGTTTGGCATCAGCGCGACCGGATTCTGGCGCGACGGGCTTACCGCAACACTCGCCGCGAGGTACAGGCCTTCCCGGCTGCTCGAGATCGAGCTCAGGTTCGCAATCGGATCGATCCGATTGCGGGTGCCGGGATAGCGGCGCTCCAGGTAGCCACGGACCGCCTGCAGAAACTCCGGCGTGCCCTGCGATGGCGGGTAACGGTTCCACTCGGTCGAATGCGCGGCGACCGTGTCGGCGAGCAACGCTGGCGGCTGATCTTGTGGCTCGCCGACGTGCATCGGAATCGGCGCCAGGGCCGGGTTTGGCACGAGGTCGGCGAGCATCGCATCGAGCTTGCGAAACGGTGACTCGAACAGGTCGATGCGCTCGTTAAGTCGCGCAGGAACGCGCGTCGTCGTCGTGTCGTAAGGGGCATTCATGGCGGGTGCTCCGAAGGGGCTGACCGACGGGGTCAACCACTGGCGTTGGCATCATAGCCGAGTCGCCTCGCGGTGGGTGCTCAACCCGACGGCATGTCCTGGGTCAGTCGCCAGCG
>Ga0255220_1000658_pt1 | contig 13506 bp, 9 predicted proteins | sample Miss_Colum_RepB__FD_188423 | JGI IMG/M metagenome (GOLD analysis project Ga0255220, IMG submission 188423) | Freshwater microbial communities from Mississippi River, Louisiana, United States - Miss_Colum_RepB_8d | ecosystem: Environmental > Aquatic > Freshwater > River | place: USA: Louisiana...
CATGGATAAATAGCCCAAAGCCGTAGAGCCTGCTGCCGTCGTCGCGTTCTGCAATGCGCCATAACCGACAGCCGTGGCATAACCATCCTGGAATGAATATGCCGTTCGGGCACCAATGAAGGTATTGGCGGTTGGTCCATCCGCACGCTGATAGCCGGATTCAAAGCCGATATAGATATTGCTGCCACCGCCAGTCGTGGTCACAGCATTACCACTATTATTACTGGAAAACGCCCCAACCGCCAGCTCGTTTGAGAACGCGGCATAGGCAGCCTTATAGCCGATAGCCACATTGTTTTTGTCAGCAACATACCGATGTGCCTGATAGCCGACAGAGTTATTGTAGCCATATACGGGCGAGGAATCATACTCACCGGCCCCAGCACCAAATGAGTTAGCGAGATCACTGACTACTGAATAGCTGGCACGCGACCCGAATGTAACATGGCCACCACTTGATGTTGCCGAATAGGCCGACTGCGCACCGAATATAACATTCTGACCCGCCGCGTTCTGGTTATAGGCCGCCTGTGCACCAAATGCTGTATAATAGGATATATCGTTGTTGCTTTTTGCCGCCTCTGCGCCGACTACCGTACCATTGCAGCAGCGGCTAGTATCAGCGGCTTGACCTGCCGCATCACCAACCAGAACATGTAGATTGGGATGGTTGGTAATGGCATCGGTCAGTTCATCTAATGTCGTCGCGCCGATTGATGCTGTGGCGGTAGCCGTGGCTGCAGCGGCAACCGCAGCACCGCTGGCAGTACTCGGTATAATGGAAGTGAGAACAGCGATATGGCCTTGCTGCGCAATATTGCCAATGACCGTCCACCCAGCGGCGGTTAAGTCAACTGACCAGCCGCCTGCGGTACCACGAATGGTTGTTGCATCATTGGTCCCTGACGTACCTGCCGGGTCGCCATCATCCGCATCATAGATAAAGCCACCGGCGGCACCGATGGCGGATGATATCTGCCCGCCTGCCTTATCGCTGATTTCAATACCGCCCGTACTGAACACGAGGCCATTCAACCGATCAGAATCATCAACACTCGCCAGCGTGCCGCCATCTTCGCGGCGCACATAAAATTTGTAGCTCTGGCCATAGGCATTCTGATTATTAAAACCGGCCGGGAGATACCCTTTGGCCTGCAGACTATCCAGTGCCGTAGCGCAGCTGTCTGCATCTGTCACCTTGATGCAGGTGACGCTATTAAGTGTTGAAAGACTACCAAGCGCTAAAATACTGCTTTTTTCTTCATTGATGTATGACTGCGCGGCGATAGCCACAATCTGCGCCTCACTGGCAACGCCATTCACGCCTTGCGTAGCGCTCACGGTTCCCATTACCTGCCACAGACCGCCGAGTGTAATGCCGGCAACCGCCAAGCCAAGCGTCATTTCCAGCAAGGAGAAACCAGCTACCCTGCGGCGATTGATATGCAGATGGCGATTAGTCATGTTCACCCGCCTTAGGCATATTCTCTTTGTCGAGTAGGGCCGCAGCTTGCGCGAGTAGCCCATCTGCCTTGTTGCTAACCTGTTCGGCTTCATGATGCATCTTGACCAGATTACGTGTCAGTTGTTGTTCCTGTTCCAACTGCTTTTGGCCGACCTGAATGGTATTCACAACTGGTGCCACCAGCATATTCATGGTCAGGGAATAGTAGTCACGCGTCTGGAGATCGCCACTGCCCTGCACCAGATTGGAATCAAGCCCGCCCAGCGCAGCCAGAACCTCCTGAGCAATAAAGCCATAGCGAACCGGCACCGGGTTAGCTAACGCGCGGAAAGACACCGGGCGAAGCGACTTAATAAAGTCAGCACTCAACAGCAGCGGCTGAATATCGTGTTTGAGGCGGCGGTCAGACGGATAAGTCCAACCGGTATAACCGCCGATGGAGGTCACCGAGCCGTTGCCGAAAATATAGTTATTATCAGCTGGGCTGGAGGCGCCATAGCCAATCGCCACGCGGGAGTCGCTCGTGGCGGCTGTTGCGTCAGCTCCCGAGCCGATAATGGTATTGCTACTTCCCAACGTAATGGTAGCGCCCGCATTATAGCCAACCTGCACGCTATTGGTAGACTCTGTCAAAGCACCTGCATTACTGCCAATTGCTACGCTATTCATGGCAGACTTTGTCATGGCATTATAGCCAATGACGGTTGCATTATCCCATGACGTCACCAAACCCATGGCATTGCTGCCAATGATTGTATTGTAGAGGTTAGTCGTCAGCGCCTGGCCAGCCCCGGCGCCAATCGCCGTGTTGCCGTCGCATGCACCTTGGCATGTTTTTAATGTATTATACCCTAGAGCTGTATTATCACCCCCGGTTAGAGGTGCGTACCAGGCAGCGCCATATATCGCATTTGTACCAATAGCCGTATTACGCTGACCCGTACTGCCCCAATATAACGCATACGCACCTACCGCCGTTAACTCCGAGCCTGCTCCATCTATATATTGTAAAGCGTTAGAGCCAGCAGCTGTACTATTTTGCCCTGTTGACACCTCACTGATCGCATAATCACCAAGGCCTGTATTACCTGTGCCTGTAGTGACGACATGAACGGCATAGCGGCCAATTGCTGTTGTACCCGAAGCCGACGTAATCATCTGAGCAGCACGGTCACCAATTGCCAGAATATCATCGAACGGACCAACATCGGCACCCGCTGAATGCGTCCCAATTACCGTATTGCGTACACCGCTGGTTGACAGATACAGGCTTTGATAACCAAGGCTGGTATTATACTGCCCGGTTGTATTGACATTTTGGCTGGCACTACCAATTGCTACTGAATATGATTTGTCACCAGCATTACTGGCATCACACATATAGCCCAAGCGCACGATATGATTGCCAGCATCCGTCAGATTACGCAAAGCGCAAAAACCGATGCCAACCAACCCCGTATAATTGGCGGTTCCACTTGTGATTGATTCGCCGCTGGAAACGCCGGCAAATACATTGCCACTGGCATTTTCAAGCCCCCCACCAGCATTAAGGCCAAGGCCGATATTATAATCGCCATCGATATAGCCCAATGCGAAATCGCCAAGCGCGATATTGCCATTGCCTATGGAGGGCGACAGCCCAAATGGCCGCAGACCAAAGCCAATATTGTCATTCCCGCATTTAGAACCGGGCATGTCAGTAATGGAATAGATGATGTTACGCGAGCCTAAACAGGTGGTCTGGCGCAAAGCAATCTGACCATACATGATATTGTTATCGCCAATCGTCGTGATCTGATTGCCTGCTGATGTACCAACCGCGATATTACCATTACTACTGGTCGCTGAATAAAGCGCATAACTGCCACTGACAATATTGTCATTACCCGCCGTTAATGCGGATAACGATTGAGCTCCAAGTACTGTGTTACGATCGCCGTTCTGAAGTGCATATAAACTCTCGTCGCCTAATGCTGTATTATCGCTGCCCCCTACAAAACCAGGGCCAGAGTTACTGCCAACAAACATATTTCGGCTGGCATAGCCTGTGGTTACATCTGTTAAATCATTAAGTGCGTTAGCCCACTGAGAAGGCAAAGAGGTAGAAAGAGACGTGCAGGCTGCTGCGCATTTGAATGTTGCGATAACAGCAGGAGACTCCAGCCACTGTGTTCCAGAATCGACATAGCCCCAAGTATGAGAAACCGTTGTTGGGCTAGTGAGAACCCTAAATACACTAGAGTATGACCCGCAACAGGCAGCATCAGTCCACTTATAACCTTGCGTCCAGTCAGCCTGAGTTGTGTACCCTACATCATAGACGCCAAAGCCGCCCGCATGAACAGCATAGGCAAAAGTGTTTGATTCTGCTGTGGTCGCACTGACTGTTGTAGAGGTATGATTATCACTATTCACAACAACCGAGCTGGTCTGGTCGAGTGGGCTGGCTGCCAACCCAGTAACTGCGATGGCTTCCAGATTGATTTCGACACTGCTGGCGAAATTGGCTGTGACAGTAAAAGTACCACTCGGCGCCGGAATGTTATAGGCAGCATAAATATACCCGCCTGTGCCGTAATAGCGATTTGAAATCTCGGATTTCACAAGATAATAGGTATTCCCCTGATTATCTGTCACGCTGGTAGGCTGCAGATTGGATGGCCCCCAATCCCATGTGGCAACACCTACAAGAATGGTGTCAGCTGCTGAAGGTAAAGTGGTGAAGGTAACGCTTTGCGAGCTTGCGCCCCCTGTTGTACCGCCTGGCGCCTTATTGACGAAGACCGTGGTGCCCGCGCCACCCCCACCACCGCCCGAAGCCGTGGTGCAACCGCTGGTGGTTTTAAAGGTGGCTAATACGCCCCAATATTGGCACGCGCCGGATGTAGACCAAGTGTGGGTAACCACCCCGGCTGTACTGATCTGCTTGCCAATCACGCGCATACCGCTAACGATATTCTGATCTAGCGTCGCCGGATCAACCAAGTCAGTCCAACCCGACTCAATATTGACCGAGCCGCAGCCCATAACATTCATGGCCGTCAATGCATATTCCCCGGCTTCTGTTGTGGGCGTTGTGCTGGTAATTGTGTAATTGCTTACCCATTCACGCGTAACTTCACCAATGGCATCAGCGGCTGACGCGGTGGCAAAGCCTGACATTTCCAGCGCAATAATCTGAATGCGTGATGCAGTTGTGGGTGTCACCGTCACAACAGTGCTGGCGCCGCCTGTTACATTATAGGCGGCATAAACCCAGCTCCCGTACATGTAACCGGGCGGGTAATTATTATAAACGATGCGCTGATAGGTATTGCCTTTGTTATCCGTCACCGCCGAGGCGTCCATGGCGGTATCGCCATCCGGCCCATTCACCACAACGATAATCGCATTGCCATTGGTGACGTTTGTGCTGAATGTGGCCGCAAGACTGGTCGCACTCCCGGTATCATCAGCTGCGGTTGTTACCTGCACACGTGTGGGCCCGCCAGAGCCTGCGCTACAGCTGGAGGCCGAGCCTTGCACCATGCTGGGCAGCAGCTTGGTCAGCACGGCAATATGCCCTTGCTGTGCGAGCGAGCCGATATTAGTCCAGCCGCTATCTGACAATGCAATGCCCCAGGCACCGGCATTGCCTTTCACTGCGGTGGCATCGCCTGCACCGGTGGCACCAGCCGGGTCCGGGTCATCCGCATTAAAGATAAAGCCGCCGGAGATGCTCATACCGGCAATGATACGGTTACCGAGCATGTCGGGAATTTCGGTGCCGCCTGTTGTGAAGGTCAAACCGGTCAGGGTGTCATTATCATCGACCTGGCCGACAGTGCCGCCATCCTCACGCCGCACAAACAGACGGAAATTTTGATGAAAACTGTTCTGGCCACCTGTTGCCGTGTTTTCAGGAAAGTCAGCCGGCAGATAGCCACGCGCTTTAAGCGAGGGCAGGGTGGTGGCGCAGCTGTCGCTGTCTGTGACCTTGATACAGATGGCGCTATTGAGGGTAGTCAGCCCAGCGTCAGCCAGAATGGCGGCTTTATTTTGCTCGATATAACGTTGCGCCGCATTGCCCACCGCATTGGCCTGTTTGGCTAACAGCGCGGCCTGCTGCACCTGATTGCTGGTATTACTCAGGCCCCATACGCCAGCCATCACCGCGCCAACGACCGCCAAAGTGGCCGAAATTTCGACCAGCGAAAAACCGCGCCGTGCGTCACGCATGCGGGTGCGCTGCTGTTTCAGCATCGCTATCAACCGGCCGGTTAAACGCATAAGGGGCGAAAACTCCTTACAAAACAACATAATAGGCTGATTTTCATGGCAGGAGCATATCTCCCGTCATGACAGGCCTAACGTCCAACAGTCTAAGGACTAAAAATTAACGATTCGTAATAATTTGAGACCGTTAGACCGGGTCAGACTGCGGCAAGCAGCCGCTCGGTCATGTCCCACAATGCGTGGGCCAGCTCATCTCGCTGCGCTTCCTTGGACGGGTAGGCCGGACGGCCCCGGTCAAAATAGGCACCGCTGATCCCGTCCAGCTCCGGTGCTAAGGCAAGATGTAATACTCCCTGTGCCGCCTGCTGCGGCTTGATGGCGGTTAGCATGAGCAGCCGCATCAAAAATCGCCATAAGGTACTGTTATTATGGCCAAACCGGGTGGCGACAAAGCCGGGATGCAAGCAGGTAGCCGTCACATGGCCGGGCAGACACCGGGCCAGCTCCCGCGTAAAAAGCACATTCATCAGCTTGGTGTGCTGATATTGCCGCCAACCGCTATAATGGCCGCGCTGCGCCTGTAGGTCATCCAATTCTAGCGCCCGGCCATAATGGGCGATAGAGGCCACACTGACGATCCGTGCCCGCGGCGCAGCTTCCAGCGCGGGGCGCAAGGCCTTCGTCAGCACAAAATAGCCCAGATGATTGAGGGCAAAGGTATATTCAAACCCTTCAGCCGTTTGCTGCCGCTTATTGAAAATCCCGCCCGCATTATTAATGAGCAGATCAATCGCCGGATAGAGGCGGCACAATTGTGCGCCCAGCGCCCGGCAATCAGCCACGCTTGCCAGATCCGCCGTATGGAACGACACGCTGGGATTACCGGTCTGCGCCCGGATGATTTCACTGACCTGACGGCCCTTGGCAGCCGAGCGGCCAATACCCACCACCCGCCAGCCCAGCCGGGCGAGGCCCAGCGCGGTTTCAAAGCCGATCCCACTGGTAAAACCAGTGATAATTGCAATCCGGGGCGTGCTTTTTTCAGCCATGGCGGCTAGATTGGCGCAGTTGCCAAAAGGAGGCAAGACCATGAATTTTGATGAATACCAAAAGGCCGCCCGCGTCACTGCTGTTTACCCGGACGATATGAAAATTGTTTACCCCGCGCTGGGTCTGGCGGGTGAAACCGGCGAAGTGATTGAGCATGTTAAAAAGATGTACCGGGATTCCAGCCGCGTGCTGGACGCCGAGCGCCGCGCCAAGCTGATCAAGGAAATTGGCGACGTGCTGTGGTACATCGCGGTTCTGACCGAAGATCTGGGCATTCCGCTCAGCGAAGTGGCCGAAACCAACATCGCCAAGCTCAAGAGCCGTCAGGAACGTGGCGTGCTGCATGGCGCCGGTAGCGACCGCTAATTTGCACAATTAGTCTTGCCCTGTTCATGCGCTGGCTCTAGCCTTGCGTGCATGAACAGGGACAATGGCCAAAAAGGCCCGCGCAACAAATTTGCGCAACTCGCAGATAAATTCTGCGCACATACAGCCGGGATGGTTGTGCTGCGCTGCTCGCATATTGTCTTTGCCGGACTATGTGGCGGCAGCGTCATGGCGATCGGCATGGCGGATCTTAGCTCAACGCCGGGCCGCTGCGTGGCCGCTTTTGCACTTGCTACCGGCCTCATGGTCGAAGCGACTGATTATATGGTGCGGCGCGGGCAGGATCTACAAGCGCAGCGGGCACGCCTTGCCTATCAGCAAAGCCGGCACAGGCCGTTTTACTAATCCCCCTTTTTCCTAATTGATTGCGTCGGCCGCCTGTGGCGTTGTAAGAAGCTGCATGGCTTATTTGATTACCGATGACAACCGCATTGCCCCTTCGCTGGAAGTGATTGAACAGCTGGCCCGCCGCGCCATGCAGTCACTGCCGGACGAGATCATGAAATTTGCCCGCGATGTAGCGGTGCAGGTCACCGATTTTCCCGATGACGAAACCATCGAGCAGCTGGAGCTGGAAAGTCCGTTTGATATTCTCGGCCTTTATACCGGGGTTGACCTGCCCGAGCGCAGCATAGCCGATGTGGGCCGCCTGCCGGATATTGTGCATCTCTATCGCCGTCCCATTCTGGATTACTGGTGCGACAGCGGGGACGAGCTGGGCGATATTGTGCGCCATGTCCTGATCCATGAAATAGGCCATCATTTTGGCCTGTCGGATGACGACATGGCCGCGCTTGAAGATGATGAGGATGACGACGAATGAACTGGCGTGATGTCATGCGCACAGCTGCGCAGGAAGCTAACCTGAACCCGCAGGTAGACCGTTTCTGGTTTTTGCGGCATGGCCTGACGGATTCCAACAAGCTTGATATCAATCAGGGCTGGCTGGATACACCGCTTAATGCGCACGGTATGGCGCAGGTTGAAGCCGCCGCGCCACATTTCATGAACCACAGCATCAGCCATATTCACGCCAGCCCGCTCAAGCGTGCGCGGGTATCGGCCGAGATTGTGGCGCGCCATCTGGGTCATCCCCACATTAATTTTCACGATGATCTGCGCGAGCGCGGTGTAGGCGAGCATGAAGGCACGCCCGCACACGGCAAATCATTCTGGGAAATTGCGGACGGTGGTGCCGAACCGGTTGATGTCTTTGCCCGCCGCGTTGTGGGCGCGCTCAACACACTGCTCACACAAGACGCGCCGCTGGTGGTTGCACATGGCGGCATTCGCCGCGTGATCTTTGCGGCGCTCGATATCAAGGATACGCATTTTGGTAATGCCATTCCGCTGATGTTTGTGCGCAGTCCGGGCGGCTGGGCGGTCGAGCGTCTGTCAGAAAACACCGGGCAGGATACGTTTAACCCGCACAGCGCTGTTTAATATCCAAGGCGCATGCCTCTCAGGATTAACAATTCTCATCCATCTCAAGCAAGGTATCAGCATCGGGCGCATTGATGATCTGGCGCGCGAGTGACAGTGCAAAGCCCGCGCGGGCGAGGGCGGCTAAATGCTTTTCGCGCAGTTCATCGCGCCGGGTGGTGGCAAACGGGCCAAGGCGGCGGCGGCGGGCAAAGGCAATAGCAGCTTGCCGGTCATTGCTTTCATCAGCCGCCAGTACTTCATCCATCAAGCCGGATTCAACGCCCTTAAGCATCAGCTTCTGGCGGATCTTCTGGGTTGAGTTACCCGCACGGCGCAGCGAGACCAGCTTAGTCTCGGCAAAGGCTTTGTCATTCAAATAGCCCGCCTGCTGCAATTTACTGATGACATTTTCTATCCACTGTCCGGCTTGTGCAGGGATCTCTTCACCGCGGCGCTCATGCCGTTTGATGCTGCGCTGCAGAACAGCGCGCAGGCCTGCACTTGAAGTCGCATAGCGCTCCAGATAGTGCAGTGCACGCTTATATAAAAGTTCGGACGTAAGAGCGCTCGGCATGGCGCGCATTCTGCGCTAGACTGGCCGCACACTCAAGGAGGCATTGCCATGATCCCGTCTGTTCTGCCGGTTTACAAGCGTCACGATATTCTGTTTGAGCGCGGTGAGGGCTGTAACCTTTATACGGTTGATGGCAAGCGTTATCTGGATTTTGCAGTGGGCATTGCGGTGTGCGCGTTTGGCCATACCCATCCGCGTCTGGTCAAGGCGCTGACCGAGCAGGCCAGCAAGGTGTGGATCCTGTCCAACATGTTCCGTATTCCCGGGCAGGAGCGGGTGGCTGAAAAGCTCAAGCAGATCACTTTTGCCGATACCATGTTCTTCACCAATTCCGGCGTTGAGGCGTGGGAATGCGGCGTCAAGATTGTACGTCACCACTTTTGGGCCAAGGGCCAGCCGCAACGTAACCGCATTATTGTCTGTCAGGGTCTGTTTCATGGCCGCACCATTGCCGCCATCTCGGCAGCGAAAACCCCCAAGATGTGCGATGGCTTTGGCCCGCTGGTCGACGGTTTTGACCAGATCCCGTTTAACGATATTGAAGCGCTGGAAAAAGCAATTACCCCGCAAACAGCCGCCATTCATTTTGAACCGGTGCAGGGCGAGGGCGGAATTACCCCCGCCACCGTGGAGTTTATGCAAAAGGCCCGCGCGCTGTGCGATCAGCATGGCCTGTTGCTGTTTCTCGATGAAATCCAGTGTGGCATGGGCCGCACCGGCAAAATGTGGGGTTATGAGCATGCGGGCATCAAGCCGGACGTCATGTGCATTGCCAAAGGCTTTGGCGGCGGCTTCCCCGTGGGTGCGTGTCTGGCGACCGAACACGCCGCGAGTGGCATGAGTATTGGCAGCCACGGCAGCACCTATGGCGGCAATCCGCTGGCGATGGCGGTGGCTGAGGAAGTCCTCAACATGGTGGTAGAGCCGGGCCTGCTGGATCACGTCAACCACATCTCGGCTTATGCGCGCGAGAAATTCAAGCCGCTGCTGACCGAATTTTCCGATCTGGTGCAGGAGCTGCGCGGTAAGGGCCTGATGTTTGGCCTGAAACTGAGCGAAGAATATGACGATGTGCGCCGCCTGCTGCTGGCCGAGGGGCTGATCTCGGTTGGCGCCGGAAAGGACGTAATCCGCTTTGTTCCGCCGCTGATTGTCACCGAAAAGGAATTTGACGAAGCCTTTGACATGACCCGCCGTGCTTTGCTGGCCCGCCGGCGTGAAAAATCCGCCTAACTAGCTCAAGTCGTGCCTGCTTTATAAGCGCTGCGCAGCCTATCGACAAACGCCCTGGGGTCATGCCAAAAGAAGGCATGAGCACGACTGATCAGGTACTTCCGTTCCAGCTGGACATTCCCAATCTGCGCGGCCGTTTGGCGCGTCTGGGCCCGGAGCTGGACGCCATTCTCGCCCGCCACAAATACCCGCCCGTGATTGCCCGCCTACTGGCCGAAACTGTCACGCTCAGCGCCCTGCTTGCGGGTATGCTGAAGTTTGACGGCATATTTACCCTGCAGGCCAAGGGCAGCGGCGCCATCAGCACGCTCATGGCGGACATTACCTCGCGCGGCGAGATCCGCGCTTATGCCCAATACTCACCCGAGCAGCTGGGTCTGTTGGGTGAGAACCCCACCACGCGCGACCTGCTGGGCAAGGGCTATCTGGCTTTCACGGTTGATCAGGGCGAAGCACTGGAGCGCTATCAGGGTCTGGTTGAGCTGGAAGGCAAAACCCTGACCGACTTCATCCAGCATTATTTCCGCCAGTCGGAGCAGATTGATACCGCTTTTAAAATTGCCGTGACGCACGATGAAGTGGCGGGCTGGCATGCCGGCGGCCTGATGCTGCAGCGCCTGCCCGAGCAAAGCGCCCCGGCCGGAACGGATGAGGAAGATGGCTGGCGCCGCTGCATGATGCTGATGAGTACCGCCAGCGATGAGGAACTGACCAGCCTGTCACTCCCGCTTGATGATTTGCTATTCCGTCTGTTCCACGAGGAAGAGGTGCGGGTTTATGAGCCGCTCCCTTTGGTCGATCAATGCCGCTGCACGCGTGAACGCGTCATGAATGTGCTGCGCACCCTGCCGCAAGCGGATGTGGATGACATGACTGAAAAAGGCCCGGCCGAAGTGCAGTGCCAGTTCTGCGCGCGGGTTTATCTGTTCACGTCAGAAGAAGTCCGCCAACTACGCAAGCCGGACGGGCCCGAGGGCACCGTCCATTAAAAACCTGCCACTTAGGCAGCGCGAATGCGCTTGAGAAAATCATCAACCTGGCTCTTCAGGTCCAACGCTTCCTGCGTTAAGGCTGACGCGGCATTAAGCACGTCACCAGCTACACGCGTGGTCTCGCTTGCAGCGGTGCTGACATTGCCAATATTGGCCGACACGTCCTGCGTACCAGCCGCCGCCTCCTGCACGTTGCGGGAAATTTCACCCGTCGCCGCGCCCTGCTCTTCTACCGCTGCAGCAATCGACCCGCTAATGGTATTGATGCGTTCAATGGTGCCGCCAATACCGCTAATAGCCTTCACAGCTGCGTCAGCCGCCGCCTGCATGGAGCTGATCTGCGCGGTGATATCTTCCGTCGCTTTGGCGGTCTGACCAGCCAGATTTTTCACTTCACTGGCCACAACCGCAAATCCCTTGCCGGCTTCACCGGCGCGCGCAGCCTCAATAGTGGCGTTGAGCGCCAGCAGGTTGGTCTGATTTGCAATCTCGCTGATCAGCTGCACCACATCGCCAATCTTCTGCGCGGCATCGGCCAGCGAGCGCACGGTTGAATTGGTATTATGCGCTTCTTCCACAGCGGCCTTAGCTGTGCTGGATGAATCTTCCACCTGACGGGTAATTTCACTGATGGAGGCCGAGAGTTCTTCAGTGGCCGAAGCAACCGTGGCCACATTGGCCGCCGCCTGTTCGGACGCCGCCGCAACGTTAGTCGCGCGCTTGCTGGTATCATCCGCTGTCGTCTGCAAGGTCTGGGCAAACTGGCGCATCTCGTAGGCCGAGCGATTGACATTCTCCACTACATGCTGAATAACGCCATCAAACTCCTTGAGCATATTATTCATGTTCTCGTGGCGGCGTGCTTCTTCCTTCTGCTTGCGCGCTTCTTCATGACGCAGACGCTCGGCATCGGCCAGACCGGTCTGGAAAATCTGTAAGGCGCGGGCAATTTCACCCACCTCATCTTTGCGCTCGGTAAAATGAATGGGAGCGACCAGATCACCTCCAGACAGGGCCCGCATCCGATGCGTAATGTTGTTGAGCGGGCGCACAACGCCCTTGCTAACAACCAACAATACCAAGCTGATGACGATCATGAAGAAAATGCCTTGCTTGATCAGGGTCATACGCTGATGCGAAGTAAAGCCATCCATACGGCGGGTCAGCAGCCGCTCCAAATCGGCTGAATTAGCTTTATAGAACGCCTCCAGGCTGGCAACCGCTTTGGATATTTCAGCCGGGCTGGCGGCACGCTCTGTCCAGCTCTTCACAATGTTCTGCAAATCGGCCTGATAGCCTGCATGCACACTGGCCAGCGCGGCCTTCACGCTGCCATCAGCATTACCGCTATAAGCGGAATCTACCGACGCATTCAGGCCATCCAGCACTGTCTGCAGGCCGCCCATCTTGACCAGCAGGTCAAGGCGCTCTTCCGTATCCAGATTGCTGTCGGCGAATGCCTTGCCAGACGCCAGTGCCAGATCCGTTACACGGTCGAGGATGTCCGGCAGCTTAACCACGGCGATGTCCATCTCATAGAAGCTGTCCAGATCAGGGTCGAGAATGAGGTTGGACTTATCGCCCACGCGCGCGATCAGCACACGCAGGGCCGCCCGCTTGGCTGCAGCATCACTGCCAGTCAGCGCCGCATTAACTGCCGCCACCTGATCTGTGGTTTGTAGGTCAGCCCCGAGTTTTTCATCAATCGCATTGATGCGCGCGCCCGCATCCGTCGCAGCACCATTGAGGCCCAGCTCAGCACCCGCCAGTTTGACATGAACGGCAGAGACTTCGCGCAAATATTGTACGCCCACAATTTCCTTGGCAGCAAAGTCGGTCGCAATATTCTGCTGATCAACCAGTTCATAAAGGGCGGCGCCCACCGGAATGGCAAAACACAATGTAGTAATTGCCAGTTTGTGCGAAATTTTGAGCGAAAACATGCGTGCGACCCCAATACAGTTAAGACTTCATCCTATCATGGGGCCGGAGGGTTAATTTTTATTAAAAATCTGTGGGAGATTCAGCTGTCTTAAATCGTCGCAACTGTCGCAGGCGTAAGGCTGTTACATTCGTTGGTATGCGAAAAACGCTGAGGCACCAGCAAAGATAGCGCAGACGCCAGCGAGTTAACGCGCCCGTCACGATAGGCCGTCACAATCCCC
>Ga0255220_1000660_pt1 | contig 13483 bp, 14 predicted proteins | sample Miss_Colum_RepB__FD_188423 | JGI IMG/M metagenome (GOLD analysis project Ga0255220, IMG submission 188423) | Freshwater microbial communities from Mississippi River, Louisiana, United States - Miss_Colum_RepB_8d | ecosystem: Environmental > Aquatic > Freshwater > River | place: USA: Louisiana...
GCGTATCGGAAAAGCCCATCTGGATGGCGCCAGCCTCGGTACGGATGACCCGGAGCTGCGGTCCGATCAGCCGCACCACCTTGGGCGCGGCCCGGCCAATCAGCAGCGCGGGAACCGACAGGTCCACCTCAATCTCGGGCACGGTGGCCAGCAAAGTGCCTTCCGGCGTTGTAATGCGCACATTGCTGGCGCGCAGCCCCAGCGCGGTGCGGTCAGACCCCCAGACCATGGCGGTCTGGTCGATGCTGATTTTATAGGGCTGCGCCATCTGCGAGAGGCCCGCCACCAGATACGGCTCCAGATTTTCAAGCCGCATGGGCCCTTCCGACAGGCGCCAAGCGAGCAAGGTCATGACCACTAAAACGGTCGCCAAGGCGGCGCCGAGCAGTTCGAGCAGAAAAACAAGCGTACGCTGCAGCCAGAGAATCATCGCGCCTTGCGGGGAGAATCAGGAGACGGAGCCACCTCCGCCTGCGGCCCAATGTGCGGTCAGACGGCTAAAATCGCAAGTAATTTTGGTTATTTATCCCACAGTTTGATAACAAAATCCGAGTCTTAGGCCGCCGACTCGTGCGATAAGCTTGACAGCACGCCTTGGGCAAGGATTCCTGCTCTGGACTTTTTATTCTAACCATTCGTAAGGATGCCGCTGATGACCGACTTGAGACCCGGAATGCCCGCTCCCGATTTTACTTTGCCGCTGGCAACGTTCGGAAGCGTGTCGCTGTCTAATATGCGGGGCAAGCCCGTTGTCCTGTATTTCTACCCCAAGGACGACACCCCGGGCTGCACCACCGAAGCCTGCGATTTCATGAAGGCCATTCCCGCTTTTGGCAATTTTGATGCAGCTGTCATTGGCATATCCAAGGATAGCGTAGAAAGCCATGCCGCTTTTGCCAAAAAATACGGCATCAAGTTCCATCTGGCGTCGGACGAGCAGTCCAACACCTGCGAAACCTACGGCGTCTGGGTGCAGAAGAACAATTACGGCACTAAATATATGGGCATTGAGCGCACCACCTTCCTGATCGACCGTCATGGCACCATTCGCCATATCTGGCCGCGCGTGAAGGTTGAAGGTCATGCCGAAGAAGTGCTGAAGTTTGTTGAGTGCCTGCATATGGGCCAGCTGCTGCCGGGCGAAACCCCGCCGCCACCGCCCGAGCCGCCCAAACCGCTCAAGGTCGCTAAACCTGCCAAGGTTGTTGCCGCCAAGCCGGTGAAAGCCGAGCCGGTCAAGGCCGCCCCCGCCAAGGCAGAACCGGTGAAGGCCGCCAAGGCCAGCAAGCCGGTGCCCGCTAAGGCATCTGCCAAAGCCCCGGCCAAAGCAGCCGCCAAGCCGGTGGCCAAGAAGGCCAGCGCCAAACCTGCAGCTAAAAAGCCGGTTGCCAAAAAAGCTGCGGCCAAGCCCGTGGCTAAAAAGCCGGTAAAGAAGGTGGCCAAGCCCGCCGCCAAGAAGCCTGCGCCCAAGGCTGCCCCCAAAGCAGCTAAGAAGGTAGCGAAGAAAAAGATCTGAGCCGAGATGCTCTCATATAAAAGGCCCGGTCAACAGCCGGGCCTTTTTGTTTGATTGCCGAGCTTTTGGCGCGGCTTATTGCACGCGGTTCATCAGGTCATCCACACTGGCGGCGGGCTGACCATCATCACCGGGCACGACCACATCAACCCCCGGCGCAGGCTCGGCGCTATCGCGGGTGGCACGCGGCTTCTCACCTTCAAACTCAGGCGCCAGACCGGTAGGGGCAGCTGGCGCCGCCGTCAGCTTGGGCGTGGATATAGTCTCGACCGGCGTAAAATTGATATCCGGCAGCGCGGGCGTGGCCGCTGCTGGTTTCGCAGCATCCGGCTTTGCTGCAGCTGACCGGCGGACGGGCGAAGCAGCAGGCGCAGCAGCAGCTGGAGGCGGGCTGCCCGGCGTTTGTACCTGTAGGCCCGGCAGCGCATCATCGACCGGAGTGGGCACAGCAGAATTGCCACTGCGCGGTGTCCCCGCGACGGCACCCCCATTAACAGCAGCACTGGCTGCCCCTTGCAGGGCTGGCATGGCATCGAGCAACTCTTGAATGGAGGGCGGCGCCGCTAACCCGCCTGTTGCCGTATTGCTCCCAGTTGCCGCCCGTGCTGGTGCCCCGCTGCTGGCAGCGGCACTCCCAGTTGTTGCGTTACGATTGGTGGCGGTCGCGGCGCGATTGGGGCGGCGCGGTGTGCTTGTGGCGGCTGGGGCGCTGGCTGAATTAGTACGCGTGCGCACATTCTGGGGCGCAGCGGCTAGGTCATCCGGGCTGGAAAGTGGCGCACCATCCGGCCCGGCGATGGGTTCTGCCGCTGGCTCATCCAGCGCGGGCGGCGAAGGCAACTCCGGCGGCTTCAACTCGCCGGTATCCGTACCGCTGTTATCAGTAGCCGTTTCTGGCTTATCGCTCGCCGCATTCCCCAAGGCCTGAACTTTGGCACCCTCGGCCGCATCAGCAGCAGGGGGCGGCTTGCCATTCTGGCCCTCTGACTTGGCTGCCGCTGGCGGCGGGTTGAGCTGGGCGGTCAGGGCGGCGCTATCAAATGACGGCGTGAGACGATCAAGCGGGCCAGACAGATGCAGGCCCAGCGGCGGCGCCCCATTAAGCTCACGCAGCGAAATCTTGGCACTGGCGTCCAGACGCGGGCCGGACAAATCAAGATCCGCGCTGACATCAGCACTGGCGGCTGGCGTACGCAACCGCAGCTGCGGCGCGCGCACGACGCCTTCTTCTATATTGAAGTCACCCCCAAAGCTGGACAGGGCACTGTTACCGCCACGCGCCAGCAATGTATTGAGGTCAGCGTTGCTGCGCTTATCGAGCAAGGCTTCGGTCAGGGCGGCCAGATCCAGCCCCTTGAGGGTGCCGCTATCAATGGTCACCTCGCCATCACCGGCCAGATTGTGAATGAGGTCGGCCCAGTCACGCCCCTGCCCGTCCGCCCGCAGGGAAAAGTCCATCACCCCATCAAGACCGAAGCGATCACCACCCATCCACGCCATATTGGTCTCACGCAGATCCAGCTGCCCTTTAAGGCTAAGCGTTGGCAGGAGGGACAATTGGCCATTCACCGTCGCCGTTCCATCATGCCAGCGCGCCGTGGCCTGCGTCAGCGACAGCTGACCGCCCGCGGTGAGCTGCACACTGGCATTAACGTCTTCCAGCGGAGCACCGGCAAACATCAGCTTTTCAGCTGTCACCGTCAGCCCAAGTGTACCTTTACCGAGCAAGGCCAGCGGATTAATGGTCTGTGCCCACAGATCAAAACTGCCCTGACCGAGTGAGAGCTGACCTTCAGCCTGCCATGGGGCGCCAGCAGTCGCGCCTGCAGCAGTACCGGGCGTAAAAGTGATGTCACCGCCCTTAAAGCTAAGCCCGGCCAGCTGACCTTGAATGGCGCGTATCTGCCAGCGTGTGTCATCAAGCGCCACGCCTTCGGCATACAAATCCATCAGCCCCAGGACGGCATCCGGGCGCGACAGCGCAGCCGGAACATAAACACGCAGCCAGTTGGCGGTTTCGCGATTTTGCACACGCGCTTTCCACGTGGTGGGCGCTTGCGGGCGCATGGTCTGCACCACATCAAAGCGGCCATCGCCATAGGTGGCGCTGATGAGCTGCTGGGTTTCCCCCGCAGCGCGGCGCCAGCGCACCGACAGGTCAGTATTGCCGCTCACCAGCTGCGCTAGCTGATCGGGCACCAAGCGCATGACCGGCGGAAAGCTCTGGCGCAGCATGGCAAAATCAGGCGCGGTCAGACGCAAGGCCAGATCAGAATCTTTTGCTTCATCTGCACTGACGGTGCCGCTCAGGCGCAGGCGCGTGCCGCCAAAGTCAGCTGCTTCTAAACTCTTAACCGTGAGCAGATCATCCGCCACACTGGCCTGCAGGCTGACATTCTCAGCGCTCTTGTCTCCCGCCTGAACGCGATTAACGCGCAGATTGTAATTGGTAGCAGGCAGCGACCAGATCCAGTCCGGCAAGCCGGCGGTGCTGACATAATAATCGAGATTGACCTCTTCAATATTAAGGCTGGCAGTATAACGGCCATCAGTCCCGCGCGGGGAGATCTGACCGCTCATACGCGTGCCATCCAGCGCCATATCCAAACCGGAAATACCCAGCGCGCCAACCGGCCCGCGCACATCCGCCCCCAGCTTGAATTGCTGGAGCGAGGCGGCATCAAGCGTATCCGGCACATTCACGCCATAAGCCTTGAGCAGATCACGCAGCTGCACGGTTTCAAGCGCAATCTTGCCAGCGAGCGTCAGTGGCGTCTGCGCCTTGGTCACCAGATCGCCGACATAGCTCACGCGCGTATTACCGGGGAGGACTGCACTGGCATCACTCAGGCTGATCTGGCCATTCTTGATATCGCCCTTCAGGCGAATGGTGCTGGCACTATACACGCCAAAATTAGCCCCAGCCAGATTGAGGTCAAACGCGCCCAGCCATTGCGGCGGAATCTCGACCTGACCAGAGCGGCCCCAGCCAATGAGGGTCGGCCAATCCGCCAGATCAAGGGCGGACGTCTTGAACGCGACCGATAGCCCGCCATCACGCCCAGCGACATAGCGGGCCAGCCCCTCGGCCTTGAAACTCCCGAGCGCCAGACGCACGCCTTCAAAATCAAGATGGTCACGATTGCCATTGATCACCGCGCCAAAGGTGAACGGCGCACGTAACGCAGCATCGCCTGGCTCGGCAGGCGCCGCGCCGATTGAGGAAGCCAGCGCCCACAAGGCTGCGCCTTGCGCCGCATTAACATCCAGCTGGCCCTGTCCGGGCCATGCCGGCTTGGCAAAATCAATCATGCCAGAAAAACGCAGCGCGCTTTCAGCCGCGCCAAGGTCAAGATTGACGCGCACCAGCGAGGGGTCGTTCCCCAGCGGGGCTGCCGCATCAATCATCAGCGCCATCGGCGCACCGCGCCATTGGCCATCAAGGCCGACTTGCAGCAGGCTGGTATTATCCGGCAGACCTACTTTACCGCTCAGCGCGGCAAAGGTTTCGGTTACCTTGCCATTTTGCAAAATAACCTGACCGTTGTTGATCTTGATTTCACGCAGGGCCAATTGCTGCAACTGACGGGGCATTGGCAGCCCCTGATAGCTGCCATCAGCCGCCCGCACCACCTGCATCTGCGGCTGATTCAGCGTGAGGTCGGTCACCACATAATTGCCACCGAGCAGCGAGCTGAGCGTGACATTAAGGTCCAGACGCGGCACCGACAGATAAGTGCTACGGCCATCCAGACTGACCAGGCTGAACTCGCTAATCGCAATATGCGGCTGCGGCCACAGCGACACCTGCACGCCGCCCGCAATCTTGACCCGCAGGCCCGTGGCCTGTGCAATCTCGTTGGCGACGGCCTGCCCCTGCCGGGTGCCATCCAGCAGACGCGGGATGCCGATAAAGACCGTTAACGCTGTCAAACTGACGGCAAGGCCCAGCCCCGCCAGAATTTTAGCGGTGCGGGGCTGTGGGCGCGGCAAATGCGCGAGCAGGTCGTCCAGAGGGGAAGTCATACCGTGCATATTCCTACGGAATCGGTCTCTTGTTAATCAAGTTTAAAAAGCCAAATTTTGGCTAAAAGTCACGGCAAAAATGTTGTATACTATCATCATGGTAGCCGATGTTGTTAATTTGCGGCAGGAACGCAAGCGCAAAGCCCGCGCCGCGCAATCGCAATTGGCCGCCGAGAATCGGGCCTTGCATGGCCGTCCTCTCGCGCAGCGTCGGCTCGATTCGGCAGAGGATGCCCGCCAAGCCAAAGTCCATGACGGCCACCGCCTAATCGGCCCCACCTCGACAACTGACCAGAACGGAGAGGACGGCGCATGAGCGATTCGCTAGCCCCCATCAGCCTGCGCGAACTGGTCAACCAGCTCAATCACCGCCCGCCGACCGATAGCGCGGACCTGCACACCATTGTCATTCAGCAGGACTGGATGGAATTGCTGGCACGCGGCCAGCCGGAGCTGGACGAGCAGCTTGACCGCCATGAGATCGACGCACAGGCCATTGCCACCCTGATGGAAGAGATTGCGGGCCTGCGCTTGCGCCTGGCCATCAGCGAAGGGCGCCGCGCCCAGCTGGAACAGCTGATTGATACCGACCCGCTGTGCCCGGTGCTCAACCGCCGCGCCTTTGAGCGCGAGCTGAGCCGCGCCATTAACTGGAGCAAGCGTACCGGCAAGGGCGGCAGCGTGCTGTTTTTAGACATGAATGGCCTGAAGCAGATTAACGATACCTATGGCCATGTGACTGGCGATAAAGCGATTGAACGCGTGGCCAAGATGCTGATTCTCTCCTGCCGCTCGACCGACCTGATCGGCCGTCTGGGCGGCGATGAATTTGCCGTCATCATGCCGGACACCCCGCCCTCTGGCGCGCTCATTCGCGGTCAGCGGGTGGGTGAATTGCTGGCGGGCATCCCGTTACTTGCGGCCGATCAAACACCACTGACACTGTCAGCTGCCTATGGCGCCGCCGCCTATGATGCCGCTTGCTCGGTCAAGCAGGTCCTCGACCAAGCCGATGCCGCCATGTATGCGCACAAGCAGCAACTCAAGGCGACGCGCTAGTCTTGTCATTTGATAAATAAATCAGGGCTGGCGTGCCGGCGCGGGCCATAGACCGCGCTGAACAGCTGCGGGCATGACATAGGCCCTCTTTTCATCAATCCGCAAAACAAAATCAGGCGCCCGGTATGGCTGGGCCAAAACAAAATCAGCCCCGGCCTGATCAGCGACAAGCAACACATAGACCTGCTGATCTGCAGGCAGATAGGTATCGATCCCGGCGCGAGACTTTCCGGTAAAATGGCCTGCCCCATACAAGATTGCACCGCGCCCAGAGGCCGGGGTTACAGCTTGCAACATATGCGCCCGCTCAGCGTCCATATTAAAATTGAGCTGATTATGGCGGCGCTTCATATCCTCCAGCATCCGGTTGTCATTCATCCAGAGAATAGGGTTTCCCTTATAATAGTCAGGCGCAGTCCCATACTCTTGAAGATATGCATTCGTTCGACGCAAGCGCTCAACCTGCGCGGGGGGCTGGTCTTTAAGAAGTGAAAATTCTTCATCAAGCAAACTGATCGGACACATGCGGATTTGATGCCGCCGGGCCAGAACGACCTGTTCGATAAACATGTCGCGGCGCGCTTCAATTCTCGCAGGCGTTTTGTCCCAGATATTATGAAATCCAAACAAGTCATGGCGCAGCCGCTTTTCGTCATACCCGCTCAGCCGATCAAACATGCTGGCGGCATTAAACGCTTCTACCGGCTTATGCCAAATATCGAAATTGCTTTCGCGGGCGAGCACGCGCACCCCACCCTTCCCCAAATAGGGGAGTGACTGTGTTACAGCCCCCATGATCTCATGCGCGCGATGATCCGTATCGCCCAGCAAAACAAAACGCTGAGGCAAAGCCGCAACGTGCTGCCACATCTGGACAGGTGATAAAATTTGAAGCGGCTTAAAACCGCCACCTTCACCAGGGCTTGTCATTTTACCCCCGCCATTTTGCCCGGCCAAAACAATCAGGCAATAATATCCGGCAGCAACATGCTCTCGGTGCGCTGGATTTCATCCTTCAGCGCCAGTTTGCGCTTTTTCAAACGCTGCAGCTGCAACTGGTCAACCGGCTGCTGACTGGCCAGACGTGCAATGACGTCGTCCAGATCGCGATGTTCGCTCTGCAACTCAGCCAGCTTGCGGCGCAGCTGGGCCTGATCGACTGAATCGCTGGAATAGGAACCATCCATCTCGCGCATCCCGGTGTTAACTTTTCGTCCAGTTGTTATAACACAAAAGCTGGCACATTTCTCGGATTTCATTATGGTGAATAGCCAACTTTAACCATTAACGGATGACATCTCATGGCGACCCCAATTAAACGCATTGGACTTCTGACCTCGGGCGGGGATTGCGCTGGCCTGAATGCCGCCATTCGCGCCGTTGTCCTGCGCGCCCAGTTCCATGGCTGGGAAGTCTTTGGCATTCGTGATGGCACGCAAGGGCTGGCCGACCGCCCGGTACGCGCCGAAAAGCTCGATCCAGCCACCATGACCGCCAGCATGATGCGCATGGGCGGCACCATTTTGGGTACCACCAACAAGGGCAATCCCTTTTTCTATCCGCAGCCGGACGGCACTTTGCGTGACCGCAGCCCCGATTATGTGGAAGGGGTCAAGCAGCTGGGGCTGGATGCGCTGATTGGCATTGGCGGTGATGGCTCGCTCGACATTCTCGCCCGCCTGATCAAGCTGATCGACATTCCGTTTGTGGGCATCCCCAAGACCATGGATAACGACGTGGCGCAGACCGAGCTGGCCATTGGCTTTCATACCGCCGTGGCTGTCGCCACCGAAGCACTCGACCGCCTGCAGCCAACCGCCGCCAGCCATGCCCGCGTCATGGTGCTGGAAGTGATGGGCCGTGATGCGGGCCATGTGGCGCTGGAGGCCGGGCTGGCTGGTGGTGCTGACGTCATCCTGATCCCGGAAATTCCGTGGTCGATTGACTCGATTGCCCGCAAGATTGAAGCGGTACGCAATGGCGGCCGCAACTTTGCTCTGGTCGTCGTCTCTGAAGCGGTACGCACCGCCGAAGGTGTGGGCGTGAAGAAGCTGCAGGTCGATGGCCAGCAGCGCTATGGCGGAATTGGCGAATATGTAGCGCAAATGCTGGCCGACAAAACCGGCGCCGAAACCCGCGTGACGGTGCTGGGCCATGTGCAGCGCGGCAGCCCGCCCACGCATACCGACCGCCTGCTGGGTCAGGCGCTGGGCGTGCACGCCGTCAACCTGCTAGCAGCTGGCAAATATAACCGCATGGTCGCCTGGATTGATCGCGAAGTGACTGATGTGCCGCTGGATGATGTGGCGGGCAAGAGCCAGACCGTCAATCCAAACGGCACCATGGTACAGACCGCGCGCGCCTTGGGTATTTGCCTCGGGGACTAATACCGCTCTTGTACCGTCACGCACACACTGGCCTGCCTGTGTGCGGTGATATGTGCTGATTAGCGCTGCGGCATCATGCCGTCGCCGCATACGTCATTTGAAATTTTTATCGCGTATTATGGTAACTTTATGAGTAACCTTCTGTTGGTAAGGTATGCATGTCCCTGATATTGCAAACGACCTTGCGCGGACATCCAACACCTAAAGTTTTAGGCGATAGACCGCGCTTTTAACTGCCTTGAAACCTCTTGGTGGCATTCTAATCTAATCAGCATCGACGTGGTGAAATTCCAAAGCGGCTGGACCAGACCAGCTCAGGACCCCTTACCTGTCGTGGGTCAACTTTTTGAAAAGGAGACGTCTGCATGGCATATGCACAACGCATTGAATCCCTGAGAACACAGCATGCCGCGGTTGAGGCGCAGTTACATCAGGAAGAGTCTCATGCGTGGCACGACAACAGCAAGATTGTGCGGTTGAAGCAGACCAAACTGCGCATCAAGGAACAGATTGCCCGCCTGCATGCGCAGGTGCCGGGCGACAAAGATCGGGTTCGATGTAGGTCCGACACGGGTTGACCCCGTGTTGGTTACGCCCGGCGGGCTCTTTGAGTAGCTCCTCACCGGGTTGAACCCTGACACAGGCGGCGGACTTCCGTCGTGCGTCCGTAAGAAAACGGCGCATTGGCGGGTTGGGTCCGCCGCTTTGTCATGGGCTGTTTTAATCCTCAAAAAGAAAAGGCCCGCAGCTGCGGGCCGTTTTCGTTTAAGCTTGTGTGTGCTTACTTCTTCTGGCGCTTGAGTGAAGCCATCTGCACCGCAAACAGCACAAACGCCAGCAGCATGATCAGCATGCCAGTGCCCAGCGCCACCATAAAGGCATAGACCAAGGCCACATCTTCCGTCTTGACGATGTACTGATCACCATAAGGCTGAAGATTCACAGCAACCGACAACACTATACACGGCAGAAAGCTGACAAGAGTCGCCGGCACGCCAAAGGCCAACTGCGCCTTCTTTTCGCTCCAGGTTGTGCCGAATTTCTTCAGCACAACCAGAGCCCATTCATACAATGCATAACCTGCCAGCAAAACCACCAGCACTTCGCAGCCACCAAACATGATCTGTGCGGGGCTGAGGGCCATGGCGCTTACTCCTCGTCGCTGTCGTCGTCAGCGGCCGGAGCGCTACCGAATACGCTTTCAGCGGTCGGCTCGTTGAGCACCTTCTTCTGTGCAGCCTGCGCATAAGCAGCCAGCGCAGCCGCAAACGGGTTATGCTCACCGCTAGCAGCGGCCTGCGGCGCGGCTTCTTCGCCGGTTTCCTCGTCCACATACTCGGCCTGATCCGCTACAACCTGACGCGACTTGCGGATCTTGCCGATTTCGGCTTCCAGATCACGCGAGCTGCACAGGCCGAGCAGAACCGGGTTCTGCGGCTTGATGTTAGCGATGTTCCAATGGGTGCGATCACGGATGGCCTTGATCGAATCCTTGGTGGTGGCCAGCAGACGGCCAATGGCAGCGTCAGACATGCCCGGATAGTTCTTGAGCAGCCAGGCAATCGCGTCCGGCTTTTCGGTACGCTTGGTCATCGGCGTATAGCGCGGGCCCTTGGCGCGGACCTTCACTTCCGGCAGGTCACGCTCGACCATCTTGATCTTGGCATTGGCGTCGCCTTCGCAGCGCTTGATTTCTTCAGCGGTCAGCTGACCAGACTGAACGGGCGAGAGCCCCAGCACGCCCGAGGCCACGTCGCCATCGGCAATACCCTTGATTTCCAGACGGTGCAAACCGGTAAATTCGGAAATCTGGTCAAACGTCAGGGTGGTGTTTTCCACCAGCCAGACAGCGGTTGCCTTGGGCATCAGCAGTTTTGCGGACATGTTTTTGCTCCTTACGCAAAAAAATCTCATAGCTCCCCAGCCGCGCTGCGGCCGGGCCTCGCACAACAACTTGTCGGGAGAGGGCACCCCTTATGACGGGATACGCTATGTGATATAGCTGGCAGCAGGCCACAAGGCAACCGAAACCGCAACCTTATGTTTTTAAAGGAGAAATTGATGGACTGGGACGAGCCGCGCAGCACTGCCAAGCCCAAAGCCAAGGATCTGACGGTTTTGGGCGTGGCTGACCTGGAAACCTATATTACCGACCTCACGGCCGAAATTGAGCGCGCCCGGCAGGAAATAGCCAAGCGCGGCAGCCATAAAAATGCGGCAGAGGCGCTCTTCCGTAAAAGCTGAGCAGGCTTGATCTGGCCCACCTGTTTTGCGTAACGTTACGCCATGTTTATCGGGCCACACGCCGCCACATTCAATTTGCTCCGCCGCCACATGAAAACCTTCATGGGCGAGTGTGACCACAAGCAGCGCCTTGAGCTGGATAGCCGCGACCTGCAACTCACCGCACGCTGGAACGAGCTGGCCGCCGATAGTGCGCGCGATCATGTGCCCTATCTCAGCACACTGGGCGAGGTTGTCAGCTTTCCTGCTTTGTTTGAGGCCTACCCCAATTTGCCGCAACTGCCGCTACGCATGCTGCGCCGGCCGGATGAGGAAAGCGCCATCGCGTTCGTGACAGATAAGCTATCCACCGTCATCCACACCCCCATGCACGGCACCGCTCAGGACCAGCGCAGCTGGGTTGCCCATGAAATTCAGCATGTGGTGCAGGCGATTGAAGGATATTCAATCGGCAGCAGCCCGGAAGGCGAATTTCTGAAACTGGCTAAAGATATGCAAACGCAGCTGCGCAGCCAACCCACCCTTCTTCTCACGAGTCAACTCGACCCACTCTCATTCAAGCTACACGACAGACATCGAGATTTACTGATCGCCTTTAATCAGAAGCTGATCAATAATCCGGGGAAGTACAGCAAGAAAAGCAGCCTGCGCGAGCGCCATCACCCGGCCTGCCGCGCCTATCAAGCCTTTCTGCAGCGGGCGGCCCTGCTCAACTACCATGACCGTCCCGGTGAGATCGAAGCCTATGCAACCATGGCGCGGCTGGATTGGACGATGGACAAGCGCAGCCAGCATCTACCGCCACACGCCTATTCACGCGCCTGCGCTATCCAGGCGACGGGCGTTATCTTTGGGGTGAATTTTGAGCCGCGCCCCAATAATCCACATGAAGACGAGTTGATTACCCAGCTGCAGCTGCGCGCAGTTACACAAGAGCCGCCCGCCGTCACGCGCAGGTCAATCTGGCAACGGCTGTTTGGGCCTATTTAGCCCGTTCGGATAAAATAAAAACGCGCAGGGCACTGGCCAGGTTACGGCCATGCCGCGCCTGGTCGATCCCGGCCACAAGCTGTGCCACCGGCTGATAGCGGCTAGCCGCGATCTGCTCCAGCGCCAGCCAGAACTCTTCTTCCAACGCCACTGACGTAGCATGACCTTCAAGGCGGAAGGATTTTTTAATGAGGTTGCTCATCGCTGCTTTCCGGAGCTGAGGCAGCCCCTTCTTGCCAGCCTGCGCCAGCGATCATGGCCTGCGCGTCCCGCTTGCTCATACCGCTGCGCGCAACCAGCAACCGCACTGCAGCGGGCGCGTCACCCGCACGCAGGAACGCATTGACCTCTTCAAGGTCAGCATCTGTCAGGCGGCCGCGTGGGGCCAGCGTGCTATCTTCAGCACGTTCCATCCGCATCGGCGCTTCAAGCTGATAATTGAGGCGCAGTTTGTCACACACTTCGCGCAGGCTGGGCAGCTCGCCACTCCAGCGCACGCGCAGACCTTTCAGATCGTCTTCAATAACCAGCGGCGCGTGTTTGAGCAGACGCCCGGCTTTATCGCGCGCCATGCGGTAGTTTTCATCCAGCACAAACTCGGCCAGTTCGCCCGGCATTTCTTCTTTCAGTTCAATCCGTAGCTGGGCTGGCGTGCCATCCATCATGCGCACCGGCACCAGATGATCGATATCGGTCGCATCAATCGCCAGCACTGTGGGGCTGTCATCCGGCCAGCGCCAGAACAGATACGACCTGAAATGCACCCAAATACGCTTGCGGCTGGTGACAATCAGCCACGCCCCTTTTTGACGGGCCGCCTGCAGGTCCTTACCTTTGACATACGAATAAGCGCCGCCCGCCAGCGCCAGCAGTAACGCCAGCCAATACGGAATCCACGCTGCCTCCACAAACAAACCCTGCCACAGTGGCAACGTGACCAGCGCCACCACAATGGTTTTGAGGAACATGACACCCAGATCTTCAAAGGCGATGCGCTGCTGACGGATGATCAGCAGATCACCGCTCCATTCGGCGCGGGCATCAGCTTCGGTCAGGAGACGTAAGGCCATTAGGCAGCCGTGCCGATCATACTTTCCGGACGGACCCACTCATCGAACTGTTCAGGCGTCAGGTAGCCCAGCTCAACTGCAGCCGCCTTGAGCGTCTTGTTCTCGGCCAGCGCCTTCTTGGCCACCTTGGCTGCCTTGTCATAGCCGATATGCGGGTTGAGCGAGGTCACCAGCATCAGGCAGCGGTCCAG
>Ga0255220_1000661_pt1 | contig 13480 bp, 11 predicted proteins | sample Miss_Colum_RepB__FD_188423 | JGI IMG/M metagenome (GOLD analysis project Ga0255220, IMG submission 188423) | Freshwater microbial communities from Mississippi River, Louisiana, United States - Miss_Colum_RepB_8d | ecosystem: Environmental > Aquatic > Freshwater > River | place: USA: Louisiana...
CTGTGCGCCATCGGCATGGAGCCGCCCATCAACGCGCATGCCTACGCCATCCGCGACGAAAAGCTCAAGGTGCTGCGCGCGCTCAAGCGCTGGACGCCCGACGCCCTGACGCAGCAGGTGATCCGAAGCCAGTACAGCAGTGGCTCGGTCGATGGCCAGGCGGTGCGCGGCTACCGCGACGAGCCGGGCGTGGACCCGCACAGCGGCACCGAAACCTTTGTGGCCCTGCGCACCGAGATCTGCAACTGGCGCTGGGCCGGGGTGCCCTTCTACATCCGCACCGGCAAGCGCCTGGCCGCGCGCGAGGCGCACATCCAGATCAACTTCCGCCCCACCCCGCACGACATCTTCCAAAGCGGCCTGGTGCGCGGCAACCAGCTGGTGATCCACCTGCAGCCCAAGGACGGGCTGGAGCTGCACCTGCTGGCGCAAGGCCAAAGCAAGCGCAGCGCTGGGCCCCTCACGCCCACCCTGAGCCCGGTGCACCTGGACCTGGACTTTGACAAGCGCTTTGGCAGCCACCGCGTGGGCGCCTACGAGCGCCTGCTCCTGGATGTGCTGGACAACCGCCTGAACCTGTTTGTGCGCAGCGACGAGCAAGAGGAGGCCTGGCGCTGGGTCGAGCCCATCTTGCGCCACTGGGCGCAAGACCCGGTGGGCCCCCGGCCCTACCATGCGGGCACCTGGGGCCCGAGCGCCAGCAGCGCCATGATCGCGCGCGACGGCCATTGCTGGGCCGAGGAGCAATGAGCCCCGGCCCACGCCACGCATTTCCCAACGCGGCTGCGGTGGCCGCGTGAACCCACAGGAGTCCCCCATGCTCGAACGTATCCGCGCCTCCCTCTCGTCGCTGGCCCCGGCCGAGCAGCGGGTGGGCAAGCTGGTGCTGGCCGACCCGCGCAGCTTTGCCGCCCTGCCGGTGAGCGAATTGGCCGACCGCGCGCATGTGAGCAAGCCCACCGTGGTGCGCTTTTGCCGCAGCATGGGCTACGACGGCCTCTCGGATTTCAAGCTCAAACTGGCGGGCAGCGTCAGCGAGGGCGTGCCCTTTATTCACCGCAGCGTGGACGCCGACGACAAGACCTCGGACGTGGCGGTCAAGGTGATCGACAACACGGTGGCGGCCTTTCTGAAGTACCGCAACGACGCCAGCTCGTTTGCCCTGGAGCAGGCCGCGCAGGCCCTGGTGCAGACGCAAAAAACCGGGCGGCGCATCGAGTTTTACGGCGTGGGCAACTCGGGCATCGTGGCGCAGGATGCGCAGCACAAGTTCTTCCGTCTGGGCGTGCACGCCATTGCCTACAGCGACGGCCACATGCAGGTCATGAGCGCGTCCATGCTGCAACCGGGCGATTGTGTGGTGATCATCTCCAACTCAGGCCGCACGCGCGACCTGATGGACGCCTGCGACATCGCGCGCAAGCGCGGCGCCACCACCATCGTCATCACCGCCAGTGGCTCGCCGCTGGCAAGCGCCGGCCACATCCACCTCACGGCCGACCACCCCGAGGGCTACGACAAGTACAGCCCCATGGTCTCGCGCCTCTTGCACCTGATGATCATCGACATCCTGGCCACCACGGTGGCGCTGCGCATTGGCGAGGAGCTGCAGCCGCTGCTGCGCGACATGAAGCACAACCTGCGCATCAAGCGCTACACCTGAGGCGCGGGCGGCGCTGCGGCGTCGGGCGTTTCGGGCCAGCGCCAACGCAGGCAGGCGCCACGCCCCTGGGCCCAGGGGCTGATGGCCTGCAGCTGCGCGCCGTGCTGCTGCGCAATCTCGCGCACGATCGACAGGCCCAGGCCGCTGCCGGGCACCCCGGCGGCCGCGCCGCGATAGAAGCGGTCAAAGATGTACGGCAGGTGCGCCGCGCCAATGCCCGGGCCATCGTCCTGCACCTCAAAGCCCTGCGCATCCACCTGCAGCGTGACCACCGTGCCCGCTGGGGTGTGCACCAGCGCGTTGTCGACCAGATTGGCCATGGCCTCGTGCAAGAGCTCGGGCGAGCCCACACACCAGCGCTGCTCAAGCTGCAGGGACAGGCCCAGGTCGTGCCCGCTGGCGTGCGCACGCCACAGGCGCTCTTGCAGCACCTGGCGCGCCAGCGCGCACAGGTCCAGGCGCTCATGCACGCCCAGCTCGGGGGCATGCTCAGCACGCGCCAGCATCAAGAGCTGCTCGGTCAGGCGCACCGCATGGTCGGTGGTCTGCTGCGCCGACGCCAGCAGGGCCGCCTGATCGGGCGTGGCGGGCGCGGGGGCTTGCGCTGCATCGGGCAGAGGCGGCAGGCGCCGCGCCAGCGCCAGCTGGGTCTTGAGCGCGGTCAGCGGCGTGCGCAGCTGGTGCGCGGCGCTGTCCAGAAACCGCCGGCGCAAGGCAATCAGGTGATCGAGCCGCTGCATGTGGTGATTCAGCGCGGCAAACAAGGGCCGCAGCTCGCGCGGGGCGTCCTGCACCTCGATCGGGGCCACGTCGTCATCGGCACGCTCGGCCAGGCGCATGCGCCAGGCCTGCAGCGGCCGCAAGCCGCGCTGCACGCCCCAGACGACCAGCAGCGTCACCCCCAGCAGCAGCCAGCCCTGGCTGAGCAGGGCCTCGCGCCACACCTGCGCAATCAGCTGCTCGCGCAACTCCAGGGTCTCGGCCACGGTCAGCTGCACCAGCGGCCAGGGCGAGGCGGCGGGCAACACATGGGTCAGGCGCGCCAGCCGCACCGGCTCGCCCTGCCACTGGCCATCGGCAAAACGCACCAGCGCAAAGTAGCGCACGGGCGCGCTCTCGGTGGCCGGCACATCGGGCAAATCGGTCTGCCCGGCCAGCAGCCGCCCATCGGGGGCCTGCACCTTGTAGAACAGGCGCGCGCCGGTGTGGTTGGCCAGCAGGTAACCGGCGCTGCGCCCCAGGTGCAGCTCCACCTGGCCAGCGGTCAGCTCCAGCTCCTCGGCCAGGGTTCGCGCGGCCAGGTACAGCGCGCGGTCGTAGGCCTCGTTGGCCGCCTCCACCGCGTGGCCGTAGCCCACCCAGGCATTCAAGCCGCTCAGCAGCAAGAGCGGGCCCAGCAGCCAGCCCAGCAGGCGGGTGCGCAGCGACAGGGGACGGCGCATCAGGCGCCCCCCCCGCGCAGCGCCAGCGAATAGCCCATGCCGCGAAAGGTCACGATGGCCAGCTCGGGGCCTTGCGCCTCCAGCTTGCGACGCAAGCGAAAGATCAGCACCTCCACCGCTTCCAGGCCCACGTCCTCGTCGGCAAAGACCTCGCGGTGCAGGTGCTCCTTGCTCACCGTGCGGCCGGCCTGCTGCAGCAGCACCCGCAGCGCGGCAAATTCGCGTGGCGTGAGGGCCAGCGCCTGCTCGCCCCAGTGCGCGGTCTGGCCCTGGGCCTCCAGCTGCAGCGGCCCCAGGCGCAGCAGCGGTGCCGGCGCGCGGCCCGGACGCCGCAGCAAGGCCTGCAGGCGCGCTTCCAGCTCGGCCAGATCAAACGGTTTGGGCAGGTAGTCGTCGGCGCCCAGGTTCAGGCCCAGCACCCGGTCGGGCACGCTGGCGCGCGCGGTCAGCACCAGCACCGGCACCGTGTCCCCGGCCGCGCGCCAGCCCTGCAGCAGGGTCAGCCCGTCGGTGTCGGGCAGGCTCAGGTCCAGCAGCACGGCGGCATAGCCATGGCCGGGCCTCAAGCAGGCCTGCGCCTGGGCCCCATCGGCCGCCAGGTCCACCGCATGGCCGGCGTGGCGCAGGGCCGCAGCCAGCGACAGGGCAATCTCGGGCGTGTCCTCGACCAGCAGCAGACGGGTGGGAAGGGGCGCGTTCATCAGGGTTTTTGCGGAGGCACATTGAAAGCCGCCTGAAAGCCGCTGCCAGCGGCTGGGGCGCAAAATCCATGCATCGGGGCCTGATCGCCCGGATGCCTGCTGGCTTTTTGTTCAACAACGCAAATCATTCTGACACAGGAGACGGTCATGACCTTGTCCAAGCGCGACTTCCTTTTCTCCGGCGCGGCTGCCGGCCTCGGCCTCGCCCTGCCCGCCTGGGCCCAGGGCAAGCCCCAGTTTGACACGCTCAACATGTTTGTCCCGGCCGCTCCGGGCGGTGGCTGGGACGGCACGGCCCGCGCCATCGAACGCGCCGCCAAGGCGCATGGCCTGGTGGGCAACATGCCCTTCGAGAACGTGGGCGGCGCCGGTGGCATGGTGGGCCTGCCGCGCTTTGTGAACCAGCGCAAGGGCCAGGGCAATGTGCTGATGGTGGGCGGCTCGGTCATGATTGGCGCGGGCATTGCCAACAAGAGCCCGGTCACCATCAAGAACGTCACCCCCATTGCCCGCCTGACCGAAGAAGCGGGCGTGATCGTGGTGCCGAGCAACGGCAAGATCAAGACCTGGAAAGAACTCGAGGCCGCCCTCAAGGCCAACCCCAAGGCGGTCTCGGTGGCCGGCGGCAGCGCCGGTGGCACCGACCACCTGATCCTGGGCATGATGCTCAAGGCCATGGGCAAGAACCCGCGCGATGCCGCCTATGTGGCCTTCGCCGGCGGCGGCCCCGCCAACGCGGCCATCATCGGCGGCCAGGTCTCGGCCGGCATTTCGGGCTATTCCGAATTTGAAGAGCAGATCAAGGCTGGTCGCATGATCCCGCTGGCGGTCTCGGGCAAGAGCCGCATCCCGGGCGTGAATTTGCCCACCCTGACCGAGCTGGGGGTCAATGTGTCCGAGTCCAACTGGCGTGGCGTGTTTGCCGCCCCGGGCATCAACGACGCGCAGCGCAACGCGCTGATCGAATTCGTCACCCGCCTGGTGGCCACCCCCACCTGGAAGCAGGAACTGGAAACCCGCAAGTGGGTGTCGGCCTTCATGACCGAGCGCCCCTTCGAACGTGACCTGGCCAAGGACATTGCCGAGAAGGAAGTGCTGATGAAAGAGCTGGGCCTGGCATGACGCCACGGCATGTTGCCCTGCTGATGGCGGCGCTGGCCGCCATCGCCTTCTGGCAGTGGACCCTGATCCCCGAGCCGGTCATGCAGCAGGCCGTGGGCCCGCGCCTGTTCCCGGCCCTGGTGGTGGCGGCGCTGGCGCTGGTGGCGGTGCTCTACGGCCTCTCGGCCTGGCGCGGTCGCCAGATCGATCTCAGCCACGAGGACGGCCAAAGCGCCCTGCCGGGCGCGCAGGGCCGCCTGCTGTCGGTGCTGGGCGGCGGGCTGGCCTTCATGCTGCTGGTCGTGCCCCTGGGTTTTGTCATCCCCGCCACCCTGTGCGGCATGGGCGTGGCGCGGGGTTTTGACGCCCCGCTGGGCTGGCGCTCGGCCCTCATCAACCTCCTGGTGGCCGCTGCCTTCTGGACCCTCTTCGCGCAAATCCTGGGGGTCGGCCTGGGGCCTGCCCTGCCCTGGGGCATCTGAACCATGAACGCTTTTGACGCCCTGCTTGGCGGCTTTGCCAACGCGCTGCAACCGGCGACCCTGATGTGGGGCTTTGTCGGCTGCTTTGTCGGCACCCTGGTCGGGGTGCTGCCTGGCATCGGCCCGGCCCTCACCATTGCGCTGCTGCTGCCGCTGACTTACCACGTGCCCGCCACCAGCATGTTCGTCATGTTTGCCGGCATCTATTACGGCGCGGCCTATGGCGGATCGACCACCTCGATCCTGCTCAACACCCCAGGCGAATCCGCCGCGGTGGTGACCTCGCTCGAGGGCAACAAGATGGCGCGGCGTGGCCGCGCCGGTCAGGCCCTGGCCACGGCGGCCATCGGCAGCTTTGTGGCTGGCACCATCGGCACCCTGGCCCTGACCTTTGTGGCCCCTTGGGTGGTGGAGGCCGCGCTGGCCTTTGGCCCGGCCGAATACTTCAGCCTCATGGTGCTGTCCCTGGTGGCGGTGTCGGCGGTGCTGGGCAACTCCATGCTGCGCGGCGTCATCAGCCTGGCCGCAGGCCTGCTGTTTGGCCTGGTCGGCGTGGACCTGCAGACCGGTCAACCCCGCCTGACCTTTGGCCGCGCCGAGCTGCTCGACGGCATCGAGGTCACGGTGGCCGCGGTGGGTTTGTTTGCTGTGGGCGAAGCGCTGTACCTGGCCTGGCAGGGCCGCGAGGCCAAGTCCGCCGAGGTCATGAAAATGAGCGGCAGCCTGTGGCTGTCCAAAAGCGACTGGGCGCGCTCCTGGAAGGCCTGGCTGCGCGGGGCGCTGTATGGCTTTCCGATTGGCGCCATGCCGGCGGGCGGCGCCGAGCTGCCGACCCTGCTGTCGTACTACACCGAGAAAAAACTCAGCCGTCACCCCGAGGAGTTTGGCCACGGTGCCATCGAGGGCGTGGCGGGGCCCGAAGCGGCCAACAACGCGGCGGCGGCGGGTGTGCTGATGCCCCTGCTCACGCTGGGCATTCCCACCTCGGCCACCGCGGCGATCATGCTCTCGGCCTTCGAAGGCTACGGCATCCAGACCGGCCCGCAGCTCTTTACCGCGCAAGGCAGCCTGGTCTGGACGCTCATTGCCAGCCTCTACATTGGCAATGTGATCCTGCTGATCCTGAACCTGCCGCTGGTGGGCCTGTGGGTCAAGCTGCTCAAAATCCCACCGCCCTGGCTCTACGCCGGCATCATCGTCATCTCGACGGCTGGCGTGTACGGCGCTGGCAACTCGGTCTTCAACGTGGGCCTGCTGTTTGTGTTTGGCCTGATCGGCTTTGTGATGCGGCGCTTTGACTTTCCGGCCGCACCGCTGATCGTGGGCCTGATCCTGGCGCCCATGGCCGAGCAGTCCATGCGCCAGGCCCTGACCATCAGCATGGGCGACTGGAGCACCTTTGTCACGCGGCCGCTGTCGGCGTCGCTGCTGCTGATTGCCGTGCTGCTGCTGATCGTGCCGCCCCTGTGGCGCCGCGTGCGCGGCTGATCGCGCCCACGCCCTGAGCACGCGCGCGTGCGGCCCTCAAGGCCGGCGCGCGCGTCGGCTTTGCAGCATCTGCACATTCATCTCGCCATCGAGCTGCGAGGCGTAAAACCGCTCGATCATCTGCACCGAGGTGCGCGCATTGCGCGCCAGCGTCAGCATGTCGATGCCCTGCCCATACAGCAGGCGAAACATGATGGCGGTGTGGCGCAGCGCGTAGAGTGTGCGCGGGCGGCCAAAGGTGTCCACCTCGGGCAGCCCAGCCTCGCGGAGCACCCATTTGAACCAGAAACCCAGCACCGCCAACGCGTACTCGCGGTCTTTTTCCTCGGGCAGGAACAGATAGTCCTCTGGCGCGGCCCGCCCCCGCGCCTGCGCCCGCGCGCGCAGCGCCTCGTAGACCTGCACCGCCGGCCGCAAGGTCACCACCGGCATGCTGTGGCGCTTGGTGAGCGGCAGGTTCAGGCGCAGGTACAGGCTCTCGCCACGCACCACCTGCACATGCCCGTGGCGCAGCTGACGCAAATCCCCTGGCCGGATGAAGCTGTTGACCATGAAGCGGATCGCCCAGGCCATGTCGGGCGGCAGCTGGCGATGCCGCGGCAAGACCCAAAAGCGCTCGCGCTGGCCCTGGCCGCTTTTGTGCTCGGGGGCCCGCTCGCCCTGGCGGCACAGGCGCTGCGCCGTCTGCACCAGGCGCGCGTGCTCGGCCAGGCCCAGCATCTGGCGCGGCTGGCTCTGGATGCGGATCTCGGGCGCCAGCGGCAGCTCACGGATCAGGCCCTGGCGCTGCGCCAGGCGCAGCAGCTTGCGCACGATCACAAAGTATTGCGACACGGTGGTGCTGGACAGGCCCGCCTGCGTCAGGCGCTGCAGCAGGCCATCGAGCTGCAGCGCGTTCACCGCCCCCACCGGCAGATGCCCCAGCTGTGGCAGCACATGCGCGCGCAGGCGGTTGCGCAAAATCCCCAGCGATGCCGCGCACAGCTCGCCGCGCTGCACCCGCGCCTGCTCCCGCTCGAGCAGGCGCTCGGCCAGGGCCCGCACCGCCATGGCATCGGTCATGGGCGCATCAGGGGCTTGCAAGGCCTTGGCGTCAGCAGTCAGCGGTGCCGGCGTTTGGGGCTCGTCTGGCCCGGGGGCCATGCCGGGCGCTGGCAGGGTCGGCGCCGGCCCACTGGGGGCGACCAGCCCCCCAGGGTCGTGCACGCTGGGCGCAGGCGGCGCCAGGGGCTCGGCCAGGCGCTGCGCCCAGGCCTGCGCGCTCACCAGGTAGTAAGCGGGCGCGTCGCCTTCGAGCAGGGCCACCGCCCCCTCCCGCGCGCCCGCCAGCACCCGGGCAGGCTCGCGCAGCAGCTGGGTGACGCTGGTGCACCAGGGGGCGGCAATGCGATGCATGGACAAATCCAGTAAATTTGTTGAATTTTTTGAATTCTATGCATTGATTTTACAAAATCAATGTAGTTGCTCTGGCTACACTGTCGGCCATTTCTGCACCCATTTTCGCACAGTCTTCTGTGACCGTCTTCGGCACCTTCGATCCGTCGATCGTCAGCCAGAAGTCCACGCAAATCGGTGGCAAGGTGGCAGCCCCCACCACCACCACGGTCAACCAGACCTACCTGCGCAACAACAGCCAGGGCACCTCGCAGGTCTCGTTCAAGGGCGAGGAAGACCTGGGCGGCGGCCTGAAGGCCATGTTCCTGATCGAGAACGACTTCCACGCCGGTCAGGCCATCAGCAGCAGCAACCTCTTCAGCGGCGGCGGCGGCGAGCTCTATCTGGGTGTTTCCGGCGAGATGGGCACCGTCAAGCTGGGCGCGGCCAACACCCCCTCGCTGTACGCGCAGCTGTCGGCCAACCCCTTTGGCACCAAGATCGGTTCGGGCTTTGGCGTGCAGAACACCGCCCGCGTGCGCACCAACAACTCCATCGTCTACAACTCGCCCAGCTTCAGCGGCTTCAAGGTGGACGTGGCCCTGGCCTCGGCCCTCAAGGACGATGCCAACGTGACCAAGTACACCGCGGCCGGCAGCGTGACCGATATCGGCCTGAGCTATGCCAACGGCCCGCTGGCCGCTGGCGTGTCGGTCTGGAAGACCGGGGCTTACACGGTGGCCGGCACTCCTGCAGTTGCGCGCGACGAAACCAAGTTCATCAACGGCACGCCCGCTGTTGATGCCCTGAACGTCACCGAAAACAAGCAGACCAACTTCTACATCACCTACGACCTGGGCGTGGCCAAGCTGGGTGTGGGCTACTACACCGAGAAGCAGGACCGCACGGCGGCCAGCGCTGCCGACGTGACCGCCAACAAGGCGGTGGCCATGCTCGACTCCAAGGCCTCCAACGTCTCGATCTCGGTGCCCATGGGCGCGGTCACCATCATGGCCAACTACATGAGCAAGGACGTGACGACGGAAGCGGGCAATCTCGACGCCAAGGTGTCGGGCGTGGGCGTCAAGTACGCCTTGAGCAAGCGCACCAGCCTGTACGGCCGCTATGTGAACGAGAGCTACACCAACGCCTTGATTGGGGGCAACAGCTCGGTCAAGACCACCCTGGTGGGCCTGCAACACAACTTCTGATCGGCCCTCGGGTCGTCTGCGGGCCTGCCGCCCCCAGCAGGCCCACTTGCACCGCCGGACATGCGTCCGGCGGTTTTTTTTCGTCTGCGAAGGGCGGACCCGCTGCGCGCAGGGCAGGCCGCGCCGGGGGCTCAGACCGCGTGGCAGGCCACGCGGATGCCCATGAAGGGGCGCAGCTCGGGTCGCTCCTGGCGGCAGCGATCGGTGGCCTGCGGGCAGCGCGGGTGGAAGGTGCAACCGCTGGGCGGGTTGAGCGGGTTGGGCACCTCGCCCTGCACCGGGGTGCGGGCGCGGCCGCTGTCGCGCATCTTGGGGATGGCGTCGAGCAGCATGCGGGTGTAGGGGTGGCGCGGGTTGGCAAACAGGGTCTCGGTGTCGGCCAACTCCACCAGGCGGCCCAGGTACATCACGCCCACCTGGTCGCTCACATGGCGCACCACCGCCAGGTTGTGCGAGATGAACAGATAGGTCAGTCCGCGCTCGCGCTGCAAGTCCTTCATGATGTTGAGCACCTGCGCCTGCACGCTCACGTCCAGCGCCGAGGTTGGCTCGTCGCACACCAGGAACTCGGGCGCGGTGGCCAGGGCGCGCGCAATCGAGATGCGCTGGCGCTGCCCACCCGAGAACTGGTGCGGGTACTTGCCCAGGTCTTGTGCCGACAGGCCCACCGAGCGCAAGAGCTCTGACACCCGCTCGCGCCGGGCAGCGCGGTCGGGGATCAGGCCGTGCTCCAGCAGGGGCTCGCCCACAATGGCCTCCACGGTCCAGCGCGGGTTGAGGCTGGCGTAAGGGTCCTGGAAAATCATCTGGATGCGCTGGCGCAGCTTCAGGCCCTCGGGGCCGGCATAGGTGGCGTGCGCGTCCATGCCGTCAAAGCGCACCGAGCCGCGGCTGGGTGGGTACAGGCCCACCAGCAAGCGGGCGACGGTGCTTTTGCCGCAGCCGGACTCGCCCACCAGGGCCAGGGTCTTGCCCCGCTCAATTTCAAAGCTCACGCCGTCCACGGCCTTGAGCAGCTGGCGCGGCTGGCGCGCCAGGGTGCGCTGCAGCCAGGGCGCCGACACATCAAAACTGCGGGCCAGGTCCTGCACCTGCACCAGTGGGGTCGATGCGGTGCTCATGCGCTCACCCCCTGGGCGGCATGCAGCCAGCAGGCGGCGCGGGTCTGACCAGCGCGCATCAGCTCGGGGCGTTCTTCGCGGCAGCGCGCCACGGCTTGCGGGCAGCGCGGGTTGAAAGCGCAGCCGGTGGGGATGGCGTTCAGGCGCGGCATGCTGCCGTCGATTTGCGCCAGGCGTTCACGCTGGGTGTCCATATCGGGAATCGAGGCCATCAGGCCTTGGGTATAGGGGTGGGCCGGGCGCTGGATGACCTCGTGCACCGGGCCGATCTCGGCCAGGCGGCCGGCGTACATGACGGCCACGCGGTCGCAGGTCTCGGCGATCACGCCCATGTCGTGGGTGATCAGCATCACCGCCGCGCCACGGTCCTTGCAGACGCGGCGCAGCAGGCCAATGATCTGCGCCTGGATCGAGACATCAAGCGCTGTGGTGGGCTCGTCGGCCACGATCAGCTGCGGTTCGGCCGCCAGGGCCAGGGCGATCACCACGCGCTGGCGCATGCCGCCCGAGAACTGGTGCGGGTAGTGGTCGATCCGCTGTGCCGCCGCCGGAATGCCGGTGTCCTGCAGCAGCTCGATGGCACGCTCGCGCGCCTGCGCCGGCGTCATGGGCAGGTGCGCCAGAATCGTCTCGGTCAGCTGGCGCCCCACGGTGTAGAGCGGGTTGAGCGAGGTGAGCGGGTCCTGGAAGATGGCGCCAATGCGCTTGCCACGGATGTGGCGCATCTGGTCGGCATTGAGCTGGTCGATGCGCTCGCCCTGCAGCAGGATCTGGCCGCTGGCAATGCGGCCCGGGGGCTCAAGCAGGCCAATGATGGCCGCACCGGTCAGCGATTTGCCAGCGCCGGATTCACCGACCACGCCCAGGATCTCGCCTGGGGCAATGTCAAAGGAAATGTCGTCAAGGGCGCGCAGGGTCCCGCGCCGGTTGGGAAACTCGACGACGAGGTTGCGCACTTGCAGCAAGGCGGTCATGCAGGGGGCCTTTCAGCGAAGACGCGGGTTGAGGGCGTCGCGCAGCCAGTCACCCAAGAGGTTGACCGACAGCGCAATCACCACCAGCATCAGCCCGGGGAAGATGGTGATCCACCATTCGCCCGAGAAGAGGTAGTCGTTGCCGACACGGATCAGGGTGCCCAGCGAGGGCGAGGTGGGCGGCACGCCCACGCCCAGAAAGCTGAGGGTGGCCTCGGTGATGATGGCGGTGGCCACCTGGATGGTGGCCAGCACCAGCACCGGCCCGAGCACATTGGGCAGCACATGGCGCAGCATGATGCGGTGCGCGGCCACGCCGGTCACGCGCGCCGCTTGCACATACTCTTTTTGCCGCTCGACCAGGGTCGAGCCGCGCACGGTGCGCGCGTACTGCACCCAGCCCGTCAGGGTGATCGAGATGATCAGCACGCCAAAGGCCAGCGATTCGTGCGCGTTCGGAAACAGCGCGCGGCCCACGCCAGCAATCAGCAGCGCCACCAGAATCGCCGGGAACGAGAGCATCACATCGCAAAGCCGCATGAGCAGGCTGTCGACCCAGCCGCCCCGAAAACCCGCCAGCAAGCCCAGGCTCACCCCCACCAGCACCGACAGCGCCACCGAGGCCACGCCCACCACCAGCGAGATGCGGGCGCCATAGATCAGGGCCGAGAGGATGTCGCGGCCTTGGTCGTCGGTGCCCAGCACAAAGGCCCACTGCCCGCCCTCCATCCACACCGGCGGCAGCCGGGCGTTGGAGAGTTCGAGTGTGGCCAGATCGAAGGGATTGGTGGGCGCGACCCAGCCGGCAAAGACCGAGCAGAAGACGCAAATGAAGGCAATCAGCGCCGCCCACATCGCCGTGGGCGAGGAGCGGAAGCTGTGGCCAATGTCGCTGTCAAGCCAGCGCTTCAGGGGTGCGAGCATGGTGCGGGCGGTTTACTTCAGGGAGATGGACTTGAACGGCATGTAGTTGTCGCCGCGCTGCACCAGGGTGACCTTGCGGTTGATGCCCCAGGCCAGGGCCTGCTGGTGGATCGGCAGGTGACCGATGTCCTCGGCATGCAGGACAAAGGCCTCACGCATCATGGCGTCGCGCTTCTTCTGGTCGGTCTCGCCCTGCACCTTCTGGATCAGCTCGTCAACCTTGGGGTTGCAGTAGCTGCCCAGATTGAACTGGCCCGATCCCTTGTCGTCCACGCAGCGCATCAGGGCGTTGAGCGCGTTGTGGCCGTCGTAGGTGCTGGGGGTCCAGCCGAGCAGGTAGAAGCTGGTGTCGCGGCGCAGGATCTTGGGGAAGTAGGTGAGCTTGCTCTCGGCCGCCAGGTTGATTTTCACGCCCACCTTGGCCAGGCCAGCGGCCACCGCCTGGCAGATCTCGCCGTCGTTGACATAGCGGTCGTTGGGGCAGTTCATGGTCACCTCAAAGCCGTTGGGGTAACCGGCATCGGCCAGCAGCTTCTTGGCGGCATCGAGGTTGTAGGGCAGGCGCTTGTTGATGTCGTCCGAGAAGCCGTTGATGCCCGGGCCGATCATCAGGGCGGTGGGGTTGGAGGCGCCCCGCATCACGGTGCGCTGAATGCCCTGGATGTCGATGGCCTGGTAGAAGGCCTGGCGCACGCGCTTGTCCTTGAAGGGGTTCTTGCCCTTGACGTTCGAGAACAGCAGCTCGTCGCGCTTTTGGTCCATGCCCAGGAAGATGGTGCGCAGCTCGGGCGCGGTCAGGGCCTGGGTGTTGGGGCTGGCGTTCACGCGCGGCACGTCCTGCACCGGCACCGGCTCCATGATGTCGACCTCGCCCGAGAGCAGCGCGGCCACACGGGTGGCGTCGTTGCCAATGGGGGTGAACACCACCTCGGTCACATTGCCCTCGACCTTGCCCCAGTAGTTGGGGTTGATCTTGAAGGTGGTCTTCACATTGGGCTG
>Ga0255220_1000670_pt1 | contig 13358 bp, 7 predicted proteins | sample Miss_Colum_RepB__FD_188423 | JGI IMG/M metagenome (GOLD analysis project Ga0255220, IMG submission 188423) | Freshwater microbial communities from Mississippi River, Louisiana, United States - Miss_Colum_RepB_8d | ecosystem: Environmental > Aquatic > Freshwater > River | place: USA: Louisiana...
TGATGAGCTTTCTCATTGGCGGCCTACGTGCACCCCTTCCCAAATCAATTGACCTACCCGAGAGGAAAACGCCATGTCGTTCATCCTGATGATGCTGATTATTCTTGCTGCTTGTGCAGTGCTGTTCACATTAGCGCCGCTGAGAAAGCGGCTTCTCACGGCCCCGATTCTGAAGGGCTTTCGAGCAGCCTTGCCGTCGATGTCAGAGACAGAGCGGGCTGCCCTGGAAGCGGGCACGGTCTGGTGGGAGGCCGATTTGTTTCGTGGCCGGCCCGATTGGAAAGGTCTGACGGCCATCGCAAGGCCCCAGCTCACCGCAGAAGAGCAGTCCTTTCTTGATCACGAAGTCGAAGAAGCCTGCCGGATGGTCAACGAGTGGCAGGTCAACTTCAAAGACTACGACATGCCCAAAGCCGCCTGGGACTTCATCAAGCAGAAAGGTTTTTTGGGCATGATCATTCCCAAGGCCTACGGCGGTAAACAATTCTCAGCCTATGCCCACTCACAAGTGGTTGCCAAACTCTCTACACGCTCATCGCCACTGGCCATTTCAGTGATGGTGCCCAACTCATTGGGCCCGGCCGAGTTGCTGCTGCACTATGGCACCGAAGAACAAAAAAACTATTTCCTGCCACGGCTGGCCCGCGGAGAGGAAATTCCCGCTTTTGCGCTGACCAGTCCTTGGGCGGGATCCGATGCCGCAGCGATTCCCGATTTCGGAATCGTCTGCAAAGGCCTCTGGCAGGGCAAAGAAACACTCGGCATGCGGGTCACGTGGAATAAACGCTACATCACGCTGGCACCGGTCTGTACGCTTTTGGGCCTGGCATTTCGACTTTACGATCCTGATGGCCTGCTGGGCAGCACGAAAGATTTGGGAATTACCTGTGCGCTGGTACCGCATAACCATCCCGGCGTTGACATCGGCCGCCGCCACATTCCGATGAACACCTATTTTATGAATGGCCCGACGCAGGGTGATCAAGTCTTCATGCCGCTGGAATTCATCATTGGGGGGCCGAAGATGGCCGGCCAGGGATGGCGCATGCTGATGGAGTGTTTATCGGCAGGCCGTGCGATCTCGCTGCCCTCTGCCAATGCCGGATTGGCCCAGTTGGCGGCGCGTGTTGCTGGCGGCTACGCGCGAATTCGCAATCAATTTAAGACGCCGATCTCTCGGTTTGAAGGCATCGAAGAGCTGCTTGCCCGCATCGCAGGCTATACCTATCTCAACGATGCCGTGCGCACGCTATCGGCAGCGAGTATCGATCTGGGTCAGCGGCCATCGGTCGTCTCGGCGATTGCGAAATATCACGTCACTGAGCGTGCTCGGCAGGTGTTGGCAGACAGCATGGATATCGTGGGTGGCAAAGGCATCTGCTTGGGACCATCCAATATTCTTGGCCTTGCCTATCAGCAGATGCCGATTGGCATCACCGTAGAAGGCGCCAACGTGCTCACGCGAAACCTGATTCTCTTTGGTCAGGGCGCGATTCGCTGCCACCCCTATCTGCTCAAAGAGATGCAGGCCGCCCAGCATCCGGATCGTGGCCAGGGACTCAATGATTTTGATCATGCTTTCTGGGGCCATGTCCGCTACACGATCGCCAATGGTGCGCGGGCCATCTGGCATGGCTTAACGGCATCAGCTTTCGCCGGGCCAGGCAGCCAGGGCCCTGTCGAGATGCGACAAGCGATGCGAGGCCTCAACCGCAGTGCGGCCGCGTTTGGATTTCTGGCCGACATCACGATGCTCCTGCTCGGCGGAAGCTTAAAACGCAAAGAGCGGCTCTCGGCTCGGCTGGGTGACATCCTTGCCCATCTGTTTTTGGCCAGCTGTGTGCTTAAGCGCTATGAGATGGAAGGCCGAATTCGAGAAGATGCCGATCTCGCCCACTGGTGTCTGCAGGACTGCCAAGTCAACATCGCGCAAGCCTTTCAGGGCGTATTTGAGAACTTCCCGAATCGTTTTGTGGGCCGGCTGCTGCGCGGCCTGCTCTTTCCGTGGGGCATCACGGCGCGTGCGCCCTCTGATCAACTGGGCCATCGAGTTGCACAGCTTCTGGCCAATCCCGGTGTGGCCCGCGATCGTCTGACGCCGATTTGCTTTGTACATCACGACGAACATGACGCTGTAGGCGCGATTGAGCACGCGCTCGCAGCGGTGCTTGCGGCCGAGCCCATTGAGGTCAAAATCCGCGCTGCTGAAAAGAAAGGACTCTTTAAGGCAGAGCCGCTTGCGAATGTCCGAGACATTGGCCAGCTGGCGGCAGACCGAGGAATCATTACCGCTGAAGAGTCGGCGGTGCTCAAACGCCGAGATGTTCTGCGGGATCGTGTGATTCATGTCGATGACTTTCCCTTTGAAATTCACGCCGCATCGGCAGAGTCCTCTGCCTCCCCAGCAACGGCGGCGGCACTCCATGCGCGGGCTGCCTGATGCAGACCCCGTCAGCTCCTGTTTATTTGATTGATGGCGCCCGCACGCCTTTTTTAAAGGCGCGTGGCGGGCCGGGGCCTTTTAGCGCCTCCGACTTGGCCACGCAGGCAGGCCGTTCCTTGCTGCTGCGCCAGCCTTTTGCACCATCGGATTGTGATGAGGTGATTCTCGGCTGTGCAGCACCAGCGCCCGATGAAGTCAACATCGGCCGGGTCGTTGCATTGCGCATAGGCTGCGGCCATGGGGTACCCGGCTGGACCGTCATGCGCAACTGCGCTTCGGGTCTACAGGCCATCGACTCTGCCATGTCTCAGATCCGACTCGGCCGATCCCACCTCGTCTTGGCCGGTGGCGTGGATGCACTTTCGCGCACACCGTTGCTGTATTCCGATGCCATGGTGCGCTGGTTTTCCGAGATGGCCACTAAAAAAACAGTTCCGGCAAAGCTTCAGCATTTTCTTCGGCTCAATCCCAGCCAGCTTCTCTCCCCCGTCATTGCACTGCTTCGGGGCCTCACCGATCCTGTCGTGGGCTTATCGATGGGGCAAACCGCAGAAAATCTTGCCCACCGCTTCGGCATCAATCGCGCCGAAATGGATGCGTTTTCAGTGCGTAGCCATCAGCGCGCACAGGCGGGCCTGCAATCACGGGCGTTCAATGAGATCGTGCCGATCTTGGATGACAAAGGAAAAATCTATGCGGTCGATGACGGTGTTCGTGAGGACTCCTCTTTAGAGGGTCTTGCAAAACTCCGACCGGTCTTCGATAAGCCATACGGCAATGTCACTGCTGGCAATAGCTCTCAGGTCACCGACGGCGCCGCCTGGTGCCTCTTGGCCTCTGAGCAGGCGGTCCAACGCTACGGGCTAAAGCCCATGGCACGGCTAATCGATTTGCAATGGGCGGGGTTGGATCCCGCGGAGATGGGCCTGGGGCCTGTGCATGCTGCTTTGCCACTGATGCATCGACATGGATTACAGCATCGGGATATTGACCTCTGGGAGATCAATGAGGCATTTGCCGCACAAGTCATAGCCTGTATCCGCGCAATGGCGGATACAGAATATTGTCGCACCGCGCTGCCGCAGCTTGAAGGCGTGGCCGCCGGCATGCTGGACGAATCTCGGCTCAATATTCACGGCGGTGCAATCGCAATTGGTCATCCCGTAGGCGCCTCTGGCACTCGCATCACCCTGCACCTGGCCCACGCGCTGGCACAACAGCAGCAGCATCGTGGCATTGCCGCCATCTGTATTGGCGGTGGCCAAGGCGGCGCGATTCTGATGGAGGCCCTGTAATGCGACACTGGAACCTCACGATCGATGCCCATGGCATCGCCTGGATGCGGCTGGATACAGCCGGCGCCAGCATGAATAAACTCAGCGCTGAGGTGCTCGCTGAATTTTCAGTGCAGCTTGATGCATTCGATCACAAGCCGCCTGCCGGAATGATTATTCAGTCGGCCAAAGACTCAGGCTTTATCGCTGGCGCAGATGTTGAGGAATTCAAAGCCTTGGATCAGCCGCAGCAGGCCCAGGAGATCATCGCCCGGGGCTGGCATCTGTTTCATCGCCTGGCGGCCGTGCCCTATCCCACGCTGTCATTGATTCGTGGCATCTGCTTAGGCGGCGGCCTTGAGCTCTCACTGGCCTGCCGCTACCGCATTGCCGTCGATGAGCCATCCACACGACTCGGCCTGCCCGAAGTGCTCTTGGGCATCGTACCGGGCTGGGGCGGCATGATGCGACTGCCGCGATTGATCGGGCCGCAGGCGGCCCTCGATATGATGCTCACCGGCAAGACGCTCGATGCGCGCCGAGCAAAGCGCGTCGGCCTTGTCGATCTTGCGGTGCCTGCTCGGCTCATGGAACGATCCGCCGCCGAGCTGATTCGATCCGGGCGGCCGCCACATCGGCCCTCCGGCCTGCCGGCGCTCATGAATCATCCGCTTATGCGTCCGATCATCGCGGCCATGGCAAAAAAACAAGTGGCAAAAAAAGCCCGGCCTGAACACTACCCTGCGCCCTACGCCATCATCGATCTCTGGCAGAAAGCCGATGGAGATCCGCTGAAAATGCCGCAGCTGATGCAGGCCATCATCAGCTCGCCGACCACGAAAAATCTGCTGCGCGTTTTCTTTTTACAAGAGCGGCTGAAATCGCTTGGCAAAGAATCGTCGTTTAAGGCGAAGCATCTGCATGTCATTGGTGCCGGCACCATGGGCGGGGATATTGCCGCCTGGGGAGCGCTACGCGGACTGACCGTAACACTTCAGGATCAGGACATCAGCCGAATCGCGCCAGCGATGGGGCGGGCGGGAGCGCTCTTTAAAAAACGGCTGCGTGATCCGCTGCTGCGTCGGGCCGCGATGGATCGCCTCATCCCCGACACCAGTGGCGAGGGAATTCAGCATGCCGATGTTGTGATTGAAGCGATTTTTGAAAATCTTCAGGCCAAGCATGCGCTCTTGCAGCAGATCGAGCCCCGCCTAAAGCCAGGGGCGATTCTCGCCACCAACACCTCGAGTCTGAGGATCGAGGATCTTCGCACCGCACTGGCCGACCCTTCTCGGCTGGTCGGCATTCACTTTTTCAATCCTGTTGCGATGATGCCGCTCATTGAGGTGATTGCCGCTACGGGCACGCAGCCCCAGGCCGCAGCAGATGCGGCGGCCTTTGTCCGCAGCATCGATAAGCTGCCGCTGCCTGTTAAGAGTGCGCCGGGCTTTTTGGTCAATGCGGTGCTGGCGCCGTATATGCTGGGCGCCATGCGCAAGCTAGATGAAGGCGTTGCGCCGAGTGTCATCGATGCCGCCATGCGCCGCTTCGGCATGCCGATGGGTCCGATCGAACTGGCCGATACCGTGGGCCTGGATATCGCGCTTGCTGCAGGCCAACAACTCTCGGACACCACATCTGCGCCAAAGTGCCTCATGGAACGTGTCGCGCAAGGCCATCTCGGCAAGAAAACGGGCCGCGGTTTTTATGAATGGTCAAAGGGAGCAATCGCGAATCGTAGCGACGTTGCTGCCATCCCCGAAGGCCTTGCAGAGTCCCTGATTGCGCCTTTAGTCGATCGAACGCAGGCCCTCGTGCAAGAGGGTGTGATTGCAGATGCTGATCTCGCCGATGCGGGAGTGATCTTTAGCACTGGCTTTGCTCCTTTCCGGGGTGGGCCACTGAACTGGAATAAAACAAGGAGCATTCGTGGATAAGTTTCGAATTCAGCGTGTTGCCGTGCTGGGCGCTGGCGTGATGGGCGCACAGATTGCAGGCCATCTGGCCAATGCGGGCATCGCAGTCGATCTTTTCGACTTGCCCGGCCCGGCCGAGGATCGTAATCAAATCGTGAGCACGGCCTTACAGCGATTAAAAAAACTCGAGCCAGCACCTCTTGCCAGCCCCGCAGTGCTGGGCCTGATTCGGCCCAATAACTTCGATGATCATCTGCAGCGGCTTGCCGAAGCCCAGCTCATCATCGAGGCAGTCGCCGAGCGCATGGATATCAAGCGCGCCCTTTATGCAAAGATTGCGCCCTATTGCAGCGCGTCGGCCTGGATTGCCTCGAACACATCGGGGCTGTCGGTGCGCGCGCTGGCTGCCGAGATTCCTCCCGCACTGCGGCCGCGTTTTTGTGGCATGCATTTTTTCAATCCACCCCGCTATATGAGCCTGGTGGAGTTGATTCCCTGTGATGAAACCCGGCCAGAAGGCCTGGATACCCTGGAGTCTTGGCTGGTCCACACACTGGGCAAATCTGTCATCCGTGCCAAAGACACGCCTAACTTTATTGCCAATCGTATCGGCGTGTTTTCGCTACTGGCCACAATGGAACATACCCAGCGCCTTGGCCTGGGCCTTGACACTGTGGATGCGCTGACCGGCCCGCGTGTCGGCCGGCCCAAGAGCGCCTGCTATCGCACCGTTGATGTGGTGGGCATCGACACACTGGCCCATGTCGTTCACACCAAGCGCGAGCAGCTGCGCCAAGACCCTTGGCATGCGTTTTTCAAGCTGCCCACTTGGATTGAACAGCTCATCCAGGAAGGCGCCTTGGGCCAGAAATCTGGCCGCGGCCTCTACAAAAAAGAGGGCAAAGATATTCTGGTGCTTGACTATGCGGCTGGCCAGTATCGAAAAACAGATAGCCAGATTGACCCGGAAGTCGAAAAGATTCTCGCACTGCGTCAGCCTGCAGAAAAATTTGCTGCCTTAATCCAGTGTCCGCATCCTCAGGCCCAGCTGCTGTGGGCTACCTTCCGTGACGTCTTTCACTACAGCGCCGTGCACCTGCATGAGATCGCTGATAACGCCCGCGATCTGGATCTTGCGATGCGCTGGGGCTTCGGCTGGAGCCATGGGCCCTTTGAGCTCTGGCAGGCTGCTGGATGGGCCGCAATCGCACTAGCCATCGAGGCGGATCGCAAGGCGGGCAAAACACTCAGTGATGCAGCGCTGCCCGATTGGTGCTTCACGCCAGCACGCACCGGCGTGCATCAGCCAGAGGGATCCTGGGCGCCGGCCATCAGCGCTCAGCGCGGACGATCACGTCTTGAGGTCTATCGCCGTCAGTTATTTCCTGAGCTGCTGATTGGCGAGCAGGCCAGGCCCAGCATGATGCCGATCAGCCAGACAGCAGGCGAGACCCTGTATCAAAACAAAGAGGTCCGGCTCTGGCGTCTGCCCGATGTGGATGCGGGAATCGGGATTCTCTCTTTTGCTTCCACCATGCACGCCGTCAGTGATGAGGTGCTCGCTGGCATGATGGCCAGCATTGCGATGGCAGAGGCCGAACTGGATGGCCTCGTGCTCTGGCATGAGCCGCCATTTTGTGTCGGCGCCAACCTAAAGCAAGTCGCCCAGGCCTGCAAAGCGGGAGAGTTCGCCCGGCTCGAGCAGATCGTGGCCCAATTTCAGGCCGCCTCACAGGCCCTTAAATATGCGCGCGTACCAACGGTTGCCGCCACCCAGGGCCTTGCGCTGGGTGGTGGCTGCGAATTTCTGATGCATGCCCAGCAGCGGGTGATGCATCTGGAGACCTACACCGGACTGGTCGAAGCAGGCGTCGGCGTTATTCCGGCGGGCGGTGGCTGTAAAGAGTTCGCGGTTCGCGCTGCACAGTGGGCTGCCCGCAGTCCGACACCCGGCGAGGTCTTTCCGTTTATCCAGCAGATCTTCACCACGATCGCAATGGCCAGGGTCGCCAAAAGCAGCCTGCAGGCAATCGAAATGGGCTTTGCCCAGCCGCAGGACGCCACGGTATTTCATGCCCATGAATTGCTCTACGCCGGCCTGCGCACCGCCCGCAATCGTGCCGATCTAGGCTACACACCGCCGGTTGCGCAGTCCGTGCCCGTCGCTGGCCGCACAGGAATCGCAAATCTCTCGCTGATGTTGGTCAATATGCATGAGGGCAAGATGATCAGCGATCACGACTATAAAGTCGCCCACGCAGCAGCGACTGCGCTGTGCGGTGGCGATATCGACTCCGGTACACGGGTGGATGAAGACTGGCTCATCCGCGTGGAGCGCCAGCTCTTTGTGGATCTTTTAAAAACCCCAGAGACCCAGGCCCGCATCGAGCACATGCTGAGCACCGGCAAACCCCTGCGTAACTGACACCAAGGCAATCATCATGAGCACATCACGCCAAGAGGCATACATCGTTTCCGCCAAGCGGCTCCCGGTCGGTAAAAAAAATGGTCAAATGAAATCCACTCGGCCCGATGACCTGCTGGCCGCAGCGCTTCAGGCCTGCCTGGGCCATCTACCTGAGTTTGATCGCAATGCGATTGACGACGTCATCGTTGGCTGTGCGATGCCCGAGGCTGAGCAAGGCATGAATATGGCCCGCATTGGGCTGCTGCTCGCTGGCCTGCCCCAGTCCGTGCCCGGCATTACGATTAATCGTTTCTGTGCATCGGGGCTTCAGGCGGTGGCCTATGCTGCCCAACGCATTCAGCTGGGTGAGGCAGATCTCGTGCTGGCCGCTGGCGCCGAATCCATGAGCGCAATGCCGCAAATCATGGGCAATAAGCTGGCGATGAATCCGGCGGTCTTTGAAAATAATGCCCACCTTGGAATCGCGTATGGCATGGGCATGACCGCAGAAAATGTTGCCCGCCAATGGTCCGTCAGCCGCGATGATCAGGATCAATTCGCATTGGACTCCCACGCAAAGGCCTGCAAGGCCCAGGCCGAGGCCGCCTATGCTGATGAACTCGTGCCGTTTGAGCTGGTCGCTCATCTGCCGAATCCGGAGTCGGCGCAGCCGCGGCTTAAGCGGTCCTGGATGCATCAAGATGAGGGCCCAAGGGCCGATACGACGCTCGAGCGACTCGCAAAGCTCAAGCCAGTTTTTCATGCAAAGGGCTCAGTGACTGCAGGCAATTCCTCGCAGATGTCAGATGGTGCGGGTGCCCTGCTCTTGGCGTCGGCTTCGGCAATCAAGACCCACAGCCTGACACCGATTGCACGCTTTGTTGCTTTCGAGGTCGCCGGTGTTGCGCCTGAGATCATGGGCATTGGTCCGATCGCAGCGATTCCAAAAACGGTCGCGAGATCGGGTATTCGCCTGCAGGATATCGGCTGGGTCGAGCTCAATGAGGCCTTTGCGGCCCAGGCGCTTGCAGTGATTCGCGAGCTAAAACTCGATCCCACGCTGGTCAACCCCTTGGGCGGGGCGATCGCCGCAGGCCACCCCCTCGGGGCAACGGGTGCGATTCGTTCATGCACCGCAATTCACGGTGCAAGAAGGCAGAGAAAACCCTACTCAATGGTCAGCATGTGCATCGGCACAGGCATGGGGGCCGCAGGTATATTTGAGACCCTGTAAATCAGGAGCGCATCATGCAAAAACTCTGGGTCGAGCAATATCCGCCGCAAGTCCCTGCAGAAATCGAACTCCAACGCATCACTTCGGTTGCGGATTTTTTTGTTCAAGCCTGCGAAGAGTTTGGGCCCAAGACTGCCTACATCAGTATGGGCAAGTCCATCACTTATCAGGCATTAAACGAGCAGAGCCGACTGTTCGCCCAATACCTGCAGTCGGTCGGTGTCAAAAAGGGAGACCGTGTGGCCCTGATGATGCCCAATGTCTTGCAATATCCGATCGCACTGTTTGGCACCCTGCGTGCCGGGGCCGTGGTGGTGAATTGCAATCCCTTGTACACGCCCCGAGAACTCGAGCACCAGCTCACCGACTCCGGGGCAATCGCCATCGTGATTCTGGAAAACTTCGCCCATGTGCTGGAGCAAGTCATCGGCAAGACCCAGGTGCGGCATATCATCGTGACCCCCCTGGGTGAGATGCTCGGCGCCAAGGGCCACATCGTGAATTTCGTAGTGCGTAAGATTAAAAAACTCGTGCCGGCTTGGAATCTTCCGCAGGCCATTTCGATGAAACAGGCCCTAAGCCTTGGCCAGGGGAAATCTTTTGATGAACCAAGACTTACCCCAGAAGACATCGCCTTTTTGCAGTACACAGGCGGCACGACCGGTGTCTCCAAGGGGGCCATACTCACTCACCGCAATATCTGCGCCAACGTTCTGCAGGCCGAACACTGGATTTCGCCAGTCGTCCGCCGTGGCGAAGAGTTCATCATTACTGCCCTGCCGCTTTATCACATCTTTGCACTAACGGCGAACTGCCTCACCTTTATTCGTATCGGCGCACAGAATCTTCTGATTGCAAATCCCCGTGATATTCCAAACTTTGTAAAAGAGTGGGCTAAGTATCCTGTCACCGCATTTACCGCAGTGAATACGCTTTTCAATGCGCTCTTGAACCATCCGGATTTTCAGAAATTAAATTTCTCGACCCTTCGGGTCACGCTCGGCGGCGGCATGGCCGTACAAAAACCAGTGGCCGAGCGGTGGAAGGCCGTGACTGGCCGTGCGCTGTCGCAGGCCTATGGCCTGACGGAGACTTCACCTGCCGCCACCATCAATCCACTGGCAGATATTCCATTTTCTGGATCCATCGGCCTGCCCATCTCCTCCACTGAGGTCTCGATTCGTGATGACAGCGGCAACGAGCTCCCACTTAACGAAGTCGGTGAGATTTGTCTGCGTGGGCCCCAGGTGACCTCGGGCTACTGGGGCCGGCCGGATGAGACCGAAAAGATCTTTTTTCAAGACGGTTTTCTCAAGACCGGGGATATGGGCTATGTCGATGACAAAGGCTATGTATTTCTGGTCGATCGCAAGAAAGACATGATTCTGGTCTCTGGGTTTAATGTCTATCCCAATGAGGTCGAAGAGGTTGTCGCCATGCATCCTGCGGTGCGCGAAGTCGCGGCGATCGGCGTGCCCGACGAACAGACCGGAGAGGCCGTCAAGATTTATGTCGCAAGCTCAGATCCTGCGCTGACCAAAGAGGCCCTGATTGATCACTGCAAACAATATCTGACTAACTATAAGGTGCCCAAGCAAATTGAGTTTCGGCCAGAGCTGCCAAAAACCAACGTGGGCAAGATCCTGCGCCGAGCGCTGCGAGACTCCTCGACTTGAGGCAGTCGCATCAAACTAAAAAAGCCCCACCACCTTGCCATCCACTAAATCAATGCGCTCGGCGGCAGGGATCTTGGGTAGGCCCGGCATGGTCATGATATCGCCGCAGACCGCCACGATAAATTCCGCACCAGCTGCCAGACGCACCTCGCGGACCGTCACGACATGATCTTCGGGTGCGCCTCTTAAGCTGGGATCGGTGGAGAAAGAACTCTGGGTCTTGGCCACACAAATGGGATAGTGGCCGTATCCCTGATCCTGCAGAGCCTGAATCTGCTGATAAATTTTTGAATCTGCTGCAACTTCCCTGGCGCGATAGACTTTCTTGGCAATTTTATTGAGCTTTTCCCAAAGGCTATCCTGCTCCTCGTAGACAAACTGAAACTGCGATGGCGTCTCGCACAGTGCCACCACGCACTGGGCAAGCGCTGCGGCGCCTTTGCCGCCCTCTGCCCAGTGCGAGGCGAGCACTACATCAACCCCCAGTACCTGCATCCGTTTCTTGATCAACTCAATCTCAGCCGGCGTATCGCTCACAAACTGATTAATCGAGACAACACAAGGGATTCCGTAGACACGGGTGATATTTTCAACATGGCGCTCAAGATTGACCAGGCCCTGATCCAGCGCGGCAAGGTTTTCCCGGGTAAGTGCATTGAGGGCCACATGGCCGTGATATTTCATGGCACGGACCGTGACGACAATCACTGCAGCGGAAGGCCGCAGGCCTGACTTACGGCACTTGATATCGATGAATTTTTCCGCGCCCAGATCCGCCCCAAAGCCGGCCTCAGTCACGACATAATCGGCAAGCTTAAGCGCAGCCCGGGTTGCGATCACCGAATTGCACCCATGGGCAATGTTGGCAAAAGGCCCCCCATGAACAAAGGCGGGATTGTTTTCCAAGGTCTGCACCAGATTCGGGGCCAAGGCATCTTTCAATAACACCGTCATCGCGCCGTGGGCATTGAGGTCTTTTGCACGGACCGGCTTCTGATCATGGGTATACGCCACCACGATATTGGCAAGCCGGGCCTTGAGATCCTCAAGAGATCGGGCCAAGCAAAAAATCGCCATGACTTCCGAGGCCACCACAATATCGAAGCTGTCCTCGCGCGGCACGCCGTTACCGGGACCACCCAGGCCATTGACAATTTTTCGCAAGGCCCGGTCATTCATATCCATCACACGCTTCCACTGGACACGGCGGCTATCAATGCCCAGCGCGTTACCGTGATAGATATGGTTATCCACCAGGGCAGCCAGAAGATTATTGGCCAGGGCAATTGCCGAAAAATCGCCAGTGAAATGCAGGTTGATATCTTCCATCGGCACAATCTGGGCATATCCGCCGCCGGCAGCACCGCCCTTCACCCCAAAGACTGGGCCAAGAGAAGGTTCACGCAAACAGATCACCGCTTTTTTACCAATGTGGTTCAGCGCATCACCCAGTCCTACCGTGGTGGTGGTCTTGCCTTCGCCTGCTGGCGTTGGGCTGATCGCCGTCACTAAAATGAGCTTGCCATCGGGCAAGTCGTTCAAAGACTCCAGATACGGCAATGAGACCTTGGCCTTGTAGCGGCCATAAGGCTCAAGGTGTTCGGCGGCAATACCCAGGCGCTTTTGAGCAATCTCCGTGATGCTGAGCATCGATGCGTTCTGCGCAATCTCAATATCGCTGGGCATACCAACTCCAAAAAACTAACAGTGGAAGCTACTTCTCAACAAAGGCCCGCTCAAAGACATAGTCACCCGGGTTGCCAAGGCTTGGGGAAACCTTAAATCCCAGATGATCCAGCATCTCTGAGGTCTCTTTAAGCATGGCGGGACTGCCACAAATCATGCCACGATCCACGGTCGGATCAAGGGGCGTCAGGCCAATATCCGAAAAGAGCTGGCCAGTCTGAATCGCTGTGGTGAGCCGGCCCGTGTGGGTAAAGGCCTCGCGTGTCACCGTGGGGTAATAGATCAGCTGCTGGCGCACCATCTCGCCTAGAAAGTCATGCTGGGGTAGTTCATTTTTCAAGTACTCCCCATAGGCCAACTCACTCACCACACGAACGCCATGGATCAGCACGACCCGCTCGAAACGCTCGTAGGTATCGGGGTCGCGAATGATGCTCAAAAAGGGGGCAATGCCGGTACCGGTGCTGAATAGATAGAGATGTTTCCCCGGGTTTAAGTCATCAATCACCAGGGTGCCAACCGACTTTTCGCTGACCAGTATCTCATCGCCGATCTTGATATTTTGCAGACGTGAGGTCAATGGGCCATTGGGAACCTTAATACTCAAAAATTCCAAGTGCTCTTCGTAGTTGGGACTGACCACGCTATAGGCCCGCACCAGGGGCTTACCCTCGACTTCCAGGCCAATCATCAGAAAGTGTCCATTGCGAAAGCGCAGGCCC